>Ga0209098_1000798_pt1 | contig 32743 bp, 18 predicted proteins | sample AD_JPNHW1_MetaG_FD_184429 | JGI IMG/M metagenome (GOLD analysis project Ga0209098, IMG submission 184429) | Active sludge microbial communities of municipal wastewater-treating anaerobic digesters from Japan - AD_JPNHW1_MetaG (SPAdes) (version 2) | ecosystem: Engineered > Bioreactor > Anaerobic...
ATTCTGTCGTTTCCATCAAACTTCCGAAGAAGGCCCAGGAGATTCTCAACATTTATAAAACTGAAGATATAAAGCCCTCTGATTTTGTTTTTCCTTTTCTAAAGAACGACAGGGATTATTCAGACCCAAAATATCTTTTTCAATGTATTTCATCTTTGACATCATATACCAATTCCGATTTGAAGGACATCGCAGATGATCTAGAATTCAATCACAATATGCACTTCCATACAAGCCGCCACACATGGGCTACCCGTGCACTTCGTAAGGGCATGAGAATTGAATATGTTTCCAAACTGATGGGGCATTCCTCTATAAAAACAACCCAGGTTTACGCCAAAATCGTCAATGAAGAACTGGACAAGGCGATGGATATTTTTGATAAATAATTCATCCCCAATTTTATTTCAGTAATATTTTTTTTATTTTTGCTTCTGTCTTTTCAGGCCTGGTGAGACTTTCATTCTCTATTGTTAAACATTTAAAAATTTAAACCTATGGAAGTAATCACTATGGACGCCATGGCCTTTAAGCAGATCATGGCCAGGTTCGACAAGCTCGAACAGTTTATTATCGAAAAGAAAAAGCAGAATCCTCTTTCAGAAGTTTGGCTGGATGTGTCTGATGCCTGCAATTTATTGAAGGTGTCAAAACGTACTCTACAGTCATACAGAGACAAAAGAATTATTAGTTACTCAAGGGTTGCAAATAAAATCTATTACAAAGCTAGTGATATTGAAAAACATCTAAACGATAATTATTTAGAAGTAACGAATAAACGAAGATTCCGTTATTAATTTCATAAGGACATCCTGCCGGCGGGATCTTTCTCTATTATCCTGATGTATCCTATCTCTATTTTCAACCTAATCACGATTCATTTGAAATCAACAATTTTTCTGTTGATAAATATTTTCCCTTGTACATCAACATGTTACATATTTAAAAATTGATTTTCAGCCATTTACAATTTTCTACCAATTTATCAACATTTGCATTTCATTACACATCAAATATTAATTTTGTATATGATAGATGTTGTTTTTAATGCAATACACTAAATATTCATACATCGTTTTATTTTTCGGTATTATCTCCTTAGTACCGGCTGTTATTGTACTGTAATCCCCTTAATTCTTATCAATATGTTTAGCCCTGCCATATACGCTAATATAGATCATTCTGTCTATTCCCGTTTCATCAACGGTGCATTCCCCATAACGCCAGTCAAAAGCCGATCCCCGAAGTCACCCTTTCAGCTTGTCAAATCCGCAAACGCTATTGTTGTCAATACGTCTTCCTCCAAAGAGCAAATTGAGAAGGACCTACTTTTGCACGATTTTACCTTTTTTGGCTATCACACTACCGGAGATTATGAACTCAAAATCATTTACGAATCTGAATGTAAGTGCCATCAGGCCAAAGTTGTTCCGTTAAAAATCTATGGCCTTCAGGAAAACATGTTGCTCCCGGTACCACCCAACCTGCTTGCCAAAATATTTCTGGATTTTTTCTCCGATGAATTCGAAAGGATCAAGATTCGCTCTGAAAAAGTTTTGTCCAATACTTCTTCCGAAAAAGCCATTCATATATACGCCATCCGGAACATGCAGCTTGCCCGAAAACTCTTCCATGACGCCACTTTTCTTTTCCATTCATTAAGCCTGCGGAACGACAAGTCCAAAGATGAATCCGAGTTGTACATTGTTTATATCCTCAATCTTTTTATTATCCGTACCCTGGTCTTTTACTCCAAATTCTTCAGACCTTTTCTTGATGCCCAGCCACTTTCCGAAGAAAAATTACGCAACGAACTCCTTCAGGAGGCGCCCATCGCCTTAAAATACCCCTGGCTCTTTGATCAAAAGCCCCGGCTGTATGGTTTTCTCCATTCCATGATGGCTGCCCCCGCTATCGGTGAAAACATTGCTCCATATTCAAATCCGTCAGCATCCGGCTCTGATCCTGATTTAAGTCCCGCATCCTCTCAATTCCCAGGCCTGCATCACCTCAAAGGCAAATTCCAATTAAAATGCAACGTCAACACCTTTGTCGATATTTTCTATCAGATGATGTATGAAAAGAAGGCCGGAAATGATTCCTTTCTTTCCTGCGAATTATCCGACCTTGTCGAAGCTCTCGCTTTTCTTTTTGTGGACAAAGATGGCAACTCCCTTAATCCTGACTCTATCCGCACCATTCTCAAGCCAGCCAACTTCAAGAAACGCCCCCATCCTGATGATCCCCGCAAACTGAAAATTTAATTTGGCGGCACCTGGCTTCATCAAACTTCAATGCCAACTCTTTTTTTGCACCAATAAGTTCCCTCCTTTGATTTCCATTATGCAAGGGAACTTTTTTTCCATCAAAACAAATAACATTTGACCATCAACCATTTAACAAAAAAAAAGTTCCCGGGAACTTTTTTCCTTCTCAGGGAACTCCTGATGGCACAACACTTGTAGCGTTTTTCACAACTTACGGCATTTCAGCCAGATAAGCACCACTCATATTTCCGGTTCAATAAAAAAAGTTCCCTCAGCCTTTAGGGAACTTTTTTTTTCAATGGTCACCCAGACTCTCTTTATTCCTTTGCTTCAGTTTTTTGTTGCAACCAAAAATCGCAAATGAACCCAAGCTCTGAAAGTCCCTCTCCATCGTGGAGAGGGATTTAGGGTGAGGCATTAAAAAACACTAAAATCAAAAAATCATGGAAATCATAACCTTCGAATCCCAGACATTTCAGGACCTCATCAAAAAGATTGATGACATTAACGTAAAAATTGAATCAGCCATCGGCAAACCCATTCTCGGCGACGATTGGCTCGACATCCAGGACACCTGCCAGCTCCTGAAAGTTTCAAAACGCACCCTCCAAACCTATCGCGATAACGGTACGCTCAGCTTTTCCCAGATCGGTGGCAAAATATACTTCAAAGCCTCCGACCTCCGTGCACATTTAGAAAAGCATTACATCAAGGCCTTCAAATAGCACTTCGACACCGCTTCGACTTTGCCACCCCGCGCTGACTGAGCTTGTCGAAGTCAGCGTGGGCCTTATGGCAAACCTTCAACTTGCAACTTTCTAACTTGAAGCTTGTTCCTTCTACCATTTACCATATACCTTTTACCTTTTCACTTTTAACTTTAAACTTTCCACTCATGAACTTAACCAAAGACATGATCCTTTCATCTACAACCGCCTACGATATCCTCAATCATTTCTTGCGGCCATACAACATGCGCGGCGGCAACCTCACGGCAGGCCAGCACATCAGCAACCCTTTTTTGCGTGAAAAGCAGCAAACCCCATCCTTCAACCTCTATTTTTCCTCACAAAGCCACGACTGGCGCTTCAAAGACTTCGCCACCGGTGATGACGGTTCCTGCTTCGACCTCGTGATGAAAATTTACTCATGCACATTCCCGGAAGCATTGGAACACATCAACTCCATGATGTCGCTGGGACTTAACTCTGATAATGCTCAGAGTATTTTGACACCAAGTTTGCACGCCTCGGTAAATGAAATTGCTTACCCTTCGGCTTCCCTTCGTGTGCGCGGATTCACTCACAAAGAACTTGCCTGGTGGCTGCAATACGGCATCACCGTTCCGGTTTTGGACCGCTTCCACCTCAGCTCCGTCGGAACTTTTTCTGCAAAAAACCGCGATGGCCGGTCATACACCATCACCAGCAACGACAACTTTCCGGTCTATGCATACATTCATAATTCCTGGGCAAAACTTTACAAACCACTCGACACAAAATTCCGCTTCCAATACCTCGGTAACAAACCTGAAAACTTCCTTTTCGGCATGGAGCAACTTCCAGATTTCTCTGAATACATTTTTATCACAGGCGGTGAAAAAGATGTCATGTCGCTTGCTGCTCATGGCTTCTCTGCCGTGTCCCTGAATAGTGAAACAGCCAACCTTCCTGCCGAAACACTCAAAACTCTTCAATCCCGATGTAAGCATGTGATGATACTTTACGACATCGATGCCACAGGCAAAGCACAATCCGAAAAACTCTCAAAACAACACGGGCTGAAAAAGATTACCCTGCCGGATATGCCTGATGGCAAAGATATTTCCGACTTCTTCCGGCTTAAAATGAACCCTGAAACCATTAACGAACTTGCTTCAGCAGCCCTTGTCCAGAGCATGACAGCGCCTATACCGTTACCCGAAATATCCCGTCTCGACAAAGTCCTTAAAACCCGTGAGGTCTTGGCTGTCAACAAATCTCAGAAAATCATTTTTTCAAACCCTATCCTGAGCCAGAACGAGAACCCCGTATTCTTCCCCAAAACCATCAATGTGCTCCAGGGAAAGGCAGGTGTCCACAAAAGCCGCCTGGCACAGATCATCTGCAGTTCCCTGCTCAAAACTCCCGAATGCTCAAAAGAGTTGCTTGGCTTCCATGCTGATATTTTCAAATCCTATGCTATATGTTATGTGGACACCGAACGCAACCTTTCCGAGCAGCTCCCTTATGCCTTGCAGCAGATTCAGGTCATGGCCGGCTATGAAATCGAAGACAATCCCGATAACTTCGACTACATTTCCCTGCTCGAGTTTGAACGTAAAGAACGTTTCGAGGTCCTTAACGAATATCTTGAACATGTCCGCACCAAATACAACCGCCATATTTTCATTGTGCTCGATGTCATTACCGACTGCGTTTACAACTTCAACGATGCCAAGGACAGCATGGCCCTGATTGATATGATGAACATTACCATCAACCGTTACGATGTCACATTCCTTTGTCTCATCCATGAAAACCCGGGTAGCGTTGACAAAGCCCGTGGCCACCTGGGTACAGAAATAATGAACAAGGCATCCACGGTTATTCAGGTTGGTTTTGAAAAAGATTCTGAACGCAGGGAAATGGATCTCGTCAAAGTCGCTTACCTCAAATGCCGTAGTTCCAAAAAACACGAACCTTTTTATGTCCAGTACTCCGATGAAGACAACTCCCTCGTTCTTGCCGATCAGGATGTTGTTTTTGAATTGATGCAGCGTAAAAAACAAAAAGCCAGCTCCCTTGATATTATTGAGAAAATTGAAATTATTTTATCCGAACCTTTATCCCGTCGTGAGATTCTTTCTCAGTTATGCCAGGAATTTAATTGCCAGGAGCGTTTGATGGAGGAACGTCTCCGTGAGATCATCGATACCAAAGCCATCCTTCGCGACAAAGATTACAAAGACTGCCACCTGGTCAAAGAAAAACAAGGTAAAACCTTAATCTACCGCCTCCAACCACTCTCCCTCGAATTATTCTGATATTCAGGAAGTCCCATCTCCGGCTCGGAGAGGGGATTCAGGAGTGAGGTCTGTTTCACCCAAAACACCGCTTTTACACCGCTTCTCCACAAATAGAACGTTTGCACGTTTGCACGCCCATATATATGCTTTGCAATCGTGCAAACGTAAATGCAGCGTTTTTCACTCTCTTACTTACCTCTTTCGTTAATATGCACATAATCATCACTATACAAGTTTTTATTCTGTTTTCTCATTCAACATTCTAATGTCTTAATAAAACTTGTTCCCATTTTTATTTTACTGATTAAATATCATTTTCAATACCTACTTAAGTGTATTTTAGTGCAATACAATTAGAACAAATGTTAAATCCAATTGTATACTCTTTTTTTTAAATCAATTATATGTGAAAATAAAGTATTTTTGAAGTAATGTTTTTTAAAAAATCAGTATTGATAAGTTATCCATTGCCAGCTTATGATCAATAACAAGTATTTATTTTCTTCACAGTTTGTTAGTTTTTTGATGTCTCAGAAAATTGAGCAAGAGCAGTTGCATTCCTTTCGTGATGTATTTGTTTCATTTTCTAAATACCGTTCAACAGATAACTTAAATGATTTATCGGATAATTTTGTCAGTTCTATTTTAAATATTTTAGGTTTCGGTTATAATAAATTTAGCTCGAATAAAAAGCAAAATGCTTCTTTTACTTATTTATACGATGGCTATGACATGCTTAATAAGGTTAGCTGTATTTATGTTGTTTCGCCTTTGCATAGTATTGATTCCACTACTAAAGGTAATTTTCCAGCTTTTGAACTGATTCACTTATTAAAAAAGGAAAAACTTGAATGGGGTATTTTGACTAATGGCGTTACTTGGAGGCTATATAGCATTTTAAATTCTCAGCCCTTTGAAAACTTTTTTGAGATTGATTTTACCGTAACCGACGATTCTGATTTTCAGGCATTTTATAATCTCTTTTCAGTACAATTATTCATTCCTGACGAACACCAGAAAACACCACTTGAAAAATACATAGAAGAATCCGAAAAAGAAGCGAAAACCATTGAAGAACATATAAAGAAGAACATTGATGATATACTCGAAACAATTTCTTTCGGTTTCCTTACTCACTCCGGTAAAATTAATAGTCCTCTTAGTGTAAACGACAAACAAGAGTATTTCAACAACTCAGTATATCTTCTTTTTAGGTTGCTTTTTATTTTTTATGCTGAGTCTCGCAAATTGCTTCCTCTTGACAATAATAATTATTTTGAAGTCAGCCTTGAGAAAATGCTTGAAACCTCAAAGCGCTGGCTTGTTGACGATGTTTTTGAAGACCCGGATGGTACTGATCTATGGATTAAGTTCAGAGATTTGAGTATTTATATTGACCAGGGTAACTCAAGCCTCAATATTCCCGAGTATGATGGCGGCCTTTTTGATGTTTCCCTGCATCATTTTCTGAGCAACCCTGATAACCAGCTTACCAATATGTATTTTGCTAAAATACTTTACAAGCTGGGTTATTATTCAAAGGGGAGACAAACTGTTAAAATTGAATATAGGGATTTATCTGTTCGTAGTCTTGGCTCTCTTTATGAAGGCATCCTCGAGTATCAGCTTTTTATTGCTTCAGAAGATTTGGTGCTAAGAGATAAAAAATTCATCCTTAAAAGTAACGCAGGTATTGTCAAAAGAAATGAGAGAGAAATCCCTCAAGGTCATGTTTATTTTTCTCAGGACGCTAATGAAAGGCATGATACGGGTTCCTATTACACTCCCGAAGATGTTGTCGATTATATGGTTACTAATTCTGTCCGTATTGGTCTGGAATCTCGCTGGATTGAATTTTTACCGACCATAAAAAAATATGAGAAAGAACTTAAAATTGCAATCAATGAATCTGCTTGTAACAGATTACTGAAACGGTTTGACGATGAGCTTCTTACTTTTGTAAGGTCTCGAATATTGACATATAAGGTAATTGACCCTGCTATGGGTAGTGGCCATTTTTTGGTAAATACTTTAAATTGCATTACAAATTTTATCATTGAAGTTTTATCATCAAAATTAATTTTTGTCGATACTCCTATTAAGCACGAAGCCGAAGTAACTGAGATTGATTGGCCCCTGTTTGAATTTTATTCTGACTTATCACTTGATCCTTTATATTGGAGAAGAAAAGTAGCGGAAAATTGTCTTTTTGGTATTGATATTAACTATTTAGCCACGGAGCTTGCAAAGCTTTCAATCTGGATTGCTTCTGCCGCTGCCGGCAAGCCGCTTGCTTTTTTGGACCACCATCTTAAAAGGGGCGATTCTGTTATGGGTATTCGTATCTCTGATTTAATATCATATCCTGTAAAGAAAGATGTAATAACTGATTCCAATCCCAAAGTCTTTGATAAATTAAACATTGATAAAATTGAAAAATTAAAATCTGATTATCAGGCAATTTTCGATCTGGCATCCGATGATATTGATGAAGTTACTTCAAAAAAAGAAACGTATTCTCAAATTAAAAATGATATTTTCCTTAGCCATTTAAACGATTTGGCCACTCTTTGGCTGATGATAAGTTTTGAAGTAAACAAACCAAAAAACAAAACACTTTTCGATACTGAAAACTGCTTACCTGATGAAACCTCTTACTATGATTATTTAGAAAAGGCTCAGACTATTAATAATGAAGCTGAATGGCAAGACCTTTTAGGCCTTAAGCTCTATAATGAAATCAAAATATTTTCAACAAATAAAAAGGTTTTCCATTGGGAATTAGAATTTCCTGAAATTATCAATAATGGTTTTGACGCCGCTCTTGGGAACCCTCCCTATGTTGATGTTTTTTCAGAATCATACATTGGTATTAATTTGAAAAAAATATTAGGATCAAGAAACCTTTATAGTTACATTGTTTCTAATAGTTTGCTTTTTACAAAAACATACGGTCATATCTCATTTATTTTACCAATGTCTCTGATCTTTTCTGAAAGAATGAAACCATTGCGTAACGAGTTGTCCAACCATACTTGTTGCCTTTTTAACATTGATTCCGCCGCTCGCCCAGGTACACTTTTTGAAAATGTTATTATACAAATTTCAATTCTAAATTGCATAAAGGATGGTAAACATAAAGTTTATACCACCGATTATACAAGATTTAACAACCCAAATAGAAAAGTTCTTTTTAAAAATAGTTCATATATTTTAAATCCTTTTATATCAGATGATGAATTTCCTAAAATTGGTAATCAGCTTGAGATTTCTATATTAAATAAAATTAAACACAAAACTGATAAAACCATCAAAAATTATATTTCTGATAATTCTGAAAACAATTTATATTACAAGAACGCTGGTGTTAATTATTACACAATTGCATATATTGAACCTCCATATATTAAAGGGGATAAAGGTGAATATGTGGGGTCTACTACATCCGTAATTTCTTTTTTACCTTTCATTAATGTTGAATATGTTGCATCAATTATTTATTCTTCATTATTTTATTGGTATTGGATTATATATGGCGATTGCTTTCATTTATCTAAAAATGAGATATTTAGTCTTCCTATTGATATACTTGAATTACAAGAGAATTTTTCTTTTATTAATCAGTGGGCGATTATTAATGAAAATTTAATAAATACTTCAAAAATTGTAACCTATAAAAGAAAACATGGTGTCAATACTTATCGTGAGTTTAAACCACGTTATTCAAAACATATATTTGACATCATAGACAAAGAACTTGCAAAATATTATGGCCTAGATAAAGAGGAACTTGATTTTATTATTAATTATGATTTAAAATTTAGAACTGACGCAAAATGCCAAGAAAACAATTAGAAATTCTCAGAGATCTTTTTGTTGCTTACAAAGAGAATAACAGGCTGTCCTTTATTGATCACGCCGATGAATATGTTCGTTATTTAAAATGGAAAAAGTTTGGTTTCAAGGCGCTGGAATTTGAAAAAATCATCAATGATATTAAATCTGGCAATCCATATAAGAATGACAATATTATTGCTCATGATATAAAAGATGATAAATCACCCTTACCTGATCTTTTTGGTCAAACAAATTCATCTGCTAAATATCAGCAAGCAAAATCCCCCTATGTATGGCAGATATCTAAAGGCGCTCAACTGGATTTTATGCAAGCTGCTCACCTTATAGAACAACTAACATTAACAAGTTATAAAATCATTTCTAGCAAAGTAATTTCTTCAATTTTAGGTTACACTACTGATAAAGCAGAAGGGTTTTCTCGTATATTATTTTATATAGGGCTTTTAGAGGATAAAACCAGAAAACCGACCTCTCTGGCAAAGCTCATTTTCAACAATGATAAATATTTTGATGATATTGGCACATTGTGGTTTTTGCATTACTATATCAGTTCCAACGACAAATTAGTCATTTGGAGCAGAATTTCTAATTTCCTTTTCAGCAAATCAACCTTCAATTATGCTGATGTTGTATCATTGTTGGATGATCAAAGAAATTTTCATACTGAAGAATCGTTTCGTACTCATTTGCGAAAAGAGTATAAAACATGCGTAAATGCATATATTGAAAGTTCATTCAATAAGCTAAACATTATCTCCACTGATGAATTAAAAGAAATATTCACTAAAGCCAAAACATCTTTTGTGCCGGATGACATTTTTCTGGCAGCAACCATCCTATTTAAAAATCGGTATTATCCTTCCGAAGTTGCTTTGGAGATTAAGTTGCTTGCAAATGCGCAGAATTCTCCCGGCAAATTGTTTTATATGAATGACCGTCAGGTTCGCGATGCTCTAGATAGATTGCGCATGAAAGGATTGATAAATGTTGAGTCAATGGCAGATTTAGATCAGATCAAATTTGTAAAATACCAGGATTATATTCCTGTCCTTGAAAAGTATTATTCCGAAAAATATTTATAAAATCTGCGAATTGATATAATTATTATGACAATCTCATTAAATGCATTAATAAAAAAGTACAAAGTCGAACGTTATGTTTCATTTTTAATAGTGGGCGATGCAGCTACTGGTAAATCCAAGTACATTAATGATTTTATCAGTTTATTTCCAGAGTTGAAACTTAAGTATTTTGATATTATTAATGAATTTGACAAAGTTAAAAATGAAAAGAATCTTCTGGAAATTAATCCTGTTTCTTTTTTAGAATGGATTTTGGCCTTGTCTTCAGGGTTAAACATTTCTCAAACTGATGCGGTTGTCATAGATAATTTTGATTTTTTATTTAATATTTGGTCTGAGCCGGATAAAAAGGAATTTGTTTTAAGGATTGGTAAACAATTTGAAAAAACATTATGTCCAGTCCCCATTTTGTTTATTTTACAATCTGATCCGGCTATTGAGTATTTTACTCAAAGCAATTACATTTATCAATTTGAAAATTTAGAAACCTTAAATTAAAATATATGCCTCAGATTTCAGAAGTCATTAAGTTATACCCTGGTATGTCAAATACAGTGAGCTTAAAGGAGTTTACTGATAAAGAAAAAAATAAAGCCAGAATGATTGGATATAAACCTATAAAATCTCATAGGGAAATTATTCTTGCACTGGTAAAAGCATTTCAGCCGGGTTCAACATTTAAAAGCTCATTGCTTACGGGGCATTATGGAACAGGTAAATCCCATTTGCTATTAATGTTGGCTAATATTTTTTCACAAACTTTTGACCAGCCAGAACTGCAAACATTCTTCAAAACATTTGAAGACGCTGATAAAGAAATAGCTCGTCAGGTAAAAAACATCAGAGGATCAGGAAGGTATTTGGTTGTTATACCCGATTATGCATCTACTGATGATTTTAGTGAGAATTTGATGACGGCTCTTGAAGAAGCAATGGAAAGAGAAGGGTTAAATACCGATCTTAATACGATTTATAAAGAGGCCTTACGCTATATTGGCAAGCTTAAAACTGCTGAAGATGAAGGTAATCCGGTAATGCTTTCAGCTTTTACTGCTAATTTAGAAAGTGCCGGAACCGACTACCTTAGTCTGGATCAGATTAAAACAGGTTTGAAGAATAATAAAAAAGATGCATTGGACCTTTTTAAATTGATTTATAAGCGTATTACTTTGGGCAGCGATTTCAGGTATAGTTCCGATAACATTATCAAAATCCTTAAAGATTTAATCGAAACTAATGAATTCAAAGAGCGTTTTTCTGGTGTCGTTTTTCTTTATGATGAATTTGATTACAGTTTAAAAAACAAAAGAATATCAGTTGAAGTTGTTCAGGATTTCGCTGAATTATGCAAAAATTCAAATAAGATCATTTTTGTTGGTGCGATGCATAAACAATTATCTGCTTATGCAAACGAATATTCTGTAGAAGATTTCCGAGTGGTTCAGGCACGTTTCAAACCAATTGATATGCGCACGGAAGGTCTCGAAGAAGTTGTTTCTGCTATAGTAAAAATCGAAGAAAACAATACATTCAAAACACTTGTCGAACCTCAGTTAAAACAGCTCTATTCTAAAATTCCAGATATAAGGAGATTAAACTTATTCGACTGGCTTGATGAAAAAGAAATTGAAAGCAAAATCATTAAAGCGGTTTATCCTTTACACCCCTTGTCAATGTATTGCTTATTGCAGTTATCTAAATCGGTTGGTTCGTCCAATAGGACACTTTTTACATTTCTCGGCGGTGAGGGAGAAGATGAGAATAATGCTTTTTCATATAAGGCATTTATTAAGAGTACTGAAATTATCAATAATCAAAATTTGCTTTCTCTATATACTTCCGATAATCTTGTCAATTATTTTACACAGGAATTAGATATTAATAATGTTGACCTGTCACCAAAAACAAAAGAAAGCGTTCGCGCATATCATACATCGTACAGGGAGTTAAATAATGTTAATATTGATAATTCAATCTTTAATCCGGGTGAACAAAGTTTTGATCATACAGTCTATTTGCAGATTATAAAAACAATGTTAGTTTTTGACATCGTTGGTATTAAAATCAACAAACAAAATATTATATTTAGTCTTAACCTACAAATAAAAGATGCTAAGAAAGTTGATTCTGCGTTAAAACAACTAACTACTAAAAAAATTATCTTCCATAATTCAATTGCAGATACCTATGAATTCCGGAAAGGTACTGAAATTGATTGGTCAGAGATACATAAGATTGAAAAAGAAAGGTTGATTGCTGAAAAAACTTACGAGATTGAAACTGACTTTCTCGATATATACCCGGAAAAAACTTACGATAAATTTTTGTCAGCAAATAGTTTTAATTCGTTGAATAGTTCTGATTATAGACTACTTCGTGTATTTGAGCAATTTAAAAATTTTGGTCAGAAAAAAACGTATATAGGGAAAGAAATTGATTATTTCAAGTATTTTGAAAAAGTGATGTTAGATGTAGACGCTCCCAAAGATAATTATGAAGCAGTTGTTATTTATGTTATAACTGAATCAGATAAAGACATTCAGAAAGCCCGCGAAATAGCTAAGAAAAACACTTCTGAATATGTATTAATTGTTATTCCTGAAAAACAGATTGACATACTTGATCAATATTTAAACTTAAAAGCTGCAATTAATATCAAAAACTCTGATGATTACACATCTTCATCTCAAGCCGATCAGTCAAGGTTTGACGAAACTTTCTACGGGGATGCGAATTCTGGTTATGTCCAAAAATTTCTCGAACAAAGGAACAAATACCTTGCTGGACGCAATTCTGCCTGGTATGGCTGCAATAATAATATTTTTAGTGCAAAACCTTCATCTGATCAGGAACCCGTAAAACAATTTCTAAAAATCATATACCCCAAATTCAACGCTGTTAATGATGAAGAATTAAATAGAAAGCATCGTCCTTTAACGGGGAATAAAGAATCCTGTTTTAAGGAAGCCATTGACACTTTGCTTTTTTCAGATCAAGTGATAAAAATTAATACTCGGCATGGCGTAGATAAAGGCTTTATTAGGTATTTGAAAAATGTACTATATGATAAACAGTTGCTTTGTCTGGTAAAAAAAGATTCAGAAGATTCCATGATTTTTCATTGCGAAGTAGAAAAAGATGTGAATAAATATAAATCTGTATTTCCGGCGCTTATTGATATGATTGATTATTTCAACACAAATAAATCAATCGATGTGAAGAAAATGATAAACAAATTCAAACAAGCCCCTTATGGCCTAAGCAATGTGAGTTTAAAACTCTTTGTTTCTTTCATCGTTAAGTATTTTGGGGATGAATTAGAGTATAAAAAAGATGCCTCTGATCCTGGTGAAGTCCAGATAAAAGACTACAATGTTCTTTCAGGTATAGTTGAAAATAATAACTCTCTTTCAGTATTCAACAAACGCAAACTATCAGAAGATGAAAGAAAATTTTTGAATAATTTATATAATGCTTTTGCTGTCCAAAAACTTTCAGTCTCTGATTCTGCTTCATTGGCTCAAACAATGACTTTACTAAAAATGTGGTGGAACAAGCTTCCTACCATTGCTAAAACAGAAACCTGTTATGAGGATAATGTTATATCCAAATTATTGCAGGTATTCAAAACTATAGATCACCATTCAAATTATGATTTTATTTTTTGTCAGTTGCTTAAAATTTCGGGTTATCCTGAAGACTCTAAATTGAATGATGAGATAGTAAATCAATTGTTGTCTGATATTCAAAAATCAAAAGAACAAATTGAAAATCTGCTGCAAAAAATTGAAAATCTGACTTTGGATAGATTTATTGAAACATTTAAAGTTCAAGGCAAAACTTCTGCTGATCTTAAAAGCAAAATTATTGAATGGTACAATGCTCTTGATGAATCTCAAAAGGATGAAACAGAATCCTGGCAAACAAAAGACAGCCTTGCATTATTGCGTCATCTGAGGAGTATTGATGATATAAGTAATGTCCTATATGAAAAATTACCCGGTTCATCAGAATTAAAACTTGGTGCTATTAAAGATTGGTCCACAAATGAACTTGATAACTACATATCTTGTGTTAGCTCAGGTCTGATAAAAATTGAAGCAAATCGTATTCGCGTTGATGTTCCAATTGTTGAGGGACAGGGCGAAAATTTATCTGTTAAAAAAGACAACAATTTTATTGAATATAAATACGATGATAAAGATAATTTCAAACTTCTAATTAAACCTCCAGCCCCCGGTATTTCAGTTTGGTACACTGTTAATGGCGATAACCCGACAGAATCTGGCAAACAAAAGGAAATAAAAAAGAAGGAAGTAGAATATATTCCTAAGAAAGAATCGGAAACACTTAAGTTGGTATCTACCGATAAAGACGAAAACCATAGTCAGATTCTTACTGTTCGCCTTTCTGAAAGGTCAAATGATAGTATCACAGCAACCTTAACTTATTATCAGATTGATAGGCCTAATGATATCAATGAAGCCAAAAATACGATTAAGGGTCTTATTAATAAATTCATTGAAGACTTGAATATTGATGATAAAACTGATATCGCTGTGTTTTTAAAGAATTTAGGAGAAAAATTTGAAAAATGAAAGTTGAAATACTACTTGATAAAACACAGTCAATTAAAGACTCCAGAGCCCTGTTCTTTCAGGATGAAAGCAGCTATTTTGAAGCATTTAAGGCTATTTATTATTCCATTCCTAAAAAAGAGGATATTCGAATAATAACTTATTCGATTGTTTTAAAGAAATTGCTTTTTAACACCTTTTCTAAGTACTCAAATGTTATTGAATTGCCTAAAAATGATGATATAACATACAAATCAAGGCTTTCTGAGAAATGGAATATCTCTAATTTTGATATTGAAATTACAGATAAGGAAATTATCAATCAAAAATTGCTCGATTATGACTATTCTGTATCTGAGGCAGCACCGCTTTCAATAGTTGTTTCAAAAAGCATTATTAGTGAATATTTCATCCCCCAGGCACTTTCTCCAAAATACTTTTCTAGATTACTGAACGATCTTCTAAATTATAAAACAAATGAACCATCTTATCCTCAAATAGTAAAGAGTGTTTTTAACTTCATTGGTAGTGGTATTGTGAAATCAAATCCCGACAATGATTTTATTGCAAATCATATAAAAGAGGATACTATTGATTTGTATGAAAAAACATGCGTTTTTAAAATTTTATCAACATATCCTGTCCATTTAAATTCCCATTTGCTCTCTGATGAATGGCTTAATAATCTTTCAAATTTCAAACCCAATCTGAGTGAATTAGATTTGAGCTATTTTCTTAAGTCTAAAAATAACTGCTTCAAGAATCTTTCTAACGAATTGTCAATTTACTTTTCTTCAATTAAAGGAAAATTCAACGCTGTATCTCTGAGTGATTTTATTCAAATTACTTCTGGGCTTCTCATTGAAGAACTTGACTTTATTATTTCAGAATTGAAATCTCATCCTGACTTTATTTCTAAATCAACTATTAATAAATTGAAATCTCATTTTCAGTTTTTGGATTATTCAGAGTTAAGTGAACTTGATGAATTAGCTATGAGTATAAAGCCTGATTATAAGTTGCCTGATTTTGATCCCTGCGCAAATTTGGATGTAGTATTAGATCAGGCTGTCAAGTATTATTTACCTTATAAATTCTGGTCAGATGCTACTAAAATAATTAATTCTGATATAGTAGATTGGGGCAGGAACTTTTCGGGTTATATCCTTAATAAATACGAACAGGTTAGTTATAACTATGATTTTTTTACGTATCGTTTCATTCATAACTATATTGAAAAAATTAAAGAAACAAAACTCTCAATAATATTGGTTTTGGATAATTTTAATTTTAAATTTTTTAATATCCTTCAGGATCATTTTAAAAGTCAGAACATTATTCTTGCCAACGAACCAGATCAGTATTTGTGTAACTTGCCAACTATTACTTCTGTTGGTAAAATTTCCATTTATGCAGGTAAAAGGGATAAATTGGATTCTTCAACACTTAACTATGAAAATGTTATTAAGGAATCATGGCATTCATATTTTCCTGAGCACAATTTAAAATATTTTCATTCTAAACTGGGTGAACTGATTGATTATACCGTATCTGGCAAGGAAATCATTTTTATTAATTACCTTGAGGTTGATGAGGAATTGCATAATTCTTCCAACAAAACACTGATCGAACACAAAAAAATAATTGACTTCAAATTAAAAGAACTTACAAATCACATCGTCAAGTTCATTAAAAAAAATCGATGTGAAGAAGATTTTAAATTGTTTTTTATTTCAGATCATGGTTCCTCACTATTAAATAAAGAGTACCCTAATGAAATTGATTTGCCTTATTTTAAAGACTTTTTAAAGAATACTGACCACAAACCTGGCCATCGTTATATTCGTGTTGACGAAAACAGATTTGATAGCCTGAAATCAAATAAAAACATTGCAGATTCTATATTTCCATTGAATAGCGCAAATTCAGGTGATGGTAATAATTATATTATTGCACGGTCATATAATAGATTCGAGACAACAGATGATTTCTCTTATGTGCACGGTGGGGCTCTTCCTGAAGAAATCATTGTTCCTGGTGGATATTTCTCATACAGCACCGTTGAACACAGTACATTAATCGTTCAGCTTGCCAAAAATGAATTCAGGTATTTAGTGCTTGATAATTTTGAACTAAGAATCGCAAATCCCAATGATAAGCTAGTTGAAATTTCGTGTTTGGAAATCTTCGAAAACAATATTCCCAAAATGAAAATATATGATAACTATGCTATTGAAGAAAAATCTGAGATTATCATTAAAAATTCAATTAAAATAAGCAGTAAAAATCTCGATAATCTTACATTTACTATAACCTATAAAATTGGTGGCACACCCTTTACACAAACGTTTGATTTACCGGTAAAAATTAAATCAATGGTTTCAGGAGGGCTTGATCTTGAAAATTTATAATATTTAAATAAAATGAAATCTTTTGAACAAAAAGCTTTGGATTCTTTTGGTGAAATCATTATCAATAAATCCTTTTTACATAAGGCCGGTTTTGGCAATCGTGCAATTCCGGCTTATGTTGGTGAATGGATTATAAGTTCATTTTCTGGCGAATCTGAGGAAATATCAAATGAAACAAGGGAGAAGATATCGGCCTTTGTTGGCAAATATCTTCCTTCTAAAGGCGAAAAGGAAGCTATCAAAAATCGTTTATTAGAAAATGAAGAGGTTAAGTTGCTTGACAACTTCTCTGTATCCGTTAATTTAATGAAAGGTGATCGCTTTCTTTCAATACCATTTCTTGATATATCTGATGGTTTAATTGATTCTGAAATAGTTGATAATAATCAGATGTTGCTTGCAAGCGGGTTATGGGGTGTAGGCACTCTCAATTATATTTCCCCCTCCGAAGATCATAAAAAAGGTCAAATTTGGTTAAAAGATTTAAAACCTTTTCAAATAGCGAACCTTGATCTTAATTATTTTAGTGACTCAAGAAAAAACTTTACAACCCAGGAATGGATTGATTTAATGGTATCTTCAATTGGTTACAATCCTGATCTTTACAACGAACGTCAAAAAATCTTGCTTATTTGCAGGCTCATTCCTTTGATTGAATCTCGGTATAATCTTGTGGAACTTGCACCAAAAGGAACCGGTAAGTCTTATGTTTATGACAACATGTCAAGATATGTTGCTGTGAGAGCAGGCAACATAACTCCTGCTGTATTGTTTTTTAATGATTCGAGAAAAACAGCAGGATTAATTACAAGATGCGATTGTGTTGTAATTGATGAAGCTCAAAAAGTAAAAGGTGATACTTCTGGTGAACTCACAGCATTATTGAAGTCTTATCTTGAATCGGGTAAATTTGGTAAAGGAACAGCATCTTCAATCGCAGCAGAAGCAGGTCTGGTAATTTTGGCAAATATCGAAATTGATGAAAATAGACAACCTGCCAATATGCAGACGGGCCTATTTTCTATTTTCCCAAACTTCTTAAAAGAAACAGCTTTCATAGACAGATTTTCCGGATTATTACCTGGATGGGATTTACCAAGAATTTCAAAAGACAGCCCTTCTAAATTTATTGGATTTAAGGGCGATATTTTCGGAGAGATCATTCATGGTCTTAGATATGATTCGAGTTACCGCGATTATATAAAAACAAATATGGAGTTGACGGGATCAGATGATATGCGCGATAATAAGGCAATTGAAGCAGGGGCTAGTGGTTTATTAAAATTACTTTTCCCCGATAAAAATGTAAGTGATAGTGACTTTTATAAGTATTGTGTGAATCCTGCCATTGAACTTCGCCAGCGTGTCAAAGATGAATTATGTAAAATGGATAAAGAATATCGCCCTGTGCAAATTAAATCTAAATTCTCTGAAAATAATGTTGATTAAATTTTTTGTAGGAAACTACTAACCCAAAACATAAAATGACTATTATTCTAACGTCCCTAAGTTTTACTTGTAGTTCTTTTGATATTTCATAGCAATAGATTTGAATGATTCTATTAATAATACTTTATGAACATTGTATTTATCTAAAAATAGTTCAGTATGGAAAACTTTAAAAATCTTTTTGGGTATCAGCAGGCATCTGTAAACCCTTTTATTTTGGATGAGGAAATCCTTCAAATGTTAAATGATCTGCTTGGTGGCTACAAAAAACAAGTTGAGTATTTTGTAAAACAGCATCGTAATAATATCAAGGAGCTTGTCAGAGATAGAACCAGATTCAATCCCTATCTAAAAATGAAGGCAAAAAGAGATTTGGAATACGATAATGTTGAAAACCTTTCAATAATAAATATCAAAGTTGTTGATGATATTCCTGAAAGTATAGCAAAGTTTTTGAAGAAAAAACCTCCTTTTTTAATCAAGCTTTTATTAAACAGAAACTCAATTAGTAGAAACATTGAAATTCTTGAAGGGCTGTCGGATAATGATAAATATCTTCTTGTTCAGAATATTTTGCAACCTGATTTTAAGAACAGTCCAGAACATTTTAGACAAATGGCAGTGGATTATCGTTCATTATCGGTTTCTTTGGATAAGTTTGCCTGGGAACTCCTGAATTGTTTCTTGGAATGTGATGGCGATATTTTCGGCTCTTATAATTTACAAACCCACGATATAAAAATATTCTGGATTAGCATTGCTTTATATGCTAACCTAAGAAACTTGCGGATTGAAGATGCTGTAATTATTGTGTTGGCTCATGAAATGGCACATTTGTTTACACACATAGGTAAGGATATTAATGGTAATGTTTGGCCAACGGAATTATTTTTACTTACAGATAAAAGAATAACTGAGGGTCTGGCAGAATACCATTCTTTTGAAGTTTGCAGGGCATTTCTAAATAAACAAAATTCTTTATACGATACAATCCTATACACCTATGCATCTATGCTCATGGATGCTCCGGCTATTTATCAGGCATGGATTGATCCTTGGTTTCGCGATGATTCCATGTATCATATACATAACATGATTAAGCACAAACCTCAAAACAGCATTGATGATCTTTTAATTAATCATCTAAACAATTACTTTATGGGATTAAAAGACATCGGCGAGATTGTTCGTTCAGCTACAATAAGTGCTCGCACAACACATACTCCTTTTGATGGCTTTTTGAAAAACAAGTAATTATATTGATAAATTTATGCGGAGTAATAATACCAATAGCATATTGGACAATCAGTTAACATAAACCCAAGATGAAAATTATTTTAAAATGATAATCTTTAATGTGCGATTTTAGAGAAATATTAAAGCTAATTTACAAACCGGATGTTGGTTCATTATGGGCTGCCCCAAATGCAATTTGGAAAAATTCATTTGCTTCAAATAAACCTGGAACAGAATTCCATCCTGCAATTTTGGAAAGAAACAGTCCCTGTAATACAATTTCACAAATCGTCCCTGGAACAAGAAAGATGCATCCAGCTGGTTCTTGTGTTTATAAGGTTAAACTTGATCCATCTTTTGATACAACTTACTTTTTACTAAAATTTTCCATGCCTTATCTTAATTCTGAGATTTTAACCATGAAACGAGGATGGAATGGCATTAATGAACTTAATGAAATACAACTAAATGAATTCAAGCTTCAAATAAAATTTTGCAAAGGTATTGATGTTTAAACAAGAATATGTATATGAGCTTGCTGAAGGCAAATTAACTGATAACGGTTATTGCCATTTTATTAATTGCGTTGGTGTATTCGCACGAAAATATAATTGGCCCAGGTTTATTATTATAAGCGATTCCGCTCAAAAATCTCAGTTTTGGACTAATGAAGAAGTCATAGAGCTTACTCATCAGCTATTTGAATGGATAATTGTTAAAAACAAACTTCTGTATGTAAATAAAATTCCCGTCAACTATCTTTCTTACTACTTTCAACAGGTTTTAATTTCATTCATATCTGATAAAATTTCAGAGCATCAACAGAAACAGGGTATTAGTTTTGAGCAGGTAAGTATAATTTTAAAAGCAATATTGCCTGAAAATTATTTCCAAAAATCGTTTAAATCAAAAATATTTTGGTATCATCTCCAATTTGAAGAAAAAGATATACAGCCTTTTCAATTAGTTGTTCATTTGATTGACCGAATGCCCAAATATAAGATTTCTGAAAAAGACAAACAACTTAGGCCTTTGATAAAAATGGCAGTACAAGATATTTTTGAGGTTACTAAATCCCCCATGGAATTTAATACTATCTGTAAAACTATATTTGAATTGTTCGATCAATCTTCTTTTCTACTACCTGCATCTGATTCACATGAAATAATGGAGGATGACAATATAGCTTCCCAAAAACATCTTAATGCTCTGAATCTTTTAACATCAAACTTGCCTTTGCAAGATGTTCAGATTATTCGAGATTATCTTTTTAATGACCAACAAAATTTATCTCTTTCTTATCTCGCAAAAAAATATTCAGTCCCCAAAAGCACTTTGCATTTCAAAATAGAAAGTTTTAGAAAAAAATTAATTAATCTGTATCAGCCGGAAAATGAGGATGATGGTATATTTTTTCTAAAATTACTTTCCGAAAAATTGGACGAACTCTTAAAATAAGAGTTTATTAGCATAAACGATCATTTCCGATGAAAGAGATTATTAAATTTTTAAAAACCGACCAATCATCTTTTGATGATAATAATAATCCGCACATTTCAACAATAGACTATGATAAAATAAGGAAAATCAATCAGTCATTTCATGATTTAAGGAGCAAATCGGCTAATACTCGTTATTTAAAATTGAATCCCTCTTTGACCAAAGGCCAAATTTGGTCTGTTAAGAATAGTTATTATGACTATTTGGGGGAAAAGAATACGTCTTCTCATCCCTTACTTGTAATTATTACATCGGAAGTCTTCAGTCTTGACTCAGAAGAATGTATTCGTATTCAGGTAATTTCTCCCTTTACCCAACTTGCAGCGGCAGATGATATTATTTGCAATGATGCTTCAGTTATTGGATTTCCTTTTATGATCGAAACTTGGAATGAACTACCTGTCTTGGTCGATTTATTGGAAAACTATATCGGTTTTTTTAATGCTAATTTTAATGTAAACATTGAGAATGTTTTTTTAGATAAGTTTCAGGAGGAATTCAGGTCAATTGAAATAAATAGCGCGCGCTATTTGAGCAATTCCGTTTTAAGTCTTATTCAGTTCGTTGAAAATAAACAAACTGAGGATTCTGGTGTAGTCATTTCCTTGTTTGGGAAACATGAGTTTCCAGAATTCTTTGTTGATAACCAAAAAGTTGAATCAAAATTCTCATTGGCTGCAAAGTCTGGTTTTGACAAAGAAGACAGATGTATAATTTGGGAGAGCTCAACAATTCCATTTAAAGTATATATTCGTAAGGATGCAGCAGGTTTTATAATAACAGTGACGCCCTATTTTGAATCACTGTTATTTGATGAACATTCAATTAACATTTCTGGAACAATAAAAGACAATAGAATAGTCTTTTGTAATCTTAGTTCAGGTCTGTATATTTTATCATTTGATAATGATTCAAAACAAATAATAATTAGAATAAAATAGTATGGCAGCTTTAATATCAGTTATAAGAAACGCACGTTGGATTGATCTTAGTGATAAACATAAGATACTCAGGGAATATTTGGAAAATGAAGTGAAAAGTGCCTGCATTGATAATAATCCTCAAAATGTTATTATGGTTAAGGGTGCTTTTGGCATTGGAAAAACTAATACGCTTCACTATATTTTTCATTATGGATGGTGTCAATTGAATGTCCCTGTTTTATATGTTTCTCTGGAAAAACTTTACCCGGAAATTGAAAAATATGCAAATTCATTCCCCTCAAAGCTAATTGGGAATAAAGATATTGGAAAATTCCTTGACGATAAAGTTAAATCCGTTCTTCAAAGTATAAATGAGGGTAAGCCCTCTGATGATGTTAAATTATTCTTTTTTGGATGTGATCCTGCAGATTTATCATCATTTTGCCAGGAATTTGATCCTTTTCAATTGCAAATCTCTGAGAATGGCTCTTTTCGCAATGTTACTTTTGACAAATTTTCGGGAGAAATTATTAAAAAGTCAATCAGTGGTGCAAAAAGACCACTTTTATTAATTGATGAATTTGAAACAAAATTTTCCAGTTTAAAGTCAAAAATTGAAAAATCCGAAGGTGGAGAATTAAGAGAACTTTTTGATGCTGTTGTAGAAAAGGAGGTATCATTTCACTTAATTATTGGTAATGGCCCGGCTTCAGGTTATGAATTAAAAAATGATAGAAGTATCAAGGGTACTGATGATGCTGAATCTAGCCGCCTCACCCCTAAACAGATTCCATTTCCTCTGCCTGAATCAACAAAAAAGTTTTTAGGTACTGAAAAAAAAGGGTTATTAAATTTTGCATGGTGGGCTTCAAGGTGCAGGGCAAGGCATTTCCTGCGTCTAAAAGAAGCTGTTGGTTCGCTGGATTCCTTAGTAAATAAAAATTCTTACGCGGAATTTTTAAGTGATTTTACATTTTTTTCTGATCCTATTGAATCATCAAACGAAGGTTCAACCCCGATAACTTATGTCAGAACTGAGTATTTTAATAGCTTCCCAGAAGAACTAAAAGACAAGTATCTCCCCCTATTAATTACTGACATAAAGCCTCAATCAATAAGTTTTGACCTGCTTAAGGATTCTATATTAAAATCTAAAAAATACTTATTTTGCGCTCCTTCATTAATCAACGTAAGTGAAAAACTAATGGTGGCACTTTCAACAGATATTAATGATGGTATTATAAAAAAGAAAAAAGAAGAAGGCAAATTTCTTGAGTTGGATTATGATTATACATTAAGAAAATATTTTGATTTTTTTCTGAAATCTATTGCGGATGAAAATGGAAATATTGCCTTTGGTATGGTTGATGATGAAAAGGTAGATTCAACACTTTGCGAACTTTTTATTTACCCCTTACTTCACCTTTCTTATGACTTTATCATGCAATATGAGGAAGAGTCCCTGGATCGCAATAAACAGGCTTCTGAGTTCATTCTTTTTTTATTATCAGAGGTTAAAAATAAGGAGCAACAAAAAGAAATCAAATCACTGTTCTCAAAAACTTATAGTTGCTTCAAAAAAAATGATAGCCTTGATGGAGATGGTTATATACAATTATCATTAGCTGCTATTCGTGAAACTTTTGAACAACCAATTGGTGAACCTCGTTTAAACTATAAGAACCAGGATATTAATATCCTAATGGAAGAGATTCCAATTAAACCTGTTTTTCCAATCATTTATTATCAGAATTATAAAACTAATGTTTACTTCATTCCTGTATTAAATGAACTCCTATTGTCGCAATATTTGCAACAACTCACAAAATTGTTGAAAAATGATGTATTACCCAAATGTCATGAAGATGGAGGAAATGCAACATGCATTATCTACCTTGAAGATCACAGACTAATAGAAGATTTCAAAAACAAAATATTGTTTAAAGCTGATGGCAAAAGTAAGATTGGCACGTATGAATTAGAAAAATTCAATATCCTAAAAATTTCTTCTTTTGAGCTTAATTTTCCATCACATACTTCTGATTTTATTAACTCCTTATTGAGAATTGCGATTGTTGGTTATAATAATGGCGATTTAAATATACTAAAATCTCTCTCAAAGGATGCCAAGCATGAATTCAGTGATGTCCTTCGGAATATTAAGGAACCAACATGGACAGAAAAAAAAGAGGCAAAAAGAACAATAGAACACTTTGAAAAACTTGTATTCTTAAACGAGAAGGCGGAGATTAAATCAATATGCGATCAAATTTGGAATAACTATGATTCTAAATTAACAGAAATAATTCCTCAAAAAAATGATTTTCGCCGGGCTCTATCAAAATATCATATAAGTGATGAGATTTACAAAAACACTACTTTTGGCACTTTCAGCATAAAATTAATAAACCTATTTCTTTTTGAAGTCAAAATTATCCCTGAAAGTTTTTTAGATTTTCTAAAAAAAGCTGATGACTTCAATTTTAATTGTCGTTCTACTGAAAAAGACACTAAATTCAGTTTTTATGAATTTAAATCGTTCATACAAAACAACGCGATTTTGCTTGCAAAACATTCTGAAGAATTTTCGTTAGAGGACTCAACAATAGTCAATCTCTCTAAGCTTTGTTATTTTCTTTCATTTGATCCGGTGCCACAAAATTTGCATGAATATCTAAGGTACCTATCCTATAAAGAACATTTTGTTATTTCTTATCATAAATCACTGGGCTCCAATGTTTATAAAAGTTTTACGGAAACTGTATTTAATTATACCTACTCAAAACACATTAATATCTCACTTGAAATTAATAACTTAAAAAGCAGATTGACAAAATATAAAGATGAAATCAATGCTATCAGAACTCAAATAAACCAAGACAATGACAAGCTTAAAGATTTATTGTGTCTTGATGATCTACCTTTTGGATATGATACAAAACTAGGGGAGATAATTCACAAAATTATTTTTCCTGCAGAAACATTGTTAGAAGCCCATCAAGTTTGTTCTATGGCCTTAATTATTCATGAGCTACTAGGTAAGTTTGATGATTTAATTAAATCAGCAAAATTATTTGCAAATCAATTGTCCAATTTAAAAATCAATATTGAAAGAAAACAAAATGAAATTTCACGCATGCAGGATAAAATAAACTCCTATTATGCAGACTCTTTTACTTGCACTGTTCTTACATCTGTCAAAGAAATTACAAAACAGAATGAAAATTATTATTGGAACAGAATTATTATAAATACAATAAAAGTACTTCCTGCTTTTGAATCAATTTTCAAAAAGTATGATAGATATATGCCACAGGAGAAGCCATATATCGACAAAGAGGACATGGCAAAATTTACAAATCAACTTAATGAAAAATATGCTGAAAAGCTTATATCAATTAAGAAGCAGGTTCTTGATATTGAAACTCAACTAGAAGAGGTAAAATCCATTAATCAAAAAGAAACTTTTATTAAACAATTATTAAATCTATCGGATAATGGCGAAAATTAATGATAATAACATTGCTGAAAAGGTTGAAATTGCTTTAAAATCAAAGCAGGGAAAGAATAAGAAAAGGATATTTGAAAAATTGGCTCAACTTCAGGACAAGCAGACGATGCTTGACAAAGAAAAGGCATTAATTAAGGATATTAAGACTTATAAAGCCTATATCTCATCCCTCGACGACTTACTTGAAACCTTGTTCGAGCAGATTAATGCTCCAAACGTCGAAGATTTTATTCAATGGTTGAGCATTATTACTGATAAAAAAAATAGTAATCTAGATAAATTTAGAGCCTTTCTTGTAAAGGAGTACTCCGAGGAAATAAATTCATCCCTTGAAAATATTCTTTCATTAAATGCTAATCTTGATAAACCCAATAGCATTTTTCATGAATTGCTAAATAATATTGAAAAAAATTTAAAAAAAACTTGTAATACCTTCCTTGATCAAACGGACCAATATCCTAATAATTTAAAAAGTTTCTTATCTGAATTAAGCTCAATCCTCAATTGTATTTCCAATCATCCTGAATTTGATTACACTGATATTTCAAGTTTATACACTCCCGAGCAAATAGCAAATAATATCGATTATTATGATTCAATAATTCAATTGCTCTTAAAAGTTAATCAAAATCTTAAATCATTTAATGAATCTGACAATGACAAAAACCTGCCAACAAAAATTTCAAGCAGAATAAATGCTTTTAAAGATTGTATTAAGCTACTTGATTCTAAAGGTCCTGCTAACAATTCTGATCCACTTTTAAAACAAGTATTTCTAAAGTTCGAAAGTGATATGGTAAAATTTGAGGGAGGCATCAAGCATAATTTATTGGATTTTCTCGAAAAAAGTTGGAGCACCCTGATTGATGATTATTCTACAATTAAAAATATTTTTGATAATAAAATTTTATTTGAAGAAAATAACATAGGTGCTTTAACAGAATTTCCCAAAATCGAATATGTTAAGGCACTTATTGCTAATTATAACGCCCTTTTAATTGAAAACCCGTCGTGGAAATTATTGACTTTTCAACCGCTAGGTATAACTCGAAAACTACAAGAAAAGTCGAAAGAAGTTTCAAAATTACATGAATCCTGTAATGAGGTAAAGAATTTTATTTTGGAGGAGTTTTCGAAAAGGATAGAGGAGTATAAATCCCAACACATTCAAATGATTGCACTTGTTGCAGAAAAAGATTCCAATATACGCTCTGTTTACAATGATTTAAAAGATTTATTGGATGGTTTAACAACAGCAAAGACATCATTGATTAGTAATACTGATGTTTTGAATTATATAAAAAATGATTTTACAACTGATGTTCAGAATTACCTTAATATCAGTGCTAAATTTAATGAGGCATTACAAAAATCTGGAAAGAAAGAACATTTAGACTGGCTGGATGGAAAAATGATTGGCAGCAAAGAAAGCGAACTAACCGCAGTAGATTTGACTAATCCCCAAATAATAAAGGAATTACTAGCAGATGGTTTGATAAAAGTAACTATTAAAAAGCAGTTTTAATTATGAAAGAAAAAAACATCTCTATTGTTCAGGCATTAGATAAGATAAGGCTAAACAACCTATATGTTCATAACGATGAATTGTCATCTTTGTCTTTCACAACCAAAGAACTTCTTACTAGAAAAGTTTATCTTGTAGAAACATTAGCTGTCTTAACTGCAATTGTTGACAGGGGTACAATGCTTTTGTACGGTGGTCATGGCGGTGGTAAAACTACTTTAGTAAAGTATCTTGGTCAAATTTTTTGCAATTATTCTAATGAAGAAATTGAGCAATGTATTCTTAGAGGTCATCCACAACTTACTGAGGAGAAAATTCTTGGTAGCCTTGATATAGCTCAGTTAACAGGAGCAAAACCCTTACATAACAATTCAAAGGTTGATGTTATTTGGAATTCATTTGTTGATTCTCCATGGAAAATAATTGATGAATTAAACAGGTTATCTCCATACGCACAAAACATTCTTTTATCCCTACTTGCTGAGAGTTCTGTAAAGTATGGAAATGAAAGTAAAAGATTACCTGATTTTTCCTTGTATGCAACAATGAATCCAAAGGATGAAGCAAATTTTACTATTTCCCTGCCTTTTCTTGATCGATTTGCCATAGCACTTCCTATTACTATGCCGGATTATGAAAGTCTCACTACCATTGGTAAAAGAGATAAATCTTCAAAGAAAGACGACCTTCCAAATTATCTTCCCAATTTTGATTTGAAAGAAGTTCACGAAGAAGTTAAATTAGTTGAAATAAATGAAGATGCTGAAATATTGATAAACATTATTATTTCAAACTATCGCCTATGCGATAGAGTTTCAAAAGAATCGAACGATTCAATAAATGTTGATAACACCCTTTGTACTGGATGTCATTACAGTACCCAGGATAAAGTTTGCCAAAAAATACTTAATCCTCTTAGTGTTCGTGTTAAGGAGGACTTATATAGATATAGTAAAGCCCTTGCATGGTTTTTAGGCGATGTTTCTGTATCTATGCACCATATAATTGCTCTTGCACCATATATGATCTGGCATAGATCTTCCGTTAGTAAACAATACAAAAAGACATTAATTGAAACAAAATTTAAGGATAAGTCCTTCACTGTGAATATTGAACTTGAATCTACAAAAGAGATCATACAAAAAATTAGCAAGGAATTCCCTGGTATTTTACCTGTTCTTAGAAAATTTAATCAGGTTAAAAAAGGTTCCCTTTCACAGAGTGAATTCGAAAAGCTACTTATAGAGGCATCTGATGTGAATAAAAACTTTATTATTCTAAAAAAAGAAATATACCCATCACTTTTAAATCAATATAAACCGGTTTATGCTGAGATTATTGAATTCAATAAAAAGATTGATGAAGTTTCTGATTTGAATTTATTGAAATCACTTAAGGAATCTATAATGTTTAGATATGATATTCCAAATCGCCAGTATTTAGCAGAAGTTATTGAACGAAAGCAAAACACTATTGGTTTAAATTTACTACCTGAGAAAAAATTTACTGTACCATTTAAGGATTTTATGAATAGAGTTTATAGCGAATGTCCTGAAATATTCAGGTTGATTAACATTCGATATAAAAATGAGTTTATGCCTGCATTAAATAATGAAGAGTCGCTATCTGATTTTTCTGATTCTGATTTCTTTCTAACTATGAAAAGAGTTAGCTCAATTACTCGAAGACCAAATTTTGATCTCATTTTTAAATACAGGGGTGATGAAAAAAATCCAATTGTTTTGTTTTTAAGTAAAATCAATGTCCCATAATCTTGAAATATACAAGAGTAAAGCGCTAGAAGCATGCATGGGTATATTCAACGGTGAATATTCTAGATCTACTGGTATTCCTTTACCTGAAATCGATTTTATCCTTCCTGATTCTACTAGTTACAATTCTGGTGAATATTATATTACTATTGGTGATACTTGGCAAATTCATTTGAATTTCGGTTTATTGCCTACTGATTACAAAGACTTTCAGGAAGAAGTTAAAGTTTTAACAAGGCATGAAGTTGAGCACTATATGTGTTGTCCTTTTGACGTGATTACCCATATGCGCATGGTTAAAGCCATACTTCAAACTTATTACAAATATTATTCATCGTTAAATATAAACATAATTGAGCTTTCTTCAGTAATTGGTAATCATGTGTCAGATATAATTGTGGATACCAAAAATTTCTATAGGTTTCCTGATGAAACTGTTAAAAGCGAAATCGCATGGATTAAAAAAGGAGATTTTACTAATTTCAGGGATATTCCACGTCATTCAAAATTACTTTTCTTGATGAAAGAAGCTGTTTGGAATGTTTCTCTAGATATAAATGAAAAAGATGCAGCTTTGTTGAAATTGGTTAATTCATTAGCAGAAAAATTCTTGGAGGGAGGCATAACGGCAACTAATCTTTTTATTGAAAAAACAATTCAATACACACATTTGTTTTTTAGCATATTTTCCGAAGATAGAAAAGAACAGCAAAAAAGAAATTCTCAGCAAGGTTCAGGTAAAAATGATTACTCCGGTAACCAGTCCTCGCTTCAAATAATTCCGACTAAAGAATCACAGACGCAGGGTAGCCAGTTTATTTTTGAATCTCCTGAAAAAATTATTGATGCTATTAATCAGTTAGCACAGGAATCCTCATTATCTGATTTCATTCAAGTGCTTCAAGCCTCAAATATTAAATTAGATGAAAAGGAAAAAGAAATGATTTGGTTTAAGGCACAAAATTCGGAGGTTATTCCAATTTCTGATTCTGTTCCTATCGGCTCAAATGATAATTATTCCTATCCGGCAACATGGCGGATTGGAGATCAAATAGAAGATTTAGATTTTGTACTTTCCTTTTCTGTATCTCCTAAATTAATTCCAGGATTATCAACAAAAAAATGGGTAAAAAACCCCGTATTCAATTATGGAATAGATAAGAAAAATGCAGATTTATTGCTAGTGCTTGATTATTCTGGTAGTATGAAAACAATTACAGATCCTGCCCACAATCTTCACCATGTTGTTATTGCTGCATTTGGAATAATAAAATACTTTGAGAAGAAATATTCAAAAATTGCATTAATAACCTTTTCCGATCAAGTAGTTGAAAGTTTATTATGGTCAGATGATTACGATATGATTCGAAAAAAACTACTTACCAATGGTAGGGGTGGTACTCAATTTCCAATTTCCCGAATAGAACAGGTTATTAGTCAAAAAAAATCCAAATTGGTTACGGTTGTTATTACTGATGGAGAAATTCGTAATTTAGATTACACAATTTCATTTTTTATAAATTATTTATCTCAAAACAACAAACTATACCTTTTTGTTCAGGACAATAAATCAAATATTGACAAATACAATTCATTGATTTCACATGGAGCTATAGTGAAAAAAGCTATTACCGCTGAAGATATTCGGGATTCTGTCTTAAACGATATAGCCTTTATATAAATATTAAAATTACTATCTTAATTTTTAATTGTTGCTCTCAATGGATTTAGATATTATTTAATGTCACCCAAAATAAACTCTCAAAAAGAAGCCTTCCTCAAATACCTTCAGGAAATGAATCTTGACATGCTTGATCTGGTTTTGAGTAATGAGGCCACCTATTTTGGAGCACCTAAGTCAGTTTTTATGGAGAAGCTATCATATATCAAAAATCAGCATGAATTAAGCGGATATAAAAAAGGTTTTGAAATAAGACAATATAAAAATCGCAAAAATTATTATGCTCTAATAACACCATTTGATACAGCTCCAAATAAATTTTTCATTGAAGAAAGAGAGAAAAAAATATCTAAAATTTATAACAATGTCAAAGTAACAAACAAAGAAGAATTAGAAACCCTACCCCACTTTGAGTTCTTCTTCGGCAATGACGAAAAGGTAGATTTTCGTCCAAATACTGATTACATAATGACATTGCATAACTGCACAATTGCCTATGAAGAATTAATGAACAAAAAAACTCAAATAATTACAAAAGAATTTCTCACCAATTGGATACACGAACACGCTTTACTTTATGAAGAAGTTGATAAAAATTATTTATTTTTTAAATATAATAAATTCAGGAATTTATACTCTGGTTTGAAATTCATTTATGACCATCTTCAATATTCTAAAGAAGCAAACGAAGCTTTAAAAGCCTTCCCTGGCTCGTGTTCACAAAAGTCCAAATTGTTCGAATGGATAAGTAAATACAATCAACTATATTTTTGTAAGCTTCTTGGTGTTGACCAGGATTTTAAGAATATTGATTTGGAAAATAAAACACTAATACACATCTTTTATAAAAATTTCTTATTTAAAGGTGATGATTTTTTAGCAATTTATTTATTTGGTATAATATTTCAATATCAATCGACAGATTCCGGTTATTACCAATGTAAAACTTACCATCCTCGCCACAAGTCTTAAAATACAATTTAGCACCACCGTTTGAGAAGTTTATAACTTCACCATGCTAACCTTAAAAATGAATTTATTTTTTCCCAGGCAGCCGGGACAAAATGCTCTTTGCACCCACGTATTTTGCCCGGCTGCCTTTCGCTATTTTAGTAGATTTAGTATCGTATGCTATTATAACATAATAAGCATTATAAAACAGGCAGGCATAAGCTACAGGTTAAAGAGATGCACGAGCTTCGCCGCTGGGTAGGCTGGACAAAGTTGCTGCCTGTCAGTTATAATGGTTATTATGTAAAATAGCCGCACTCTCCGCCACCGCACAAAAGCCGACGCACACTTCCCTTTGATATGGTAACTTTCGGGCTGCCTGTCCCGATGAAGTCGGTGATCATAGTTTTTGCCATACCCAATAGCATCGGTTTCCCCACCCAAATAAAATCAGCAGTGCAGCGCATTCCCGGACACAAATACATAAGCAGCAATTTAATGAGACTATAATTTCAATTCTGTTTACCAGTAATTGAAATTATCTAGTCGAATTAATCCCGATAGCGAAGCTCGTCGGGAAAATTATGTACCTCACCGCCGAAAAGGCATTATCAGTTCATTCTCTGCATCTCCATTCCATTCCGTTAACGCTTCCACTTCGTTCCAGCAACACTACATTTCATTTCGATTTCGTTCATTTCACTCATAATTGCATTTGCCCACAATCCAACAAAACCTTTCGTCGGTATTGCAGCCTATTCCTTTGTGCCCACCCAAGCTGCCCGCTGATTTTATGCCCTCAGCACACCGATGCTCCCGCAGCACGTGCACAAAACTACGCCAGCCCTCTTTGGGTTTCTGCCCACACACCAATAATGTACTTCGTAATTTTTTTATCCCAAGCGCCCTATCCCTATGGTTTTGTCATGGTTTTTGTAAAGCCATGCTGCTGCAAGCATAGCTCCTTCACTTCGTTCCGCTCCACCTCGACAG
>Ga0209098_1000799_pt1 | contig 32740 bp, 44 predicted proteins | sample AD_JPNHW1_MetaG_FD_184429 | JGI IMG/M metagenome (GOLD analysis project Ga0209098, IMG submission 184429) | Active sludge microbial communities of municipal wastewater-treating anaerobic digesters from Japan - AD_JPNHW1_MetaG (SPAdes) (version 2) | ecosystem: Engineered > Bioreactor > Anaerobic...
TGGCGCACCCGGCGCACCGCCGCCACGCAGTAGCCGAAAGCGGATGCGATCTCCGCCGTCCCCTTGCCGCGCTCGTACAGTTTCAGGATGCGTTCTCGAATCGGCACCGGTATGGATTTCATGCTCCTATCGTAGAGAACCCGGATCCACTTGGCAAGCTACATTATATATGGATATGCTCTAATTGGCTTTTCGAGGAGTGGCGCGCCTGGCAGGGATCGAACCTGCGACCCTGGGATTAGAAATCCGATGCTCTATCCAACTGAGCTACAGGCGCTTCAACTACTTACGACGATTCCAGAAAAAGTGTTGACGGTTTGTTGACAAACTTCGTCCCTATTCTCTATGATTCCTCGTGGTGCTAGGAGATGCCAGATATGGGCCGAAAGAAAAAGCTGAAAATGCCGGTGACGCGGGAAAGCGGAGTGCCGATCCGCTTTCTTCCCCATCGAAAAAAGAAGCCGTGGATGGTGGACATCTACAAGAACGGGGTGCGGACTCGCACCTGCTACGCCACCGAAGAGGATGCCAAGCAAGCGGCCATGAGGGAAGCTGGCAACCTCGTTCAAGAGGGATTGCAAGCGATGGCCCTCTCCCGGGACCAACGGCTTGACGCGGAACGGGCCATGCAGGTTCTGGACGGGACGGCCACCCTCGAAGCCGCCGCTGATTTCTTCATGAAGCACTCCGTCGCCGGTGAAGCTGGCAAGCCCGTTCGGGATGTGGTGGCCGATCTCCTGCAAGCCAAGCGCGGGGCCAACCGCCGCCCAGGGACGATCACCAATGCCGCCTATCATCTCAATCGCTTCGTCAAAACCTTCGGGGACCGCCCGCTCGGGACGATCACCCTGCACGATCTGGAACGCTGGCTTGCCGGGTTGGAGTGCAATCCGATCACCCGCGACAACTTCCGCCGCGCCGTGGTCGGCCTGTTCAACTACGGCCAGCGCCGGGGATTGTGCGATCGCAACCCGGCCCTTGGATTGGCTCGCTCCGGACGGGATGAATCCATGCCCGCCATTTTTAGCGTGAAACAGGCCGAAGACCTTTTGACGGCCGCCCAAACCCACGCACCGGAAATGATCCCCTATTTTGCCATTGGGATGCTGGCCGGGTTGAGGCCACAGAATGAATTGGCCCGGCTTGACTGGCGAAACATCGATTTCAAAGCCAAGACGATATTGGTTGACCCGGCGACGGCAAAACGCCGACGCGCTCGGTACGTGAAGATGTCCGCGAACCTCGTTGCCTGGCTCCTGCCCCATCGCAAGGCGGCGGGCAAAATCTTCTACAGCCGCCGCAAGTTTCGCAAGGTTGTCGAAAAGGCCAAGATCGAGGCCTGGCCCCCGGACGTGATGCGGCACACCTTTGCCAGCTACCACCTCGTCGCGCACGGCGACGCCAACGCCACCGCCTTGCAACTGGGTCACTCGGGCGCGCCGGGGGTCCTGTTCGACCACTACCGCGCCCTCGCCAAGCCAAAGGACGCCCGCGCCTTCTGGAAGCTCAAGCCGAAGGCAAAGAAGATCCTTCAATTCCCGCAACCCGCCACCGCATAGGAGAAAGCCACATGAATCTCAACGCCCTGAAACGTGCCGTCGAATTGACTCAAGCCAAACGCGAGATATTCCGCACTCCGAACCTCAGCCGGCTGCGGGAAGCGGTGCGGACCGCCGGGCGAACGACTCAAGATGACAAACAAATCTTTCGGCTACTAAAGCAACTGGATTCCGAAATTGCCGCCCACAAGGCCGCACTCGAAGAGTTGGCGGCGCTGAAGGCCCAGCTCAATGACGACCTTGCCAGAATCAAAGCGGATACAACCCTCATTGTCAAAGACGTGAAGGAGCGGAAGAAACGCCGCGGAATCGCCAGCCGGACAACGCCTCGCGCGACGGCGGATGACAACCTGTGGGACCGGGGCGCGTTCTTCCGCGCCATGCGCGCCCGCATCAGGAAGGGCGAAAAGCAAACGGCCGCTGCCGAGTCCGTCAAGGCGACGGTCAACAAGAAGGACCGGCTTTGCACCCTCGACGCCAAATCGCTCGCCCGAGAATATCGCGCATGGAAAAAGAAGCTGAAAGCAAAGCGGACGGATTGACCAACAGATAATCCGCCGAAAGTTTACCCGCCCGGAAGCCCGTGTTTCCGGGCTTTTTCGTGCCGATCAGCGGATGGCGGATGCTGTTCGTTCTCGCAGGGGCTCAACTGTTCTCGTCAGCGCATACAACCATGCGTCAGTGCCACCAGGTGCGGAAAAGTGCTGACAATGAAAGAACAGTCCACGATTGAAGCCGTCGAGCGCGGGTTCCTGAACCCCACACAGGCCGCAAGGTTTTTGTCCATCTCCCGCCGATATCTCGGCCACTTGACCGGAATCGGGGTAATCCCCGTCCACCGTCTCGGAACCCGGTGCGTGCGCTACGCCCGCGCCGATCTTGTCAATGCCATGCAATCGTTTCGCCGGGGGAAGTAGCCATGACGCGCAAGACCAACACCCCCAAAACCGCTCCACAGAGCGACGATTCGGATCCCAAACGCGTCCTGATGCTCAAACAGGTGTCAGAGGACGCCCCCAGCAAGCTCGGCGTTTTCAGGCGCGTTTATGCGTCCACAGCGGCACCCCGCATGGCAATCAAGGCAAAGTGCCTGGAGTGCTGCTGGATGGATGTGGCCGGCATTTGGGAATGCACGGGAACCGCTTGTCCACTTTGGGGCTTCCGCCCCTACCAGCGGAATGGAGCGGGCCATGAGGCTTGAAAATATGACCGCCCGGCGGTTCTCTGAATCGTTGCGCCAATGCCCCCATGCTGGCAGCGGCGTTCATTCGTGGGTGATGTCCTGCGCGAATCTGGCCGCGATAGCGGGGCTTCCGCCGATGGAAACCGAGGCGGAAATCATCCGCGCAATGACCCGCCCTCCCTCGCCCCCGTCGGAAGTGGCGGCGGCGATCCGCAAGGCGTATGCCGAAGCCGTGCCAGGCGGAGTGGGCGCAAACTACACGCCTTGGCGGGGTGTACCCACCAAGCCAAAGCCGCTGCCGATGACGGCGCAAGCCTTCATTCGGCGCGGCGACGGCGCGGAGGAAGGCGATTGGTGGGCTGCAAGTCCTGTTCGCATTGACTGGGAGCCCGGCCCCTGCGATGCGCTGGCTGTGCTGAATGCGCTATATGCCCCGAATGAATTTCTTTTCATCGGGGAGCGATACGGCGCGGAGGTCCTGACGGTTCGGGAATGGCGGGCGCGGATCGCCAACGGCGGGCCCGTGCCTCCGCATATCATTCCGAACCCCCTGACGGGCGGGGAGCATCCGCTGGCGGATGGCAAACTCTCCAAACGCGGGGATTCCGCCGTCTGCGGGTTCCGCTTTGCCGTGGCGGAGTTTGACGGGCTATCGAAGACGGATCAATTGGCCTTTTGGTGGGGCTTCCGATCTGCACCGATTGCCGCGCTGATTGATTCGGGCGGGAAGTCCGTCCATGCGTGGTTGCGCGTGGATGCGCCGAACCGCGAAACATGGGAGCGGGATGTGGAGCAAAAGCTATTCGCCCGCGTCCTGTGCCCGCTTGGTTGCGATCCTCAATGCCGAAACGAGGCCCGATTGAGCCGCCTTCCCGGACATTTCCGGCGAGAGAAGAACCAATGGCAACGATTGCTCTACTTGAACCCGGAAGGATCCCGCCGATGAACCCCGTTGATGAAATGCTAAACGAAACCGAAACGACGCAGGCCGACACCCCGGAGGGTGCGGACATCTTGCGCCCGTACTCAACCCGCGCTTGGGATGAGCTTGGGCGGATGCTCCTTGCCCCTCCCGTCATCGTGTGGGGTGGATTCTCCCTCGGCGCGTCCTGCGTCATTTTTGGGCAAGGCGGGCTCGGTAAGTCGCGCCTCGCGCTGAATCTGGCGCGGAATCAAGTGCTGAGCTTGCCGTTCGCCGGGCTCCCGACTGCGGCGCAACCCCTGCGGCATCTGATGATGGGCTCCGAGAACTCGATCCATCGCCTTCAATACGACATCCACCGGATGAATGTTGGACTGACGCCGGAAGAAATCGCCCACCTCGGGGCGCACATCCGGCTGGCGACGTTGGAAGGTCCGGAGGATACCTTCATCTCGCTGGCATCGCCCGTGAACGTCGACCGGTGGCGACTGACCATCGAGCAGCACAAACCGGATGTCCTGTGGGCCGACCCGTGGGGCGACATTCTGGACGGCGACGCAAACGGCGATGACGACGCGCGGAATACGCTGGCCGTCCTCCGCCGACTTCTGCGGAAGGTCAACCCGTCTGCCGGGCTGGGTATCCTTGCCCATGCCAGGACCGGGGCGAAAAACATCCTGCAGGCCATCGGCTACGATGCGGCGAACTTCGGCAAGGGAAGCAAAGCCCTCTATTCCTCCGCCCGGTGCGTCTGGAATCTCGCCCCCGGAGACGAAACCGAATCTCCGTTGCTGGTATGCGTGCACGCCAAGAGCAACGACACGCCAAAGGAAAAACCCTTTGCCCTCCGGCTGGATCCCGAAACCATGCTTTACGGCAAGGAGGCGGAGTTTGATCTGGATGCGTGGGTTGCGGAAGTCGGCCAGCGGGCCAGCGGCAAGGGCGGAGCACGGAAAGCCGCCGCACCCCTCGAAACCTTCCGCCCCTATGTCCTCAAGGTGCTGGAAGCCGCCGGGCAGATATTACCCTCCGGGGTGCTGCATGAGCGGATCGGGGAGGCGATCCCCGGCGGGCTCGGTCAAAAGCGGGTGAAGAACCTCGTTTCGGACTGCTTGCAGGCTGGGCTGATCTCCAAAACCGAACGGGCCAACGAGCCCGGCGGCAAGGTGTTCATCGGCACCCCGGCGCAAATGGAAGCCTTCCGCACCCCAAAACTGCCGCTGAAAGGGGGCGACAAGTGAGAAAATCAATATTCATGCGGTTTGGCACTTTGTGCAGTTTAGGCAAAAACGATGCTGCACGAAGTGCGCAGAGTAGTTTGGGCGCGCGCGGCCCCCGTAAGGGGGGCGTGCACAAACTGCACACACCCCCGAACCATGCGGAGAAGATGAAAATTATAGGCTCCGGACGATTGGAGGTAAAGGTATGACCGAAGAAACCAACGCGCTGGAACAGACACCGCGGGCGGAACCGAAACCCCGCGTCCTGATTGTGACCTGCACCACGAAACCGAAACCGCATATCCTGATTGTGGCCTGCACCGATGAAACTGAGAAGGCCGTCCAAGCGGCAGCGAAAGAGGCCGAACTGCCCGCGCCCGACTTTCTTTATGGCCTGATGGCCTATCAGCGGATCACAGGTCGGCTGGTGCTGAACTAAGTGGAAGGCGGATCGCGCCCATCTGGTTTCGAAGGGCCCTGACGGGAATCCCCTCCGCCAACAGGCCAAGAATCCGCGAATCTTCGCCGGGGTAGTCTGCTCGGAGCCGTTGAAGCTCGGATTCCGTGGTCGCGTTCTCCCTGCTGGCATCGAGCAACGATTGCCAGCGGTGGACGACGGGGGCTTCCGTGGCAAGTCTCAAAAGCGATTCCTTCGGGATCAAGTCCTTCATCACCCGCTGGAAGAACTGCAACGGATTCTTCTTGAAAGCGGCATCCATCGCGTTTGCCAGCAGGGTCACATTTTCTTCTCGGCTGGTGATTTCGTCGAGGACTTGCAAGGCGCGGGTGCGGCCGCTGGCAATTCCTTTCGGCCTGCCAGCGGGGTTGCCGGACTGGCCGGGGCGAAATAGGTGCGGAGGCGTCTGTTCAAAACAGTCATTATCAGTATTCATGTCCCTACGATAGCATATTGTGAATAGAAGTCAATATATTGTGCCGTGCGGTGCATATAAGCCGGTGTGGAGGGTTTCAGGTGCGACAATGCCGCACCTGTTGGTGGTCGGGTTATGGAAAGGCGCTTCCTGCGCGATGCTGGCGGGGTTCCCGGTTGCGCGAAAGGGCGGGCCAAGACGGGCACCTGGGGGTGGAGCTTGTCGTAACCTCGACCGGGGGACCGGTGAAGGCTGGCCCGAAGCGCAACGCGCGCGGAACAGTGGCCGACGGGAGACGCGCAGCAGCCGCGGAGTCGCAGGCGTGGCCGCTTGCGGACCGCCGGAGCGGAGCGGTGCAAACGGCAAGTGGCGGTCTCTGTGAGGCGCTCCCCTGCGATCAAGACAGGGACCGTGCGAAGTGCAACGAGCCGGCCCTTGGCGCAGGTCGCATCCTGCGAGAGCCACGGGGGGCGTCCCGCAGGGCTCGCAAAGGGCGGTAAGCCGCGCCTGCAACGGACGGCAGGGGCAACATTTCGCCAAATGTTGAGCGAGGATTCCGCCAACCCCTACGTTGTATAATCGCGCGATTATGCGATGTCGGGGCTTGTCGGTCCGGATTTCCGAGGCGAGCGTTTCCGGAGGGCAAGTGCAGCCCCCCTGCCAGCCGAATGGCGTTTCCGGAGGGCAAACGGGCCGTCTTGTGGCAGCGATGATCGCGCCTTGGCGATGAACGCGGACAAGGCCCGCGCTGAGTGAAGCAGTCCGTGAGGATGAAGCCGCTTGCGGCCATCCCCACGGTCTGCCACGTCCCGGAGGCCAGCCATTCGGCGTTTCAGGGGGCGAACGCAGACCGGAGGCCAGCGAGACGAGCGGACCGATTGGAGGAACCGGAGCGACCCTGCCCGTTTCGTTGCGGCGCGGCGCGGATCGGAAGACGCACGGGGAGTGCGTCGAGAGGCCGACGGCACCCAAGCGAGCGGGCAACGAGACGGGGGCCGCCGACCGACCAGGAAGCCCGTAGCGGTCGGGGCTGCAAGCCCCGGCGCGGAGGGCGAGACCGTATCTCATCTGAACCAGCTCGGGCCAGCGGCAGCGAGCGGATTGCCAGCGCAGCGCGTTGTGAGCCACACATGGCGGAGAGGATCGGCTGAGCCAAAGCGAAGAGAGCCAAAGGCGGAGCTGCTCGCCTCGCAGAGCAAAAGCGGATCGTGCCACGGGCAAACGAGAGCCGGCCTTAGCTGGCGGGGCGGATCGGACCCCCGGAGGGTAAAAGCGGATCGGCCAGCGGATGCGAGCGGGTCGTTGCGCAACGGCGCGAAACGGGTCGCCCCACCGGCAGGGTGGCTGGGATCTGCCCGCTGCATAGGCGACGCGACGCAACCGCCAGGTGAGCGGCGCAGAGAATGCAGGATAAGCGAGCGGTCGGCCAGCGCCGGCCGCGAGCGTATGCAAATGCCCCGCCCCCGGACCGCTGGCCTTTGCGTGGGCCGCATCTTTAAGCCGGGGGCGGTGGGTTGGCGCGGGGAATCTCACCCCGCGCCGGCAAATCATCCGACGGCCTCCACGGGTTCGGCTTCGTCCTGATGGACTTGGCCGGCGTGGAACACGTAGGCCACGGCGAACCGCTCGACGGTTTCCTTTTCGGGGTCGCCGTTCTCCAGCGTTTTCCCCGTCTCGAACTTCATGATTTTGGGCGTACTCCAGAGCATGAACCCATGCTCCCCCCTCTTGACGCTGTAGCCCTTGGCCTTCCAGTCGTTGAAGGTGTGGAACTCGGTTTGCCCGGTCTGCTCGCGGTAGATCACCTCAAGGCAGGCGTTCAACGTGTAGCAATCGCGGAACTTGGCGGGGATGTGCGCGACAAATGCCGCAATTTCTTCGGGGCTGGCCCCGTTCAATTCGGCGGCCTTGGCTTCGCGGTTCATCTGCACCCATTTCTTGAATGGGGCCGTTGCGCGGCAAAGGGCGGCGCGTTTTTCCTTGGCGGCTTCAATCTGCGCTTCGGTCGGCTTGTGGTTCGTCTTCATGGTCTTGGTCTTTCTTGGTTGGTTGTTTTACATTCCTGTGGAAATCATCAAATCAGTAAGGCAAAGCACCTTGCCCGCCTGTGCGTCCTTCCCAAATTGCGCGCGTTGGGCGGCCAGTTTGGCGCGGCGGTTGGGGTCGTCGGCGCGGATGTGCTCGTAGCGGATGGGCCGCTCGTAGGTTCCGACAATCCATCCGTGCCCGTTGTAGGTGGTTCCGCATTGGCGGCAGGTGACGTTTTCGGCTTGGCCGTATTCGGCGCAAGGCACCTTCTCCCCGCATCCGCACCGGAAATAACCCGGCGCGGGTGTGCCTTCGGGGTGGCCTTCTTCGCGAATCCACGCCTGTTTGACGGTTTGCGTCAGGGGCAAGCGGGCGGTGGTTTGTTCGTTGTTCTTCATGGTTTGTTGTCCTTTCGGGTTGGTTCGTTCTTCAAACATCGAGAATCGGGGGCAAGGTCACGCTGTTGCACACGTTTTGGCTCGGGGGTTTGGCGTGGATAACGCGGCGGATGTCGTGCAGGCGGCTGACGATCTCGCGGCGAACGCGGAAGCAGGGATCGAGACGCGCCCGGCAAAGGTTCAAGAGGCCGACGCGGTAGGGCTTGCCGTTCAAAAGGTAGTTTTTTCCAAGGCGGATCGGCTCGGGATGGCCCGTCAGAATGAAACAGACTTGGCCGGGGTGGTCTTCGGGGCGGCGTTTCACGGCTTCGGCTCCTCGACGAAACGGATGCCGCAAAACCACATGGCCCAAAGAATGGTCCAGAACACGCGGGCCTCCTCGGTGGCGCGGCTGACGATGGGATCACGCTTGGTCATAACGCCACCGGGGAAAGGTCGATACCGTAAGCGATGAAAAGTTCGGCAACCGCGTTCTCGTCGCCTTCGGCGGCAAGTTGCATCAGTGCCTCCCTGCGGCTGTCGGTGCTGAATGGGCTTTCATCCCCGAACATTGAGTTTGCTCGTTTGAAGGAACCCCTTGCTTCCTGTTGGGCGGCTTGCGTGCGGATGGTTTTCATTTGCTTTTCTCCGGCTTCGTTGGTGGTTCGTGTTTTCATTTGATTTGCCCTGTTCGTTAGGCCCTTTGCTTCACCGATCCGAAGGACGGGACAAAGTGGGGGCCTTCCCTGGGCGGATTCCCTTCAGGGTGCCCAAAAGCGACGAAGCCACATCGGCGAGGAGCGGGGACGCCTCCCGCCTCCCCCGAAATTGGAGGCCAGCGAGCATGCCGAGCGTTTCCGGAAATGAGGGGGAGTTGACCCAGGAGAAGCAAAGGGACTGACGGGAAAGGGCAGGCTGTCGTGAAAACAGCACCAACGGAGAAAAGGAAATGGGCCTCAAGAAAACCAGCCGCACACAACGAAGACCAACACGGGCTGCTGGCTGTTATGGCTGTTGGCTGCTGGCTCCGCGTAGAGCCGCTGGCCGTGGAGCGCATGGGCGGCTACGGCAAGGCAACGGCGCTGGCACGGGAGCGGCCCGGAGCGGGCGGTTGGATCGCCTACGCGGCGAGCGGACGGGTCGGAGGCCGGGGCCTGACCGTCAACGAGCGGAGCGAGTGAGGCGGTGGAGGCGACGGCCGCAAGTGAGACGCGCACGGAATCCTGCGCTGGGGTGGAGAGCCGAAGGAATCGCCAGAAGGGAAGCCCGAGAGGAGACGTGGTCGTTTCGTCCACACCGGCGCCCGCCCCAATACCTCCAATCTTTAGAAAGCGGTGTTGGTCTGGGGTATCGTAGGCACTATGCTTGCCTCCGGAAGATAAAAGGCATATGTTCATTACTAGGTTAACGCCATCATCCGACCAAACCCAAAGGAAGAACACATGGAACAGCAAAACGCAGCCCCCATCTCCCTGCCGCGCATCGGCGACAAGGCCCCGGCCTTCAAGGCCGTCACCACCCAAGGCGACATCGACTTCCCCAAGCAGTATGAAGGCAGCTGGGTGATCCTCTTCAGCCATCCGGCGGACTTCACGCCGGTATGCACCACGGAGTTCATCACCTTCGCCTCCATGGAAAAGCAGTTCGCCGAGGCCAACTGCAAGCTCGTCGGCCTCTCCGTCGACGGCCTCTACAGCCACATCGCGTGGCTCCGCACCATCAAGGAGAAGATCAGCTACCGCGGACACAAGGACGTCGAGGTGAACTTCCCCCTGATCGAGGACATCACGATGAACGTCGCCAAGGCCTACGGCATGATCCAGCCCGGCGAAGCTTCCACCAAGGCCGTCCGCGCCGTGTTCTACATCGATCCGAAGGGCATTGTCCGCGCCATGATCTACTATCCGCTCAGCCTCGGCCGCAACTTCGACGAGATCTACCGCGCGCTGATCGCCCTGCAGGCCGCCGATGCGTTCGGCATCGCCACTCCCGCCGATTGGCGGCCCGGCGACGATGTCATCATCGGCCCTGCCGGCTCCTGCGGCGCCGCCAAGAACCGCATGGACGGCAAGGAAGACATGGTCTGCCAGGACTGGTTCTTCTGCTCCCGCAAGCTGGACAAGGAGAAAGTCCTCTCCACCGTCCTCAAGAAAAAGACAAAGAAGTAGGCACTATTCCGGCCACCCCCGCGGCCCCTCATGGGGTCGCGGGGAATATTTTATGGAAGGAAATAATCTCTGATGAGCGCAGGAATAATCGAACTCAACGACAGCAACTTCGCGGCCGAAACCAAGACAGGCGTCGTGCTGGTAGACTTCTGGGCCCCTTGGTGTGGCCCGTGCCGCATGCAGACCCCCATCCTCGATCAGATCGTCGGCAAGGTCGCCGGGGCCAAGATCGCCAAGCTCAACGTCGACGACGCGGGCTCCACCGCCGCCCAGTTCGGCGTCCAGAGCATCCCCACTCTCCTCGTCCTCAGGGACGGGCGGATCGTGCAGCAGTTCGTCGGCGTCCAACAGGCCCCCACCCTGATCGCCGCCCTCGAAGCCGCAAAATAGGTTGTAGGCGATTAGGCTGTAGGCTGTCAGGTAGGGACGCCGCGGCGCGGCGTCTAGGCAGTCGGGCTCCCGTTGAACAGCTTTTTCATGCCCGGGCGAGATGCCGCTCGTACAGCCGGTCGACGAACTCGATGCAGCGTGCGCAGGGCCGGGCGGCATAGTATTCATCGCTTCGGGCGGACGGCATGGTGGAAACCTCGCATCCCGCATCGGCGAGCAGCTTGGCGCATTGGCTGGTGCCGAACTCGGCGGTGAATTCGGCGTCGAGTTTCTGGATCAGCGCATAGAAAGCGGTCTTGGCCTCGAGATCGTTCGGATCGTAGCCGCCCCAGCGGAGTCCCGCCAGCAGTCCGAGCGCCGTCAACGCCCCGCACGTGCGGCGCAATCCCCCCAACCCGCCGCCGAGCGGCGCGGCCAAGCACCGGGCCATGTCCGGCGCGAGGCCGAATTTCCCCGCATGGGAAAGAAAAACGGACTGGGCACAGTTCCAGCCTTGTTCGAAAAGTTCATTCGATGTCATAGTCCCCAGAATCCTCCCGGCGTTCCGAAAAGAAAAGCCGATTCCTCTCCTTGGACTTATCGGGCTGCGCTTTCTCCGTAGTCCATGGACCTGAATAATTCCTCCAACGACAAGTGACCAAAGTCGCCGTCCACACACATCGGGCGAAATATTAGTTGCGCTTTTCTCGTTATGGTCATATGTTCATTACAAATCAACTCCGCTTCCGTCGGAACTACGACGCCAGCGGAAGAAACAACAAGGAGAATGAACATGCCCAAGAAAGACGGAACAGGACCGAAGGGTCAAGGCGCGGGAACCGGACGGGGACGCGGCCCCTGCAGCGCCGGAAAACAAACCGCCACGGGACCCGGAGCCGGCCGGGGCAAGGGCCCCTGCGGAGGCGGAGCTGCGCGCGGCGCGGGCCGTGGACGCGGTACGGGCGGCGGCGGACGGGGCGGATCAGGCGGTGGACGCGGGGGCGGATGCTGACATGCCTCGCCCCTTCTGCAAGCGCTTTGTCGGCTGGCAGCCCGGTGTTTTGCTGTTCAAGCCCGCCGGCGTTCCAGCCGGCGAGTTTGAACTCGTCGTCCTCAGCCTGGACGAGGTCGAGTCCCTGCGTCTCGCCGACCTCAACGGCCAATATCAGGAGCCTGCTGCCGATCAGATGAAGATTTCGCGCGCCACCTTCGCGCGGATCGTCGAGTCGGCCCGCCGCAAGGTGGCGGACGCCCTCGTCCACGGCAAGGCCCTGCAAATCCAGACCGAACCCGGCGCCCAGCCGCCAGCACCCGCTCCTGCACCCGGCGCCTGCCATCGGCGCGGGTGCGGATGCAAGGGGCATGGCCATGGACGCGGCCGGTTCATCGAATATCCCCCTAAAGGAGAAAACAAATGAAGGTCGTCATCACATCCTCCGCCCAAACCCTGGCGGACCCCATCGACATGCATTTCGGCCGCGCCAAGTTCTTCATCCTGGCCGACACGGAAACAGGCAAAGCCGTCGTCCACGACAACGTCCAGAACCTGCACGCCGTCCAGGGCGCCGGCATCCAATCTGCCGAAACCGTCGCCAAGCTCGGCGCCGAAACCGTAATCACCGGCAGCGTCGGACCCAAGGCCTATCGCGCCTTGCAGGCCGCCGGCATTAAAATCGCGCTGGTGGAAGCCGTCTGCCCGGGCACTGAAGCCCTCCGCCGCTTCAAGGAGGGCGATCTGCCCGTGCTCGACAAGCCCAACTCCGAGGGCCATTGGGTCTAAGTCCTGGATGAAGCCTTTCCCCGTCATCGCGATCGCCAGCGGCAAGGGTGGCACCGGCAAAACCACCGTGGCCGTCCATCTCGCCGCCTGGCTCGCGGCGCAGGGCCGGGCCGTCCAATATCTCGACTGCGATGTCGAAGAGCCCAACGGACACCTGTTCCTCAAGCCGGTAATCGACACGACGGAAACCGCCTCCATCCCGGTCCCCATCGTCAATGCTGAAGCATGCATCGCCTGCGGCAAATGCGCGCGGGTCTGTGAATTCAACGCCATCGCGATGCTGAAAAAGCCGCTGGTTTTTCCGGAATTGTGCCACGGCTGCGGAGCCTGCGTTCTGGTTTGTCCCGCCGGCGCTATCCGCGAAGAGCCGCGCGCCATCGGCGTCGTCGAATCCGGCCATGCGGGCTCCATCGCCTTCGCGCAGGGACGCCTGAACGTCGGCGAACCCATGTCGCCGCCGTTGATCCGCAAGGTCAAGGCCCGCCGTATGTCGGAGGCCATTGCCCTGCTGGACGCCCCGCCCGGAACCTCCTGCCCCGTCGTCGCCACCGTGCGCGGCGCGGATTTCGTCGTTCTTGTCACAGAACCCACGCCGTTCGGCCTCCACGATCTGTCGCTCGCCGTCGACACCCTCCGCCCGATGGACTTGCCCCTCGGCGTCATCGTCAACCGCGCCGATGAGGATCGGCGCGTGCAGGCTTTCTGCCGCGACCAAAACCTCCCCCTCCTCGCCGAGCTGCCCGACGACCGGCGCGTCGCCGAAACCTATGCGCGCGGCGAATTGCTGTTCGAGCGCCTGCCGGAATGGCGCGGATTTTTCGATACGCTCTGGAAACAGATCGAGGCGCGGTTGTGAAAGAATTCGTTGTCATAAGCGGAAAAGGCGGCACCGGCAAAACCAGCCTGACCGCATCGTTCGCCGCGCTGGCGCGCAACGCCGTGCTGGCCGATGGCGACGTGGATGCCGCCGATCTGCATTTAATTCTCGCCCCCGAGATCCGCCGCCGCACGGAATTCCGCAGCGGACACGCGGCCCGCATCCGCGCCGATGCCTGCCTCGGATGCGGACTATGCGCCGTCGTGTGCCGGTTCGAGGCCATCGCGGCGACGACCCGCCCGGCCGATGAGACGCGCGTCTTCTCCGTCGATCCTTCCGCTTGCGAAGGTTGCGGCGTCTGCGTCTGGAAATGCCCCGTACAAGCCATCGATTTCAAAGAACGGATTTGCGGCGAGTGGTTCGTCTCCGACACCCGCCACGGCCCAATGGTCCACGCCCGTCTCTATCCCGGCGCGGAAAACTCCGGCAAGCTCGTCCACCTCGTCCGGGAACAGGCCCGCCAACTGGCCAACCAAGAGAATCTCGACCTCGTTCTCGTGGATGGCCCGCCCGGCACCGGCTGCCCCGTCATCGCCGCCGTCACCGGCACCCGGAGTGTCCTCGTCGTGACCGAACCGACCGTTTCCGGCGCGCACGATCTCACCCGCGTGCTGGAATTGACCAACCATTTTAACATCCCCACGGCGATCTGCGTCAACAAGTGGGACATCCATCCGGAACAGGCCGACCGGATCGAAGCCGCCGCCCGCGTCGCCGGCGCAACGCCCGTCGGCCGCGTGCGCTACGATAAGGCCGCCACCGCCGCCCAGCGGCAAGGTCTCGCCGTCATCGAGGTGGGTGCAAGCCCTCTTGCCGACGACATCCGCGCCGTCTGGAAAAACTGGATCGACTTCACTTCCGGCATGCCGAAGGAGACACCATGAGCCGTTACCACATCACCGTGCTGGCTGACGACACTGTCTCCGCCCGCTCCGCGCGCGGCGAACATGGGCTTTGTTTCTATATTGAATCGGGCGACCGGCGAATCCTGTTCGATACAGGACAAGGCCTCGTGCTGGCCGACAACGCCCGGGCGCTCGGCGTCGATCTCGGTCTCGTGGATACGATCGTGCTGAGCCACGGACACTATGACCACACCGGCGGCCTGCCGACCGTGCTGGCCCCCGCCCGCGCCCCGGTCGCGGTCCATCTGCATCCCGATGCCTTGCAGCCGAAATACAACCAGACCCGCGCCATCGGCATCCCGCCCGCCGCGCGCGACGCGCTGGCCGGCCCGAACGTCCGCCTTGTTCCCTCCCGCGCGCCCGGCGAAGTCGCCCCCGGCCTCTTCCGCACCGGAGAAATTCCTCGCCCCCATTCGGAAGAAGCGCTGGCCGAAATTTTCCATCTCGACCCTGCGGGAACCACGCCCGATCCATTGCTCGACGATCAATCGCTCTACTTCGACACGCCGCAAGGCACGGTCATCCTGCTTGGTTGCGCCCACGCCGGCGTGATCCACATCCTCGAGCATGTCCAAACCCTGACGGGCAACCGCCCCATCCACGCCGTGATCGGCGGAATGCATCTGGGGTCCGCCACCCCGGCGCGCATGCAGTGGGTGCTCACCAACTTGCGCCGCATCGCGCCGCGCTTGCTCGTCCCGATGCATTGCACCGGGCCAAAAGCCATTGCCGCCCTGTGGCATGAATTTCCCGACGCCTGCCACCCCGGCGGCGCCGGGGCCGTTTTTGTATTCTAGCGAAAAGGAAACGTCGATGAGCCAACCGAATCCCGAAACCTGCGATAAAACCACTTGCGGTTCTTGCGCGACCCCCTGCTCTTCTTCCGCCGTCGTTCCCGGCGCCGAAACCGAGGATCAACGCCTCCAGCGGCGGATGGGGCGCATCCGTTTCAAAATCCTGGTGATGTCCGGCAAAGGCGGCGTCGGCAAAAGCACCGTGGCCGTCAATCTCGCCGTCTCGCTTCATCTGGCGGGCAAGCGCGTGGGCCTGCTCGACGTGGACATTCACGGTCCCAGCATTCCCCAGATGCTCCATCTGGACCACGCCCATGCCATGGGCGACGGTGAATCGCTTCTGCCGCTGGAATTCGCCGGCCTCAAGGTCATGTCCATCGGGTTTCTACTATCCAAGCACGACGATGCCGTCATCTGGCGCGGCCCCATGAAAATGACCGTCATCCGGCAATTCCTCCAGGATGTCGCCTGGGGCGATCTCGACTATCTCGTCATCGACCTGCCCCCCGGCACCGGCGACGAACCGCTCACCGTCTGCCAGCTGGCGACGCCCGTGGATGGAGCCGTGATCGTCACCACGCCTCAGCAGGTATCCACCTCCGATGTGCGCCGCTCCATCCGTTTCTGCCAGAAGCTGGACATTCCCGTGCTGGGCGTGGTGGAAAACATGAGCGGCTTCGTCTGCCCCAAATGCGGTGAAATCACGCATATCTTCAAGACCGGCGGCGGCGAACAAATGGCCGCCGACATGCAGGTTCCCTTTCTGGGGCGCGTTCCCATCGACGCCGAAATCGGCCTCGCCTGCGACAGCGGAACCCCGTTCGTCTACAGCGATGCCCACACACCATCCATCCATGCTTTCGAACAGATCGCCGCGGCGATCCTGACCCTTTAAAAACAAAACCAACAACCCCCAAGGAGAACTCCCCATGAAAATCGCCATTCCCATCGTCGACGGTCAACTCTGCCTGCACTTCGGCCACTGCGCGAACTTCGCGCTGGTTGACGTGGACGAAGCCTCGAAAAAGATCACCGCGACAAAACTCGTCGAGCCGCCGCCGCACGAGCCCGGCGTGCTGCCTAAATGGCTGCATGAACAAGGCGCCACCGTCATCCTCGCCGGCGGCATGGGCACCCGCGCCCAGGATCTCTTCAAGCAAAATGGCATCCAGGTCGTCGTCGGCTGCCAACCCGCCAAGCCGGAAACCCTTGTCGACGCGTTCTTGTCCGGCGCCCTCGTCCCCGGCGACAACGCTTGCGACCACTGATCCCGCCTAGACAGGAGACTAAACATGAAACTCGGTTTGATCATCTACTCGACCGATCCCGAAACCGTCTGGAACGCCTTCCGACTGGGCGTCTTTGCGCTGAAGCAAGGCGATCAGGCCAAGGTGTTCTTGCTGGCGAAAGGCGTCGAGTGCGAGAAAATGGTTGCGCCGCCGTTCAACGTGCCGGAACAGATGCAGGCCTTCGTAGATGCAGACGGCCAAATCCTCGCCTGCGGCACGTGCCTCCAGCTCCGGCACTCCGGCGGTTCGGAGCTCTGCCCCCTCTCCACGATGAAGGACCTCTACGAACTCGTGCGGAATTCAGACCGGGTGGTGTCATTCTGAGGCCCATCTACCTTATTAGCAGCGGCTTGGAAAACCAACGGCGCCAAATTGGCGTCGGAATCAAAACAGGAGAAAGAAAATGCCAAGAGGAGATAGAACAGGACCGCTGGGCGCAGGACCGATGACGGGCCGGGCCGCGGGGTATTGCGCGGAATTCGCCGCGCCGGGAATCGCGAACTTCGGCCACGGCCGGGGTTGCGGGATGGGCTTTGGCCGAGGCGGCGGCGGGGGTCGCGGCTTCGGCCGGGGCTTTGGCCGAGGCTGGGTGGCGCCCCTTGCCGGCGCCGGCGCCCCGACGAGCGACCAGGAGCTCGCGGTGCTCAAGCAGCAGGCCAAGCAACTTCAGACCGATATGGAGTTGATCCAGAGCCGCATCCAGGAACTGGAAGCCCCGCCGGAAAAATCCTAGCCGGCACCACCGGCTAGCGGAACCGGGCGGATTCCTCGTCCGTCCGGCTCCTATCCATTTTGAACGCCATGACCGCTTATCGTTATATTTTCGGCCCAGTTCCGTCACGCCGCTTCGGCCGGTCGCTCGGCGTGGACCTAACCCCGCTGAAAACATGCAGCTTCGACTGCATTTTCTGCCAGCTCGGACCGACGCCGCGCAAGACTCTGGAACGCCGCGAATATGTGCCGACGGAAGCCGTCAGAGCGGAACTGGTCCGCTGGCGTGACGAAGGCGGACACGCAGACTACGTCACCTTGTCGGGCTCCGGCGAACCCACCCTGCATTCGCACTTCGGCGAGGTGCTGCAATTCGCGAAGCAGGAATTGAGGTTGCCGGCGGTCCTCCTCACCAACGGAAGCCTGCTTTTCCTGCCTGAAGTCCGCGAAGCCGCCTGTAACGCGGACGTGGCGAAGCTATCGCTGAGCGCCTGGGACGAGGCCTCGTTCCGGAAAATCAACCGCCCCCACCCCGTTCTGGATTTCAATCGCTCCGTCGAGGGCATGCGCGAATTCCGACGCTTATTTTCAGGGAAAATTTGGTTGGAGGTCTTTCTCGTCGCGGGACTCAACGACACGCCCAAAGACATCGACCACATCGCGGCGCTGGCGGAATTGATCGCTCCCGACAAGATCCAGCTCAACACCGCCGTGCGGCCGCCGGCGGAATCCTCCGTCCGACCCGTGGACCGGGAGACGATGGAAACGCTCGCGGCGCGGTTTCGGCCGCGCGCCGAAGTCATCGCCGATTTCTCCGTCCGGCCGGGCTCGGCCGTGGCCGTCCACGAGACCGGCATCCTGGACATGCTGCGGCGTCGGCCGTGCACGGCCCGGCAGATCGCGGACGTTTTCGGCATGCATCTCAACGAAGTCGCCAAGTACACCGGGCACCTCCTGCGCGAAAACCGCATCCATGCCTTGCCGCGCGGGGGCGAAATCTATTATGAAGCCTCGCGCGCCGGAAATCCGGCCGCCATCGAATCGGAGAACAAATCTTCATGAGCACCAAGAAACACCCGCACCTGCATTCCGCCCACCCCCACCCCGCCGCGCCGCTGACGCCCTACGGTAACCGCCCAATGGTCACGCCCATCGTGCACGCGGTCAACTACGAGTACCTCAATTTCGAGGTGCTGCGGCAGATCACGGACGGCGAAGTGGACGGCTATACCTACCATCGCGACGACAATCCGACCGTGCGGGCCGTGGAAAAGGACATCGCCGCGCTGGAACACGCGGAGGACTGCGTGGTTTGCACGTCGGGGATGGCGGCCTGCACGATGGTCTATCTGACCTATCTGCGCACGGGCGGACACCTGCTGTTGTTCCACGACATCTACGGCGCGCACTACAAGGTCTCCCTCATCCTTGAGCGCCTCGGCGTGGAAGTGACCTGGGTGGATGCCGCCGATTGGCGGGAGTTGCCGAAGCACGTCAAACCCAACACGCAGATGATCTTTTTGGAAACGCCCAGCAATCCGCTCTGCAAAACGGTCGACGTCGCCGCCATCCGGAAGATGGCGGACCGGGTCGGCGCGATGGTCGTGGTCGACAACACATTCGCGACCCCCTACCACCAGCACCCGCTCGAACTCGGCGCACACCTCGTGGTGCACAGCGCCACCAAGGCGCTCGGCGGGCACAACGATCTGATGGCCGGCGCCATCGCCGGCTCCAAGGAGGATTACGACAAGCTGTGGTTCACCCGGCAGGCGATCGGCTCCACCTTGGACGCCTACTCGGCTTCGCTGCTTGAACGCGGCCTAAAGACTTTTTCCCTGCGCGCCGAGCGCATGGCCGAAAACGCAATGGCCGTGGCGAAGCATCTCGTCCGCTGTCCCGGCATCTCGAATCTGCGCTATCCCGGGCTGAAGACCGACGAAGGCCACCGAATCGCCGCCCGGCAGATGAAACGCGGGTTCGGCGGGATGATGGCATTCGACGTCGGCCGCACCCAGAAGGACGCCAAGCGCTTCATTTCGGCCCTGAAGACCATCCGCCACGCCGTGAGCCTCGGTTCGACGGAATCGCTGATCTGCATCCCCTTCCTGACCACCATGCTCTACATGCCGCCCGAGCGGCGTACCGCCTTCGGCGTCCTGCCCAACAGCGTGCGCCTCTCCGTCGGCGTGGAACCCATCGCCGACCTTTTGGCCGACATCGACCAGGCGTTGAAAGCACCCCGAAAAGGACTCCGCCCGTGAGTCCCAAGACAAAGAAAAGCCCGCCGGAAATCGAACCGCTTTTCGGCCGGATGGACGACGCGACGGCTTCCGCCGCGATCCGGGGCCCCTGCGGAGACGAGATGGAATTCTACCTCAAGATCCGCGGGGGGCGGATCCATGATATCCGCTGCCATACAAACGGCTGCGGACATACCCGAATGTGCGGGTTGGCCGTCGCCCGTTGGGTCAAGGGGCGGAATCTCATGAATGCGCTGTCGATCAGTCCCCGCCAGATCATTGATGCCGTGGAGTGTCTTCCCAAGGAAGGAAAACACTGCGCCATTCTCGCCGTGTCTACTTTGTACCGCGCCATTGCGGATTATCTACTGGAACATTGAGAACAATCGATTTCCGCGGAATCCATGAAAACCGAACAACTCAACCAAATCCAATCGTGGGTTGAAGGCTATGTGGACGGATTCAGGCAGGCGCCGGCCGACCTGCCGCTCCCGCTCGCTCTCAAGCTGGATCACACCCGGCACGTCGCGGAAAACGCTCGCGAAATCGCCCGGGAACTGGGATGGACTCCGGAAGATGTCCGCATGGCCGAGGCGCTGGGCTGGCTGCACGACGTCGGTCGCTTTGCCCAGTTCGCCGAGTTCGGCCACTTCCACGACGCGACGTCCGCGGACCATGGGCTTCGCGGATTCGAAATCGCGCGGGGATCCAGTCTTCTGGCCCCACTCCCCGATGTCGGGCGCGACTGCCTGCTGGAAGGCATCCGTCACCACAATGCCAAAACCATCCCCGCGACGATTTCGCCCGCCTGCCTTCCTTTCCTGAAGCTCATCCGGGATGCCGACAAGTTGGACATCTACCGTGTGGTGATCGAAGGCTTGAAACGGGACGGCTTCCGGGGACTGGCCGACATGTGGCCGCACATCGATCTGGACGGCCCCGTCAACTCGGGACTTCTGCGTGAAATCCAAACCCAGCGCGACGTCGACATCGTCCATGTCCGCTCCCTTGCCGATTTCCTCTTGTTGCAAGCCTTCTGGATCTACGACCTGCATTATGAACCGACGCGCGCCCGGATCCGCCAACGACGCATCCTGGAAACCATCGGCTCCTACCTGCCGGACCAGCCCAACATACGGGAGATCCTCGACCATCTGCGGGATTATCTTCAAGTCGGCACCGGGCCAGAATCCCAACGCAACCCTCATTCCATCCGCGCGGGCCATGCAGGATAGAATCCAGCCCTTCGAGCAGCACGCCGACCACTACGAATCGTGGTTCCAGCGGCATCCCGCGGCCTATGCCTCCGAGCTGGCGGCGGTGCGCGAGCTGTGGCCCGCGCAAGCGGACGGCCTGGAGATCGGCGTCGGCGCGGGCCATTTCGCCGCGCCGCTGGTCATCGGCCGGGGCGTGGAACCGGCGGCGGCCATGCGGGAACGCGCCACGGCGCGGGGAATCACCGTCGTGGACGGCGTGGCCGAACACCTCCCCTTTCCGGATGCTCGCTTCGACGCGGCACTGATGGTCACCGCGATTTGTTTCGTGGACGATCCCGCGCAAAGCGTCAGGGAAATGCATCGCGTCCTGCGCCACGGCGGTTGCGCCGTGATCGGATTCGTGGATCGTGCAAGTCCGCTGGGCCAGGAGTACGAGCGCAAACGGGATTCCAGCGTGTTCTATCGCGACGCGCATTTTTTCAGCACGGCCGACATGGCGACGCTATTGACCGGCGCCGGTTTCGTCGCACTCGAGTATCGCCAGACGCTGTTCCGCCATCCCGACGCGATGCAAACCCCGGATCCGGTGCGAGCGGGGTTCGGAGAGGGTGCGTTCGTCGTCGTAAGCGGCCGGAAACCGGAGAGCCGTCCATGCTGAAAAGCCTCCATCTGTGCGATACCCACCGCTGGCGGGTCCGGCGCTACCGAACGCTCCGCTTCCAGCCCGGCCTGAATCTGCTGATCGGCCCCAACGGCACGGGCAAAAGCACGATCCTGCGCGCCATCGCGGAATGTCCTGACTGCCAACGGCAGGAGGATGAGAAGACGGAATTCGTCTTCTTCGATTCGGAAAGCATGAACCCGAAACGGGACGACCGGCCTATCTGCAACACCACCGAAATGAAACTGCACCTGCGCGCGCTGTTTTCCTCGCACGGCGAAATCCTGCAGGCCGCGTTCTCGACGCTGCGCATGACCCCCAACACCTGCCTGCTGTTCGACGAGCCGGAAGCCGGACAGGATTTCGAGCACGTGCTGGCGCTGCGCGCCGCGATGGATCGCGCCATCGCCCAGGGTGTGCAGGTGATCGCCGCCACCCACGAGGTGCTCTTCTGGGAACGGGCGCACATCCTCGAATTGCGCCGCAACTATCGCCAGCGCATCACCCAGGCTCTCTGTCGGATGAGATGCCTGAAGCCCCCGGAGCCCCCGCCATGAAAACCCTGCTCGAATGCGTGCCCTGCTTCACCCGCCAGGCCCTGGACGCGGTCATGACGGCAACCGACGAACCTCTCCAGCGCGAATCCCTCCTGCGCGAGCTCCTCTATGACATCGCGGAAACGGACTGGCAGGGAACCCCACCCGCCATGGGCCAGCGCATCCACCGGCTCATCCGGGAGAAACTCAACAACCCCGACCCCTACCGCGAGGTCAAAGATCGCATGAACCGGATGGCTGAACGCCTCGTTCCCCTGATGCGCGCCCGCATCGAGGCCCATCCGGACCCGCGCGAGGCCGCCGTCCGCGTCGCGATCGGCGGCAATCTCCTCGACGTCGGCGCCAAAACGCAAATCGCCGCCGAAGACCTCCCCGCCCATTTGGAAACCATCTGGACGCAGCCCCTGCGCGGCGATCTGGATGGATTCTTCCAGGCCGTGGAGCAAGCCCATTGCATCGTCTATCTCGCCGACAACGCGGGGGAGATCTACTTCGATCGGCTCCTGATCGAACGGTTGCCGGTGGAGAAAATCACCCTGTTCGTGCGCGCTTCGCCCGTGCTCAACGACGCGACGGCCGAAGACGCGGATGCCGCCGGTCTCCCGGAACTGGTCCCCGTGCTGGATAACGGCTCCGACGCGCCCGGAACCATCCTGGAGGATTGCTCCGAAGAGTTCCGCCGCTGGTTCGCCCGCGCCGATCTGGTGATCGCCAAGGGCCAAGGCAATTTCGAGACGCTTTCCGCGGTGGACAAAAACATCTTCTTTCTCTTCACCGTCAAATGCCCGCTCGTGGCGGCCCAGATCGGAGAACCGGTCGGCAGCCTTGTGGTGAAGGCGGCGCAACCCACACAGGAGGATTCGGAATGAAATTCGCGAAAGATGGATATCCGTTGATCATCGGCATCCCCGTGGCGTGCCTCGCGCTGGGCGCGCTGGCCCAGATGGGCGGGAGCCCGAAATCGGCGGCGGGACTCTGCGCCCTCGGGGTTCTGGGCTGTCTCTACATGCTGTACTTCTTCCGCGACCCGGAACGAGTCCCCGCTTGCCGCCCGGACGAATTCGTCTCGGCGGCCGACGGCGTGGTGCGATCCGTCGAGTTCATTGATGAAAAACGATTCATGAAAACCGCCACGGTGCGGATCAGCGTCTTTCTGAGCCCGTTCAACGTGCACGTGAACCGCGTTCCGATGAGCGGAACCGTCCGTGCAGCGGGCTACACGCCCGGCCGACATTTGTTCACGCTGGATGCGCGATCCTCGGAAGTCAACGAACACAGCTCGATCCTGATCGAAGGGCAGCAGACGCGCTGCCTCGCGCGGCAAATCGTGGGCCCGGTGGTCCGGCGCGTGGTCTATTGGCTGGAGCCGGGACAAACGGTGAAGCAAGGCGCTCGACTCGGCATGATGAAGTTCGGGTCGCGGATGGATCTCTATTTCCCGGCGAACGAAGTCGAGGCCACGGTGAAGCGCGGCGACAAGGTCCTCGGTGGCGTCACCGTCGTGGCCCGGCTGAAACGGATGGAGCCGACGGTATGAACCGCGCCTTGATCTTCAAGGAACTGCGGGCCCATGCGCCCTTCACCGCGCTGGGCACGCTGTCGGGCATCCTGCTCCTGCTGGCGCTGATCTATGCCCGGGTGCCGGCCTCGTTTTCGGCCCGCCTGTTCGGGATCCTGCACCCGTCCCATGTATTCCTAAGCGCGCTGGTCACCGCGGCGATGTTCCGGCGGCATGGCGGAACCGGTCTTTGGCGCATCCTGTGGGTCGGCTATCTCGGGTCCGTAGGCATTGCGACGCTGAGCGATTGCGTCATCCCCTTCGTCGGCGAATGGCTGCTGGACATGCCCAACCGGGGGATGCATATCGGATTCATCGAAAAATGGTGGTTGGTCAATCCCCTCGCCCTGGCGGGCATCGCGGTCGGAACCTGGCGCGAGCGGACTCGCGTGTCGCACGCCCTGCACGTGTGGATCAGCACCTGGGCTTCGCTCTTCCATATCGCCATGGCGATGACGGGTGCACCATCCCTGATGACCCTCGCGGCCATCGCCGTTTTCCTTTTCCTAGCCGTATGGATTCCCTGCTGCACCAGCGACATCGTATTCCCGCTGCTCTTTGCTCCTTCCAGGCCGAGGGATCGAACTGCCTGAGTTGACACATCTTTTATTGTGGGTATATGTTCATTCCCATGCCCAGACCCGTCCAGACCCGCACCATCGGTTTCGTGCCCCGCGTCGTCTTCTTCAAGCCCGCGGGCATCCCCCGCGTCGAGCTGGAGGAAATCGCGCTGACGCTCGACGAGCTCGAAGCCGTACGCCTCGCCGACCTCAACGGCCTCTACCAGGAAAAGGCCGCGCCGAAGATGGACATCTCCCGTTCCGCCTTCGCCCGCATCCTCGAATCCGCGCGGCGCAAGATCGCCGACGCCCTCATCCACGGCAAATCCCTCAGGCTGGAGGGCGGCCCCGTCCAGGCCGGCCCCGGCCGCGCCGGCGTCTGCCCCCGCGATTGCCCCTGCCGCCATCGAAAAGGAAATCCGTCATGACCCCCCGCGAGGCCGTCCGTCTGCTGCAAAGCGAAATCGTCCAGGTCGTCGGCTGCACCGAACCCGCCGCCGTCGCCTATGCCTTCCGCACTCTCGTGCGCCAGTTGCCGCGGAAACCGGTCCCCGGCTCCTTCCGCGCCGAATTGCGCATCTCGCAGGACGCCTTCCGCAATGCTTCCACCGCGGTGGTGCCGCATCTGAAAACGGTGGGCATCCTCGCCGCAGCCGCCGCCGGCCTCGCCTCCCGCTCCGACGATTTCAACGTTTTTGCCGATTTCGATCTCCGGCGGGCCCGGTCGTTCATGAAGAATCCGGCCTGGCTGAAGATCGTCCCCGTCCGCCGCCGCGGGCTCTTCGTCCACGTGCAGCTTCCGGGCCTCCGTACCGGCATCACCCTGCAAGGCCGCCACGACCGCATCGAAAAACTCGTCGTGTTCGGCGAAGATCGGACGCCCCGCGAAAAAACCCTGTCCGCGCCGCCGACTCTCACCGAGATTTTCAAACTAGCCCGCCAACGCGATCCGGGGCTCAAAGCCCTCGCGCTTGATTTCATCCTCCGCCAGGTGCCTGCCGAAAACGGATATCCGCTGGAAGAACAGATTGCCCGCCGCGTCGCCGGGCGCATGTCGGGCTACTCGCATCCCGTCATGACCCTGACCGGTTCCGGCAACCAAGGCATCTTCATCGGCCTGCCCTACCGCCGGCTCTATGCCGAGCAAGGGCCATCCATTTTGTCTGCGGTTGTGTTCTCACTGCTGGCGCAGGTCTATCTGAGCGCCCAAAAGGACCGACTGTCCGCCGATTGTGGACTCGCCACCAAGGCGGCCCCCGCCCTCGCCGCCGGCCTTGCCTTTGCCCACGGCGCCGGGCCGGCCGACATCCGACGCATTTTCCGCGACATTCCCTCCCAGCTCGCCGGAATGACCTGCGAAGGTGCCGAACCCGCCTGCGGCCGCAAGGCCCGGCGGGCTATCCGAACGGTCTGGAATTCCCCTTGAAGAAAGAAGGTATGGATATGAGCAATACTCCTTATTCACGATTTGACGGCCATGACCTGATCCTGCGGGATGAACTCGCCATTGACCGGACACTCCTTGCCAATGAAAGAACCCTCATGGCCTATCTGCGCGCTGGAGTGGCTCTCCTGATTGCAGGGATATCCATCATGCACTTCTCACCAGAAGGGTGGTTTTGGATGGTCGGTCTCGTTTGCATCCCAACCGGAATCATTTCCGGCGTAATTGGCGTGGTACGCTACAGGAACATGAACCATCAGATTACGCTTGTCCGGAATCGGTCAAAAAACACGCCATAGCACGTCAACAAGATAGCCGATGAGAGAACGCCGTAATCCGACAATTCGGTGGTGCTTGATTGTCTGGGAGGAAAATGGGCTTGGCATATCTGGCTGCTTTTTGAAGAACCCATCCCTCGGCCATTCCTTGCCCCCTTCCCCGGATTCGCGCTAGGGAGTGTCACAATCCTCACGAGGGTCCGCCATGCGGGAGATATCAGCCACGGTGGCTGCAAGGCCGTGCGCACGGAGTCCTGCGCCTGGGTAGGAAGTCTCGCAGAGATCACCCGAAGGGAAGCTCAGCGCGGGCGGCGGAGGGGCTCCCCACCCCCCAAAGGCTACTCGCCTTCAAGGATCAGAGAACGGGCCATCGCCTCACCCGGCGAAAATCCGACCTTGACCAGGGCCTTGCAAAGGATCTTGGGCCACACGTGCAGCTCCGGAGACTCGGGGGCTGGGCGACCGAGTGGACGGTGATTCTGGGAGCCATAGTGACTTGGAAACTTGGGCTTGTCGTTGCGGACAGTCGCCTTTTCATTATCGCGGGGATCGGAGGGTCAGCGCTTGGCCTTTTCGAGATAGCCGTTGTTCCAACGTCGCAATGGAACGGCATCGATGCGCTCATGCAGCGCATAGGGCTCCGCATCGGCGGGATGCACAACCCAAAGGTAGTCGAGCTTCAAATCGTCCATTGCGATGCGCATGGACGGCGTCAGTTTCGGGGCGTCGCTGGCCTTGAATTCGAACCCGTAGCGCCGGCCGCCGCGCAGGAGCAGCAGGTCCAGCTCCGCCCCCCGCTGGGTGGCCCAGAAATAGGCGTCCCGGTCGCCCGTCAAAGCCAGGATTTGCTCCAGGGCGAACCCCTCCCACGACGCGCCCAGCCGGGGATGGGCCAGCAAGCCGTCCATGCCTTCCGTCCCGAGAAAGTAGTGCAGCAGTCCGCTGTCGCGGAAATACAGCTTGGCGGATTTGACCTGCCGCTTGCCCAAATTCTCGTGCCACGGCGGTAGCTGGCGCAGGAGATAGGATCCGCACAGGATGTCCAAATGGTGCCGGGCCGTGCCGGGCGCCACGCCCAGCGTGCGGCCCAGCTCCGCCATGTTCAGGATCTGCCCGTGGTAGTGCGCCGCCATGCTCCAGAACCGGCGCAGGGCGGAAGCCGGCACGCGGAGGCCCAGTTGGGGCACGTCGCGCTCCAAGAACGTCTGCACGAAACCCTCGTGCCAGCGCGTGGCCGCCGCATCGTCCTTCGCCAGAAATGACGGCGGCAGTCCGCCCCGGATCCACAACCGGTCCTGGTTTTTCGCGCCGACTTCCTCCACCGTCAGGCCCGGCACGTGGACAAACTGCGCGCGGCCGGCCAGCGACTCCGAAACGCCGCGGACCAAATCCGGCGAGGCGCTGCCCAACAGCAGAAACCGCGCCGGAATTCCCTTGCGGTCGCACAGCGGGCGCAGAATGCGGAACAGCTCCGGCATCCGCTGGATCTCGTCCAGCACCACCAGGCCGCGCTTTTCGGAAAGCGTTTTTTCCGGCATGGCCCGCAGGCTTTCCATCCCGGCCGAGGTTTCGAGATCGTACCAGGTCACGTCGTCGCGACCCTCGCAGAACAGGTTTGCCAAAGTGGTCTTGCCTACTTGCCGGGCGCCCAGCAATACCGTCGCGGGCGACTCCTCGCAACGAACGGACAGGGCTTCCAACAGGCGTTTGCGCTGGATTTCTTTATGTTGCATATCGGAATGCTATCTGACGATTTTCAACACATCAAGCGGAATCTTCCTCGGAATTCTGGTCCGGCGCGGCTGTTTTCCAAACCGCGTGGAATCCAGCCAGATGGAATTCAGACTCGCCCCGCCCCCCTTGTCATTATCAAAATTTTACTTTCATATCGATTTTGTAAACTTTAGGCTTACATTAGACGGCATAAAGCAAACCGAATTGAGTCGTAAGTTCAAAGCAGCATCAGAATGTAAATTCAGGGTTGTCAGAATGGCATCCAAATTAAACCAGTTGTTGAAGCAGTGGCCGAAAGGGACGGTGGCGACCGCCACGTGGCTTCAAAAGAACGGCGTTTATCGCCAGCTGGCTCGACAGTACATAGCCAGCGGTTGGATGGAGCCGTTGGGGCATGGGGCATTCGTGCGCGCCGGCGAGATAGCGGATTGGCTGGGCGGGCTCTATGCGCTGCAAACGCAATTGGGGCTTGGGATCCACGTGGCGGCTTCCACCGCCCTGTCGATGAAGGGGCTCGGCCATTTCTTGCCTTTGGGCGAGAATGCCGAAGTCCAGTTGTTCGGTGAACGCCCTAATAAGCTGCCGGCATGGTTTGCGCATCACCCCTGGGGCGTACAGGTCATGTACCACACGCCGAAGCTGCTTTCATCGTCCGACCCGTCCAGCTTCACAACCGTGGAGCCTGGGGCGTTTGCGGTTCGGATAGCCGCTCCGGAACGCGCCATGCTAGAGGTGTTCCACCTCGCCACGACAAACGCGGCCATCGACCACGCGCTCGAACTCATGGCGGGGTTGAGCACGCTGCGTCCCCAAGTCGTCCAGTCGTTGCTGGAAGGATGCCGCTCGGTGAAGGTCAAACGACTCTTTCTGTGGGCGGCGGCGGAAGCCAATCATGCCTGGTTCGGTCGGCTGGCCGTGGAGCGCGTGGTTCTGGGAACCGGCAAACGGCAAGCCTACCGGGGCGGACGGCTGGACGCGACATACCAGATCACGGTGCCCAGAAAAAACGATGGGCATGTTGTTGAAACGGTTCCTGCTCTCCATGAAGCAAGGCGAACCTGATTGGGATGGGTTGGGAATTCCCCATCTGCGAGACTTGCCGGCCTTGCAATGGAAACTGCAAAACATCCGTCGGATGGATGCGGCCAAGCGCGCCAAGATGCTGGAGAAACTGCGCCGGGTTCTGGAGAGTTGACCTTCGGCCCCCCCCAGGCGTTCTTGATCCTGCGGTCTCAACGCAGCCGCTTACAACAAACCCAACTTCTCGGCTGTAGGTTCCGATTTGGGAGGGGCTTCTCTCCGTCCATGTCCGCGCACAGGCTGCGGGCAGATCGCAAGGCACAGGGCAAGCTCGGGGGTCAAAAATTTTCTCCTGGGCGCCTGCTGAAGCGTTGACAGAGTGTTGACAAGGGGGGCTTGCGACCACCGGATTTTGAGTCTTTTTAGTCTTCGGAAAAAGTGTTGACAGAGTGTTGACAAACTTGGCGCTTAAAAGTGCCATTATGCGCCAAAACAGCCGTTTCAGCGAAAACGCGATTATTCATTAGGAAAAGCGCATTTTTTCAATACAGGCTTGGGTAAAAACTGGCGCGCCTGGCAGGGATCGAACCTGCGACCCTGAGATTAGAAATCCCATGCTCTATCCGACTGAGCTACAGGCGCCTATCGGCAGGAAACATACAAAACCCGCGGCAATTTTCAAAGTTTACTTCCCGAAGCCCTTCGGTTATTCAAACGACCATGAATTTGTCGCCTGGCATCGCCGCCGATTGGTTTCCGCGCGCGCGGGCGACCGCCGGCCGCGCCCAACCGTTGCCGTGCGGCGTATGCGAGCCGCCGGCCGCGCCCGCCGCGCCCTTCGTCGAACGCCACCTGCAATGCGTCTGGGCCGACGCGCGCCTGCGCCCGGCGAACCTCGTCACCGCCGCCGGCGAACGCGTGCAGGTGGAGCATCCCGGCGAATGGAACGTCGGTCCCGGACCCGATTTCCTCCATGCCGCCTTCCGCGTCGGCCCCGAACTGCGCCGGATCACCGGCGATGTGGAAATCCACGTCCGGCCCGCCGACTGGCAGCGCCACCGCCACGCCGCGGATCCGCGCTACCGCCGCGTCTGCGCCCACGTGACGTTCCATCCCGGCACGCTGCCGGACGCCGAACTGCCGCCCGGCGCCCTCCAGATCGCGCTGCGCCCGGCACTCGACGCCGTGCCCGATTTCTCCTTCGACAACGTCGATCTGCTGGCCTATCCCGTCGCCGCCCGCGCCACGCCGCCGCCCTGCCGCGCGGCGCTGGCCCGCTTGACCCCCGCGCAGCGCGGGGCCGTCCTCGACGCCGCCGGCGAAGCGCGCCTGCGCCGCCGCGCCGAGCTCCTGCAATCCGCCATGCTCGACCGCGGCCCGGCCCAAGTGCTCTACGAAGAAACCTGCGCCGCCCTCGGCTATCGGCCCAACAAGGCGCCGTTTCGGCGCCTGGCGCGCCTGCTGCCGCTCGACCGCCTGCGCGAGAAATCCGCCGGCGATCCCGTCCGCGCCTACGCGTTGCTGATGGGCGTCGCGGGCCTGCTGCCCGACCCGACGGCGCGCCGCGCGTGGGACGACGATACCAAGGCGTTTTTGCGCCGTTGCTGGGACGCGTGGTGGCCGCTGTCCGACGAATTCCTCGCGCGCCGCCTCGCCCGCGCCGAATGGACGCTGGCCGGCATCCGCCCCGCCAACCGGCCCGAACGGCGCCTGATGGCCGCCGCCCTGCTCTTCGCGCCCGCGCCCAGCCTGCCCGAGCAAATCGCGGACGTCGTTCGCGAACCGCGCGGCCTGCCGGCCGAGCGGTTGCTCGCGCTCTTCGACCTGCCGGAGGCCCCGTATTGGTCCCGGCGCCTGTCGTTTTCCTCCGCGCCGTCCCAAGAGCCCATCGCGCTCGTGGGCGCTTCCCGCGCCCAAGCCATTCTCGCGAATCTGCTGCTGCCCGCCTTCGCCGCGCTCGGCGCCCCCGCCGAGGCTTGGAAAAACATGCTCGCCGATCTGCCCGCCGAAGAATCCAACGAGCTGATCCAGCAGACCGCCCTGCGCCTCTTCGGCCCCGACCACGCGCCCCGCCTCTATCGCTCCGGCCTGCGCCGCCAGGGCCTCATCCAGATCCATCACGACCATTGCCTCGGCGACCGCTCCCTCTGCGCCGCTTGCCCGTTTCCGGAAAATCTGGAAAAGTCCGTTCCATGAAGAAAGCGCCCCTCCGCGTCTACGTCCACCGGTTTGCCTTCCCGCCCGCAGCAGAGGACGAAAACCGCCACGTGAACAACGTCGAATACGTCCGCATGCTGCAGGAATCCGCCATCGCCCACACGCGCCAGAACGGCTGGGCGCCGGAAGAACTGCACGATCGCGGCTGGACCTGGGTCGTGCGCTCGCATTTCATCGAATATCTCCAGCCCTGCCGGGCCGGCGAGGAAATCGCGATCCACACGTGGGTGGCGAACTTCCAGAAGATCCGCTCGCTGCGCAAATACCGTTTCGTGCGCGTCGCCGACGGCGCCGTGCTGGCCAACGCCCGGACGGATTGGGTATTCCTCGATTTCCGCAGGGGCCGGCCGATGGCCATTCCGCCCGAGGTGCTCGCCGCCTACGTCGTCGTGCCGGAAGACGAGGAGTCCGGCATCCGCTGATCAGGATTTCTTGTCCTTCTGCCGGATTTCGACGCGGCGGATCTTGCCGCTGATGGTCTTGGGCAGTTCCTTCACGAATTCGATCAGGCGCGGATATTTGTAGGGCGCCGTGGCTTTCTTGACGTGGTTCTGCAATTCGTGGGCCAACTCTTCGGACGCCGCGTAGCCCTTGGCCAGCACGATGGTCGCCTTGACGATCTGTCCGCGCTCCGGATCGGGCACGCCCGTCACCGCGCATTCCATCACGGCCGGATGTTCCATCAGCGCGCTCTCGACCTCGAAGGGACCGATGCGGTAGCCGCTGCTCTTGATCAGGTCGTCGTCGCGGCCCACATACCAGAGATAGCCGTCTTCGTCCTGCCACGCCACGTCGCCGGTGTGGTAGACGCCGCCACGCATGCAGCGTTTGTTTCCTTCCGGATCCCGGTGGTAGCCCTTGAACATGCCCAGCGCCCGGCAGCGGTCCTCCGGCACCACGATCTCGCCCTGCTCGCCGGCGTCGCACAGCGTGCCGTCGGGCCGCATCAGGTACATCCGGTACAGCGGCGACGGCTTGCCCATCGAGCCCGGCTTGGGCTCCATGCCGACGAAGTTACCCACGCCCACCGTCATTTCGGTCTGGCCGTAGGCTTCCATCAGCCGCAGGCCCGTGGCCTTCTTGAACTGCTCGTAGACCTCCGGATTCAGCGGTTCGCCCGCGACCACGGCGTATTTCAGGCTGGAGAAATCGCATTTCGACAGGTCTTCCTTGATCAGGAACCGGTAGACCGTCGGCGGCGCGCAGAAGGTCGTCACGCCGTATTTGGCGCACACCTCCAGGGTTTTCGTCGGCGAAAACTTCTCGTAGTCGTGCACGAACACCGCGCTGCCGGCGATCCACTGGCCGTAGAGCTTGCCCCAGGCGGACTTCGCCCAGCCGGTGTCGGCCACGGTGTAGTGCAGGCCGCCGTCGCGCACGTTCTGCCAGAACTTCGCCGTCACGACGTGGCCCAGGGGATAGGTGAAGTCGTGCACCACCATTTTCGGCTGGCCCGTCGTGCCGGACGAGAAATAGATCAGCATCGTGTCGGCGTTCTGCGTCGCGGCGGCGCCCGTCGGGCGCGTCCACCGGCCGTCGGCCGCGGCCATTTCGGCCGCGAAATCGAGCCAGCCCGCCTTGGCGCCGTGCAGACACATCTTCAGGATCGGCGGGCCCGCCGTCTTCGCCGCGGCGATGTCGATCGCCTTTTCCAGCGCTTCGTCGGGGACCGTGACGACCAGGCGGATGCTCGCCCGCTCGAAGCGGTATTCCAGATCGTGCTCGGTCAGCATGTGCGTCGCCGGCACGCCGATGGCCCCCAGCTTGTGCAATCCCAGCAACACGTGCCAGAACTCCAGCCGCCCTTTCATGATCAGCAGCACCGCGTCGCCCTTGCGGATGCCGAGCCGCTGGAACACCTGCGCCGCGCGGTCGCTCCCCGCCTTCAGGTCGGCGAAGGTCACGATCTTCTCCGCGCCCTCGTCGTTGCACCAGACCATCGCGCGGCGCGCCGGTTCGCGCGCGGCATAGACGTCCACCACATCGTAGGCGAAATTGAAGTTTTCCGGCACGCGGATTTCCAGGTGGTCGCGAAAATCCTCGTAGGACGCGAATTCCGTCCGATTCACAAACTGCTTCAGCATCGACATGGCGCGTTCTCCCGCTTCAGATGATCATCGCCAGGAAGCGCGCCGGCTTGCCGTCCAGCGCCTGCATCGCATGGCCGTGGTTGGAATCGAAATAGACGCAGTCGCCC
>Ga0209098_1000800_pt1 | contig 32731 bp, 21 predicted proteins | sample AD_JPNHW1_MetaG_FD_184429 | JGI IMG/M metagenome (GOLD analysis project Ga0209098, IMG submission 184429) | Active sludge microbial communities of municipal wastewater-treating anaerobic digesters from Japan - AD_JPNHW1_MetaG (SPAdes) (version 2) | ecosystem: Engineered > Bioreactor > Anaerobic...
CGAGACCATCAAACTTTTGCATTGGGAACCGCATATCATCCATTGCAACGACTGGCAGACCGCGCTCGTCCCGTGGATGCTGCGCAACCAGTACCAGGATGATCCCTTCTTCGCCAAAGCCATCACCGTCCTTTCCATCCACAATCTCGCGTTTCAGGGCACTTTTCCCCCGGCTGTGCTCACCGATCTGGGCCTGCCGCAAGAGCTGGCGGCCGCCGGCAGCGACCTCGAATTTTACGGCAAGGTCAATTATCTCAAGGCCGGCATCAAGAGCGCCGACCTCATCACCACCGTCAGCCCGACCTATGCCGAAGAGATCCAGAGCGATCCCGAGCTGGGCTGCGGGCTCCAGGGTGTGCTGGCTGAGCGCCGCGAGGACCTTTGCGGCATTACCAACGGGGTCGACTATAGCATCTGGAATCCCGAGAAGGATGAGCTGATCCCCGCCCCCTACAGCGCTGCCAATCTCAAGGAGAAGGAGAAAAACAAGAAAGCCCTGGTCAAGGAGGCGGGTTTGCCCTATGAGGCGGAGGTGCCGGTCATCGGCATGATCTCCCGTCTGACCAGCCAGAAGGGCCTCGATCTTGTGGCGGCCGCGATCGGCGAGATGGTCCAGCTGCCGGCGCAGCTGGTCATTCTCGGCACCGGCGATCCCCAGGTTCATAAACTTCTCGAAAAGATGCGCAAGGGCCATCCCCGCCAGGTTGCGCTCTTCCTCCGCTTTGACGACACCCTTGCCCATCTGATCGAGGCGGGGAGCGACATGTTTCTCATGCCGTCGCTCTACGAACCCTGCGGGCTCAATCAAATGTACAGCCTCAAATATGGCACCATCCCGGTGGTGCGCAAGACCGGCGGACTGGCCGACACCATTGTCGATGCCGGCGCCGATCCCAATAACGGCAACGGCTTTCTCTTCAGCGACTATACGCCCGAGGCGTTGACCGATGCCGTACGCCGCGCGGTCGCCGCCTACCGCGATGACAAGGGGTGGCAGAAGCTGATCAAGCGCGGCATGAAGCAGGACTTTTCCTGGGCCATCGCCGCAGACAAGTACGTCAAGCTCTATCTCAGACTGGAAACCGCCAAAAAGAAACGGTAAGCCGGATGTCTTGCCAACGCTGCCCCCACTACGGCTGTATCCCTCACCCCCCGGCCTGCGATTCCGCCCGGGCAACAACCCCTGTTCTCAAGGGGTTTTTGTTTGCCGGCTGCCGCTCCGCTCTGTTTCACTTTGAAACAATCATGTTTTGCGTCACGACAGATTCTTGTCCGGCGACGGCGCGGACGTTGCAGCGCCGACCGGCGCCGGCTGTTCCAGGCTGTACCAATGGCATAGAACACAATAGGATAGACCTGACCACATCTGCGTCATCCGGCGGGAGGGGGCGCCGGCAGCCTGCGATTTGCTGGCATTAACTTTGCATAAAGGTGGCCAACGGCTGTACGGGCTCGGGGGGATGGGAACGCCCGGCCGCTGCGGAGTTCAATTCAGTTAAATTTGACAGGCTTTGGATGGATGGTATTGAAATAACCGTGGACCGTGTCGGCGCCCTGCGCGACATCGGGCTGTTTCGTGTGCGGGGGTATGTCGATACCACCACATCGCCCGAATTGCAGCGCCAGCTGACCGAAGTCATTCACGAGGGGGTCTCACAGATCATCATCGATCTGGGTGCAGTAAACTATGTAAGCAGTGCGGGGTGGGGGGTATTCGTCGGGGAGATCCGCGGACTGCGTGAGCAGGGCGGGGATCTCAAAATTATTCAAATGATCCCGGAAGTGAATGAAGTGTTCGAAATGCTCGAGTTCAACCGAATTCTGACCTGCTATGATTCCCTCGAGGAAGCCATCGACGATTATGATTTTTGCCAGGGGGTGGATCTGCGTGCGGCCCTGATGGACCGGACCGGCACGACCGCGGCGGCACCGGTATGGGAAACCGACCGCGCCGTCGAGAATCCCGCCGATTTTCTCCCCCCGGTGAGCAAGGAGAACCGCACCGCGCGCACGATCACGGTCGCCCGCGGCCGCGCCATCGATGACGTCGATCTGCCGCTCAACGAAAAAATCAAAAAGCTGGTCACGGAAAATCCGCTGATGACTCCCTTTGGCATCAAGCGGCAGCTCAACTCGCCCCGATTCGGCTACACGCGGATCGGTTTGTTCAAACTGCGCGGCATCCTCAAGCGCCTCGGACTCGAGACCAAGGCCAAGCGGTACCGGTTCTATCGATCTCGCTGATCCGGTCGCCCGTCCTCCCGGGCCTGCAGCGCCGGGATCTCCCTTTCTTGCAGCCACTGTCAGGCCGCCCTGGTCATACCATGCATAGGAGTTGACATGAAACGCCCGTTGATTGATCTGCACGGGTTGATGCCGGCCGCCCTGCTGCTCGCGCTCGCCGTGCTGCATCCGGCCGCCGCACAGGAACTCGCCCCGGAGGCGCTGCGCGTCACTCCGGGTGATGCCATCCACCTCTATATTTACGAGAATCTTTTTCCCTCGGACAAGGCCAAATTCGTCGGCAATTATCACGACAAGGAGTACGTGGTCGACGGTCTCGGCCAGATCTCCCTCGGCCCGCTCGGCCGGGTGCAGATCGCCGGCCTCAAGCCCGAAGAGATCGCCCAGGTCCTGCAGGAGAAATTCAAGCCCTTCGCCAAGGAACCGCTGATACTCGTCGTGCCCCTGATCCGCCTCGAACTCAAGGGCGGTTTTTCCCAGCCCGGGCTCTACCGCTTCAATCCCAACATCTCCTTCTGGGAGGTGATGAAGGAGGTCGGCGGCCTGCACACGCTCTCTTCTTTTGAGGACATGTACATCGTGCGCAAAGGCGAGCCGCTCTATCGCGGTTTCGGTGATGCCTTTTACCGCGGCCAGTCGCTCTACGAGCTCGGCCTGCAGTCGGGTGACGAAATCGTCGCTCCGCGGGTGAACCGGATTTCATTTGATACCATCATCCGCTATCTGCAATTCGGCATGGCGATGCTGACCTTTTATCTGACCCTGATGAACTATAACAAAACCAACACCAATCTGTAGCCGGATATGGACGATCTCGATCTCTTGCAGGGTGGAGGTGAACCGCAGGGTCCCTCCATGGATTTTGGCAAATTTTTCAAGGGCTTCTGGAAGCGGAAGTGGGTCATTCTCGTGCTTGCCGCTGTGGGGGCCGCCTGGTTTTACTGGGATTCGAAAAATGAGGTGCCCATCTACAGCACCTTTGCCACCATCAAAACGCGCAGCTTCGACACCGAGTCCGAAACCATCCTCAGCTGGAGCCGTCAGGCCGAGCTGCGCAGCCGCAGTTTTGCCGAGCGCGTCGCGGCGCGCATGGGCCTGGTCCTGCAGATGGGGACCAAGTCCGGCCCCCAGGGCGAGGTCTTTAGCGAGTTCCACACCACCACCAGTCCGGTCCCCGGCAAATACAAGATCCAGGTCGACTCGAGCGGCACCTTTTCGATCTTTCTGGTCGAGTACCCCAAAGAGACCCTGCTCGACAGTCTGAGTGTCTGGGATGTGCTGTCGCGGCCGGATACCTGCAACGGTTTCATTTTCCGGCTCAACCCGAAATTTGTCGAAAAACCGCAATTCGTCAATTTCAGGATCCGGCCTTTCGAGAAAGCGGTGGCCGAACTCAACGGCATGGTGACCGCCGAGGTGAGCAAGAACGGCAACCTGATGAAGCTGACGATCAAGGGGCCAGACCGTGAGAATCTCGATGATCAGCTCAACCAGATCGCGGACATCTACGTCCAGGAGACGCTGCGGCTGCGCGACCGCGATGCCAACTCTTACCGCAAGCGGCTCGAGGGCAGTCTCGAGATCGCAGCCGCCAAGGTGCGCGGCGCCGATGCCGATCTGCGCACCTTTTATTCCAAATATCCCCTCTCGCTCGATGCGGCCAAAAAAACCATTCTCGATGAGATGCAGCTCAACAGCTATACCCTGCGCGAGATTCCGCAGCAGCGCGAGCAGTTGACCCAGCTCCTGCAAAAGCTGGGCGAGCCGGTGGTCGGCTCGGATCCGGAGCAGTACCGCCGCCTCATCGTCCGCCAGCTCGCCAATTTTTCCGCGATGCGCGACGAGCCGGCCCTGGCCCTGCTGCGCGACCAACTCGACTCGCAGGAAAAGCAGCTTTCGGACCTCTCTCGCGACTATTCCGACGATTATGCGCCCCTGGTCAGCCTGCGGTCGAGCATCCGCGAGACCCAGGATAACATCATCGCCTTCGCCTCGAACTTCCGCAACACCCTGGCGCAGCGGGAGACCGAAACCCGCACCAAGATGGACCAGATCCAGGCGCAGCAGCGCATGCTGCCGGACGACGAATACCGTCTGATGGAGCTCGAGCGCAACAAGCGCATCAGCGAGGATCATTACACGACCCTCTACACCAAGCTGCAAAAGCTGGACATTGCCGATGGCGGCGAGGGCGAGGATATCGCCATCCTCGACCGGGCGATCCAGCCGACGGTTCCGATCAACCCATCCAAGTCAACCAAGGTCTTTATCGGCGGTGCGATCGGCCTGGCGCTCGGCCTGGCCTTTTCGCTGGTCATCGATCTCGCCGACCGCCACATCCGCACGCCGGGAGATGTCGAGAAGCATCTCAACCTCAAGGTGCTCGGGGCGATTCCCAATGTCGATTTCAAGGACATCCCCGAGTATCACGATCATGAGAAGGCCAAGCAGATCGACCGCCAGTTGGTGACGCACGACTATTCGCCGACTCCGATCGGCGAGGCCTACCGGGCGCTGCGCACCCAGATCATCTTTTCGCGGACGCATGAGCGGCCGCACTCGATCGCCATCACCAGCGTCGCCCCGGAGGAGGGCAAGTCCTTTACCGCGTCGAATCTGGCCATCATTTTCGCGCAGCAGCGCACCAATACCCTGCTCGTCGATGCCGACCTCCGCCGCGGCGTGCTGCACAACACCTTTCAGATGCGGCGCGAGCCGGGACTGGCCAACTATCTCAGTTCCACCGTCACCCTGTCGGCGATCGTGCAGCAGACGCATATCCCCAATCTCTCGTTCATCAGCTGCGGCGCTCTGATGCCCAATCCCTCGGAGCTGCTCGGTTCGCCCTTGATGCGGCGTTTCCTCGACGAGGCCAGCCGCAAGTTCGATATCGTCCTCTTCGACACACCGCCCCTGGATGCCGCCACCGACGCGGTCGTCCTCGGCACCCAGGTCAACGCCATGGTGATGGTCGTGCGGGCCGGCAAGACCCGCATCGGCAAGGCGAAGGAAAAGATGGAAATATTTCACACGGTGCCCGTCAAGCTGGTCGGCGCCGTGCTCAACAGCTCGGATACCCAGCTGGTGCAGAATTACAGCTATTATCATTATTAATCGACGGATCACGGCACCCATGCGCATTCTCTTGACCGGCGGCGCCGGCTTTATCGGCTCGCATTTCACCCGTACCCTGCTCGACGCGGGCCATGCGGTCGACTGCCTGGACAATTTCAATACCTATTACGATCCCGCCCTGAAGCGGGCCAATGTGCAGCCCTTCCTCGGCCATCCCGCTTACCGCCTGGTCGAAGGCGATATCGTCGACCGCGCGATGGTCGAGGCGCTCTTCGCCGCGGGCAGCTATGACCAGGTCGTGCATCTGGCCGCCCGCGCCGGCGTCCGGCCCTCCATCCAGGAGCCCCTGCTCTACGAGCAGGTCAACGTCCAGGGCACGCTCCATCTCCTCGAGGCCTGCCGTCTCTACAGCGTGCCGCGGATGGTCCTGGCCTCCTCCTCTTCGGTTTATGGCAACAACCGCAAGGTCCCCTTCGCCGAAAGCGATCCGGTGGACCATCCCATCTCCCCCTATGCGGCGACCAAAAAAGCCTGCGAGCTGATCGGCTATACCTATCACCATCTCTACGGCGTGTCGGTGAGCTGCATGCGCTTTTTCACTGTCTACGGGCCGCGCATGCGCCCGGATATGGCGATCTTCAAGTTCGCCCGGCTCATCGCCGATGGCCGGCCGGTGCCGGTATTCGGTGACGGCACCTCGCGCCGTGACTATACCTTCATCGGCGACATCATCGGCGGGCTCTATGCCGCGATGGAACGCTGCGACGGCTATCATCTCTACAACCTCGGCGAATCTCATACGATCGAGCTGCTCCAGCTCATCCGGCTCATCGAGGCGGCCCTGGGGCGCAAGGCGCAGTTAGAGTTCCTTCCCGAACAGCCCGGCGATGTGGCGATCACCTATGCCGACATCAGCCGTGCCCGCAGCGAACTGGGGTACCGGCCGGTCACCCCGATCGAAGAGGGGGTCAGCGCCTTCGCCGAGTGGTTCAAACAATATTACATGTAGTGCATCCATTGCCCGGCCCCGGTCAGCTGCCTGCAACCGCACTGGCCATGATCCTAAAAACAGAGTACTATGGTATCAGAAAAGGAAAGATTCCTGGGGCATGTGATGCGGGTGGCGGATCTGCTCACCCTGCTGCTGACTTTTCCCCTGGCCTATTTCGTCGATGAATATATCCGCACCGTGGCCGAACTCAACGTCAAGGCCTACGCAGTCTCGCCTACCTTCTCAGGCTTTCTCTATTTCGCCTCCAATTACTGGAAGATGATCATCGGCTTTCCGCTCATCTGGAGCGCGATCTTTTCGCTCTACGGCCTTTACCGCAACTACCGCACCCGCTCATTCCGCAAATTCACCTGGCTCCTCTTTGTCTCGACGGTGTGGGCGACGGTCGCCTCGGGCAGCCTCATCTTTTTGCTCAAGCTGGAGCTGGCGAGCCGGCTCTATTTTTCCGTCTTTGTCATCCTCGCCTTCGCCCTGCTGCTGGGGCAGCGCAAGCTGCTGCTCCTCTTCCTCGACCGGGTCCACAGCCGCGGCTACAACCGTGAGAATCTCCTCATCGTCGGTACCGGCCGGCGGGCGCGCGATTTTATCCGGGCCATCAAACTCCACTCCAACTGGGGCCTGCATATCGTCGGGCTGATCGATGACGAGCATGGCATGTACGGCAAGGAGGTGGATGGCTACCGCGTCATCGGCCGCATCCAGGACATCCCCTTCATCGTCAAGCGGGTGGTGATCGACCGCGTCATCTTTGTCGTGCCGCGCCTCTGGCTGCACCGCATCGAGGAGGCGATCCTCTCGTGTGAGGAACTCGGCATCTCCACCTCGATCGCCCTGGATCTCTTCAATATCCACATTGCGCGGACGCGCCAGACCGACTTTAATGGCTTTCCCCTGCTCGAATTCGAGACCTTTCATGCCAAGGAGTGGCAGCTCTTCATCAAGCGGATGATGGACCTGGTGATCGCCTCGTTCTCGCTGCTCCTCTTTTCGCCAGTGATCGCCCTGGTGGCGCTGCTGATCAAGCTGACCTCGCAGGGGCCGGTGCTCTTCAAGCAAACCCGCATTGGGCTCAACGGCCGCAAGTTCACCCTCTTCAAGTTCCGCTCGATGGTCGCCGATGCAGAGGCGCGCAAGAAGGACCTGATGCAGCAGAACGAGATGGACGGGCCGGTCTTCAAGATCAAGCGCGACCCGCGCATCACGACCATCGGCTGGATTATCCGCAAGAGCAGCATCGACGAACTGCCGCAGCTCTTCAACGTCCTCATGGGCGATATGAGCGTGGTCGGCCCGCGGCCGCCGCTGGTCGGCGAGGTCGAGGATTACAAGGTCTGGCAGCGCCGCCGCCTCAGCCTCAAGCCGGGCATCACCTGCATCTGGCAGGTGAGCGGACGCAACAAGATCGGCTTTGACAAATGGATGAAAATGGATCTCGAATATATCGACACCTGGTCGCTCTGGCTCGACATCAAGATCCTCTTCAAGACCTTCTTCGTCGTACTCACCGGCTATGGCGCCGAATAACAGGATTGTATCCGGATGATCAACTTTTCCCTACCCCCTGTCGAAAAGAAGCTGCGCATTCTCATGATCGCACCGCAGCCCTGGTTTCAGCCGCGCGGCACCCCCTTCAGCGTTCTGCATCGCATCAAGGCGTTGACCCTGCTCGGCCACGAGGTCGATCTGGTCACCTATCCCATCGGTCAGGATGTGCCGATGCCCGGGCTGCGCATTCTCCGCGCCGCACGTGTGCCCGGCATCGACCAGGTCAAGATCGGCCCCTCGAAGGCCAAGATCCTGCTCGATGCGGTGCTCTGGCGCCGCGCGCGGCAGATGGCCGCCCGCGGCGGCTATGACCTCCTCCACACCCATGAGGAGGCGGGCTTTTTCGGCGTCAACCTGGCGCGCCGCTACCGCATGCCGCATCTCTACGACATGCACTCCTCGCTGCCGCAGCAGCTCCACAACTTTCGCTACTCGCAGTCCCGGCTGCTGGTGGGGGCCTTTGAGCGCCTCGAGGCGCGGACCATCCGCCAGGCTGCGGCCGTGATCACCATCTGCCCCGAGCTGCAGAGCTATGTCGAGGAGAAATTCCCCGGCGTCACCAGCCGGCTGATCGAGAATGTGGCCGACAATGCCCTGGTCTTTCCGCCCGAGCCTGGCCAGGCGGCACAGCTGCGCGCCCGCTACGGCCTCGGCGAGGCCCGCATCGTCCTCTATTACGGCACCCTCGAGGCCTATCAGGGCATTCCGCTGCTGATCGAGTGCGCGGCGCAGCTGCTGGCCGCGGGTGGGCCGGGCGCAGCGCCTGCGAATCCGCCCGGTGCGGGCGCCAGCGGCGGCGGTGCCGGGATCAAGTTCCTCCTCGTCGGCGGCAGCCCGGATCAGGTCGAGGCCGGCCGGGCGCTGGCGCGGCAGCATGGCGTGGCCGACCACGTGGTGTTCACCGGATTCGTGCAGCCGCAGCAGATCCCCGGTTTTATCGATATCGCCGAGGTGCTGGTTTCGCCGCGGCTCAGCGGTACCAACTCGCCGCTCAAGATCTATTCCTACCTGCGCTCGGGGCGGATCATCGTCGCCACGCGCCACATCACCCACACCCAGATCCTCAACGACGAGGTGGCGGTCCTGGCCGGCACCACACCGGCGGCCTTTGCCGCGGGGATACGGGAAGCGCTCGAACAGCGCGAGGCCTCGGCCCGGCGCGTCGCCGCTGCGGCGGCCCTGGCGGAACGCGACTACAGCTACTCGGAGTATCTGCGCCGGGTACAATGGATCGTCGCCCGGGCTGCGGGGGTCTGAGGGCGTATGTGCGGAATTTGCGGGATCGTTCATCGGGACAGGGAGCACCCGGTCTCTCCGGCCGCCATTCAGGCCATGTGCGACGCCATTATCCATCGCGGCCCCGATGAGGAGGGACAGCACATCGCCGGCCCGGCCGGCCTCGGCATGCGCCGCCTGGCGATCATCGACCTCAGCTCCGGCCAGCAGCCGATCTTCAACGAAGAGCGCAGCGCCGCGATCGTCCTCAACGGCGAGATCTATAACCATCTCGAGCTGCGTCGCGAGCTTGAGGGCCGCGGCCATCGCTTCCGTACCCATGCCGATACCGAGGCGATCCTCCATGCCTACGAGGAATGGGGCGAGGCCTGTCCGGCCCATCTCAACGGCATGTTCGCCTTTGCGGTCTGGGACGAGCCGCGTCAACGCCTCTTCATCGCCCGCGACCGCATCGGCAAAAAGCCCCTCTATTATTACTGCGACGCCGAGCGGCTGGTCTTCGCCTCCGAGATCAAGGCCCTCCTGACCCTGCCGGAGATCCTGCGCGAGATCGATCCCCGCGCCCTCGACGCCTATCTGACCTTCGAGTACATCCCCGCACCCATGAGCATCTTCAAGGGGATCCACAAGCTGCCGCATGCCCATTGGCTCAGCCTCGATGCGGCCGGGCTGCGGATCGAGCGCTACTGGCGGCTGCGCTACCAGGCCGCGGCCCGGACCGAGGCGGAGTTCGCCGAGGAATTCCGCGAGCTGCTCCGCGACGCCACCCGGATCCGCCTGATGAGCGAGGTGCCTCTAGGCGCTTTTCTCAGCGGCGGACTCGACTCGAGCGCCGTGGTGGCGATGATGAGCCAGACCTCGACGAACGGGGTCAAGACCTACTCCATCGGCTTTGACAATGCCACCTACAACGAGTTGCCCTTCGCGCGGGCGGTCGCCCGCCATTTCGGCACCGAGCACCATGAGGAGATCATCACCCCCGATGCCGTGGCCCTGACCGGGCGGATCGTGCGCCAGCTCGACGAACCCCTCGGGGATTTTTCCGTCTTTCCGACCTGGATGGTCTCGGAGATGGCGCGCAAACATGTCACCGTCGCTCTCTCCGGCGATGGCGGCGATGAACTCCTCGGCGGCTACGAGACCTATATCGCCGAACAGATGGCGCGGCGCTACCAGCGCCTGCCGGGCTGGCTGCGCCGCGGCGTGATCGAGCCCGCCGTCGGCCTGCTGCCACCGACCGAAAAGAAAAAAGGCTTTTTCAACAAGTCGCGGCGCTTCATCGAAGGCTGCCGCCTTCCGGCCGACCTCCAGCATGTGCGCTGGATGATCTTCCTGCAGCAAGCCGAAAAGGCGCTGCTCTACCGTCCCGGCCTGCGCGAGATGCTCGACGGGCGCGATCCCTACGGCTTTATCCGCCTCGCCTTCGCCGAGAGCGGGGCGGTCGAGCCCCTGGATCAACAGGAGTACGTCGACATCGTCACCTATCTGGTCGACGACATCATGGTCAAGGTCGACCGCATGTCGATGGCGGTTTCGCTCGAGACCCGGGCGCCCTTTCTCGATTACCGCGTCGTCGAGTTCTGTGCGAGCTTGCCGCCGCACCTGCGCCTCAACGGCAAGCGCAGCAAGTATATCCTCAAGCAGGCCATGTGTGGCATTTTGCCGGAGGAGATCCTCAACCGCCGCAAGGAGGGATTCAGCATCCCGATCAAGCGCTGGATGAAGGAGGAGCTCCGGCCGATGATGCTCGACTATCTTTCGCCGCAGGCCCTCGAAAAAACCGGCTTCTTCGCGCCGGCGTATGTGCAGCGTCTGATCGGCGAGCACCTGGCCGGACGCGAGAACCATAGCCACCGTCTCTGGGCGCTGTTGATGTTCCAGATGTGGCACGAACACTATATGCGGCCCTGAGGGCTGCGGACCCTTATTCACGGAGACTCCATGCAACGCGATCTGAACCAGCTCGGGCAAGAGGAATTCGATCTGCTCATCGTCGGCGGCGGCATTTACGGCGCCACGGCGGCGCGCGAGGCAGCCCTGGCCGGCCTGCGGGTGGCCCTGATCGAGGCGAACGATTTTGCCGCCGGCACCTCGGGCAACAGCCTGAAAATCGTCCACGGCGGCCTGCGCTACCTGCAGCACGCCGATCTCAAGCGCATGCGCGAATCGATCGCCGAGCGCAAGATCCTGCTGCGCATCGCCCCGCATCTGGTCCATCCCCTGCCCTGTGTCATGCCGACCTACGGCCATGCCATCAAGGGCCCGGAGGTGATGCGGGTGGCGATGCTGATGAACGATGTGCTCAGCGCCGACCGCAATTTCGGTCTGGATGCGGAGCACCGACTGCCGATGGGCAAGGTGCTCTCCAGGGCGCAGTTTCTCGACCTGGTGCCCCATGTCGACCAGACGCGCCTCAACGGCGGGGCGGTCTGGTATGACGCGACGATGTACAATTCCGAGCGCCTCGCCCTGGCCTTTGTGCGCGCGGCTGCGGAGAACGGCGCAGCGGTGGCCAACCATCTCGCCGCCGAGTCGTTTCTCATGGCGGCTGGCCGGGTGGGCGGGGTGCGCGCCCGCGACGCCATCGGCGGCGGCACGGTGGAGATCAGGGCGCGCCAGACCCTGACCTGCGGCGGTCCCTGGATCAATGATCTCTTCGCCCAGCTCGGCGAGCGGCGCCCGCCCGCGCAAGCCTTCTCGACCGCGCTTAATCTGGTGGTCAAGCGGCGCCTCAGCGACACCTATGCCTTTGGCGTGAACTGCAAAAAAGAGTTCAAGGACCGGGATGCCCTGATCAAGAAAGGCTCGCGGCTGCTCTTTGTCGTGCCCTGGCGCGACTATACGATGATCGGCACCGACCATCGTCCCTGGAAGGGGACGGCGGGCGACTACCGGGTGAGCGAGGCCGACATCGCCGCCTTCCTCAAGGACGCCAACGACGCGATGCCGGGGGCGGAGATCCGCCGCGATGAGGTGACCTTCTTTTACGGCGGCTTGCTGCCGATGGCGGGGGTCAACGCCGCCAGCGGCGACGTCAGCATCACCAAGCACTTCCGGATTTACGATCACGAGAAGGAGCAGGGGATACCCGGCCTCCTCAGCGTTCTGAGCGTCAAGTACACGACCGCGCGCGGGGTGGCCGAAGCAGCGGTGCGCGCGGCCGGGCGCAAACTGGGCCGGCGCCTGAACAGCGGCCGGGGCCGGAAAACACCGGTGTGGGGCGGGGATGTCGGCGATTTCGCCGGATTCCTCGCGACCCAGCAGGCCGAGCGGCCGCAGGGGATGAGCGCCGCCCAGCTCGAGCAGCTGGCGCGCAATTACGGCACCGGCCTGGGCGATGTGCTCAAGACGGCGGGGGAGATGGAGGCGGGGCTGCGGCCGCTCGCCGGGCAGGAAAAGGTGCTGCGCGCCGAAGTAAGCCATGCCGTGCGCCGCGAGATGGCCTTGACCCTCGCCGATGTCGTGCTGCGCCGCACCGAGCTGGGCTCGGGCGAGTACCCCGGCGACGCCGCGGTGACCGAGGCGGCCGCGATCATGGCGGCGGAGCTGGGATGGGATGCGGCGCGCGTGGCGCAGGAACTTGCCGCGCTGCGGGCGCGCTACCAGCCGATCTGAGCGTGCTGCGCCCATCCGCTCTCGTCCCCACCCCGGCTGGGCGCGCGTCCGATCTCGTCCCCACCCCGGCTGGGCACCCGTGGAGTCGACCCCGCCGGCGCGGGCAGAAAAGGCACTTTGAAATTCCGCAAAAAATGCGTAACATCTCTAGTATTCAGTAAATAATTAATTCTTCACCCAATCGCAATTTGAGGTCTCTATGTCTGATACCATCGGCTCTTACCTCTGGAAGGGCAGTGACGAAAAAACCATCGACCAGGTCCGCCAATACTGGACGGACAATGTCAATACCACCCAGTTCTGGACCGGCGATCCGCGCGAGATCGGTTCGCCCCAATTCTACGACACCGTCGGCGCCTTTATCCGCAAGAATTACGAACACCGCTACCGTCTGATCGCCCGGGAGGCGGCCAAGTATCCCGGCGGCCGGATGCTCGAGATCGGCTGCGGCGCCGGCTGGGAACTCGTCGCCTGGGCCCAGGCGGGGATGCAGGTCTCCGGCCTCGACCTCTCCTCGGGCGCCATCGAACTGGCCCGGGGCAATTTCGAGCACAACAAGCTCCAGGCCGAGCTCAAGCTAGGCAACGCCGAGCAGCTCCCCTTCGAGGACAACACCTTCGATATCGTCGCTTCCTTCGGCGTGCTCCACCAGACCCAGAGCACCGAAAACGCGGTCGCCGAGGTCAAACGCGTGCTCAAACCCGGCGGCGAGGCGGCGATCACCCTCTATTACAAGTATTCCTGGAAAATTCTCCTCACCCAGCTGGGGCGGGTTAATTTCGAGTTCGCCCATGAGGATGCGCCGATCACCCGCCTCTACGACAAAAAGCAGCTGCGCGATCTCTTCAAGGAGTTCAGCACGGTGGAGGTTTTTCTCGATTATACCCGGGCCACCCGCTCCCCGCGCAAGGGAGTCCTGGCCTTTTGCTTCAACTACATCTTTGTTCCGCTCTATAATCTGCTGCCCGGCTGCATCCGTAATAAATTCGGTCATGCGGCGGTGGTGCTGGCGAAAAAATAGGCAGGAGGGAGGAGGATGAGGGTTCTGGTCACCGGCGCCTCCGGTTTCACCGGCGGCTATATGGTCGATCATCTGGTCGAGAGGGGATATCAGGTGCGCGCCTTCGTGCGGCCAACGAGCAACACCGCGCATCTCAAGGCCAAAGGCGTGGATATCGCCAGCGGCGATCTGCTCTACAAGGCGGATCTCGCCCAGGCTATGCGCAACATCGACGTGGTCTACCATATCGCCGCGCTCTATCGCGAGGCCAACCAGCCGGACCAGGCCTACTGGGACGTCAACGTCACCGGCACGGAGAACGTCATGGCGGCCGCCCTGGAGATGGGGGTGCAGCGGGTGCTGCACTGCTCCACCTGCGGCGTGCATGGCCATATCGAAAAGCCGCCGGCCGCCGAGACCGCGCCGATCAAGCCCGGCGACATCTATCAGGAGACCAAGGTCGAGGGCGAAAAGGTGGCGATGTTCTATCACCGGGAAAAGGGATTGCCTGTGACCATCGCCCGCCCCGTCGGTATCTATGGCCCTGGCGATCAGCGCATGCTCAAGATGTACCGCATGATCAACCGCGGCAAATTCATCATGTTCGGCGGCGGCAACGTCCTCTATCATCTCAGCTACGTCACCGATATCGTCGAGGGCTTCCGCCTCGCAGCCGAGACCCCCGCGGCGGCGGGCGAGATTTACATCATCGCCGGCGATACCTATTTTACCCTCAACGATTTCGCCCGGATGGTCGCCGCTGCGCTGGGGGTCAAGCCGCCGCGGCTGCATCCCCCGGTCTGGCCGGTCTATGCGGCCGGCTGGCTGTGTGAAAAGATCTGCATCCCGCTGCGGGTGCAGCCGCCGATTTTTCGCCGCCGTGTCGATCTCTTCGTCAAGGACCGCGCCTTCGACATCAGCAAGGCGAAACGCGAACTCGGCTTTCAGCCCCGCGTGGGACTGGAGGAGGGGATCCGGCGCACGGCGCAGTGGTACAAGGAAAACGGCTATCTCGATTGACCAACTTAATCCGCAGGCATCATGAAGTGCATATCCGGATCGGCCCGCCCGATGGCGAGGGCCTTGAACAGGCCGTTCCGGATGGACCCATCTAATCAGCAGGTGTCATGAAAACGATCAATGTCGTTGGTAATTTTTCCGGCCGAAATGCCGGCGATGCCGCCATCCTCGGCGGTGTGCTCGAGGATGTATCGCAGCGCTACCCGGACGCCCTCTTCACCATCCCGACCATCAACACCGGTTTTGTCGCGCGGCAGTTCTCCGAATACCGGATCCAGCCCGTGCCCATGACGCCCTGGCACGGCTCGATGAAGATCCTCGGCTACCCGGTGCTGCGCGCCATGCGCGCGGCGGACGTCATTCTGGTGACCGATGCCATCCTCTTCGACCGCAAGCTCTATAATCCGCTCTTCAACTATCTCTGGACCCTCTCGCACTTTTTGCCGCGCGCCTGGCAGAAGGGCGTGCCGGTGGTGCTCTACAACTGCAGCCTCGGGCCGATCCGCACCGCCGCCGGCCATGCAGCCCTGCAGCGCATCCTCGACCACACCAGCGCCCTGATCCTGCGCGACCAGGAGTCGGTCGAGCTGCTGGAGCGCCAGGGCTTCCAGCATCCCCGCGTGATCGAGGGGGCGGACTGCGCCCTCAACGCCCGGCCGGTCGATGCAGCGCGCCTGGAGGAGATCTGCCGCGAGGCCGGACTTTTCAGCAGCGGCCGCCCCGTCATCGGCTTTAATGTCAACAGCTATGTCGACGCCTTTGTGCGCCAGGGTGGCACCTTCGGCCGCGACAATCTCGTCGATCTCTATGCCGCCACGGTGGACCGCGTCATCACTGAACTGGATGTGGATGTCCTCTTTGTCGAAACCCAGCACATGGACATGGGCATCGCCACCCGGGTGCTGGGGCGCATCCGCAACCGCGACCGCGTCCGGCTGATCTCGAACAAGGTCTACAGCTATCGCGAGATCTGCGCCGTGCTGCAAAAACTGCAGCTCTTCGCCGGCATGCGCACCCACAGCCTCATTCTCTCCTCGGCGATGGGCGTGCCGCCGGTGGGCATCGTCACCTATCCCAAGAACCGCGGCTACATGCGCACCATCGGCATGGAGGCGCACCTGGTCGAATTCAAGGAACTGGCGGTGGAGAGCTTTTTCGCCCGCATCCGCACCGCCTGGAACGACCGTGAGCACATCCGCGCGGTGATGCTGCCGCAGGTCGCCCGCGAAAAAGAAAAAGCGCGCCGTTCGGCCGGCGTGCTCCAGGAATATCTGGGCTGAGCCGCGGCACCGGTCACCCTAAACCTTCGCAGAGTATGTCCGCCAAGAAATCACTCTCGGTCCTGTTGCGCTGGCTGATCAGCATCGTCCTTATCGGGTATGTGCTCTACAAGGTCGATCTCGGCAAATTGTGGCAGACGATCAGTCAGGCGGACTGGTTTTATTTCGGCCTCTCCATCGCCCTCACGCCTCTCCTCATCTTCCTCAGCTCCTGGAAGTGGCAGGTCATTCTGCGCGCCCAGGGCATCCACGCCTCGGGCTGGCGCCTCTTCTGGCTCTACATGGTCGGCTATTTTTTCAATACCGTGCTGCCGACCAATGTCGGCGGCGACGTGGTGCGCGCCTGGGCCCTGGGCAAGGCGACGGGCGAGAACGCCAAATCCTTCGCCTCGGTCTTTATCGAGCGTTTCACCGGCCTGACGGCCCTCATCCTGGTGGCGGTCATCGCCTTTTTCGCCGCCCTGCGCGCGCTCTGGGATGCCTGGCTGGGGCTGGCCATGGTGGTCTCGGTGGCCGGTTATCTGGCCCTGCTGGTGATCGTCTTCAACGCCCGCTATCTGAGCTGGATGGAGCAAAAAGTCCCGGCCGGCGTGCTGCGCAAGATCGTCACCCGGCTGAAGAAATTCCAGGAGGCGATCCTTTCGATCCGCGGCCATCGCGGCGCCATCATTTTCGCCATGGTCAACTCGTTCGCCTTTTATCTAGCCGCGGTGGTCAACGTTTGGGTCAGCGCCCTGGCCTTCCGCTGCCCGCTGACCTTCCTCGATGCCCTGATCATCACGCCGATCATTATGGTCATCATGATGCTGCCAGTCTCGATCGGCGGCATCGGCCTGGCGGAGTGGGCCTATTTCTTCACCTTTGACCGTCTCGGCTTTGGCGGGGCGGCCGGCCTCTCGGTGGCCCTGCTGATGCGCCTCAAGGCGCTGGTGACGGGCGTGCTCGGCGGCATCTATTATTCGACTCTGGGGATTCGTATCGATCAGGAGGTGACCATGGGGTCGGCGCCCGAGCGGGAGATCGCGGCCGGGGATGTGGCCGGCGAGGTCCGCTACTTCAGCGGATTTGAGGATGTCATGCGCCGCAAACGGTCGCCGCTGCACAAGTACGCCGAAATTGTCATCGGGCCGCTGCAGTTGTGGCGGCTTATCAAATACGAGATGGTCACCCTCTTCTGCATGCCGCTGCCGGGGATGATCGGCTATGCCTTGCGCCAGATCTCCCTGCCGGCGCTGCTGCGCCGCCAGGGCAAGGGGACGGTGTGGAGCCGTAACGTCACCCTGCGCCATCCCCACAAGATCAGCGTCGGCAAGCGCTGCGTCATCGAGGAGTATTGCTCGCTCTCGGCGCAAGGCGACGATGACAGCGCCATCACCCTCGGCGAGGAGGTGCTGCTGGGACGCGGCACGGTGCTGGGGACGCGCAACGGCATCATCGAGATCGGGGATTACAGCAACATCGGCGCCAACTGCCGCCTCGGCACGACGACCCGGATCCGCTTCGGCAAGCACGTGCTGCTCGCGGCCAATTGCTATATCGGCGGAGCGCAGCACAAATTCGACCGCCGCGATGTGCCGATCATGCGCCAGGGCTATGAGAGCAAGGGCGGAGTAGTGATCGAGGATGATGTCTGGCTCGGCGCCGGCGTGATGGTGCTCGACGGCGTCACCATCGGCACCGGCTCGGTCATCGGCGCTGCCGCGGTTGTGACCCGGAATGTTCCGCCCTATTCGATCGCCCTCGGCATTCCGGCCAAGGTGGTGGGGACAAGATCCTGACGCCGTTCCAATTCAAACGGAGACCCATGGTGAAAAAAATCGCGTTGTGGATTCTCGTGGCTCTGGCCGCCCAGACAGCAGCGGGTACCGGCTCGGATGAGTATCGCGCCCGCCGCCAGCGGATTCTGGCCGGCATGGACAGCGCGGCGGTGCTGATCGTGCGTTCGGCAGCGACCGTCGCCCGCGCCGGGGATGTCAATTATCCCTTCCACCAGGAAGAGGATTACTTTTACCTCACCGGTTCGCGTGAGCCCGGCGGCGTGCTTCTCCTGGCGCCCGCGGGCATCGCGGTGGAGGGACGCCTCTGTCACGAACTCCTGTTCGTACCGCAGGCGCGCCACAGCGCCTATTTCGGCCAAACCCCGGGACCCGAACAGGTCCGGGAAAAGCTTGGCTTTGAGGCGGCCCTTCCCGATGACCGCTTGCAGAGCTTCCTCGGCCGCATCCTCGAGGGTAAGCGCAGCCTCTATCTGTCGGCCCTGACGCCCGCTTTCATCAACGACCCGGTTGCGGGCAAGGGCTATTTCCCCGATCGTGACAGCAAAAAGACCCTTAAGGACAAGTACCCCGGCCTGCAGATCAAGTCCGCGGCCGGCCTGCTCACGCCCCTGCGCGTGATCAAATCGCCCGGCGAGATCGCCCTGATGCAAAAGGCGATCGATGCCACCGATGCGGCGCTGCGCGAGGCGATGAAGAGCTGCGCGCCCGGCCTTTATGAATACGAGCTGCAGGCGGTGATCGAATATGGCTTTATGCGGGCCGGTTGTGCGGCTGCCGCTTTTCCTTCGATCGTCGGCTCGGGACCCAATTCGATCATCCTCCATTACGATGCCAATGAGCGCTGCATGGCCACCGGGGAGGTGGTGGTCATGGACGTCGGCGGGGAGTATCAGGGCTATTGCGCGGACGTCACCCGCACCCTTCCGGTGAACGGCCGTTTCTCCGCCGAGCAGCGGGCGATCTATGATCTGGTGCTGGCGGCCCACGATTCGGCGATCGCCATCATCCGCCCGGGAGCGACCATCGCCGACCTCAATAAAAAAGCCGCAGCCGTGGTTGGCAGCGGCCTGAAAAAGCTCGGCTTGCTTAAGGAGGGCGAAGAGGTGGCCAAATTCCTGCCGCACGGCATCAGCCACCAGCTTGGTCTCGAGGCGCATGATCTGGAAGTGAATACGCCCCTGGCTGCCGGCATGGTGATCACCATCGAGCCGGGGATCTATATCGGCGCGGAGATGCCGGGTGTGCCCGCCTCCTGGTGGAACATCGGCATCCGCATCGAGGATGACGTATGGGTGACGGCCGCGGGCAGCAAGGTGCTCTCGCATGCCCCGCGCACCATCGCGGAAATCGAAAAACTGATGAAAAAGAAAGGGATCGCCAACACCCCGATCGGCTGATCCCTCGCCCAACTTGGCGCCGCCGGAGCTGGCTTTCCTCCTGCGGCGTTTTTTTTGCGGTTGCCCGGAAGCGCAGCAGCACGCTGCTTGCGTTTTGCTGCAGTCGCCTGGCGCGTCAAGGCGATCCGCGGGTTTACTGCGGCTCAACGCATCAGCACGATCTTTCGCGTCTGGCGCTCCCCTCCAGCCTGGAGCACACCGTAATAAACCCCCGAGGGCATGGCTTCACCGCGGCTGTTGCCCCCCTGCCAGTTGAAGCGGTGCTGTCCCGCCGCCAGCTCGCCCTCAAAGAGGGTCTGCACCGCTTCTCCGCTGAGGTTAAAGATGCGCAGGGAGGCGCGGGTGCGCTGCGGCAGGGCCAGGCTGAAGGTCGTCGAGCTGTTGAAGGGATTGGGATAGTTCTGTGTCAGCTCGAGCGTGCGCGGCAGCAGGGGTGTCTCCTCCACCGCTACCCCGGTCCTGTTCAGGATGAAGCGCCAGTGCACCGCCGTCGCCAGTTTGCTGTCACTGACGCTGCCGGTGACGGTAAAGAGGCCGTCTTCGTGGAGCGCAAGCGTCGCGTTGACCACCAGCGCGAGGGCTTGCCCGGTGCTGACCACCGCATCGTTGACGCGCCATTCGAAGCGGAGATTATCGCCGTCCGGATCCAGCACGGTATCGAAGCGGAACTCGAGCGCTGCGCCCGGGGAGACCAGGGTCAGCGCCGTGTCGGCGGGCGCAAAGGCCGCGATGACCGGCGCGCGATTGCTCTCCTGTTTATAGGCGATCAGCGACCAGCTGGTGCTGATGCCACCGGGGGCCTGGCAGATCAAGTGATAGAGACCGGGGAAATCGCCCGGCCGGACCTGAAAGAGCGCTTCGCCGCGGTTGTTGGTGACCACGCCGGGCGCGGAGAGGAGACGGCCGCCGTCGGACGAGGCGGCCTCCACCTGCACCCCGGCCACTCCATTGCCGAAGCGGTCGGTCAGGCGAACGGTCAAGCCGATGCCGTCCGCCGCCGGCAGAGCGACCTGCTGGCTGTCCCGGCTCACCTTCATCAGCCGGGATGCCGCCTCCGCAGCCGCCGTGGCCGTGAACAGCAGTGGCTGCAGCGGCGCGGTGCCGGCGAAGACCTGGATCTGGCTGGTCGTCGCCAGCTGCCCCAGCGTCAGCAGGGCGGAGGCCTGGCCGAAGGCATCGGTCTTGGTGGCGTACTCCGGCGACCCGGCGAAACTGGCGTCGCCCTGGGTCACCTTGAAGAGGACGGCCAGGTCGGCTACAGGATTGCTGTTGGCATCGCCCATCCGGATGCAGAAGGGGGCGGCCAGCGCCCGGCCGACGATGCCACTCTGCTGATTGCCGCTGACAATGGTCCATTGTGCCGGCTCTGTGGCGGCGGCAGAGGCGGCGAAGGTCAGGGTGGTCCGCTCCGAGCCGTGGATACGCACCGTCAGCATATTGTTGCGCCGTCCTGCGACCTGTCCCATACTCCAGAGCACGCGGCAGTAGCCGGCGGTATCTGAGTAGACACTGCACGCCGTCCTGCGATTCACCAGTCCGCCGCCGGCGCTGACGCTCCACTCCACGCTGACCCCGCCCTTGGGATTCTTGTTGAGATCGAGAACGCGCACAACCAGAGGCTCCGGCAGGGTTGCACCGATCCGCCCGGTCTGGTCGTTTCCCGAAATATAGAGGAGCTGATCCAGGACCGAAGGTGCGGTGAAGCGCACCTGTGCCGTATCGCGCAGGGTGTACCCGGCGCCCTTGACCGCCGCTCCGATGACCTTGAGTTCCGCTGTGGTGCTGCGCAGCCTGGCCCTGACCTTCCCGTCGCGGTCACTGAGCGAGTCGGTGAGCATAAGGGTGTTGTTGCTGCCCGTGGCGGTGATATCGACCGTGAATCCCGCCAGCGGCTGCGCGGCGGGATCAAGGAGCTGCACCGTGAGATCGGACCAGGCCACACCGTCGGCGACGACCGGCGTGGTGGCGGTGACCGTGCTCAGGGTGACCTCCGGCAGCACCGGCTGCGCGATTTCCATCAGGAGCGGGGCGCCCGCCAGGACGCTCTCGCTGTTGGTGCCGCTGATGACCAGCTGGTTCAGGGCGCCGAGATAACGGCCGAGGGTCCAGTAGACCGCGGCGCTGCCCTGAACATCGGTCGCGACAATGGCCTGGCTGGCGCCGGCCACGCTGCCGCCGCCCGAGGCGGCCTTGAACAGCACCGAATAGCCGGCCACCGGATTGTCATGGAGGTCGGTGACGGCGACGACGACCGGATTGGCCAGGCTCTTGCCCGGTGCGCCGCTCTGACTAAAGCCGCTGAGCGCTGTCATTTTATAGGCCGGGCCGCTGACCGCTTTGGCGGTATAGGTGATGATGGTGGCCAAAGGCGCGGTGGTCGCCCGCACCGTCGCCGTGCCGATGACCGTGCCGAGGGTGAGGCTGACGCGCGCTTGGCCTTGCGCATCGGTCAGGACCGTCTGCGCCGCCTCGCCGTCGAGCGTACCATGGCCCGAGGCGACTGTAAAGGTGACAGGATAGCCGGCGGCGGCCGCCCCCTGATCGTTGATCACCTTGACCACCAGCGGCTGCGCCAGCAGGGTGCCGGCGACGCCGCTCTGGTTGTTGCCCGAGAGCATCTGAATGCTCGCGGCGGTCTGCGGCACCGGGTCGAACTGGACACTGGCCGTGGCGTTGAGGAGCACGTTGGCGCCGATAACGCGCGCAGTAATAGTCTTGCTGCCGCTGACCGTGCTGGTCAGGGTGGCGGTGACCTGCCCGGCCGCATTCGACAGCGAGTCGGGCACGCTCAGCCGGTTGCCGCTGCCGCTGACCGCAAGGCGGACGATATAGCCGCTCAGGGCTTGTCCGACGCTGTCGCGGACGGTTACGGTGATATGGGAGGCGTCGCTGCCGTTGGCGGTGACCGGCGAGGTCGCGCTCAGGGTCGAGAGGGCGGCGTCGGGGGCAGCTCCGAGTCCCGCCTCGACCGTCAGCGGCGAGCCGCCCAGGGGCGCGCTGTTCACGGTGCCGGAGATTTGCAGCAGCTGCCGCACCCCGCGGTAGGGTCCCATGCTCCACTGCGCCGCGGCCTTGCCCTCCGCATCGGTCAGAATGCTCCGCGAGATCTGTCCGCCGAGCGTGCCGCCGCCGGCGCTGACGGCAAAAAGCAGGCTCTGCCCGGCGGCCGGATTGCCGAATTCATCGCGCACCTGGACCACCACGGGCGCGGCCAGCGCCTGGCCGGGCGCGCCGTTCTGCCCGCCGCCGCTGAGGAGCTGCAGGCTCTGATTGGCCGAGAGGGTGGCGGTGGCGGTGAATTCGACCAGCGAATCCCCGTGCGCGGCGCGCAGCCGCTGCACCCCCGCGGCGGGGCCGAGCGTCCAGTTGACGCTCACCAGGCCCTCGGCATTGGTGGTCCTGGTCACGCTCGCTTGCCCGTCCACACTGCCGCCGTTGAGCGTCTGCAAGAGGACCGGCTCATTGGCCACCGGCGCACCCTCCTTGTAAACCGCCTTGACGATGAGGCTGGTGGCGAGCAGACCACCGGCCGGGCCGCTCTGCCCGTCGCCGCTGACCTTGCGCAGGCCGATCGTCGGATTGGTCGCAACGGCGGAAAAGGCGACCGGCGAGCCGCTGGCGCCCTCCGCGACGGCCTGCAGGGCATAAGGACCCGCAACGGACCCGAGCCGGACATGGACCGAGGCCAGCCCGTTGGCATCAGTTTGCAACGGCTGCGCCTCGACCATCTGGCCGCTGCCCGAGGTGAACGAAAAGGTGACGGGGATGTTGGCCTGCGCCGCGCCGTCGAGATCCGCCACCTTGACCACCAACGGCGCAGGCAGCAGGGCACTGGTATAGGCGCTCTGGCCGTCACCCGAGACCTTGCTGATCGCCAGGGCGGGACCCGGGACGTAGACGCGTGCGTTGAACCAGATCGGCCCCGGCTGGCCGGGATACCCCTTGCTGTCGCGGCCGACAAAGATGTAACGGAAGAACTGCGACTGGCCCGACCAGCCCGTGCCGCTAATCTTGGGATCCATGATCAGATTTCCGTCGACGTAAAAGCTGATCCAACTGGCCTGCCAGACCACCTTGAACTCGTAGGTACGCTTGTAATTCCAGGTCGAACTCTGCATCGCCCGGCCGTCGCTGCGGGTGTCGACGCCGCGGCTGGCATAGTCGATGCGGAATCCGGCCATCCCCGGACCATCCGTGTACCCCGTGCCGGTACGGTAGAGCCACCACGAGCCGGTCTCGTACTGCGGCGTCGAATACATGTCCAGGTGCGAGGCCATGCTGAGAATGTTCTGCTTGGCGTCGACGCTCTGCGAAACCGGATCGAAATTGGTGACGTTGATGATAAAGGTTCCCTCGGGCGGCAGATCGGCCGGCAGGGTGATGATCAGCTGGCTGTTCTGCGTGGAGGCCTTCCAGCCGCGGCCGGGGAGAAACTCGCCCCCCTTGTTGGTCAGCAGGCCCATTTTGCTGGAGGTGACGCTGGTGAGGCTGTCCGAGTAGAGCAGGCGCTTGTGCTGCGGGACGGTTTGGGCGAAGGCGGCGCCCGCTACAAGGAGGGATAACAGCAGCATACGGCAACGCATAGTGCACTCCGGTTTTGGAAGTACAAGTATCACGGTCGGTGGCAGCTGGTGCAAGAAGATGGCTGTTAATTGTATACAGGTTTTATCTGCGGTTCGCGGAAAAGGAGAAGGCCTTCGCGGCCACTCGCAGCCGGGCCGACAGGTGCAGATCGCCACCAACAAGCCCGGCGTCGCCGGCATCCGGATTCTCTGGCACCCCCGCCGCCATCAGGGCCCACGGCGCCATCAGTCGGCAGGATGGGCATCGAGGCGCAGCCACGCCGGCCGGCCCGAGGCGGTATCCAGCGGCCGGGCTGACAGGCGCAGAGCGCCACGTACAAGCCCGGCGCCGCCGGACGCGCAGAAAAATTTGTATTCGCCCGGATTCAATCTTGTAAGCGGCGCTGCCGTAGGCTGGGCTAACCTGCATAAAATCAATTCCGCTATTTATGGCGCGCTCTTTGCAAGGCGGGCTCTGTAAAACAGACCTGACCAACGTGCACAATCACTCACAACGGTGTGGAACGGGAGGAAGCATCATGGTGTTTCGCAGCAAAGGGTTCGGCATCCTGGCCATTACAGCGTTCATTTTAACCGGCTTTGCGGCGGCGGGGGCCCAGTCCGTCACCCGGCTCCTCGAACTGGAGGACCCCCTGACGGGAAGCACCCGGGGCACCCGCAATGGCGGGCAGCTGACCGCCGCCGGCTGGGTCACCCAAACCGCCTTTGATTATATCGAATACAAGATCCCGACCTGTGCCGCCGGCGAGGTGCAATTCAAGGTGAAGGGCATCTATGCCTCCAATGAGGTCTTTCCCAACGTCGGCTATGACCGCGACGGCAAGGTCGTCCCGGGCTCGGACAACGTCCATTATACCCTCTTCGGCATGTACGACCGGGATGACGACGCCAGCTGGTACGGCACGGTGCAATGGCATAATCCCTACAAAACCGTCATGCATATCTATGGCTATACCGCGGGTGATCTCTTCAAATGGAAGCGGATGAAACTGCGCCTCAACGTCGCCGCCTTCAACGGCGGCTATGAGGATGATCCCCATGCCTTTGAGGATCCGCCCGTCGGCCCGTTCGAATGGGAGAAGGAGCATGTCTACCAGCACCGCCTCGTCTGGGGCAGCGGCCATATGACCTGGTACCTCGACGGCGTGCAGATCAAGGATTGGGACTACTCCAGTTTCGGCGTCGAGTACGCGCCGCCGGACCATATGCTCCGCCTCGGCTCCGGACTCAACAGCCGCAGCGGCGGCTATGCCTCCCCCAACGGTCTGACCTATACCGACTTCAAGTTCTATCGTTACAAGGATGAGACGCCGCCGCAGGTCAAGGGGATGGAGCCCGCCGGCGGCAGCAGTGCGATCGCCCCTGACGCGGACATCCTCGTCCATTTCAGCGAGCCGATGGACGAGAGCGTCACCCAGGCCGCTTTCAGCATCACCCCGGCCCTCGCCGGCTCCTTCAAGTGGATCGGCGCGGCCCTCGCCTGGGAGCACAGCGACCTGATGCAGGCCAATACCACGTATACCGTCAAGGTGGCTGCGACCGCCACGGACAAGGCCGGGCTGACCCTGAGCGCCCCCTTCAGCGCCACTTTCACCACCCGCGGCGAGCAGGCCGCGGAGGTCGGGCGCTACGAACCCTTCGAGGTGACCATCAAGGCCCCGGGCACCGGCGGCAGCCGCCCCTACCGCGACGTCAGCCTCAAGGGCCTCTTCAAGGGCCCGAGTCAGACCATCGAGATTGAGGGCTTTTGGGACGGGGACGACCTCTGGAAGGTGCGCATGGCCCCGACCGAGCTCGGCGCGTGGAGCTATCAGATCAGCGGCTCTTCGCCCGCCCTCAGCCGCAGCGGCACCTTCACCTGCGTCGCCTCGGCCTCGCACGGCTTCGTCCGCCGCAATCCGGCGCGGCCCTACTCCTTCATGTACGATGACGGCACCACCTGGCTCTGGAAGGGCGACACCAGCTGGCGCGGCTTCACCTCCCTGCTGCCCTATGACGGCCGCTGGAAGGAGATCATCGACCTGCGCAGCGACCAGGGCTACACCGCCATGCAGTCGATCGTCAACAGCTACATCAATGGACTCGGCTTCTGGAAGAACGAGGGCGGCACCTGCTTTGTCGAGGGCGCCGACGCCAAGGATTACGACCAGCTCAATCCCGGCTACTTTCACTGGATCGACAAGCGCATTGACTATGCCCTGAGCAAGGGCATTGTCCCGGTCATTCTCTTCTCCTGGGCGCAGGAGTATGTCAATTTCTCCTCGGATCAGTGGGAGAACTATGTCCGCTACCTGGTCGCCCGCTTTGCCGCTAAAAATGTCATCTGGGTGCTTTGCGGCGAGTACAACGAGCTCCCCAACGATTACAGCCGTCCCACTAGCGAGTTCGCCGACTGGGGAACCCTGGTGAAAAAATACGATCCCTACGACCATCCCATCACCCTCCATCCGACCGGCCGCACCAGCAGCGCCGAATTCGGCTCGAGCAGCTGGATGGACGTGGTCATGCAGCAGACCCCTTACCACGCTCGCGACATCCAGCGCGACCGCGTCTACAACAAGCCGGTCGTCAACGCCGAACTGGGCTATATGTACCCGGACCAGGACAATGCCGCGAGCCGCTATGGCCTGTGGGAGATCGTTACTACCGGCGGCTACTACACCAACGGCTTTTTTACCACCTACGCCCCGGACAAGGGCGGCTACGATCCCGCCGCCCTGCCGGAGGAGCAGCGCTGGGTCGAGTTTCTCAACAAGCTCATGGATCGTCTCCCCATCGCCGAGATGGAGCCCCATCCCGAATGGACCAGCGCCGGCCAGCTCCTCGCCAAGCCGGGTGCGGAGTACCTCGCCTATAACCGCAACGGCGGCGCGGTAACCATCGATCTCACCGCGGTGAGCGGCACCCTGCCGGTCGAGTGGCTCGATCCCCGCGCCGGCGTCAGCCAGTCCGCCGGAACCGTGACCGGCGGAGCGAAGCAGACCCTCACGCCGCCCTTCAGCGGCGACTGGGCCCTCCACATCGGCGCCGGGCTGCGCTCCGACGACGTCGCCCCCAATCCCCCGGCAGGACTTCAGGGCAGTGCCCGGACGATGCATTCCCTCACCCTGACCTGGAATGCCCCGGCAGCGGCCAGCGACGGCGATGGCGCCAGCAGCTACGTCATCTTCCGGGATGGCGTGCAGCTCACCACCGTGACCGCAGCGACCTATACCGACCAGGGTCTGGAAGAGTCCTCTTCGTACCGCTACGCGGTCTACAGCCTCGACGATGCCGGCAACAAGAGCGCGGCAGCGGCCGAGATCACCCTCTCCACGACCGGCGACACCCAGGCGCCCCGGGTGGCCGCTGTGACGGTGGTCTCCGCCACCGGGCTCCTGGTCGCCTTCGATGAAAAGGTCGAGAGCGCCTCGGCCCGGAACCTGGCCAACTATGTCATCACCCCCGCCGTGGCGGTGACGGCGGCTGTGCTCTCGGACGACGCCACCCAGGTCACCCTGACTACGGCAGCCCACAGCGCCGGTCAGAGTTATACCATCACCATCGCCGGCGTCAAAGACCAGGCCAGGGTGGCCAATACGATGGCCAGCCAAAGCCTGAACTACCGCTTCGAGGCGACGCTGCAGATCAGCGAGCTCAGTCCGGCCACCTACCGCGTCGCCCAGCTTGGCACGGGCAGCACCTACTACACCGACCGCGAGCTCAAGCTGACCGCCATTCCTCCGGTATGCCAGGGCTTTACCTGGATCATGACCGAGAACGATGACAAGGAGCGCAGTGACGCCCACTGGCTGTCGTTCCGGACCAATCTGGCGGCGACGGTGATGATCGCTTATGACAATGGCGCCAGTACCCGGCCGGCCTGGATGGAGGGCTGGACCGATACCGGGGCGGAGATCGTCACGACCGACGATTCGCCGCTCCATCTCTACAGCCGCACCTTCGCCGCCGGCGAAGTGGTACTCGGCGGCAATGAAGGGACCAGCAAGACCTCGATGTACCTGGTCCTGGTGAAAAAGAGCGACGGCAGCGTTGTCGATGCGACGCCGCCGTCGATTCCGGTCGGATTTGATTTTGCCGAATAGACGCCGGGGAGCGTTTGCGGCGCAAACATGCAGGAAAGTGTATGGATTATTCGTATGAGCAATTAGCCAGGAAGGGTGATGACGAGCTGTTCAATTTCCAGTTGCAGTTTCCGCCCAATCACCGCAATTTTATCCTCGCCGGACAGATCCTCGAAGAGCGCAGTCATCGGGAGTGGATGGCCGTCGAAATGAAGTCGCTGGTCATCGCCATTGTCGCGCTGGTGGTGGCGTTTGTTTCGTTCGCCCTCTCGGTGCTTTGACGGGGGGGACAGTTCCCGGGGAACCCTCCTCCGCCGTGGCGGATGGATGCTGAATGGCCCGGCCGTCCCGTCAGCTAATAGCCTAGCCGCCGCAGCGGCCGCTCGCCTCGCCGTCCGGGCTGGCCGCTTCTCCTTCATTCCCACCCCGCCTGGCGCCCATACCGATTTGCGGCAAGCCCGCATTTTTCTTGCTAAATAATAAAATATTTGGTAAAGTAAAAAATGTATTTGTATGCAAAGGGGGTCTTGTAGAATGAAATGCCATTTTTATCTAGCGGTATTTTGCGGAATCAAGTCTGACGGCACAATACAGTGGACACATTCAGTATTAGACAAATCTGCTTCAACAAATTGCATTGAGAAAACTGTTTTTCACGATGAATCCGCTCGCCGCGCGCTGCTGATTGTTAGTCGTTGGGTGCCTGTAAAATCACTGCGGTGTCGATGCCAAGTCATTCTTGCCAAGACAATGAAGGTTTTAGTTCTTTTTCAGCGCAGTCACGAAGGTATAGATTTATCAGTCTCTGATAAGGGATGTCAATCTCTTCAGCGAGCCGTTTGAAATAGGCAATAATCTCTCTCTCCAACCGAATGGTACTTTGCTGCTTAAATTATTTTGCCTAAGGACTGAGAGCAGATTTCGAAAAATCATATTCTTTGCGCAATTTTGTTAACCTTTTGATAGTATGATGCTTCAATTTTTGTAGCCTTCCGGGCAGAAATTATTCGAATAATCTCATCACTCTGCCTGTAGGTGTGGACGACAACTAGAATCCGTAATCTATAACTTAGGCCCAACAGGATGAAACGATCTTCTCTGTCGGAATGATCAGGATCATGAATAATATGGCGGATACATAATAACATACTTTATTAGCCATTATCAGTGCGATCGAAGAACAGTCGAGGGAGACTGATGAAGTGGTAGCACGAACACGTTGTGAAATCTCCCTCCTCTGCGAATGCCGCACCCTCCTGATCGTTAATGTGGTCACCGGCAAGCTGGGCGTGCGTGAGGCGGCGGCGCGTCTGCCGGAGGAAGATCCCTTTCACAACTTCGTCTTCTAGTGAGTCCGAGACGGAGGAAGCCGAGGGCGAGCCAGACGAAGCGGGCGCCGACAAGGCGCCCGCGGAGGCCGAGGTATGAAGCATCGTAATCCCGATTCCAACGGCGAGGTCATCCTGTATCAAGCCCCAGGCGGGCGGCGCCTCTCTGAAGCCGCCCTGGTGGCGTTGACCCTGATGATCGCCGAGAGCCACTCGCAGGAGAAAGAGGTGCTGGTGCGCATCGTGATGCATCTGCTGCTCGGAGAGGAGACCCCATGACACCCACCGACATCTCCGAACGCGGCCGCGAACGGCTGGTTTGCGCGGCCCTGACCGGCTCGCCCTGTGTTCCGGGAACAATCAAGGCCAATGCCGTCCACGGCCGGCCGCCTATGGCGCAGGCTGGATCGGCGACGAGGCACGCACCATGGTGGTGAACAGCGGTATCGAGCGCGCGATCCAGTACAGCCACGCGATCAGCAGCTACCTCTCCTTGATCCATCCCTGCACCAACGCTGTATGGGAAAAGCTCTCGATCTTGCTGAACCGCTTCGTGCCCAAACTGCCTGCTTCCGTCGAGGAGGATATGCCGAAGGGCATCCTCGAAGCGATCGATATGGACAGCTACCGTGTCGAGAAACTGGCCGCCGTCAAGATTCAGATGGACACTCTGATGTAAAAGAAAGTGCAACTGGCCGGATCTTGCCGATGTTAATAAGCAAAGTCGGTCGATTCTGGTCCAGCAATGAGCCAAGCCGATATACTATGGGAGAAAATATTGAAATGGAATTTAATACTTTTTCAACGGATGTAAAAGTGGGTTATAATCAGGTTGATAGTTCAGGTCATTTGAAAGCACTATCCGCCATACAGTTGCTTGAAGAAGCCGCTATTGAAAATTGCAGCTCAATCGATAGAAATGTCTTTACGCTTCTTCAAGAAGGATATGGCTGGGTATTACGAGGCGGTGCTATCCAGTATATACGATATCCAAGCTATGCAGATTCCCTCATCATTAAAACATGGATATCAAAATGGACCATACTCCAAGGTTTTAGAGAATTCGTCGTACTGGATAGTCGAAAGGAAACCTGTGTCAGGGCCACGACGGGATGGGCATTTATCGATGTGAATAAAAGACGCCCAGTGCCCATACCGGATGTGTTCAAGGAAAAGTGGGCGTATTGCCAAGAGAAGGCGTTTGCAGCACCCTTACTCAAACGCCCCCTTCCTATATCAGAGAAGTTCATATCGGAAGCATTCCATATCAGAAGGACGGATATAGATAGTAACAAGCATGTACATAATGTGCGGTATGCAGAATGGGTATTAGAGACCATACCCATTGAGTATGATGTCAAATACCAAATGGAATCGCTGGAAGGAGCATTCCTGCAGGAAGCAAGATTTGAAGATCTGATCGAAGTAAGAGTAGAGAAAGTAAACGAGACCGAACTTATACATAATGTAATACGAAAGGGCGATAACGCCGTACTAACCACCGGGCATTCAAGATGGCAGAAGAAGCAAGCAGATTGAAAAGAAATAGGAATTCATATGAAGTTTATCGCCTTGCTCCGCGGAATAAATGTGGGCAAATCAGTCCAGATCAATATGGATGCGTTGAAACAACTGTTGCTGGAAAACGGTTTTCTGAATGTTGCTTCTTACATCAATTCCGGAAACCTGATCTTCGAAGCAAATCGCGGCAAAGATGCCGTAAAGACAAGCATCGAAGAAATACTAAGACAAAAATATGCTGTTGATATTAAAGTACTGGTAAAAACCCCGGAAGAGATGAAAGCGATCATAAGAGAAGTACCTGCGGAATGGAAAAATAACAGCGAGCAGAAAACGGACGTCGCCTATTTATTTGATGCAATGGATGCTGAAGCTATTGCGAAAGAGTTGCCGATCAAAAGGGAATATACCAATATCCGTATTGCGGAAGGTGCTATCATCTGGAATATCCGCCGGGAAAATTTGAATAAGAGTCAGTTATCCAAAATTATTTCTCACAAGATTTACCAGGAGATGACCGTGAGGAATATCAATACCGCGCGCAAGCTGGCTTTGATGTAAGGGAAGCGAAATGATCGGGCAGCGCCTTCAACCGCGATTGCAGTGGTTGTATCTCTTGCGTCGCTTCGGTGCCGGCCCTGGCCATGGTGGCCCTCGATGTCATGTTGCAGGTAATGAGCTGCTGAGGATGATCGGGCGCCGTGCTGAAATGAAGAAAGGGCTGCCGCATGCGGCAGCCCTTTCGAGGAAGCGGGGGTATTCGTTACGTTATTTGACCAAAAGAATGCGCAGCGTTTTCTGATAGGAACCCGCCTGCAGACGGCACAGATAGACTCCCGAGGGCTCGTTAGCCGCATTCCAGCGCATGGTATATTGACCCGCCGTTTGCATCCCATCGACCAGTGTGGCGATGATTTGTCCGGTCGTATTGCAGATCGTCAAATGCACCGGTCCACTTTCCGCCAGCTTGTAAGAAATCGTCGTAGCCGGATTAAAAGGATTGGGATAACTGCCGATCAGGGCGGTCTCCTCGGGCAAAGCCATTATAGCCGATGTCTGGTTCTCTTGATTGGGATTTGCAAAGATATCAAAGCCCGTATCATTATTGATGGTGAATTCCACCACCTGTTTGAAATCATGCGGCGAGTAGTAGGGCTGCAGAATTTTCAGCATCACGAACTTGGCGTCCATCGGCGTGGTCACATTGAACCATTGCATAAAGGGCCAATCCAGCTTAAATTTTCCAATGGAAGTAAAGTTTGCGAAATCCATGCCCGTGGTAGAGACCAGAACCTCAAATTCTTGGACAAAACGCTCAAATATTTCTTGGTCCATTTCTTCAAAGTTGAAAAGACCCATGCCGACCTTATGCACCAAGTGGGTCTGGTCATCGGCAAAACGGAAGATAGCCCAGGCAAAACCCGTCTCATCCGGGAGTACCGTCGCCGTGCCATCCCAGCCGAAAATATCTCCGTCAACCGCATTACACCAGCTTTCGCTTTTCCAGCACGGGGTACCTTTAAGGAAAGCGAGCGCAAAGGGGGCCGTATTTTCGACCGGACAAACCAGTTCGGGCGGAGCAGGCGGTGCGGTGGAACCATCGGCGCGTTCGAGGATCAAGGCATAGGGCGAAGAGGCATAAAAATCATTGCACCCATCTCTCGGGATAGTGAGGAAATCCGGGCCCACAAACCGCCATCCTTGCGGCGCTTCGAATTTGAACTGAAAATCGCCGGCGAAACAAGGAACCTTGCCCTTATATAATACATTATGCTCCGTGTAGGGTCCGGTCTGCCACTCCCATCCACTCTGCTGTTTCCAGTCGCTTTCTCCGGAGATAACCAGCCTGCAGATCACATCGCCGACCGCATTGCCGGCGCTGTCTTTACATTGCAGCGGCACGGCCAGTTGCGTCGCGCCACAGGGACCATTGCTTAGAATCTCCTCTTTGGAGAAGTTGCTATTGGAAATGTATGGAAAAGGGCCGTTCTTGACTACGTAGTAAAGCACACAGCCGTCCACAAGCGCCGGGT
>Ga0209098_1000802_pt1 | contig 32727 bp, 35 predicted proteins | sample AD_JPNHW1_MetaG_FD_184429 | JGI IMG/M metagenome (GOLD analysis project Ga0209098, IMG submission 184429) | Active sludge microbial communities of municipal wastewater-treating anaerobic digesters from Japan - AD_JPNHW1_MetaG (SPAdes) (version 2) | ecosystem: Engineered > Bioreactor > Anaerobic...
GGTAATTCGGCCCACGACCGTGAGCTAGTGGCTCGGGTCCGAAAAAGTCCGGCTGCTGGTCCGATTGCATGGGGTCCGACATGGCTGTGACACTGCTCACCGTCTCGGAGTACGCCCGGCACCGCGGCTGCGACGAAAAGGCTGTGCGCAAGGCCATTGATGCCCAGCGCATCACCTTCGTCGAGCGCGACGGCCGCCGCCTGATCGACCCCGATGTGGCGGACATCCAATGGGCGCGCAACACCCGGGCGCGCGTGCGCCGCGACCCTGCTGCCAGCGCCTCTGCCGCCCAGGAGCCGGCCCGCGCCGCCGACGCTGGCCACCACGATGACTCCGGATCGGATTCGGATGTCGACGCCACCACGTCCTACCAGGAGGCCTCGCGCATCCTGAAGATCGAAGAGGCCCGCCTGCGCCGACTGGAACGGCAGGAGGCAGAGAAACGGCTCACCGACGCCGCCGACGCCGCCCGCGCCGTCTGGACCGCCTTCCGCACCCTGCGCGACACCGCCATGCCGCTGGGACGGCGCGTGGCCAGCAAGGCGGCGCACATGACCGACCCGCGCGAGATCCAGCTCATGGTCGATGAGGAGGTTCGCGCCATGCTGCTGTCGTTCCGCGACAAGCTCCTGGCCACTGTCGTCGCCAGCCTGGCGCAGCCCGGCGTGCCGGATGACGCTGCGGTGGATGCCGCATCGGTGGAGCCCGCCTGATGCCCATCGTTGACGCCCTGGCTGCCGTCCACCGCGCTGCCGCCGATGCCGTCCTGCCAGACCCCGAGCTGCAGCTCGACGAGTGGTCGGAGCAGCACGTCATCGTCCCCAAGGGCAGCGCCTTCTCTGGCCCCTACCGCATCAGCCACACCCCGCCGGCCCGCCGCCTGCTCCAGGCTCTGAGCCCTTCGCACCCTGCCAAGCGCATCGTCGCCAAGGTCGCAAGCCAGATGCTCAAGACCCAGGTCTTCATCTGCGCGGCCCTGGGCTGGATCGCCTGCGCCCCCGCCAACATCATCGCGCTCGAACCCAACAAGACCGTCACCCAGCGCCTGAGCAACCGCCTGGAGGAGGCCATCCGTGCCTGTGGTGACGCCGCCGCCAGGGTGGCCGCGCCGCGCAGCCGGGACAAGCGCAACACGATCGAGGACAAGCAGTTCGACGGCGGACACCTCTACATCCTCACTGCCGGCAGCGACGCCAACCTGGCCGAGGTGCCCGCCCGCTACCTGTTTTGCGACGAAATCAACCGCGAAGGCTGGGTCACCAACGCCCGCGAGGGCGACCGCGTCAAGCTCGCCCTGGCCCGCCTGACCAGCTACGCAGACATCTCCAAGGCCTACATCGTCAGCTCCCCCACCGACCAGGGCGCGAGCGCCATCACGGATTGGTTCGAGAAGGGCACCCAGGAGCACTACCACGTCCCGTGCCCCCATTGCGGCCACCTGCACGAGCTACTCATCGAGCACTTCCGCTGGGCCATGAGCGATGACCATGACGGCGTGGAGCGCGCCTGGTTCGTCTGCCCGGAGTGCGGCTGCGAGATCGACGAGCACCACAAGTCCACCCTCCTGCCTGACGAGGCCATGGGCGGCCAGGCCCGCTGGGTGGCCACCTCGGCAGGCGACGGCGAAACCGTCAGCGTCACCCTCTCCGCCTTCTACGCGCCGCTCGGCCACATCACCTGGAAGAGCCTGGCCAAGGAGTACGTCGAGGCCAAGGACGCCAGGGAGCGCGGCGACCACACCGCCATGCAAGTGTTCGTCAACACCCGCCTCGCGCTCGACTACGACCCCAGCGAAATCACCAGCACCGCCCAGGCCCTGCACCAGCGCGCCCAGGCCGAAGCACTGCCGCCGCGCATCGTGCCGGACCGGGGCCTCGTGCTCACCGCCTACGCCGACACCCAGCACGACCGTCTGGAGGTCAGCATCGAGGCCTGGGGGCCCGGCATGGAGCACTGGACCATCGATCACCAGATCCTCTGGGGCTCTCCGACCGATGAGCCCGCCGCGCCAGGCTCCGTGTGGCAGCGCTGGGAGGAGATCCGCCGCACCCCCTACGCCCACGCCAGTGGCGCGCTGATCCGCATCAGCGCGTGGGGCCAGGACAGCGGCGGCGGCGCCACCCAGGACGTCTACAACTTCGCGGCCCGTCATGAGCACGCCGGCTTCCTGGCCACCAAGGGTGCCAACCAGCCGAACCGGCCCATCATTGCCGGCAAGCCCACCAGGCAGGACATCAACTGGCAGGGCGAGCGCGTGCCGGACGGCGTCAGCCTCTGGCAACTCGGCGCGGACACCGCCAAGGACTGGCTCGCCAACCGCCTGCGCCTGGTCGATGGCCCCGGCGCCGCCCACTGGCACAGCGGGTTGGCGCTGGACCACTTCGAGCAGCTGCTGGCCGAGCGGCCCCAGATGGTCCCTGTTGCCGGCCGGCAGGTGCGCCGCTGGATCAAGCCGGCCGGTGCGCGCAACGAGGTGCTCGACATCGCCGTCGGAAACCTGGCCCTGGCCCATTACCTCGGCCTGCATCGCTGGTCCACGCAGGACTGGCAGCGCCTGCGCGACAACCTCATCCCGCGCGACACCCCCGACCTCTTCGCCAGCGCCGACGCTGGCGAGGCCTCCACCCAGGAGCGTCCCACAACGCAGCCAGCAACGCCGCCCGCAACGCCGCTCGAGACACCACCCATCCCAACCCCGCCACCGGCCGCCGACCCCATCCGCCTACCCGCTCCGCTGCCGGCCACAAGCCATGCAGCCCCCCAGCCCGCCCGCCGCATCTACAGCCATGGCATCTACCGCGGCTGACCTTCGACCAAATCACATGATCACAGCCACACACCACCAGCCAGACAGCGCAGGAGCGGCCGGCGCAGAGGCCGACAAGTTAGAACAGCTCGACCACATCCTCTGTGAGCAGTGGGCCGGTTGGGTCCACACCCGCAAGTTCTACGGCCCTCCGCCCACGCTCGGTGTCAACCTGCTGGCCAAGCTCCAGCGCCGCCGCTCCGCCGTCACCGCTACCGAGGGTGGACCAGACGCCGCATGCTCTGCGCTCCTCATGGCACTCAATGCCGCCGTGAGCGCAAAACCGCTGGACGGCGGACGCATCGTATTCGAACTTTGTTACAGACACCGCGTGCGCAACGTCAAACGCGCGGCCGAGGAGCTGCACATCAGCCGCTCCGCCTGGTACCGCCGCCTGGGCAGTTTTCGCCGCTGCGTCGTCGCAGAGGCCTACCGCCTCATCGCGGTCAACGCAGAGCACCAGCGCGCTGGCCATCAGCGCATCGCCATGCCGGATGACGAGGAACTGGCCGCATGATCTCCACCCAGCTCGCCAGCATCCTGCGAGCCATGAACGCCGCGGCGCGGCCCTGCGGATCGGCCGAGGACGGACGCACCGTCATGGCCATCCATGCCACGCCGCAGTGCCTAGCTGGACTGCTCGACGCCGCCCAGCACATGCTCGACCTGCAGCAGGCCGTGAGCCACGAGGCCGACATTGCCGAGCAGGCACTCGACGCCCTGCGCTCCGCCCAGGACGAGGCCCTGCTCGCCGAGCTGGAGCGCCGCACGTCTCCACACGCAGAGGAGGCTTGACCATGGGCGGCCGAGCCTGGACCCCGGAAGAAGATGCCTTCCTGCGCGCCAACTACGCCACCTGCGTCACCACCGACCTGGCGCGCCAACTGGGCCGTGGGCACAAGGCGACGCTCAATCGCGCCAATGACATCGGCCTGCGCAAGTCCGTCGAAACCATCACCGCCATCGCCAGGGAGCGCAACCGACAGCGCAACGAGGCCGGCCTGGCCAACGCCGGACACTTCACGCCTGGCCACGCCACCTGGAACAAGGGCATGGACTACCAGGCCGGTGGGCGCAGCATCGCCACCCAGTTCGCGCCCGGCAACAAGCCATGGACCTGGAAACCTGTGGGCAGCCTGCGCATCGTGGATGGCCAGCTGCAGCGCAAAGTCAACGATGACCCCGGCAACAACACAGACCGATGGAAGCCAGTGTCACGGCTCGTCTGGGAGGCAGCCAACGGGCCAGTCCCGGCCGGCCACCTCGTCGTGTTCAGGCCAGGCTGCGCCACCACGGACCCGGCGCTGATCACCCTCGACGCCGTCGAGTTGATCACCCGCGCAGAACACGGCCGGCGCAACTCATGGACGCGCCTGCCGCCGGAGCTGCGCGAGATCACGCGCCTTCGCGCCACTCTGACCCGAATCACCAACCAGCGCGCCCGCGATCAGGCTGCGCGCTCCCCATCACACCCGGCCACCGCCGACAAGACCACCCACCCAACCGACACGAGCCACCCATGAGCACCCAGTACACCATTGCCGATCTGCGCACCCGCCTCTTCCAGGCCATCGACGGAGTGAAGGATGGGACCGTTTCCATCTACCAGGCCCGTACGATCGGCGAACTGTCGCAGGTCGTCGTCAACACCGCCAAGGTGGAGATAGAGTTCGCGCGCAACGCCGAGCGCAAGAACGTCCAGTTCGTCACCGGTGAGGTCGTGAGCGAGATCCGGCCTGGCCTCACTCGGACCGCGGAGCAGAACAACGGCATCCGCAGCATCACGCAGCACGTGCTGGCGGGGTGAGATGCCATGGACATGCAACGAATCGACAACGCAGGAGAGACGATGGATCAAGTGCAGACAGCCTCCAAGATGGCCGGAGACTGGTGGGCAGATCGCCTGAACGAAAAGTACGCCGAGCGCCGCGCCGCTCTGGCTGCGGCCGTTGCGCAGCGCGTGGCCGACACGTTGCACGGCGTGGCCCGTTGGGACTGGGCTGGCGTTCGCTGCGAAGGTAGCGGAAAGCCCGAGAAGCTATGCCGCACCGGATGCGATTACGAGCCTATAGGTCTGCTTGCGAGCGCGGTTGGCGAGGTGTTCCCCGACATGAAGCCAGGTCAGTTGTTCACATCGGCGCAAGACCTTTTCCCGACGAAGCACGACTTGATCGTGACCCGCGAAGCGCTGCGCCCGAAAGAAGGCTATGGGAGCTGGACCGCAGAAATTCGCGTGCCGGATTCCGGTACCGCAGCGAAGGAGTGATCAGGCGATGGAATTTCGACTCGGGCAGGCGGTGCGGGTGCTGGCAGAGGTTGACTGCCTGGCGCCGCCTCCGAACAGTGCAGCGCAGCGAGAGCTGGCCGGAACGACTGGGACGGTTGTGCGCCTGCGAATCCGCGATGACGCCGCGTGGGTGCGAATGGATTGCGAACTTCCCGATTCTTTGCGTTCGTTCCCTGCCGACGATGAGCGTGGACGGGGCAACCATATCTTGTTGTGGCCGCAAGAGTGTCGCGCGGTGCGCAAGACGCACGCCGTGACTTGAACGACGCCACTTACAAAAGTGTCTCTAAAAATCGAGACAAAAAACGCTTTTGAGCCGAGACACTTTTGCCGAAAATTCGCCCCAATTCGGCTAGTTCTGAAACTTCGTCAACGCCAAAGATCTCCGTCAGCGACCTCCGGGAACCCCGCTCGAATGTCTCCTCGAGTGTTCAGCCCGCCGCGCCTCACCAGGCCGGCGGGCTTTTTATTGGGCTGCTGACTCTTGCATCGAAACCCCATCGATCAACCACCGACACCCATGCTCGCCTTCTCGTCCACCGGTACCATGAGCGTGGCGGATGCCATTGCCGCTGCGCGTGATGTGCCGGCAAGCGTCATCCCCTACGCCGCATCCACCGCGTTGACGCGGTCGGTCAAGGCGGGTCAGTTGGCTGTACAGCAGCGCATGCCGCAGGTGTTCGACCAGCCCACCGCCTACACGCTCAACGCCCTGCGCGTCGAGCCGGCCACCAGGGACAAGCTCATTGCGCGCCTGTCCGTCAAGGACCAGGCCGGCAGCACCTCCACCCGGCCCGAGTCCTACCTGCTGCCAGAAGTGCAAGGTGGCTCGCGCTCCGAAAAGCGCCTGGAGCGTGGCCTGCGCTACATGGGTGTGCTGCGCCAGGGCCAATTTGCCATGCCGGGCGCTGCCGCCAAACTCGACGCCGCCGGCAACGTCTCCGGCGCCGAAGTGCGCACCATCCTGCGCGCCCTGCAGGCCGTGCGCGGGGGCGTCGGCGCCAAGGGCCAGAAGGCCGGGCGCGGCAAGCGGCTGCAGAACGACCTCTTCGTCGGCTCCCCATCAGTTGGCCGCGGCGCCGGCCGGCGCGTGCGAGCTGGCGCGGCCGAAGGCATCTACCGCCGCGAGGGCGCGCGCCTGCGCCCGCTCTTCATCTTCGGCAAGGCGCCAACCTACACCAGCCAGCTGGACTTCGATGGCGTCGTCTCCGCCGTGGTTCGAGACCGCTTCGCCGTCGAGTTCCAGCGTGCGGCCACCGCCATCCTGGCCAAGCGCCGCTGAACGAAGGCCGACATGACCCGTGACCAACTCCAGGCCCGTCTCGATGCCTACCTGGCCGCCGAGTTGCGCATCCTGCAGGCGCAGTCCACCACAGTAGGCGACGGCGCCACCGCCCGCACCCGGCAGATGACTGAGCTGCGCGAGGTGCGCGCCCAGATCACCGAGCTGCGCAGCGAGATCGCCACGCTCGACGCCCAGGCCGCCGGCACCGGCAGCCGCATCGTCTACGCCCGGCCCTACGCCTGAGCCACCTGAGTCGTCGAACCTCCACCATGATCCGCCTGCAGCCAAACCTCATCGAGCGCGCGATCGCCGCCATCTCGCCGCGCGCCGCCATGGCTCGCCTGCGTGATCGCGCCACCTTCGAGGCCTTCAGCGGCAACGGCTCGGACGGCGGCCCGCGCAGCCCCATGAACGCCCGCTGGGCCACCACGCCCCGCAGTGCGGATGCCGACCAGCTGCGCGCCCTGCCGCGCCAGCGCGCCGAAAGCCGCGAGCTGCGCCGCACCAACCCCATCGGCGAAGCGGCAATCACCACCAACATCAACCGCGTCGTCGGCACCGGCCTCGTGCCCATCCCCGAGCCGGATCAGGCCGTGCTCGGCTGGACGGACGACCAGGCCGCCGAGTGGAAGCAGGCCGTCCTGCGTGAGTTCAGCCTCTGGGCCGACTCGCCCACCGCCTGCGACTGGTACGGCCAGCAGGCATTCTTCCAGTGGCAGGCAGGCGTCCTGGGCTCCCGCCTGGAATCCGGCGACTGCTTCACTCTGCTGCCCGATGCGCCCCAGGCCACCTGGGACCAGCCCTACCGCCTGCGACTGCAACTGCTGGAGTCCGACCGCTGCGGCAACCCCAATGCCGCCCAGGACACCGACACCGTCGTCGCCGGCATCCGCCGCGCCGAGTCCAGCGGTGCCCCGGTGGCCGCCCACATCTACGACCGCCACCCTGGCAGCGCCGTCACCAGCCTGCGCGGCGGTGGCCGCTACGCCGGCACCTGGTACGCCTTCATCGGCCCCTCCGGGCGCCGCCGCATCCTGCACCACCTGCGCGCCACCCGGCCGGAGCAGACCCGCGGCGTGCCCTACCTGGCGCCCGTCATCCAGGCCATCAAGGATCTCGGCCGGTACACCGAAGCGGAGATCAGCGCTGCGGTCATCTCCGCCTTCTACACCGTCTTCATCAAGCAGGAAAAGGGCTCCGGCCCGGCCCCCGTCTTCGGTGCAACGACCGAGCAGCCCGCAGCTGGAGGCGCACCCGGCCCCGAGATCGCCATGGGCGCCGGTGCCGTCATTGGCCTGCTGCCCGGCGAAGAGCCGGTGTTCGCTGACCCGAAGCGCCCCAACACCGCTTACGAGCCCTTCGTGCTCGGCCTGCTGACCCTCATTGCCGCCGGCCTGCACATGCCGCGCAGCCTGCTCATCAAGCGCTTCGACGCCAGCTACTCCGCCAGCCGCGCCGAGCTGCTCGACGCCTGGCAGCACTTCCGCACCGAGCGCGCCTGGCTCGTCATCAGCGCCTGCCAGCCGGTGTTCGAGACGTGGATGGCCGAGGCCGTCAGCCTCGGCCGCATCCAGGCCCCCGGCTTCTTCGAGTCCGCGCTGCACCGCTGGGCCTACACCCGCGCCGCGTGGCATGGCGACAGCCAGGGCAGCCTGAACCCCAGAGACGAGGTGGCAGCCTACACCGCCGCCGTCGATGCCCGCCTGATGACGCTGGAGCGCGCCGAGTGGGAGCTCTGGGGCACCGACTGGCACCGCAGCTTCACGGCCAAGGTGCGCGAGCAGCAGATGCTGCGCGACAACGGCATCGCGGCCGTTCCACGCGCTGGCGCAGCGGCGCCGGTGCAGCAACAACAGCAGCAGCAGGCCACAGCATGAGCGCCACCCCCACCATCGGCAGCGCCGGCAACCGGCTCGACCTGCTCATTCGTCAGGGGGCGACATTCGGACCGGTCACCGACACGCTGACCAACCCGGACGCCACCCCAGTCGACCTGACAGGCTGCACCATCGTCGGGCAGATCCGCAAGCGCGCGGCCGATACCGCTGTCGTTGCGGCGTTCGATGTGCAGATCACGGACGCATCGGCCGGGGTGTACACGTTCGGCCTGTCGTCCACCGTCACTGCCTCCATCGCGGCCGGGCTGGACTCCACCAAGCCGGAAAGCCTCTACGCCTGGGACATCGAGCTGCACGACACCCTGGGTCGTGTCACGCCGCTGCACTGGGGCGCCGTGCGCGTGCACCCGGAGGTGACCCGTGCCTGACGTGATGCAGTCCGTCGTACAGCCGGCGCCGGTCATCACCAGCACCGTCTCGCCTGCACCGACCATGTCCAGCACGATGGCCGTCGGACAGGGCCCCGCTGGACCCCGCGGCGAGCCAGGCGGAGCCCTCGCCCTCGAGGCCGGCGCAACCCTGCACGGCCACCGCGCCATCGCCATCAACGCTGACGGCCTCGGCGTGCACGCCGACGCCGGCACCCTGGCGCATGCACTGTCCACCGTCGGCATCACTGAGCAGGCCGCCACCACCGGCGACACATTCCAGGTGACCAGCACCGGCTCCATCGTCCACAGCGGCTGGACCTGGACCCCCGGGCCCGTGCTGCTGGGCCTCGATGGCGTCCTCACTCAGACCCTACCGCCCGGCGCGCTGTTCGCGCTGCAAGTCGGCTGGGGGGACGGCGACACGCTCGCCGTCCGTTTCTCCACTCCCATCCATCTCGGAGCCTGAACACCATGGCCAAGTACCTCGCACACGACGGAGCCGGCGGCAGCGCCGAAGTCCAAGCAGCCACCACCGGCGGAGTCGGCGACGCCAACAAGATCCCGCAGCTGGATGCAAACGGCAAGTTCCCGCAGGCAATGATGCCCGGCGGTGTTGGAGATGACACGGACACCTTCCAGGCCTCCGAGGCTCTCGCGGCCGGGGACAACGTCAACATCTGGAGCGGCTCCGGCGCGTTTCGCATCCGCAAGGCCGATGCCGCAGGCGGAAAGGCCAAGAAGGCGCACGGTTTCGTGAAGGAAAGCGTCTCCAACGGCGCGACCGGCACCGTGTACTTCGAGGGCAAGAACGACCAGGTCACCGGGTTGGCTCCTGGAGACGTCTACCTGTCGGCCACCACCCCTGGCGGGATCACGCAGGACGCCTCCGCCATCACCACGGCCGGGCACATCGTGCAGCGCATCGGCTACGCCACGAGTGCCACCGCCTTCAACTTCGAGGCCTCAGACCCGATCACGCTGGCCTGATCCACAACCTGACGCGGCAGCATGGCCACCTACACCTCCGCCGCCTCCGGCCTCTGGTCGGCCGGCAGCACTTGGGTCGGCGGCATCAAGCCACCCAGCGGCGCCGGGCACAAGATCGTCATCGCGTCCGGGCGCACGGTCACATACGATGAGGCCGATGGGACCTACGGTGACGGCACCAGCAGCACCACCGCGGCCAACAACGCCATCGTCGTCAACGGCGCGCTGAAATTCAGCCGCAGCACATCGACCATCCTGCGGTGCGCCGGCACGCTGTTCCGGGCATCTGGTGGTACGGTCGATGCCGGCACCACGGCGGATCCGATCCCGCTGGGCGTTACCACCGACATCTACCTCAACCACGGCAGCACGACGATCGGCCAGCACGGCATGACCAGCCACCTGCAGTCCAGTGGCACGTGGGCTCTGGTGGGCGTTGCGCGCACGCGGAACACGACGCTGAGCGCTCCGGCCTCAGCCGGGTCGAACGTGTCCGTTGCTGTCGCAGCCGCATCGAACTGGTCGGTCGGAGACACAGTCGTCATTGCGTCGGACACCGATGACCCGAGCCGGGCTCAGATCACGACGCTGGCGTCCGGATCCGGTACGTCTTGGGTCGTGGCAAGTCTGAACTTTGCTCGCTCCAGTGGGTGCCGGATCGGCAATCTGTCGAGTAATGTCCGCGTGCGATCAGCCAGCGCCACATACCCAGCGGTCGTCTGTTTCTCGGCAAGTGACGCTGGGACGATGGCGCTTGATATTCGAAACATTCTTTTCGAAAACATCGGCGTTTCCACGGGATGGTCGGGAGGAAACCAAAACATCCCGGCTTACTACGGTGTTGGGATTCGAGGTGGCGGGGCACCGAAGCAGACTCTGTACGCCTGCGCCGCATATCACACGAGTACCGTCCCGGCTTATACGATCTCATCCGGAAGCCCGTCAGCTGCGACCCATGAATTCAATGGGTGGGCAATTTACAGCCAGCACGCGACGGGTGGCGGCGCATATTTCGGGGATAACAGCTCCTGCAGCACTGCAGACTGCTACTTGTACCGTGTGGCCACGGCGTGTCATTCCGCGTACAACGCTGGGAGCATCGAAAGCAGAATCTCCGGAGGTGCAGCCTGGGCCTCGGCGACTGTGCTCGGTGCATTGGCTGGTTTTGCGAAATTCACAGCAGCCGAGCTGCACTCACAAGCAAATCTAGTTTCAAACGTCGTGGGTCGCGGTGAATTTGAGAATTGCGCAATCTCGACTCAGCAGCGCTTGTTTCTTCAGGGAACGCAGAACTCTCCGACCACCGTAATGATGTCAGGCTGCTCGTTCGCAGGCGTGACGTTGACCGCCACGAATACAGCCGGTACCACTCCACCGACCCAGCAGCAGCGCGCAGCCATTACCGCGGTCAACGGCAACGCAGCGGATAACCGTGTGCTTTCGTATTTCCACACGACAACCACCGACACCACAACCAGCCGCCGCAGCACCTACTCGGTCAAGATCCAACCGAAGGTCGCCAACACCGCGATTACCTACACCTTCACGCTGCCCGCCGTGGCCGGCGTCGCGCAGGTCATCAAGGGATCGCTGCGGTTCGACGCCACCTACGGCACGGCGACGCCACCCAGCATCGCACTGAGTGGGCAGGGCGTGACGCAGAGCCACACGTGCGCGGCAACAGCCGATGCGTGGGACGACTTCACGTTCACCTTCACCCCAACAGGCACCGGCGACATCACCGCCACGGTCACAGTGCAGAGCGCGAGCACCAGCGGTTTCGCGTGGCTCGACGGGATCTACCATTACCCCATGACGCAGAGCGTGCGGCACTACGGCTACCAGTGGCTGCCGCAGGCCGCGCAGATTGTGGACACGCGGCTGACGCTCACCGAGGCCGCGGCGTTGGCCCTGCCGATCGTGGTGGACCACGGCGCGGAGACGATCACGATCACCGGCAGCGCAACGGCGCGCGAAGTGTTCGAAGCCTGCATTGCAGACCTGTGCCAGACCGCCAACCAGGGCGAGGGTGTGCACATCTCCAGCAGCACCGGCGACACCTTTGCCACCACCTACACCGTGGTGGGCACGGTGGTCGGCCCGTACACCGACAGCGCCGGGCTGCACGTCACGGTGACCGCTGCCAGCCTGGTGTCAGGCAGCCGCGTGCAGCTCTACAACGTCACCGACGCGACCGAGCTGCTCAACACCACGCTCGGCAGCACCGGCCTGACCTACGCCACCACATGGACCTCGGACAAGGCCATCCGGTTGCGCGCTGACCACCCGGACTACCTGCCTCTGGAGGCCACCGGCATCCTGACATCCAGTGGGCTGATCTTCCTGGCCGCGCAGGACGATGACATGGTCTACGTCGGCAACGGCATCGACGGCGCCACGGTGACCGAGTTCACGGCGGATAGCCTGGCGATCCATGTGGACGCGAGCGACCCGGACGGCTACACGCTGGTGCAGCGGCTCTACGCCTGGATGCAGCACTACCAGACCACCAGCGCCGGCATTGCCTCCGCATTCTTCGGCGCGATGTCGGCGAGCGACTCGGCCAACTACGTGATCGACCAGGACAAGGCGGACATCCACATCGACAACGTCACCGCCAGCCCGCTGATGATCGTGGGCGGCTACCTGACGCGCAAGGATGGCAGCACTGTGATCGCGCCCACCAGCGGCAGCATCCAGATGGACCCGGGCCGCGCCTACGTCGCGCCGGGTGGCGCTGCCATCACTGTTCCGCAGGGCGAGCGGGTGATCCTGCTGCAGGCCAGCGGCGCGCACATTGCGAGGGGCTGATCAACACCATGCCAACCGACTCAGACTGGGGCGCCCTCGACCCCGCCGCAGCCGACAAGCTCAAGGCATACGTGCGGCAGTCCGTGGCGGATGGCGTGCGGGACGCGATCGCGGAAGGTGGCATCCAGCAGTCCATCGCGGATGGCGTAGCCGCCGGCATGCGCAGCGTGGCGGAAGACGAGGATCTGTTCGATCTCGTCGCCAGCCGCGCTGCCGGCGCGTTCCGCCGCAGCGCCACCCGGGCTGGCGGTGAGCTGCTGATCGATGGTCTCTCCGGACTTGCGCGCAGGGCCGCCTTGTTTGTAGTGCTGGGCGTGCTCGTCTACTCGCTGGGCGGATGGGCTGGCCTGGTCGCGGCATGGAAGGCGCTGACCGCGCACAGCAGCCCATGAGGTAGATCCATCGAAACGCCGCCGAAGAGCCTGCCACCGAGCCCCGCCACTGTGCGGGGCTCGACCTTTCTGGACCCCGAATTTCCTGAGCTACCCACCATGACCCTGATCGAACTGCTCACCAGACCCTGGGCCATCCTGCCGGACAGGCTCTCGGAGATCCAGGCCGTCTACGCCACCCACCTGCGCGGCGACAAGATCGACATCCCCGCCGTCGAGGCCCGCCTGGGCCGCCCGTTGGCGAGTGAGCAGCAGGCCTACCAGCTGCGCGACGGTGGCGTCGGGCACCTGGTATTGGAAGGCGCCATCGCCCCCAAGGCCAACATGTTCACGCAGATCAGCGGCGGCGTGTCCAGCCAGATGGCGCTCAAACAGGTGCAGAGCATGCATGCTGACCCGCGCGTGCGCTCGGTGCTGATTGAGATGGACTCCCCGGGTGGCAGCGTGTTCGGCGTGCCGGCGGTGGCCGATGCCATCCGCGCCATGGGCCGCGACAAGCCGACCGCCACCATCTCCACCGGCATGATGGCCAGCGCCGGCTACTGGTGGGGCAGCGCTGCCAACGCGGTCTACATCAGCGGGCTGACGGACTTCGTAGGCTCCATCGGTGTGGTGGCCACCCACAACTACCAGCCGCGCGGCTCCCAGGCCGGGCAGACGACCGAGATCACCGCCGGCCGGTACAAGCGCATCGCCAGCGACAAGGCGCCCCTCACGGCCGAGGGCCGGGCCTACCTGCAGGCCCAGGTGGATGAGCTGTACCGCGTCTTCGTCGATGCCGTGGCGGCCCACCGCGGCGTCGGCTCTGCACAGGTGCTGCAGCACATGGCGGATGGCCGGGTCTTCGTCGGCCAGCAGGCCATTGATGCCGGCCTGGTCGATGGCGTGTCCTCGGTCGATGCGCTGGCCGAGCAGCTCGCCACCAACCCGCAGCGCTTCGCGCAGCGTCACAAGGCGGTGTTTGCGCTGGGCGAGCTGCCAGCAATCGACGCCTCTGCGTCCAACCCAATCAGCGGTGACGGGTCCGGTGCGGCCCTCCCCGAGATCGCGGCCGGCGACATCAGGCCGGCCGCGCGTACCGACGAGCCGGTGCGGCCCGTCATCACCTCCACCTTCACCACCACGGAAGGAGATCCCGACATGGATCGACAAACCCTGGAGCGGGATCACCCGGCACTCGTCGCCGAACTCCGCTCCGAATTCATGGCCGCCGGTGCTGCGGCCGAGATCGACCGCGTCAAGGCCGTGCGCGCTGCTGCGCTGCCGGGCCACGAGGCGCTGATCGAGCAGCTTGCCTCGGACGGCAATACCACCGGCGCCCAGGCGGCGCTCGCGGTCCTGGCTGCCCACCGCGAGACGCTGGCCAGCGCTGGTTCCGCGCACTTCGCCGACGCGCCCAAGGCTGCGCCTGCGTCGACCGCGCCGATGGATGAGCGCACCGATGGCGACGGCGCGCCGAACGCTGGCGCGGAGTCCTCCGCGGAGCGCAAGCCCAACCCGCTGCAGCGCGCCATTGCGGCGTTGCACGGCAAGGCCTGACCCACCCATCACCTGACCCCCAGGAAAGGAGCCCACAACATGGCCACCACCACGATGAATCCGCCCCTCGGTGCACACGTCTGCTCCGAGGCCAACGGCACCCTGAGCCGTGAAACCGTCACCATCGCCTCTGGCGAGGGCGTCATCAAGGCCGGCGCGGTGCTCGGCAAGATCACCACCGGCGGCAAGTACGGCTGGTACGACAACACCGCCAGCGATGGCACCCAGGCCGCGGTCGCCGTCAACTTCGCCGAGGTCGATGCCACCAGCGCAGACGTGAAGGCCGTGGCGCATGTGCGCCTGGCCGAGGTGTGGTCCGACCGCCTGGTGTGGATCACCGGCGCCGACAGCACCGCCAAGACCGCCGGCCTGGCCGACCTGGCCACCTCCTACGTCATCGCCCGCTGATCGCGCGGCGAAGTCACCCAAACCATCAGGAGCCCGCACATGGACTTCACCCTTCAGACTCTGACTGCGGCCATCAATGAGGTGCCGCACCTTCCCACCGAACTGGCCAACTCCGGCCTGTTCTCCTACGCTGGCGTCGCCACCACCTCCATCGAGGTGGAGTCGGACGGCTACACCCTGCGCCTGGTGCAATCCAAGCCGCGGGGTGGTGCCCCGCAGTCGATGGGCCGCAGGACCCGCAAGACCCGCACCTTCAAGATTCCGCACTTCCCGCAGGCCGACGAGATCTTCGCGGACGAGATCCAGGACGTGCGCGCATTCGGCACCCAGGAGCAGCCGGACATGCTGTCCACGCGCGTGGCCGAGGTGCTGACGATCGGCTCCAACAACCACGACCTGACCATGGAGTACCACCGCTGGGGCGCACTGGCCGGCATCGTGTACGACGCGGACGGATCGGTCCTGTACAACTTTTTCGATGAGTTCGGTGTCGCTCAGAACACGATCGATTTCGTGCTCGACAACGCGGCCACGGAAGTGCGCGTCAAGTGCGCCGCTGCGCTGGACAGCATCGGCCAGGAGCTGGGTGGCGTTTCCTTCTCCGGTGCTGACGGCTGGTGCGGCACCGAGTTCTTCGATGCGCTGATCACGCACAAGACGGTGAAGGAGACCTGGCAGGCCACCGCACGAGCGGCCGACCAGGCCGGCGCGGTGCCGGACACCTTCTCCTACGGCGGCATCCTGTGGCATCGATCCCGCGCGCGCAACGGCAACACGCCGATGGTCCCGGCCACCAAGGCGCGCATCGTTCCGCGTGGCGTGCCCAACCTGCTGCTCGGTCGCCATGCCCCGGCGAACTACAACGAGACGGTCAACACCGTCGGGGTTCCGATGTACGCCAAGGCCATCGAGAAGCGCAACGGCACCGGGTACGACCTGGAGATGCAGGGCAACACCATCCACCTGCCGACCCGCCCGCGCGCCATCCTCGAGGCGAGCATTTGACCCTGGCCTGACCAGCCTTCCCACGTCACAGCCAAGCCGCCGCCATGCTCTCCGACGACCTCGCCGTCTTCTTCGACGACCCATTCTGGACCGTCGAGGTGACCCGCTCGCGCCTGCTCACCGCGGATGTCACGTTCCGCGGCATCGTGGGAGACAGCGACGACGACGCGCTCGACGGTAGGGCGCTGGCGGCGCGGCGGACACTGGCCTACGCCACAGGGCCCGACGTCGTGGATGGGGACACCCTCACCATCGTCGGCAATGGCTGGCTGGCCCGTTTCTCAGGCAGCTACCGCGCACGGGAGCCGCGCACCGTCAACGACGGGCTCGAGTCCCGCTGCGGCCTGCAGCTCATCGCCAGCAGCTGATGTTCTGACGGCCTGATGGCCCGACGGCATCCGCACACCCCGCCCACCGCTACCCACCATGTCCCAGTCCATCCCCTACCGCCTGAGCCAGGCGGTCGTCGCGGCGTTGCGCGCGCACTTCGAGCCCCTCGGGGCTGCGGTACGCGACAACCCCACCTCGCGCGCCTCGCTCAATGAGGGAGCGCGTGTGGTGTTCGTCGAGGACGAGCACGACCTGCCTGGTACCGCCAGCAACAACGCCCAGCCCAATCAGCCAAACCAGGCTGAGGGCCGATCGTTCGCGCTGGCAGTAGGCGTCATTGCCCGCACGGACGATGCACGCGCCCAGGCGGATGCGGACATGGAACAGGTCAAGGCCACGCTGCGCGACGCGGTGCTGGCCGAGACGCGGGCCATGGTGGCGGCCGGGCAGATCCTGGCCGTCGTCATGCCGCTGGAGGGCCAGCGCCTGTACCGGCTGGACGGCATCGACGTGGGCGGTGCGCTGGTCCTCACACGCTTCCTCCTCTCCTACCGCCTGCCCACCCTGGGCCGGCGGGCCTGAACTGAACTCCACCGACTGAAAGGAGCCATTCCATGGCTGAAGGTCTCATCCTCGCAGGCAACGTCTACATGGCGCCACTCGACTCCTCCGGCAACCGCGGCACGCTGCGCATGGTGGGTAACACCACCAAGCTGGCCATCAAGCCGAACAGCGCCAAGAAAGAGCAGAAATCCAAGATGCGCGGCAGCTACGGCTCGGCGATCACCACGGTGATGCTGGCCGAGCCGAGCGATTTCGGCATGACGCTGCAGAAGATCGACAAGACGAACCTGATGTACCAGTTCCTCGGCAGCGAGGCCACGTACAGCCAATCGGCCGGCTCGGTCGTCGACGAGGCCGTCACCGCAGTGCTCGACGGCTGGGTCAAGCTGGCCGGCGAGAAGATCAGCGCCGTCGTCGTCACCAACTCGGCCGCGTCCACCACCTACGAGCTGAACACCGACTACGAGCTGAACACCGACATCGGCATGATCCGCGCCATCCCGGGCGGGTCGATCACCGACGCGCAGTCGCTCAAGGTCGACTACACCAAGGCGGCCATCGCCGACGGCTGGGCCATCAACGGCAGCACCAAGGCGTCTATCCGCGTGTACGTGCTGCTCGACGGGGAGAACATCGCCACCGGCGAGCTGATCCAGGGCGAATTCTGGGACGTGGTGCTGACCCCCGACCAGGAGATCGACTTCCTGAGCGACAACCTCGTCGAGATCGGGCTGAACGGCTCGATGCAGAAGCCGAGCGCCAAGCCCAGCGCCTACGTCGTCCGCGGTCGCGGCGCCTGATTGGCCTGAGCCACGATGGCCACCGGCGACCCCTGGCGCCTGCCAGACGGCCGCCGGGCCGTCGAGGTGGGCAAGACGCGCCACCTGCTGCGCGCCATCCCCATCCTGGACGTGCCGCCCTTCCAGGCGCCGTCCTCCCTCTTCTGGCGTGCCGACTGCGCGCCGCTGCCCTGCCGCTACCTCGGCGGGGCAGTCTCGGCCGACGCCCACGCGGCGCCGGCCGAATCCTCCGCCCCAATCCTCACCGCCAACCCCTGACCGCGCGCCATGGCTGACCCCAAAATCCGGTTCGATGTCGAGGCCAATGCCACTGGTGCGGCCGATGTCGAGCGCCTGGCGCAGACCTTCGTCAAGCTGGACGATGCCGTCGACCCGGCGCTGGCCACCCGGGCTGAAGCTGCTGCCCGCGCGCTGCGGCAGATCGGCGAGCAGAACGCCGCGATCACAGCCTTCGAGAAGCTCAGCACCGAGACCGAGGCCGCTGCCCGGGACGTGGAGCTGGCCGGCCAGAAGCTCGACGAGCTGCGCGCCAAGCTGGTCGGCGTGGCCGATCCCACGTCCGCCCAGGCGGGCCGGCTGCAGAAGCTGGAGGACAACCTCCGCAAGGCGCAGACCGCCCTGGAGTCCAAGAGCGCCGCGCTGAACGAGGCCCGCGGCCGGCTGGACCAGTTCGGCATCCCGCTGGACCGCGTGGCCGCCAAGCAGTCCGAGCTGCGCGACGAACTGGAAGCCACCCGCAGCGAGGTGCAGCAGCTCGGCCAGACGGCGGCCAGCGCCCGCGGGTTCGAGGCCCTGGCCAGCCAGACCGAGGAGGCCCGCGTCGCCGTCGCCCGCACCCGGTCCGAGCTGGACGCCTACGCTGCCAGGCTGGCCGGTCTGGACGAGATCAGTGCCGAGCAGGCCCAGGCCCTGCAGTCCCTGGGGGCTGCCGCAGCCCGGGCTGAGGCCGACTTCGCACGGGCCAGCCAGGCCCAGTCCGATGCCGCCCGCCAGACCCGCGCGGCCGGCGTGGATGTGGACGCCATCACCGCTGCCCAGCAGCGCGCCCGCGCCGCCACACTGGCCAGCGCCGAGGCGGCCCGCAGCGCTGCGGCTGCCCAGCTGAGTGCTGCTCAGGATGCGGCCGATGCGGCCCGGGAGCAGTCCACCGCCATCGCGGCCGGAGCACGCAGCTACACCGCGCTCGTGTCGGCCACCGAGGATGCCCGGCTGGCCGTGGTGCGCAGTGAGACGGCGCTGGAGCAGTTCCGCGCCAAGCTCATCGGCACCCAGCAGCCCACCGCCGCACAGGCCGCCGTGCTGGAGCAACTGGCCGGCGCGGCCCGTCAGGCGCAGGTCGAGTTCATGCGGGCCGCGTCGGCCCAGGTCGACGCCTCCGCGCAGATGCGCCGGGCCGGCGTCGACGTGGACGGCATTGCGTCGGCGCAGCAGCGCGCCCGCGCGGCCACCCTGGCGCAGGCCGAGGCCTCGCGCATGGCGGCCCAGGCCGCGGCGCAACAAGCCCAGGTGACGACGGCGGGGGCCCAGTCGCAGGTCACGGCGTCGCAGGCGGTGCGCGGCGAGCTGACCGCCATCGGTGCGTCGCTGCGCAGCATCCAGGCGCTGGCCGGCGCGGCCATCGGCGGCAGCATGCTGGCGGGCACGCTGGGCGACGTGTCCAGGGCGGCGGACGCCTACACCAACTTGCGCTCGCGCATCCAGCTCGTCACGGGAGAGGGCCCGGCACTGCAGGCGGCCTTCAATGCCGTGTTCGACGTTGCCACGCGCACCAACAGCTCACTGGAGTCGACGGGGACGCTCTTCCAGCGTCTGGCCGACGCGGGAAAGGCCTCTGGCCAGTCCACCCAGCAGGCGGTGAGCACCGCGCTTTCGCTGACCGAAACCATCAACCAGGCGGTCCAGATCAGCGGGGCCAGCGCGCAGTCATCTGACGCGGCGCTGCAGCAGCTCATCCAGGCCATGCAGAGCGGGGTGCTCCGGGGCGAGGAATTCAACTCCGTGATGGAGCAGGCCCCCCGGCTGGCGAAGGCGCTGGCCGATGGCCTGGGCGTCACCACCGGCGAGCTGCGCGCGCAGGCCGAGGCGGGCCGGCTCACCAGCCAGGTGGTGATCGCGGCGCTGCAGGGTCAGGCCCAGGTCGTCCAGGGCGAGTTTTCCAAGCTTGCGCCCACGGTCGGGCGCGCCATCCAGAACCTGAGCACCGAGTGGACCCGCTACGTTGGCGAGGTCGACCAGGCAACGGGCATCAGCCGCACGGCTGCGGAGGCCATCAACGCCCTGGGCCGCAACCTCGACACGGTCGCATCGCTGCTCTTCGCCGCAGGAAAGGCCGCCGCGGCTTACAAGGCCATCCAGCTCGCGTCCACCTTCCTGGCCAACGCCAGCGCGGCGGGCCAGGCCGCGACCGCCAAGGCGGCAGAGACCACGGCGACGGCGGCCAACACCGCGGCGCAGATCGCCAACACCACGGCCACCGGCGCCAACACGGCCGCCAAGCGGGCCGCGGCGGCGCAACTGTCCGCGCTGGGCGGGTCTGCGGGTGGCGCCATCGAGCAGGCCGGTCGGCTGGCGGGCATCTTCGCCACGCTCAAGAGCTTCACGCTGGCCGGCATCCTCACCAACCTGCCGGCGATCGGCGGCTGGCTGGGTGAGATGGCCGCCAAGGCTGCGGGCTTCCGCGATCGCAGCGATGAGATCACGCGATCCTGGAAGGCGCAGGACGAAGCGGCGAAGGAAAACGCGGTCGCCACGGCGGCCCTTCGGCAGCAGCAGCAGCTCGCCGCCGATACCGCCCTGGGCCTGTCCAAGGAGGCGCGCGCCGTCGTCACCGAGTTCGAGGGGATGCGCGCCAAGGGCGAGACCGTCGCCGACTCGCTCGACAAGGTCTCCAAGTCGCTGCGCCTCGACGACCTGGCCGGCATCAAGACGGCCGGTGCGGCGCTCGATGCGCTCGCCGTCAAGGGCCAGATCAACGGCCAGCAGTTGCGTGATGCGCTGGCCGGCGCGCTCAAGGGCGAGGATCTCGGCAAGTTCGAGGCTCAGGCCCGCGCCGCCTTCGACGGCAGCGAGCAGGGCGCCCGCCGCCTGGCCGCCGCACTCGACGCCGTGGCGATCGAATCCATGCGCCGCGCAGGCACCAGCGCCGAAGAGCTGCGCACCGGCTTCTCTGCCGCGAGCACCAGCGCGATCAACGACGTTGACCAGCTCGCCGCCAGCATCGACCGGCTCGGCCTGCGTGGCAATGCCGCCACCAACGCCATGGCCGCCAGCCTCGGCAAGGCCATCAACACAGCCAGCACCACGCAGGCAGTCGACGCGGTGATCCAGCGCTACGAAGCACTCGGCGCCCAGGGCCTCATCACAGGCGACCAGCTGCGCGAAGGCCTCGAAAAAGCCCGCGCCAAGGTCGATGAACTGACGCCAGGCATCACCGGCCTGCGCGAGGCAGCCAAGGCCGCCGGGGTCGACTTCCAGGCGCTCCAGACCGGCGTGAGCACCGGGTTCGAGGCGGGACTGCGCAACGTCTCTGCGCTGGCCACCGAGATCGACCGCGCCGGCATCGCCGCAGAGCGCGCGGGCCCCGAGTTGCTGCGCGCCTTCGACCAGCAACTCGCCGCCGCCAGGACCACGCAGGAGGCGGCGGCCCTGCAGCAGCGCATCGAGGAGATCATCGCCCGCTCGCCGGAGATGGCTGCGGCGCTCGGCGGCGCGCTCGAAGCGGCCCGCGCCAAGGCGGCCGAGCTGACGCCGGAGATGCAGCGGGTGACGGCGGCCGCCAAGCTGCTCGGGGTCGATCTCGCATCCGGCGTGCAGCAGGGCGTCGGCGCATCCATCCAGGCCTACGAGCTGCTCAAGGCCAGCGGCAAGGCCAGCGCCGACCAGGTGTCGGCAGCATTCGTCAAGGTCGCCAACGACGCCACCAGGGCGGCCGGCGGCGTGGTGCCCGAGTGGGTCAAGGTCGAGGCCGAGATGCGCGGGGTGCAGATCGGCGCCGACGGCGTGGCCGCGGCCATGGCCGGAGCCGGCAGCGCGTCGACGCGCGCCGGCCAGGCGGGGGCCGATGCGGGCCAGCAGATCGGCCGCAGCTTCGACGGCGCGGCCGAATCTATCCGCGCTGCGGCGGCCGAGGTGGACGTGTTCAACGCCCGCCAGCGCAACGCCGCGGTCACCGCAGAATCCCAGAAGGCCGACGCGGCCCGCAAGACGATCAACGCCGCCCCGGTGGACGCCACCGGCCTGCAGGCGGTCAAAGACAAGCTCGCCTCCGGAACGATCAGCGAGCAGGACCGTGCCCTGGTCGAGTCGCTCAAGGCTGCAGCCCTGCAAAACGCCCAGGTCAATGCCGGCGCCAACCCCAGCGCGATCAGCATGGACGCGCGCCGATCGGTCGAGGAGATGACCGCCGTGGCGCAGCGCGCGCTCGAGCGCATCAACTCCCAGCGCAGCACCGGAAACGGTGGGCTCGGCGCTACCAACACCGCCAACACCTCAGCCACCACCGCGGCGGCCGCCGCCGGCACAGACGCCCAGGCCAGCGCACTGCAGGCCCAGGTGCGCGACCTGCGGCAGCAGATTAGATCCATGCAATCCATTCCAACGCAGGCCAAGAGCAGTTCATCCGTGCAAGTAGCGGAACCTTCGCGCACGATCACGGTGAAGCTCGAGCTTGGGACTTCGTCTGCGAGCTTCCCAACGACCGATCGGGGTGCAGCCGACCTGATTGACCTTCTTGAGCGGTCGAAGGCCTCGATCGGATCCTGACACCAACACCCAGAACGCTCCGTCTCCATGACCAATTCCATCACCTATGGCGGTACCACGCTGGCCCTGTCTGATGACCTGGCTTGGCCTGACGAATTCGGCTGGCAGCCGGTCCAGCAGAGCACTGAGCGCAGCATTTCTGGAAATCTTATCGTCGACGTGGCCACGAATGTCGGAGGTCGACAGATCACATTGCAGGGTGACGCCGGATTTGGATGGATGACGCGGTCGGATGTAGCTCAGCTCGATGCCTGGCGGGCGATTCCAGGCGCTCAGATGACGCTGTCGTTTCGCGGTGTGACGAGAACGGTGATCTACGACCACGAGCGCACCGCTCTCGAGTGCACGCCAATCGACGACTACTCGGACCCATCTCCAACGGACCATTGCGTGGTCACGCTGAGGCTGATCGATATCGGCTGACCCGCCCAACACAGGTAACCCCTTGACATCCTCCCCGCCCTAAAGGACGGGGATTCCCTCTACAGGCGCTCGATGTCCCGAGCGGGCAAGAAGGTTCACAGCAGCGTTTACATCACGATCATGTTCGCAACCACACGCACCGCAGACCCACTGCCTTATTCCGAGGTCTGCGATACCTTTCGGCCTCTGCGGGGGCATCGCGCCGCACGCAGAGCAGACCTGGGTGGAGTACGCCTCGTTCACTTCCTCGTACCAGGCCCCGTGCGCAATCGCCTTGTAGCGGAGCATGTCCCGGAAGGACGACCAGCCGGCATCGAGAACGGACTTCGCCATGCTGGTCTTGGCAAGTCGGGCGGCGGACACGTTGCCCACCGCGATGTAGTCGAAGCGGCGCACGATGCTCAGCGCCGCCTTGTGATGGAAGTCCCGCCGCGCGTTCGCAATGCTGGCGTGGATGTTCGTGGCCTGCCGCTTCTTGCGGGCGCGCTGCGCCTTGGCAAGCGCCTCTTGGAGATGGCGGAAGTGCCGCGGGTTCTCGATCTTCTCGCCGGTGGAGAGCGTGGCGAAGTCCTTGAGCCCGAGGTCGATGCCGACGCCACGAACCGGCGCATGAGCCTCAACGTCGGGCGCCTCGATGCAGACGTTCAGGAACCAGTTGCCGCGCGCATCGCGCGAGAAGTTGGTGCCGTCCTTGATCCTGGCGCCGGCCGGCAGCTCGCGGCTCTTGAAGACCTTGAACTCGCGCCCATGGAAGTGGAATCCGTGGGGCGTTTCCTTGAGGTCGCGTCCCTTGAGCGGCACCCAGCCGAGCGACTTCCGGCCTCGGTAGCGAAGGAAGGGGCGCTTCTTCTGCGAGCGCGACTTGGCGTACTGCTCGCACACCGCGTTGACGGTTCCCGAGTGCAGGCCGAGTTCCTTGCTGCTGCCGGTGGTGAGCTTGTTGAGGTCGAAGCCGGTGAGCCAGCGGCGGCCCCACTTGAGCGCGTCCTTCTGTCGGTCGTTGCAGTAGTTCCAGACGAACGACACCGCCCGCGCCTGCTTGTTCAGCAAGCCATTGAGGCTCTTGACGCGGTAACGGTAGACGAGGATCACTTGTTGCGCTTCAGGTATTCGTCGATGGCGCGGCGGACCAGCTCCGCCACCGTCAGGCCGGTTTTCTCGGCCAGGGCCTGGAGGGCGGTGCGCTGCTGCTCCGGCAGAAAGATGTTGGTGCGCTTCATGTGCGCACATTATACCCACGGGGCAGCCGCCGGACAAGCCGCCATGCGGCCTGTCGGCCGCCCTCCTTTCCTCCTCCCCCTAAAGGGGGGGGTTTCTAGGAGGTTTCGATGACCATTCAGCAGGGCGACATCAAGATCATGGCCAGCCAGGTGTCGGCAGACGTTCCGGAAGGCGGTGGCGCAGCCACGGGCGCGGAAGTGATCGACGGCCAATCGAACAACCTGTTCCCGGACATTTCCGAGCTCGACCGCACCGTCGGCCGCGTGAACCTGCGCAAGATCTTCCCTGCCATCCGGACGCTTTCGAACGACGGCTATTACGGCGTCAACGCCATCATCAGCGATCCGCCGGACGACCCTGCCGTCAGCGCCGTGCTGTTCCATACCGGCGAATACTTCGACACGCGATCGTCCGCCCAGGTCCGCCTGGAGTCCTACCTCACGCGCGGCCCCCAGTACGGCGGGCTCCTGTTCGGCGACCACATCGCCGGCATGCGTACCGTGACGATGTTGCAGCGCGCGAGCGTGGCTGTTCCAAGCATTGGGACCACGCTCTACCTGCGCGCCAACGCTGGCCAGTCGACCGAACACAGCCAGTACGTGCGGATCACCCAAGTGTCCTCGCGTGACCGCGAATTCGCCGTGCCCGGCAGTGGCGACCGAACCTTCCACCGAACCGAGGTCACGATCGAGCTGTCCGACCCATTGCGCGAGGATTACGCGGGCTTCACGCCAAAGGACAGCTACGAGGACAGCACCGTGTCCTACATCGGCAAGACCGAGCTCTTCGAGACCATCGTCGCCGACGCTGCCCAGTATTTCGGCATCGTCCCGCTGGCGGCCGACGTGTCCATCGGAGACTTCAGCGCCGACGTCGAGACGATCTTCTCGCAGGTGGTCCCATCCGCCCAGGTCGAGACACCCATCGCTGACGCGCGGATGAACCAGCAAACGGCCGCCATCGTCCCGGCCGCCGGCACGATCACGCAGTCGCTGACGCTGGCCTTCAGCCCGGCGCAATCGCTCTACGTGGGAGGCGGCATCTCCCCTGGCTCGCTGCTGCTGACGCGAGACGGCGTGACCATGACCGACCGAGCCGGGAAACTGGTCGTCAACGGCGCCAACGTCGGCTTGATCGACTACGCCAACGGCATCCTTGCCCTGTCGACAACGGTCTGGCCGTCCAGCGGGACCCACGTCATCACCTACGCGCCGACCAGTACGGTCGAGACCATCACGCGCTCGATTGGCGTGCCCGTCACCCAGCAATCGCAGTCGCTGACGCAAGTCGTCACGCTGGACCCTGTCCCGGCACCGGCCAGCCTGCAAATCAGCTACCTGTCTGGCGGCCGCTGGTACGTCCTTCAGGAGACCGGCACCGGTTCGATCGTCGGGGCTGACTCATCGCTCGGCGCCGGCTCGCTGAACACCAGCACGGGCACCGTGCAGCTCACCATGGGGGCCCTGCCCGACATCGGCAGCCAAGTCATCTACTCATGGGCGCCGATCCAGGACCGCGCAGCCATCACGGCTCCCCAGCTGGACAACAACGCGCGCGCGTACTTCGACATCACGATCGGCACCTTCGAGCCCGGTTCCTTGGGCCTGAGCTGGAACGACGGGGCCGCCAAGACATCGATGGACTCATCGGGCGGACTCATCGGGGACGCCGTCGGCAAATGCTGGTACGGGTCTGGCCGCGTCCAGTTCTCCCCTTTGGCGATGCCTCCAGCCGGCACCACGCTGAATTGGTCGATCACCGCGGCCACGCAGAGAACGGAATCCGTTTCCGCGTGGACAGACACCGGCTCCACTCTCACAGCCACGCTGCCCGGATCTCCGATCAAGCCGCGGTCCCTGCGGCTGGCCATGGCCGCGTCCTACCAGATGCGCGTCTACCCGGACGACTCGGCCACCGAGTACGCGCTCCTACCGCTTCAGGACGATGGATCCGGCGCGATCTACGTCACCCACCAGACCGGCAACCTCAACGTCGGCACGATCAACTACAGCACCGGAGCCATCGCGATCACCAAGACGGTGACCGGCTACGTGATGGCCCAACCCTTGTGGGCCCGCAAAACTCCACACGGTGGCAGCGTCAATGACCCCACGTACATCACGTACATGGGCAACAGCAACAGTACCATCGACCTGGCCATGCAACCAAGCCTGACCAGCGTGGCGATGCCCATTCCATCCTGGGCCTGGTGGACCTCCTACACGGACGAAAAGGGGTTTGCTCAGTACGCATCGACGTCCGGATCAACAACCACGGGATCCGTGCAGCTGACGACAGCGCTCTCTGGCTCGTCGATCTATCGCTATTCCGACACCGGCCAATCCTGGGGCTACGTCACCTTCAAACTGGGATCTTCCACGTACGTGACGCGCAACAGCGCCATCATCATGGATCCGCTCCCAACCACAGGCGAAGGGACATCGGTCGGCTATCTGACCGGAACCACGGCCAGCTTCACGGCCTGGCCATCTGGCGCATCGAGCCAGCTGACAGACTTGACAGGCATCAAGTCACCATCCGTTTTGAACCGGCAAGACGTGTTCGTCGACGGCGTCATCTTCCGCACCGCCCAGGCGCCAATCAAGCCCGCCTCGTTCAGCGTGACCGGCAAGCTCCGAGACGGCACCACCTTCAGCGCAACGGCCGACCTCGACGGCAACTTGATGACCGCCCATTGCAAGGGCCACATCAACGCCGAGACCGGCGTCGTTGTCCTGCGCTTCGGCCAGGCCACATCAGCACCGCCCGACACCAACAACCCGGGCGCCAAGATCAACCTGTCATACCTCGGCATCTCCGGCCTTGGCTGGGTGATCCCAGAGACCGTCCAGGCCGACACCCTGCGATACAACGCCGTCGCCTACAGTTACATCCCCCTCGACGCCGACATCCTCGGCCTCGATCCCGTCCGCCTGCCCAGTGATGGCCGCGTCGCGGTGTTTCGGCCTGGCGTGGTCGCTGTGGTCCACAACACGCAGACCACATCGCCGACCACCGTTTCCAACGGGCAGACCATCAGCACCGGCCGCACGCGGCTGGCGCGGGCCCGCGTCATCGGATCCAACGGGCAAACCATCACCTCGGGATACAGCCACGACCTCGATGCGGGCACCGTGACGTTTTCCAATGTCTCCGGCTACAGCCAACCGATCCGCATCGAGCACCGCATCGAGGATGCCGCGCTTGTGCGGGAGGCCCAGATCACCGGCCGCCTGTCGCTCACGCGCGCCATCTCCCACGCCTACCCGGCGGCCGGATCCTACGTGTCCAGCGCAATGCTGATCGGCGATATGCAATCGCGCGTTTCATCGGTCTATGACCAGGGCACGTGGACCAACACCTGGTCCGACGACCTCATCGGCGACCAGGCCAACGCCACCTTCAACACCATCGATCACCCCATCACCACAACGAACCTGGGCGGCGTGACGGAACGGTTCGTCCTGCAATTCACCGGCACCACGTCGTTTCGCTGCATCGGCGAACACCTGGGGGTGATCGGCATTGGCAATACCTCGGAGACGTTCTCTCCGATCAACCCGGCTACGTCGCAGCCGTACTTCAGCGCCCCTGCACTTGGATGGGGATCCGGCTGGGCGTCCGGGAACTGTCTGCGCATCAACACGGTCGGCGCACTGGCGCCCATCTGGGTCGCGCGCGTCATCAAGCAATCGCAGCCGACCACACAGTCCGATTCGTTCTCGATCCTGGTGCGCGGCGACATCGACAGCCAGGCCTGATCCACATCAACACCACTGACCACACACCATGGGCGTCAAGCACACCTCGTCCCTCATGCCGGGACATCCGACCCTCAGCACCACCCTCGGGACCTTCATCGGCCTGCTGGATTCCGTCCTCGTCACCGGCTACGGCCTGGTCTCCGTGACCGCCGCGTCCGCGAGCAGCGGAGACATCGTTTTCACAGCACCCGGCCACGTGGCCAGCGCAGGACTGACGGTGACCGTCACCGGCTCGACCAACTCGGCGGTCAACGGCGAACACATCGTGACGGCAACAACCACAGGCACCGTCACCATCCACGTCGCAGGCGTTGCCGACGGGGCAATCGGCGGCACGATGTCGATCAAGATTTCCCCCTTCGGGTGGACCAAGTATTTCAGCGCAACCAACAAGGCGGCATACAAGTCGGCATCTGGCAAATACCTTGTCGTCGATGACTCGGTAAATTTCAGATATGCCACGGTCCGGGGCTATGGATCGATGACCGACATCGATACCGGGACTGATCCATTCCCATCTGTCAGCCAGCAATCCGCCGGCCTGTACTGGTTCCGCCAGGGTGTAGGCGCGGCATCGCCCAGCGATATTCAATACCTGATCGTTGGCGATGAATATGGGTTTTACATCAACATTGGCTGCGTATCTGGATCAGGTCCAACTTGGTTTTTCGGCGACATCGTTTCAAACAAACCGGCAGACAGCGCTGCAACTGTATTGATCGGCGCGCGCAGCTCTTCTGAGTACCAAGGGCAATGTTACGACATGGCTTATTGCCAGGCCAACGATTCACAAACATTCGGATATATTCAAAAACCATATTCTCTTTTGAGCGGATCTTCTCCTGTAGCAGCTGTCCATGATTTCATGCAGAACACCTCCACCTATTCTGGGTGTGGATCATTCAACATCGGAGCTTATCCAAATCCGTCTGATAACGGCTTGCGCCTGTCTCAGGTATTGTGCTGCGTCTCCGCCGATGTGCGCGGGGTATTCCCTGGAATCTGGTCCATTCCCCAACCGGCCCAGTCCATCGGTTTTTGTGACACCGTCCCGGGCGCCGGTATAACATCAGGCCGGACGCTCATGGCCGGCAAGTGCGCAGGCATCTACTCGACGAACTACAACGGCACCGTCATGTTTGACGTGACCGGCCCGTGGCGCTGAGGAATCGGAAATGGCAGAGCTGACCGTCACCCCGTCGCATGCCGCCAGCGTGCACATCAGCAGGTACGCTCCGCCGGCCTTTCACATCGCGCATGCCCGCCCGTCATCGTCGGATGGGATCGCGCACGGAACGGCGACGATCTCGGGAGGGGTCTACGAAAAGGCATCCCCCAACATCCCCATGTCACGCCAGGTGCGCTGTTTCGATCTGCAGACCGGCCGACTGGTCGGCTCGACCTGGAGCGCCACCGACGGCGCCTACACGATAGGCAGCCTGGCCCCTGCACGCATGTACTTCGTGGTCTCGCACGACCACACGGGCACTTACAACGCCGTGATCCGCGACCGGATCCTGGCCGAGTAAGAGAGGGCCGGCATGTACTCCGCCCACTTCCTCGGGGCCCTGTTGACCGCCGCTCGGGATATGATCGACAGCGCCGGGCCGCCCGGCCTCCTGCAGTTCTACGCGGGCAGCCAACCGTCACCAGGCGGAGCACCGACCGGAACGCTACAGGTGCTGATGATCCTCCCCAAGCCCTGCGGTGCGGTCGACGGCTACACGCTCACGATCTCGACGCCGATCGAGGCCCTGCGTGTCGGGTCTGATCCCATTCAGTGGGCCCGCCTTTTCACGGGGACCGGCACCTGGCTGATGGATCTGACCGTTTCCGTGATCGGTGGCGGGGCCCACATCGAACTCGATTCGCTGTCTGGCTACCCGGGCGGCAGCGTCACGCTGACCGCCTGCACGATCGGCTTCTGACCGGTGGCCACCGATCTCATCTTCCAGGGCGGGGCGCCCAGCAACGAGCGCCCGATCGATCTTGTCTTCGGCGAGGTCGACACCACCACGTCCGCGCAGACAGGGGCCCTGCACATCACGCTGCAGCAGCCGACCTTCTCTGGGTCCGGTGCTTACAGGTCCAACAACGCCAGCCGGATCTATGCCGGCGCGGCCGCTGGTTGGCAGACCGCGAAACCGCTCCTCGAGGAGCAAAGTGCCCCATGGGCCGGATCGACGCCGGACTTCGTCGAGGCCGCTGCCCCATGGCAGCCCGCCAGCGCCCAGCGCGTCGACGCCGCTGCGCCATACCAGCGGGTACAGATCGCCCACACCTCAGCCGGCGCACCATGGGCCGCATCGCAGCCGCTCGACGTCGCCGCACGCTGCGTCCATGGGCCCATGATCGGCATCCAGGCAGGCCACTCCAATGCATGGGAGCAGGCCATCAGCATCGGAGCCGAACGCACAGCCCGGCATCAGGAGATGTTGCGCAACGGCCGCCCCCTCATCCAGCACCGCTGGCAGGTGGCGCACCAGTTGGCCGCCGAGCTGATCTCCCGCAGCAACGCCAGCGCCAAACGCTGGATGGCGCAACGGTATCCCTGGGACCAGGCCAGGCGGCCGCCGGCAGGCAAAAGCAGCACCATCACCCCGCTGCCTCCCATCTCGCCGCCGTGCTACACGCCGCCGGCGCAAGACGCCGTCGAGCTCTACTTCTCAACCCAGTACCAGCCCGGCACCGACCTGATCTTCAGCTGCAAGCTGTTCGATCTGCCGGCCGGACTGGTCATCCCGTACCGGAGGGTCTACGTGGCCGCCCACACGATCACCGTCACCACCTACCCGGGCGGCGCCACCGTGGTGCTGACGGACATCAACATCACGACCGACGCCGACAGCTACTGCTGGAGCCTGTCCGCAACGGGCCCCGTCAACCTCATGGAGCAGCTCGCGCCGTCGTCCGGCGCGCCAGCGCAGATCCGCATCAGCATCGACGGCCTGGCATGGGTGTTCGCCGTCGAGAAGATCGGCCGCACCCGCCAGTTCGGCCAGGCGCGCGCGCAGCTGACCGGCCGGAGCACGACCTCAGCGCTCGATGACCCCTGGGCGGTGGCGCGGACCTGGACGAACACCAGCACCATCAACGCGGCACAGGTGCTCGAACAGGTGCTCGATCTGTCCGGCATCACGCCGGATTGGTCCGTCGACGACTGGCTGATCCCGGCCGGAGCTTGGAGCCACACCGGCACGCCATTGAGCGCGGCCCGGCGCCTGGCCGAGTCGATCGGCGCCATCCTGCACAGCCACCCCGGCCAGCCCACGCTGCAAGTCCTGCGCCGCTACCCGCTGATGCCCTGGGAGTGGTACGGCAACGCCATCGCGCCCGACGTGCAGCTACCGCTGTCCGCCGTGCTGCGCGAATCCTACGAGCGCCGCGACGCGCCGGCCTACAACCGCGCGATCGTGTCCGGCACCACCCAGGGCGTTCTCGGCATTGTCACCCGCGCCGGCACCGCCGGAGACGTGGCAGCGCCGATGGTGTCCGACCCGCTCATCACGGCCCAGGAAGCCGTGCTGCAACGCGCCCAGTCGATCCTCGGGCCAACTGGCCGCCAGGCCCTGATCGCGCTCGATCTGCCCGTGCTCACCGGCGGAACGCTTCCGGGCGTGCTGCAGCTCAACCAGCTGACCGAAATCATCGAGCCGACCGAGACCTGGCGCGGCCTGGTGCGCGGCGTTCAGGTCAAGGTGTCCGGCGCCAAGGTGCGCCAGACCGTCACCATGGAGCGCAACCTCGCATGACCACCATCAACCCGTTCGCGCGCCTGCTGCAGCTGCTGCCGAGCGACCCATTGCGCAAGGGCGCCATCCAGGTCACGCATGCCGATGGCACCGCAACCGTCGAGCTGGCCGGCGCCACCGGCACACTGCGGGTGCGCAACCCGCTGGGCCTGGCCGAAGGGGGGGGCGTCTTCATTCAAGGCCTGGCCATCACGGGCCAGGCGCCAGACCTTCCCGTCGTGACGCTCGAACTCTGATCGTGGCATTCGACCACCACCCGCCACCACCAGCCGATCGGCCGGACTGCCCGTACTGCGCCGCTGCGCGCTCAGGCCAGTGCACCGGCCTGAGCGACGCCGCCTGCCTGGGATGCATCGCCCGCGAAATAGCGGTCAGCCCAGCCGCATGGCGAGCGGTGCGTGGCATCACGGCCGTCGATTTGAGAAACGCCATCTGCCGCCACTGGCCGGGTCGGGCCTACGAAGATGGGCGCCGGGCTGTCTGGGCCTGGTGCAAGGCACTGAACATCATCTGATCGTTAGATGCTTGGCGCATCCTTCGCTTTCCTGATCACCGCCTCCAGCCACTCGGTCCCATTGCGCGCCACCTTGGCTGCCACATCAGGGTAGGTCCGCGTGCTGATGCGGGCGGTGCGCTTTAGCTCGGGCGGCAGCGCAGGCCGCCCTACCTTCTTGGCCTGCTCGCTCATCACGCCACCTGGAATTCTTCGCCGTCGTATTTGGCGGCATGGGCTTGGACGTAGGCGTCCAGGAATTCTTGGTCGGTGCACGGCGCCATCTTGTTGTGCAGGTCTTCGCGGATTTCGTCGTCCATCAGGTTTACGGCGGCGTCGAAGTCGATGGTCTTGCCGTTCAGGGTGACTTGCTTGCTCATGTTGCTCTCCGGTTGGTTGCTGCGCGTCGTGCTGCAGTGGTGTTAATGTACGCCATCAATGCAGCTATTGCAAGCGGTTTATGTGCGCCGCAATTGTAAAGTTCGCCAGCACGCATCTAACTCGGCGTTGGAGCGGGACCGCCCCTGGCGGGGCGGCCCCTCAACTCTGCGTTAGGCATGCGGCAGCGCCGCCAGTTTCCGCTCCAGGTCGGCGCGCATTGCAGCAGCCCAATTGGCGTCGGGCTCTATCGCCCATCCATCCGTCGCCTCAATCACGTCCCCTGGCGGCATCCATCCTTGCGCAGCCGGGCACATGATCGAGCCATCAGCCTCCGAACATGTCAATGGTGTGCACGTCGTCCGCGGCTGGTGCCACGGTGATCGCCGCTTGGCCGGCCATGAACAGCGGCACCAGCGCGCGGCACTCGTCCTGCGTCAACCCGCTGATGA
>Ga0209098_1000804_pt1 | contig 32715 bp, 25 predicted proteins | sample AD_JPNHW1_MetaG_FD_184429 | JGI IMG/M metagenome (GOLD analysis project Ga0209098, IMG submission 184429) | Active sludge microbial communities of municipal wastewater-treating anaerobic digesters from Japan - AD_JPNHW1_MetaG (SPAdes) (version 2) | ecosystem: Engineered > Bioreactor > Anaerobic...
GATATACATTCCAGGATTACTGGATAGCACGATCATTCATGCTTAACAAAAAAAGCGTCACCAGACTCATTTTTTCCGCAAGACATATCAATAATAACGTTTTCCACCGGCCGGTTATCACAAGCCATTCATATTACCCATGGCAGAGATATAAGTTTTTTGTAGGATCTGTCGCACTCTCTTCACAGAAATATTTCAATACCTCACTTATCTACAGCTATGGCCGTACCGAAGATATTCCATATGGATATTTGGTCCAGGCAGACTGGGGTGTTGAATTTAATGAGTTCAAGAGAAGATCATACCTTGGTTTTGAAAGCTCCTATGGGAATCACTTCGACAAGTTTGGGTATATTTATTTTACTGTAGGGGTTTCCTCCTTTTATAATGATTCACATACTGAGCAGGGTTTGTTTCAGGCTAAACTGAAGTATTTTACTCCTCTCTTCCAGTCAGGACCGTTTAAAATAAGGAATTTTATCAACGTCTATTACATGCATGGCTTTAACAGGAATAGCGAGGAACACCTTTACTTCAATTCATCATCCTATGTAAGAGGCTTTATAAATGACTCCATACGTGGTGATAAAAGGCTCATATTCAGTTACGAACCGGTTGTTTTTACACCCGCTATCCATTATGGCTTCCAGTTTGCCTTCTTTGCTTTTCTGGATGCAGGTATAATGTATCATAATGTATCAATTGAAGGAAGCAATACGATGCATGTCTATGCCATCGGGCTTGGAGTAAGGTTAAGAAATGATCAGCTGCTGTTTAATACTTTGCAGGTGCGACTGGGCTTTTATCCGGTATTGCCTGAGTATACTCATCCAAGATGGGTTGATATAAACAGTATCACCAGGCCCAGACCGCCTGATTTTGATCCTGGCCCTCCCGGTGTGATGCAGTATAAATAACAGTCTGAGAAGACAGGGGTCTCAACTTGTCGTCATTTATCTTAATTTTGTGTTTTCCATAAGGGATGAAAGAAGAGTTTTTACAATATTCATCAGATAATGATCTGTTACCTGTTAATGGTTGTATCCTGGCAGCCGTTAGCGGAGGCGTCGATTCCATGGTAATGCTGAATCTGTACCTACAGTCGGGGATAAAAGTTGCCGTGGCCCATTGCAATTTTTCACTGAGAGCAGATGAGTCTGACGGAGACGAAGAACTGGTTAAGAGTATTGCCGTGCTGTACAATCTTCCATTTCATACAATCAGGTTCAACACATCTGAATATGCCATTTCCAACAGACTATCCATACAGATGGCAGCCAGAGAACTGAGATACAGCTGGTTTGAAGAGACAAGAAAGACCAATGGCTATGAGTCGGTTGCTGTTGCTCACAATATGAATGACAATGCAGAAACATTCTTCATTAACCTGCTGAGGGGTACAGGCATAAATGGTCTTACAGGAATGAAGCCAAAAAACGGGCATATTATCAGGCCATTATTATTTGCCTCACGGGAAGAAATAGCAGCTTATGCCCTGGAGAATAAAGTCCCATACCGGGAGGACAGCTCAAATGCCCAGGTGAAATATACGCGTAACAAGATACGACACAAGGTTTTTCCTATTCTCAGGGAGATCAATGCCGATGCACTGAAAGCTATAACATCTACCATGGAAAAGCTTTCCGGAACCGCGGTTATTGCTGCCGGGAAAATAGCAGAAATTCAATCAGGGATTTTCTCAGAAAAAGATGAGGAAATACATGCCGACATTGAAAAACTTCGGTCACTAAATGAAGATAAGACACTGATATTTGAGCTTTTCAGACAATACAACCTCTCTTCTGCTCAATGTGATGAGCTCATTGAACTGCTTGGAGCATCGTCTGGGAAGATACTGTATACCTGTAGTCACAGGATAATAAAGGACAGGGACCGACTGATTATCACATCTCTGAAGCCGGCTGATCACCCCGGGTCATGCTTTCAAAATCTGAATGAGATGACGGCTTCCGGATCCTTCAGCGAGGCCAGAATTGAAGACATCGGCAATGTGACGGTAAATCCGGACCGGTATTCAGCATTTCTGGATGCTGATCTGATCAACTTTCCACTTAATTACAGGCAATGGAAACCTGGAGACAGATTTGCACCATTCGGTATGAACGGTATGAAAAAAGTAAGTGATTACCTTGTTGACTGTAAAATACCTCTTTCTGAGAAGGAAAGGGTGTATGTACTACAAACCGGTAACGAGATTATCTGGCTGACAGGTTACCGCATCGATAACCGTTTCCGGATAACAGAAAAAACTAAGCGGGTGCTGATAATCTCAATTTAGACTTTCGACTTTCGACTTTCAACTTTCAACTTTCGACTTTCGACTTTCGACTTTTATCTCTGGTCTCTCACCCCATTTATCCCTCTGTCGAGCATTAACAGGTCAGCAAGAGCAATTGCCACAGCCGACTCAAGAATGACAGGAATCCGTTTTGCAATACAAGCGTCGTGACGGCCACCTACCCGTAACTCGGTCATTTCTCCCTTTTCCTTATCAAAGGTTTTCTGGGTTACGCCGGTGCTTGCTGCGGGTTTAACCGATACTCTTACGATCATATCGTTCCCGTTGGTTATGCCTCCATTGATACCGCCTGCGTTGTTTGTTGATGTCTTGCCGCGTGCGTCCACAAATGGGTCATTATTAAGAGATCCATAACTTCTTGATGAAGCAAATCCTGCGCCGAACTCAACTCCGTTTACAGCAGGTATTCCAAAAGCGATCTGTCCGATAGCTGATTCCACTGAGCCAAAGATTGGTTCACCAACACCCTTGGGTACATTTCTTACAAGGCACTCCACAACGCCCCCGATGGTGTCGTTTGTCTCCATTGCCTTTTTAATGGCGGCATCAATATCTTCTTCGCCTCCAGCCTCAACAAGTTTGGCAGTAATTATTGCAGGAGAGAGTATTTTTTTTGCAAAGTAGCCTGCAGTAACCAAGCCCCATGTGAGGCGTCCGGAAAAATGACCGCCACCACGCATGTCTGCAAACCCTTTGTATTTGAAACCGGCAGTATAATCAGCATGTCCCGGGCGCGGCACACTTGAGAACATCTCATAATCGCCGCTTCTCACATCCCTGTTTGCGGTATATAAAACAATAGGAAAGCCTGTTGTATAACCCTTATGAATGCCACTCAGTATCTCCGGCTCATCGGTCTCTTTTCTCTTTGTAGTACCGGGAGAGAGACCTTTTCTCCGTGAAAGATCAGCCATTAGCTCCTCGCGCCAGAAGGAAAGACCTGCAGGGCAACCATCAATAACAACTCCAACCGACGGACCATGTGACTCTCCGAAGATTGAAACCCTGAATGCTGTGCCGAATGTGTTCATCTCAATACTTTTTGAAAATTTTTAATACGTCCTGCCCGTTACAGAACAAAAATTTTACCGGGTATTATTTATTTTCATATTCAATACTATCAAGGAATTCAAACATCTCCTTTACAGGTACTTTTTTATACTCGGCCCTGCCAGGCTCCATCAGAAAGACAAAATAAATGGAATCGCCACTCTTTTTCTTGTCGCCTGACACCAGTTGTTTGAATCCATCCGGAAGACATTTAACGGGTGAGATTCCATAACTTTCAACAAGCGATTTCAGCTCAAAAAAGTGTTTTTCTGCAAGAAACCCTTTTTTTACCGACCATTGACCTGCAAGAATCATCCCCTGCATAACAGCCATTCCATGTGAAGTTTTATTAAGCACTTCAATGGGATGTCCGAAAGTGTGGCCGAAGTTTAGCAGTCTCCGCTCCCCAGCCTCTTCAAAATCTCTTCCGACAACAGAGGTTTTAATAAGCAATGACCGGTAAATAAGGTCCTCCATAAGGTCTATATTGCGCGACATAATGGCTGCTTTCCTTTCTGTTATCTCATAAAACATGCTCCTGTCGGCAATAGCGGCTGTCTTTACCAACTCACCAAAGCCTGAAATATATTCCGTTTCAGGTAATGTGGAGAGCATGGTCACATCGCAAATGACAAATTCCGGAAGCTTAAATGTACCGATACTGTTTTTATAACCGCCGGCATTTACACCTGTCTTTCCTCCCACGCTGGCATCAACCTGAGAGAGTAGTGTTGTTGAAACAAAACCATGGCTGACGCCTCTCATAAAAAGGGAAGCGACCAATCCGGTAAGATCACAGACCACCCCACCACCAATACCAAGAATAAACGATTCCCGGTCAGCTCCCTCCTCAGCCAGTTTAAGGCATATATCCTCCACTATGGCAAGGACCTTGGAAGCCTCTCCGGGCTTTATCTCATAGACAAATCCTTTTGGAAACGACTCAGAATATAAACGTCTTATATTTGAATCTGTTATAATGAATACTTTCTTCTTCGGAATATACGACGGCACATTTTTAAGCAACTCTCCTACTATGATTGCCGAGCTTCTCTCTTTAATATGAAAATCAATTCTTTTCATTGCGGATAAAAATAACACAAAAGCAGAAGAAAAAACATGATAAATTTTAAAATCATGCTTTTTCGCTTAATTCCAGCCATCGGAGCTCTTTTTCATCGATAAGGTTAATAATAATCCCCAGACGTGATGAGAGCATCTCTATCTGTTTAAGGTCAGTTACTGATCCGGATAATTTTTCTTCAAGGTCTGTGCGTTCACTGGCAAGCGTTTCCAGCTCTTTCGACAATGTCTCAAACTCCCGTTTCTCTGAATAGGTCAGCCCTTTTTTACTTTGCTGAGGTTGTTTTATGATGTTTGACTGTACCTTTTCTGTTGCTGCTGCCGATGGTATTTTCCTCGCGTTTTTCAACTCTTCCAATGCAAGTTCTTCCCTGAGCATTGTATAATTTCCGGTAAAGACTCTTACCCTGCCGTCCTTTACCTCGAAGATAAAGTCGGCAATTTTATCAAGGAAATACCTGTCGTGCGTCACAACGACAACACACCCCGTAAAAGAGATGAGGTATTCTTCAAGAACGTTAAGAGTAAGTATATCGAGGTCGTTGGTTGGCTCGTCGAGTACTATGAAGTTTGGATTCTGCAACAGAACCGTCAGGAGATACAGTCTTCTTTTTTCTCCTCCGGATAGTTTTCTGATCAGAGTGTGCTGCCGTGATGGAGGAAACAGGAAGCGTGTAAGGAAAGATCCGACCGACAGCTCGCGTCCATCGGCAGCCATGCTTGTCTCTGCAATTTTTGTCACAGCCTTTATCACTGTCTGTTCTTCATCAAAAACAATCCCCTCCTGTCTGTAATAGCCAAAAACAACCGTTTCTCCCTTTTCAACCGATCCGCTGTCGGGCAAAAGAGACCCGGTAATTATGTTAAGCAATGTTGATTTGCCTGATCCATTTGCACCAACCACTCCGATTTTTATACCCTTGCCAAAAGTGTATGAGAAATCGGTGATAAGATTACGTTCACTGTACGATTTTGTGACTGAATCAAGAGAGAGTATCTTACTTCCAAGCCGTGCAGTTGAGATATTGATATTGACATTCTTCTGGTTTGCAGGGCCCACAGCCTTCTCCTTAAGCTCCTGAAAAGCGTCTATTCTGTATTTGGCTTTATGGCTCCTTGCCTTAGGCATTCTGCGAATCCAGTCGAGCTCAGTTCTGAGAAGGTTCCTGGCCTTCTCGGCAGAGGCTCTTTCATTGGCAAGGCGTTCATCTCTTTTATCAAGGAAGTATCCGTAATTACCATCGTAACGCATCAGTTCTCCGCCGGAAAGCTCATAGATTACAGTGCAGACATTATCAAGAAAATATCTGTCGTGAGTTACGAGAATGACTGCTTTTCCTGCTTTAATAAGATATTCCTCAAGCCATTCAGCCATCTCAACATCAAGGTGGTTTGTCGGTTCATCCAGTATCAGCAGGTCAGGGTCCTCAATCAGCACTTTTGCCAGGGCGACTCTTTTTTTCTGTCCGCCCGAAAGCGTGGATATAGTCGCATTGGGATCCGGAATACTGAGAATAGATAATATCTGTTTCACCCTTACCTCATAATCCCAGGCCTTATTGTCATCCATAGCCTGAACAAGCGTAGCAAGAGCATCGGTGTCATCTGAGGCAACGGCCTCCTCATATTGCCTGATAAGGCTCAATGCCGGGGTATCGGAATAAAAAACCTCATCAAATACACTTGATGTATCATTAAGATCAGGCAGCTGGCGCAGGTACCCGGTAGTTATTCCTCTTCTCCTGGTTATTGTTCCACTGTCAGGCTGTTCTCTGCCAGCCAGTACATCAAGCAAGGATGATTTTCCGGCTCCGTTAACAGCTACAATTCCAATTCTCTCCTCACTCCCTGCTGTAAAAGTGAGATTCTCAAAAAGGATTATATCTCCAATCCTTCTTGAAATACCTGCTGCCTGTAAATAGTTTACCATTATCCGTTTCTGAGCGGCAAAGATAAAAAGTGTTTGAGATAGTTACCCTGATAATTATTCTGAGGGTAATTTAAATTGATGAAAAACCGTAGTAGCCATTCGATAAAGGGCGTTTGCAATGAAACAAAGGGCTACTAATATTCAATCACACGCCAGTTTTTGTTGCGATGAACATACATGATGCTCTGAAGGGCGTTGTCATTAAAAAATATCCAGCATGTGTCAGTATCATGAAAATAAAACAATGAGTATAAATCAAATCCACGCTTATCGAAAACATCAACTGAGTCAGGAGCAGAGAATTTTATCAGGAATTTCTCACGAGTCATGTTCCGCATTGACTTATAGGAAGCCGTATCTTTAAGAGTAAAGCTTGGTCTGTGGCCATCACGGTAATCTGAAGAGGATGAGTTCGGTTTAATTTCCTTTGCCCTGGCAAAGTCGGCCCGTGCACCCGAATAATCTCCTAATCGCTTTCTGGCCATGCCTCTCTCATAAAATGCATCCACTTTACCGGGATTCAGTTCAATTGCCTTTGTAAAATCCGCAATAGCACTTTTATAATCTCTGAGCTCTGATTTGGCAATACCACGGTAATAGAATGCATCCGGGTTTGCAGGATTGTTTTTTATAGCCTGATTGAAAATAGTTACCGCACCACGATAATCCCTGAGCCTGCATTTTAACAAACCATCCTTTATCTGTTTATCAGAAGCCTGCCCAAAACAACTTATTCCATACAACAGAATGGCTAATATTAATAGGTTCCTTTTCATATCAACTTCTTAATTGCACATGTTATATTTTGGCACCAGCTGCAAATATAACATTTTCAATATTCTATCCTAAAACAACCATGATGGTTGCTAAAAGTTTTACCAATATAACTAATATTTTCCCGTGACATTAGCTTTAGAAAGGTTTTTATGCGTTTTCACCCTGAAAAATCTCTACTTTTAGTTCAGTTTATTATGAAAAAATAAAAGAGAAATTTCCATTGAACATTAATAAGATAATATGAGAATAAAAGAGAGGTACAGATTCATTCTTGACTATTTTGCGGAGCACAAGCCGCTGGCTGAAACCGAGCTTCATTATTCAGACACCTTTCAGCTTCTTGTGGCGGTTATTTTATCTGCGCAGTGTACCGACAAGAGGGTGAACATGATAACTCCGCAACTTTTTAAAGTGCTGCCAGATGCTGAATCCATGGCCTCCGCCAGTCAGGAAACCATTTTAAATCTCATTAAAAGCTGTTCCTATCCAAATAGCAAGGCAAAACACCTGAAAGGGATGGCCACTATGATAACGGAGAAATTCAACGGGGTCGTTCCCTCTGATATTGAGCAGTTGCAGATGCTACCCGGGGTGGGCAGAAAAACTGCCAATGTAATAGCTTCCGTGGTATGGAACGCTCCTGTTATTGCTGTTGATACGCATGTTTTCAGGGTAGCAAAAAGGCTGGGGCTTGCCCCCGGAGCCAAGACTCCATTGGATGTTGAATTGGCCCTTACTGAAAACATCCCTTCAGCACAAAGACCACTGGCACATCACTGGCTTATCCTGCATGGAAGGTATGTATGCACTGCCCGTAAACCCATGTGTGATAAGTGTGAAATAAACCAGTGGTGCAAATATTTCCAGTCAAATGAAAAACATAGGAGCATAACCAATCAATAAAGTTTTATATTTAATTTGATTTGCTAAATTTATGCTTTAGGAAAATGTTCAATCATCGAACCGAAAATGAACAGTAACAGTAGCTCTGTTGACCTCAGAGAAGAGAACCGAAGGCTAAGGGAAGAGCTGGAAAAAATAAAAAAGGAACAACCTTCAATTTTCCAGTTTACCGGACAGTCTATTAATTCCACCAATCAACTCATAGCTCTAAGCAACCTTGAGACGGGTGAGTATGTTGACGTAAACCAGGCTTTTCTGAATGTGCTTGGTTATACAAGGGAGGAGGTAATAGGGAAAACATCTGATGACATTCAGCTTTATGTCGATATTGTTCAGAATAATAAGTTTATCAAGTTACTTTCAAAGCTTCACAGGGTAAAAGATTTTGAGGTGACTCTGAGGAAGAGGAACAGTGATGAAAAGACATTTCTCTTCAGTGCCGAGACTGTATTCCTTCACGATCATATTTTTCTGCTTACATTTTATTATGATGTCTCTGCTTTGAACGCAGGTTATGCAAAAGCAGAATCAGAGAGAGTCATTCGTGAGGTTTTTGATTCCACAAGCAGCTACTTTGCGATTTTCAGAAGCACCCTGGAGAACAGTTTTATTGTACTTGACTTCAACTCACATGCCGAAGATGTGGAACAGGTGGATCGGGGTGAAGTCCTGGGGAAAGATGTAACAGATACTCCGTTTGCTTCAAATGAACCGCTGATATCACTTCTGCATAAGGTCCAGACAACCGGAATACCTCAAAGGATGCCGCTGTCACAATCAAGCAGCAATGATGACGGTTTTTACATCGGAATGCTTATTTCCACCGGGGATATAATAGTAACCTGGGAGGCCGGGAAGATTCAAAAGGAAAGAGAAAATGAGATAATAAGGCAGGGTATTGTATTTGAGACTTTTGCAGAAATGCTGCCTGAAATTATTATGGAGACAGACGTGGATGGCAGACTCACCTTCATGAATACACAGGGTTTGCTTACTCTGGGATATAATAATACGGATCTCTCAAAAGGCATTTATCTTTCAGATCTTCTCTCATCTGAAGATATGGATAAGCTCAAAAGTGAGCTTAATAGCCTTGTATCGCCTGCCCAGATCACTTTCAGCGAATATAAGCTGCTGAACAGAGCCGGGACTACCGTTACTGTGCTCTTCCATGCCGTATCGATCTTTACACGCAAGAAAATAACGGGTTACAGATGCGTGCTGACCGACATCAGCAAACACAAGAATTATGAGACACAGCTACTGACAGAAAAAGCTTTTCTCGAACATATTATTGATGCTTCACCAGAAGCCATCGTGCTTACTGATTTTGATAATCATGTTATTAAGACCAACAAGGGCTTTACGAACCTGTTTGGTTTCACTGCCGAAGAGGCATCGAATAAAGTGGTTGATGACCTCCTCGTTCCGGAAGATCTGAAGGAAGACGCAATTCAGGTTGATCAGGAAGCCATGATCAAAGGGACAGAGGAGTATCAGACCGTAAGGGTAGATAAATACGGAAACCGTATTTTTGTTTCAATGATCCTATCCACGGTAAAGGTTAATAATGAACCTGTGGCATTTATTGCAATATACCGCGATATCTCAAAAGAACGCAAGGCAAAACTCATGCAGGAGATACAGTATAATATCTCTGCGGTGACATTGCAGGATTTTGACATTTTCGACATCTATCCGACAATTGTAAAAGAAATAAGCAGGTTGTGGAATGTAAACAACTTCTTTATTGCCCTGTTCAATAAGGAGAAAGACACTCTCACATTTCCGTTTTTTGCTGATGAAAGAGATCATTTTCAGGAGACCACCGCAAAAAATACCCTCACCGGCTGGGTTATAAAAAGCAATAAGTCGGCACTCCTGAAAGACCAGGATATTATTGACCTTGAAAACGCCGGAGTTATCTCACTGGTGGGGTCTCCATGTAAGGTGTGGATGGGTGTGCCGATGCGAGTCGATACCGAGGTTATAGGTGCCATATGCCTCCAGGATTACAGATCTTCAGATGCTTTTAGCTATGACGATCTCCAGGTGTTTGAATTTATTGCAAACCAGATAGTTATCACCATCCAGAGGCGGAAGATGCTTGACAACCTCATTCTGGCCAGAAAGAAAGCAGAGGAAGCTGCTACTTCCAAGCAGCAGTTTATGTCCACTATGAGTCATGAGATTCGTACGCCATTAAACGAGGTAATTGGAATATCAAATCTGCTCTACCAGAGCAATCCGAGAGAGGACCAGATGGAATTCATCAAGACCCTTCGCTTTTCGGCAAATCATCTGCTTACACTGGTGAACGACATTCTTGACTACAATAAAATGGAGTCAGGGAAAATTGTTTTTGAAAAAACTGAGTTCGATCTTTCAAATCTGCTTGAGGATACCAGGCGTTCTTACAGCCTGAGAGCCCAGGAAAAAGGCGTTGCCTTCAGGCTTGAGAGACCGGACAATATACCACAGGAAGTGGTGGGCGATCCGATCAGACTTAACCAGATACTTTCTAACCTTCTCTCCAACGCATTAAAATTCACTCTTACAGGAACTATTGGACTAAAAGTACGGCTGTCAGAGATGAAGGGTAATAAGGCGCTTCTTGAATTCAGTGTAAGTGATACAGGTATCGGTATTGCCAGTGACAAACTGGAAGAGGTTTTTGAAAACTACACCCAGGCCTCCTCGGATATAACCAGGAAATTTGGTGGTACAGGATTGGGTCTTGCCATATGCAAAAGGCTCGTTGAGCTGCAGGGAGGAAAGATATGGGTAACAAGCACACCGGGAAAAGGCTCAATATTCTTCTTCACACTTGAGTATCTCGTACCTGAAAGCCAGCCAAAGAAAGCAGAAAACGGAGCTGTTGAGACCATGAAAGGTCTGGTTGGCAAAAAGATTCTCATTGCTGAAGACAATAAGATCAATTTCTTCGTCGCCAATAAGTTTCTTGAGAGCTGGGGCGTTAAGGTCACTCACGCCGAAAACGGAAGCCTGGCACTTGAAGCTTTAAAGCAGGATACCTTCGACCTGATACTGATGGACCTTCATATGCCTGTCATGGATGGTATTGAAGCCACCAGAATAATACGCAGCTCTGAAGATGAAAAGACAAGAAAGATACCTATTGTTGCCCTTACAGCAGCGGTTATGTCGGAGACTCACGACAAGATAGAGAATCTGTATATTAATGATTACGTACTTAAGCCTTTCAAACCCAAGGATCTCTACGACAGAATAGTAAAGCACATCTGATAGGCAGCACCTTATTTATTGCAGTTACTGCTGATATATTTTGCTGCATTCTTCTGTCCCAGTTCAAGAGCTTTGCGAAGAAAAGGGCACGCTTCTGAGTTTCTTCCGCTGTTTATCATTGATATACCCATATTGAGGAATGCAGCTCCATTGGTTGGGTTCAGGTCAAGGCTCATGCTGTAATCTGAGATGGCATTTTCCCATGAACGGCAGGTAAAATATACATCTCCCCTGTCCGAAAAGGCGGCTGCTTCTCCCGGATGGAGTTCAATATTCTTGTTCATGTAAGGAAGTGCTTTATAAAGGTTGCCTGTCTCTGCAAAGCTCTTTCCCATAAGAGATAATGCCTTGTAATCTTCAGGATAGAGAGACAGATAAAAATCGAGGTCTGATATTGCAGCTTCTCTGTCTCCGGCCTTTCTCAGCATCTCTGCCCGCGAAAGGAAAATGGCAGCATCGTTATAATGCATTGTAATGAGCTTTCCATATTCAAGTGCAGCAGCAAAATATTCTCCCTGTGAAGCATATGCCTTTGCAAGCAGGAAATGTACCTCCGGCTTGTCATTTTGCGGTCCGCTGCCGGTTAATCGTTTTATTGCAGATGAGGGGTTACCTGATTCAATATCTATCAGGGCTCCGCAATAGTCATTTACATAAGTATCAGGATACTCTGTAGAAAGAGTGGCATATTCCTCCCTTGCAAGGTCACTCTTGCCGTTTTTTATGTAATATTCTATCTGCCATTTGCTCTTTTCGTAATCTTTATACCAATCCTGTCGCCAGAGCGATTTCCATTCATTTGAGGCTGATATTTTATCAAATATTGAATCTGTATCTATTTCCGGCTCAGCAGGTTTATACTCAGTTTTCATCAGAGCTTTGAGATATCCCACTGCTGCTTTTGCATCGCCTGAAGCAGCAGCTGCTCTTGCCATGCCATACAGTCCTCTCCCGGGAGTCAGTCCCTCTGCCGAGGCAAAATCAGAAGCTGCCTTCTGTACCAATCCGGCAGAAAGATATGCATCACCTCTGGCACATAACAGGTCAGTGCTCTTTTCCATCCCGGACTGCGAGGAAAGAACATTTATTGCGTCCGTATATCCGGCTTTTAAACACAGGGCCCTGGCCTTAAGTAATGCATGGTATTCATCCTGGCTGAAGCACAACAGAACCTGCGATATCAGTATAAATGATAATATGAAACGTTTCATTTTATTCCCTGGTTTTATTTTGTCTCTATTGTGGCCGGTCCAGCCCCCTTTTCGGTTATTACATGAACAAACCCTGACAACCTGTAATGTTCAATGCCTCCGACTCTGGTCTCGTACACTTCGCATTCGTAATAATATACACCCGGTGCTACTATTTTACCTTTATAGGTTCCATCCCAGTTGAGTTTTGGTTCCTGTGTGCTGAATACAAGAAGGCCCCCGCGGTTAAAGAGCTTGAAATCAACCTTATCTACCAGGCCCGATGTTTTTGCCACCAGAAAATCATTGAATCCGTCGTTATTTGGAGTGAATACGTTGGGTATCTCGTAAAAATTGCATGAGTCAATGCATGTCGTTGTTGACAGAGGGCTTTCGTTTCCATGTGCATCAAATGCAGAGATGGCATAACACCCAGCAACATAGTCTGGTCTCTGGTGAATATATTTCATCACGCTCTTATCCTCTATCCTGGCCAGTAATGCCAGTGACGATTCGGTAGTGAGCTTGAAATAAAGGTTATAGCCACTTATATCGTTATAACAGGCCGTATCATTCACACTCCATCGCAGGGTATTGTACAGGCTGTCGCACTGCGAAGTAACAGACAGTACGGGAGTGCAGGGAGCTTCATTGTCAACAGGAGTAGTACATGCTCTCTGAGAAAGATTGATCAGGTTCTTTGGGGTACCAATGCCTGAATATGCCCCCTCTGAAACAGCATAGTAACAGTAGTTGGTTCCATTGGTTAAGCCTGTATCAGTCCATGTAAGCTGATCACTGCTCCCGACCATATCCCATAATCCCGAAGTTCCGTTGTACCTGTAATAATCATATCTGTTGTTAATCCATGGCACATTGCGTGATAGAGTGAACCGTACCTTCTGATCTCCGGGTGAAGCTGTCATAAACAGAGATGAGGCTATTCCGGGTTCTCCAATCAGGAACTCGTTTCCTGAAGTGCGGTTATATAATTCTATCTTATAAAGATAACCCCTGACCGATGTATTTATAAGTGTATCAACATATACAGTATCATTAAGGTCTGACGTTGAAATGGATTTAATAAGGCTGTAATCTGACCCTGTCACACCATTAGCCCTGTAAATCAGATATTCGTAAGGGCCATTGGCAGGGATAGTATCAAGATTTGAAGGTTTGTGCCAGACCAGCTTTATTGAACCGTTTGTTTCATCTGTTGATCGCACGGTAACATTCCTGATTAACGGGACACCTGAGACCAGGGCAGTTGTAATTTCATTTGACGGCTTACTCTCCGTACCATTGGAAAAGACAGCAACAATACGGTAGGCATATTCAACCCCCGAATGAAGGCCCTCTCCATTATTGGTATCAGTGTATCCGGTAACAGCCGGGCCCGCGATATAGCCTACTTTTTTAAATCCTGAAGCTGTTGGAATACCGTCAGTACAGGAGTCGGGTGCGAAAGAATTTGTATTTTCTTTCCTGTAGATGTTGAATCCGGTTATTTCAGTGGTTCCGTAATCTTTCCAGGTAAGCCTGACAAAATTACCCTGTGGCATGGCAGTCAGTAGTTTGGGTGAAGGCCCCAATACCTTTATACTCATATTATCTATGTCGACAAGACCAACCTCCGGATTATTGTCTTCTGATTTTACCACAATATCATATTGCTGATGACGCACAGCCGAGAAGCAGGGTATCCAGTATAGTCTTGCCTTCGCGTAGCCGGCTGATGACACTTCTGAGGTAAATGAGGCAGGGCATTTGGCGAGACTAAAAATGCCTGAAGCGGCTTTTAACGTCACAACATCATTATCAACGTCCGTGGCTGTAACACTAAAATCAATAGTATCTCCGGCCTCCACACAGAAGTTCAGCAGAGGAGATGTAACAGGAGGATTGTTATCCGAGTCGTAAACCTCAATCTGCATGTCACGTTCAACCACTCCTATTTTTATATGGTTCCGCCATTCCTGTATCTCCAGTGCAACGTTATAAATACCGACTTTCACAGGTGAATCCCAGACCAGATCGCCTGTAACGGGATTTACATAAATGGTGTCAGAAGCTTCAGGGAGAGTATAGTTTGTGATATTTTTACCATCTTCTTTAGTGCATACCGTAAGGGCATACGAAAGACTGTCACCATCAGGATCATAAGCACCCGGGTTGTGAATGAAGATATGACCCAACGCAGCCTTATCATATGGCGGATTAAGCAGAACGGGAGTACTGTTTGTTCCAAATGCAGGGTTTACTATAAGAGTGGTATGAACTGAAAACACTACATTAACCGAATTGGGAATATTTATTACTCCATAGTTACGGTTCGGATCCTGCATTACAATTTTATAAATACCTGGTCCGGGGTAAGTGTGTGTAGATACATAAACGTTTTTCTTGTAATAGTTTGGCAGAGATGTTTCAGATTGTCTGTTAACCGTTGTATAGGTATTGTCTCCCCATTCAATATCAAGTTGAGGACGGTCAGCCAGGCTCTTGGTATATGTGAAAGTTGTCAGGGTAACCTCGTAGGTAAGATCAGAAATCTGCCTGTAGGTGATCTCCCCTGCCCTGTTGTGAGTGGCATAAAGAGGTAATACTGCAAGAAGTACTATCAGACCAGTAATAAAAGATTTCTTTATCATTATTGCTAAAGTTTATTTCACCCTGAATTCAAGAGGATGCTCTCTTGCCTCTATCCATAATGGGTCTTATCATCATATTTTGCCACTCTTCTGCCACAAAAATCACGCCAGCAGGTCCTGTTCGCTTATGCTTACTCTTGCTTTAAGGTACTCCACCGTTCCCACCTCAATAAATGAGAATCCTGAGGCCCGTGAGAAGTTACCTGCAAGAACCACAACTATATCGGTGTCATTGAGATCCTGTTTTTTAAGAAGATCAGTAAGAGAGACATGGATGAATTCATCCACCGACTCTTTCTTTTCCATGTATGTAGGCATTACGCCATAAGAAAGTGCCAGTTCGCGCATGGTGCGGTAAGAGTAGCACTGGCAAACGACATGTTTTGCACCCCTGAATGAAGCCATATTACGGATGGCAGTGCCCCGTACCGTGTCAGCTATAATTGCCTTGGCACCGATGCGAACAGAGGTCTTCACAGCCACTTTGGCAAGATAGGCAGATACTTCGCCCGAAAGAGTACCTGCCGACATTTCAATGTAACTGTCTTTGTTGCTTTCAGCTTCAAGGGCAATAGTAGTCATTGTTCTCACAGCTTCCACAGGGTACTTTCCAGAAGCAGTTTCCCCACTCAGCATAAGTGCATCCGTCTGGCTGTAAACAGCGTTTGCCACATCGCTGACCTCGGCGCGGGTCGGCCTGGGGTTGTTTATCATTGAGTGGAGCATCTGTGTTGCCACAATTACCGGCTTTCTGTGCTCTATGCAGCGGTTTATTATCATACGCTGTATCCCGGGTATCTTCTCATAGGGAACTTCAATGGCCAGATCACCACGGGCTACCATTATACCATATGATTGCTCCATTATTTCATCAAGATTGTCCACCCCTTGTTGATTTTCAATCTTGGCGATGATCTTTATCCCGCTGCTCTGCTGGTCCAGCAAAGCCTGAACATCCATCACATCACGCTTTGAACGCACAAACGAGTGAGCAATGAAATCAACATCCAGCTTTATTGCCAGATCAATGAAAGTCTTATCGCGTTCGCTCACCGAGGGAAGAGTTATCCTTACCTGTGGAATATTGACTGTCTTCCTGGAGCCAAGAACTCCGTCATTTTCCATCCTCCCGGTAAGTTCAGTATCGTTTTTCCCGATAACTTTTATCTCGAGCTCACCATCGTCAATCAATATGCAGGAATCAACCGGGACATCCCTGGCAATAAGAGCATAGTTAACATTTATCACATCGTGTGTCGTCTTTCCTGACACATCGCCGGCAATCCTTACTATTTCACCTTTCAGAAACTTAATAGGATCATCGCAAATGGTGGTTCGTATTTCCGGTCCTTTTGTATCAAGGAGAATGGCAATTTTATCAGATACCGTCCTCACGTTTGCCACTATCTTTTCAACTCCTTCTTTGTTCAGATGTGCTGAGTTGATCCTGACCACATCCATACCGGAATCATAGAGTGTCCTTAGAAACTCTGTCTCACAGTTCTTGTCCGAGATAGTCGCAACAATTTTGGTCCGCTTGCTGTCAAGAGTTCTCATACTATCCATTTTTGACTGTTGTGATAATTTTGATTAATGCTTCAGTAGCCAGTCTGTAACCATCAAGTCCAAAACCCATAATTGTACCTTTGCATACTTTGCCGGTAAGGCTTGTATGACGGAACTCCTCCCTTGAAAGTAGATTGGAGATATGAACCTCGACCACCGGTTTCCTTATTGAAGATACAGCATCAGCAATGGCAACAGAGGTATGTGAATAGCCTCCGGCATTAAGTATAACTCCATCAGAGGATGAACCGGCCTCCTGTATCAGGGTAACTATCTCTCCTTCTATATTTGACTGGCTATATGAAAAAGTAATATCTGGGTATGCCATCTTAAGCTCTGTGAGGTATTCGTCAAAAGAGGTGTTCCCGTAAATACCCGGTTCGCGTGTACCGAGCATATTAAGGTTAGGGCCGTTAATGATTTTAATGTTCATGATGCTGTAATTTACAAGCTTTGAAAATAGTAATTGCAAAAATAAGGAATTAGCCACAAATTACTGCTATGAAATGATATATTGCGTTGTATGGAGAAGCATACTGAGGCTATCTCCCGGTTGCCACTCCGTTAAACCTGTTTCAATTCAATATTTTCGTATTTTAGCCACCATTAATGATAAAAGTACAATTTTGTTAAACGAGGTAAAAGCAACTCTACGGAATCGATGTCATTAAACTGGAAACAGGCTGAAAACGGGTTCAGAAGCTATCTCAAAATAGAGAGATCACTGTCTGCAAATAGTGTGGAAGCCTATCTCAATGATGTTTCCAGGCTAGAAGAGTTCATCTGCAATGAAAAGGGAAACAAATCACCTGCGGATGTGACTTACGAGGATATGCGTGATTTCATTGCTGAGGTTGGCACCAGTAGCGATAGTGCCCGCACACAGGCAAGGCTTATATCAGGAATAAGATCATTTTACAAATATCTGCTTCTTGAGAATGAAATTGAGGAGAATCCTGCCACACTGATAGAGTCGCCAAAACTTGGACTAAAGCTGCCAAATGTACTTTCACTGGAAGAGATAAAGAAAATTATAAGTGTTATTGATTTAAGCAAGCCCGAAGGACACCGGAACAGATCCATCATAGAGACTTTATATGGCTGTGGGCTGCGGGTCTCGGAGCTAATAAACCTAAGGATAACAGATATACACAGGAAAGAGGGTTTTATACTTGTCACCGGAAAGGGGAACAAACAAAGGCTGGTACCATTTGGCTCAATTGCAATAAAGGAGATAGACAATTACCTGGCCACACGCAGGTTATTACCTGTAATAAAGGATGAGAACATTCTATATCTGAACCGGAGAGGTAAAAAGCTTACTCGTGTGATGGTTTTTACCATGATAAAGGATCTGGCTGATAAGGCTGGTATAAAGAAAAAGATCTCACCTCATACTTTTCGTCACTCATTTGCAACGCATCTTGTGGAAAACGGGGCTGACCTGAGGGCTGTACAGGAGATGTTGGGACATGAATCAATAACAACCACCGAGATATATACTCATATTGACAGAAGCTATCTCAGACAAACGTTGATAGATTTTCATCCAAGAGCAAAAACAACTAAAAATTGATAAACCAATGGCAAAACTTATTTCGTCACCATCAAGGATAAAAGCCGCCGGCAAACTTGAAAAAATAATTGAAGAATATGTTGGAGCGGTAAATTCAGGAACCAGTAATGTAAGCATAGCAATCATGACCTCTCCGTCAGGATGGGATGAGCCCGGCCAGACGCCCGAATTTGACGAATACTCCATAGTTCTTAAAGGCACTCTCCGTGCCGAGGGAAAGAACTCCGTTATTGAAGCCGGCAAGGGGCAGGCTATCTTTGCCCCAAAGGGTGAATGGGTGAAATACAGTACCCCCGGGCCCGAGGGTGCTCATTATGTGGCAATATGCACACCGGCATTCACACCTTCAACGGCACATCGCGACGAATAGAAAAAATATTAACCAAAACAACCCTTATTGTGTTGTAAAAGGTTTTTTTTCATTTCCTTTTTTATTTTAATTTTGCGTCTCGATTTATTAGGCTTTTAACAAATAGTAAAAAGATAAATTATGTCAAAAATTAAACGTGTTTACACTTTCGGTAATAAAAAAGCTGAAGGTAAGGCAGATATGAAAAATCTGCTTGGCGGGAAAGGTGCAAACCTTGCTGAGATGTGTCTTCTCGGTCTTCCGGTTCCTGCTGGTTTTACAATCACCACTGATGTTTGTACAGAATATTATACAAACGATTGTCAGTTACCAGCTGAACTCATGCCAGAGGTATGGGAAGCAATGAAGAAGGCTGAAGAAGCTATGGGTATGAAATATGGTGATAAGGAGAACGCACTTCTTGTTTCATGTCGTTCAGGTGCCCGCAGCTCAATGCCAGGTATGATGGATACAGTTCTGAACGTAGGTCTTTGTTCAGAGACAATCCCAGGCCTCATTAAGAAAACCAATAACCCACGTTTCGTATGGGATTCATATCGTCGTCTTATCATGATGTATGCCGACGTTGTTATGGAGAAGGCTGAAGGTATTGAGCCGGCTGACGGAAAAGGTATCCGCAAACAGCTCGACGAAATGCTCGACGAATACAAACACAGCAAAGGTTACAAATCTGATACTGAACTGTCAGCAGATGATCTCAAATATCTTGCCGATGAGTTTAAGAAAAGAGTTAAGAGCGCTCTCGGAACAGAGTTTCCTGATGATGCACGTATGCAGCTCGAAGGTGGTATCAAGGCTGTATTCAAGAGCTGGAACGGAAAGAAAGCTATCTCCTATCGTCGTATCGAAGGAATTCCTGATGAGTGGGGTACAGCAGTGAACGTTCAGGCAATGGTATTTGGTAACATGGGTGACTCATCAGCAACAGGTGTTGCCTTCACACGTAACCCGGCAACAGGTGAAAACCAGTTTTATGGTGAGTGGCTTGTTAATGCACAGGGTGAAGACGTTGTAGCAGGTATCCGTACACCAAACCCGCTTAACGACGACACAAAGAACGAACAGAACAAGCATCTGCACTCAATGCAGGAAGCTATGCCCGGAACATACAAGGAACTCTGCAACATCCGCGATATCCTTGAGAAAGCATACAAAGACATGCTTGACATCGAGTTCACCATCCAGGAAGGCAAGCTTTACATGCTTCAGTGTCGCGTTGGTAAACGTACAGGTACTGCTGCTGTAAATATGGCTATCGAGATGCTTGGTGAAGGTCTCATCGATGAGAAAAAAGCTGTTCTCCGCGTTGATCCTGCACAGCTCGACGAGCTCCTCCATCCTATCTGCGACCCTGTAGAGGAGAAGAAAGTAAACGCTGTTGTTAAAGGTCTTCCTGCCGGTCCTGGTGCTGCAGTAGGTAAAGTGGTATTCACAGCCGAAGATGCAGTAGCATGGTTCCGTAAAGGTGAAAAGGTTATCCTCGTCCGCGAAGAGACCAACCCTGAAGACGTTGAAGGTATGCGCGCTGCTGAAGGTATCCTTACCGCTCGCGGAGGTATGACTTCACACGCTGCTCTCGTTGCACGTGGCTGGGGTAAATGCTGCATCGTTGGTGCAGGCGCACTCCACGTTGACGTAGAAGGCAAAAAAGCAAAAATAGCAGGCACAGATATAGTATTTAAAGAAGGTGATATCCTCACCCTCAACGGTACAAAAGGTAATGTATATGTTGGTGAACTGAAACTGATGGATGCATCTGAGAATCCGAAGTTCCAGCAGTTCATGAAGCTTGTTGACAAATATCGCACCATGGGTGTCCGCACCAATGCCGACACACCTGATGATGCAAAGGCAGCACGCGAATTTGGTGCAGAAGGTATCGGCCTCTTCCGTACAGAGCATATGTTCTACGGTAAAGGTGCAGAAGAGCCTCTCTTCCTCCTTCGCAAGATGATCCTCAGCGCAACAGAAAAAGAACGCAGGGTAGCTCTTGATGAACTCTTTGGACATACCAAAAAGAACATGAAAGACACACTGCTGGCTATGGATACACTGGCTGTCACCTTCCGTCTGCTTGACCCGCCACTTCATGAGTTCGTTCCACAGGGCGCTGAGAAACAGGCTGAGCTTGCAAAAGCTCTTGGCATCACCGCTGAGGCAGTTGCAAAACGTGGCGAAGGTCTGCACGAGTCTAACCCGATGATGGGACACCGTGGCGTTCGTCTTGGCGTTACATATCCTGAGATCTCTGAGATGCAGGTACGCGCTATCTTCGAAGCTACAGCTGAACTGATGAAAGAAGGCCATGATCCTCATCCTGAAATCATGGTTCCTGTTACATGCGATGTATCTGAACTCGATTATACAAAGAAGATCGTTGACAGGGTTTATGGCGAAGTTATCAGCAAATTCGGTATCAGTAAGATCGATTACAAATACGGAACAATGATCGAAATTCCGCGCGCTACTCTTCTCGCTGACCGTATGGCCAAGACAGCTGAGTTCTTTTCATTCGGTACCAATGACCTCACCCAGATGACATTCGGCTTCAGCCGCGATGACATAGGTGGTTTCATGAATGCTTACCTTGACAAGAAGATGCTTGCTGCTGACCCATTCCAGACAATAGATCAGGATGGCGTAGGACAGCTCATTACAATGGCTGTTCAGAAAGGTCGCGCAACACGTCCGCAACTGAAGGTTGGTATCTGCGGTGAACAGGGTGGTGATCCTGCTTCTGTTGAGTTCTGCTTCAAAAACGGACTCACATACGTAAGCTGCTCACCTTTCCGCGTTCCTATAGCACGCCTTGCAGCTGCTCAGGCAGCCCTGAAAGCTGAATCAAAAAAGTAATCATAAAATAGATTATTCATTGGAAAAGACTGCTTTAAAGCAGTCTTTTCTTTTTTTTATATGACTTAAGTCAATCCCAATTCAACTTAATAAGTTTAACTTTGACATATCCAACAAACTTATTGAGTCATGGTTTCTATAGAAAATTTAAAGCATTACGGTATTAGTACCGCTAAAGAGATTATTTATAATCCCTCTTTTGAGCAGTTATACAAAGATGAGACTGCCGTCGGCCTTGAAGGATTTGAGAGAGGATTCCTCACAAACACAGGCGCAGTTTCTGTGGATACGGGAGTATTTACAGGCAGATCGCCAAAAGATAAATATGTAGTTCTCGATCCAAAGACAGAGAAAACAATCTGGTGGAAATCGGATAAAGCTAAAGTATCTGACAACAAGCCCATCTCAAAGGAAGTATGGGAGCATTGCAAGACTCTGGCAGCAAAACAGCTTACAGGAAAGAAACTTTACGTGGTTGACTGCTTTTGTGGTGCAAATACTGATACCAGGATCAACGTCAGGTTCATAATGGAAGTGGCATGGCAGGCACACTTTGTAAAGAATATGTTCATCAGGCCATCAGACGAGGAGCTCAAAAATTTCAAACCCGATTTTGTAGTTCTTAACGCCTCAAAGGTTACAAATCCGGATTATGAAAAAATGGGTCTTAACTCTGAGAACTTCGTCTTCTTCAATATGACGGAAAATATGGCCATTATTGGTGGCACATGGTACGGCGGTGAGATGAAGAAGGGTATCTTCTCTGTAATGAACTACTACCTGCCATTAAAAGGAATTGCAGCTATGCATTGCTCTGCAAACGTGGGAACCAAAGGCGATGTCGCCATCTTCTTTGGTCTTTCGGGCACAGGAAAGACCACTCTCTCCACCGACCCGGAAAGAGCACTTATCGGTGATGATGAGCATGGATGGGACGACCAGGGTGTCTTTAACTTCGAGGGAGGATGCTATGCAAAATGCATCAATCTAAGCAAGGAAAACGAGCCTGATATCTATAAAGCCATCAAACGTGATGCGCTTCTTGAAAACGTGGTAGTAAACGAAGATGGAAGCATCGACTTTAACAGTGCTGCAAAAACTGAAAACACCAGGGTGTCCTACCCTATTTACCATATTGACAATATCGTCAGACCTGTTTCAAAGGCAGGACATGCCAACAGGGTGATATTCCTTACAGCAGATGCCTTTGGAGTCCTTCCTCCGGTATCAAGGCTTACACCTGAACAGACAATGTATTACTTCCTGAGCGGATACACTGCCAAGGTAGCCGGAACAGAAAGGGGAATAAAAGAGCCTCAGCCATCGTTCTCAGCATGCTTCGGTGCTGCATTCCTTATGCTCGATCCGATTATCTATGCCAAAGAACTGACGCGCAAGATGAAGGCCCACAATGCTGAGGCATGGCTTGTAAACACAGGATGGATGGGCGGTGCTTACGGCACGGGAAAAAGGATAGACCTTCCGTCTACCCGCAGGATAATAAACAGCATTCTTAACGGAGAGCTCGATAATAAGGAGTACGATACCATTCCTGTATTCAATCTGAGCATTCCAAAAGAAATAAACGGTATAAATCCCAATCTTCTTGATCCTGGAAAAAGCTGGAGCGAAAAATCAGCATGGCTGGCAGCCGCAAAGGATCTGGCAGGAAAATTCATTACAAACTTTGACAAGTTTACAGGCAACGAAGAAACTGCAAAACTCGTAACTGCAGGACCAAAACTCTGATGGAATGAACATCTTCCTGCCGGTCGTATCCCTGATACTTGCATATATTGCGGGTTCAATTCCCACTTCAGTATGGGCAGGGAAGATGTTTCATGGCGTTGATATCAGAGAGCATGGCAGTGGAAATGCCGGTGCCACAAATACTATCCGGGTCCTGGGATGGAAGACAGGAGTACCTGTATTGATTATTGATATAGCAAAAGGGTTGGCAGCTGCATTGCTGCCAGCCTTTTTTCATGCTGCCATACCTGGCAGCAACCAGATGGTAATATTGCAGATAGCATGCGGAATGGCAGCAATTATCGGTCATGTCTTTCCGGTGTTTGCCGGGTTTAACGGAGGTAAAGGAGTGGCAACAACATTTGGCGTTTTGCTGGCTCTGCTACCATGGGCAACACTTACATGCGCAGGAGTCTTTGTTATTGTACTGCTTATCTGGGGTTATGTCTCCCTGGCATCAGTCACTGCCGGAATAATGTTCCCGGTATTCATCTTCACTTTATTCACTCCTCCTTCCGTTATTATGAAGATATTTTCAGTACTGATTGCCGTCGCTCTCATAATAACACATGAAAAAAACATAGTAAGACTCTTTCACGGAGAGGAGAAAAAATTCCTTTATAATAAAAAGAGTAAGAAGGAGATTGAGGAAAACAGGTGATCTAAATTTTCTGCCTTCCGGCAGGAATATGAAGATTTATCGGCTCTTCCATATACTTTTATATCAACTTTTGCCGTTTTTTTACTAAAATTGTATCGTAATTCATTAACCAATTAAAAAGATATGAAAAAAAATCTCATCCTTACAGCGTTGGTTTTATGCATAGCCGTAACTGCAGGTGCACAAAACACTTTTAACAAAGGTGATAAAGTTTTAAATCTGGGATTAGGTCTTGGTAATGCTATTTATACCGGTGGATACTATTCTACTGTTGTTCCACCCGTTTCAGCTTCTTTTGAACTTGGAATCATTGATCATCTGTTTGATGACAAGAGTTCTATCGGTGTTGGTGGCTATATAGGTTATATGTGCTACAGGTATGATTATTCAATTTATGATTATAAAATATCAAGTCTTATCCTGTCAACAAAAGGTGCATTTCACTATCAGCTTGTAAACAAGCTTGATACATATGCCGGTCTTCTTATCGGTCTTAATTTTGAATCAGACAATGATCCTGATTATGACTGGTCGTCTACAACATTGAAGGCTTCCGAATTTGTTGGTGCAAGGTATTATTTCACCGATAATTTTGCCGGTATGGCAGAGATTGGATACGGAATCGCTTACCTGAATCTGGGTATATCTCTCAAATTCTAAGACCTCTGAAAAACATAAAGCCCTTCATCCGGATGGATGAGGGGCTTTTCTTTATATAAGGATATGCACCTCTTTTATGAAGTAATTTTACTAATTTAGTATTATGGATAAACATTTAAGAACCTTATAAAATTTAAAGCAATGGAAGGAATAAAAGGAACAAAGACCGAGAAGAATCTTCTCAAAGCTTTTGCCGGTGAGTCACAGGCAAAGAATCGTTATGAATTTGCTGCCAAGGTTGCAAAGGAAGAGGGTTATGAGCAGATAGCTGCTATCTTCCTGACCACAGCTCTTCAGGAACAACAGCATGCAAAACGCTTCTTCCGTTTTCTTGAAGGAGGTATGGTTGAAATTACAGCTTCATATCCTGCAGGAAAAACCGGCACCACTTCAGAAAATTTATCAGCTGCCGCTGATGGAGAACACGAAGAGTGGACCGACCTGTACCCTGAATTTGCAAAAGTAGCGGAAGAGGAAGGATTCAAGGAAATTGCAACCGCTTTCAAGGCAATCTCAGAGGCAGAGAAGGCTCATGAGAACAGGTATCGTAAGCTTCTTGAAAACCTTATGGGTAACAAAGTCTTTGAACGCGAAGAGAAAGTATTCTGGTATTGCAGGAATTGCGGGTATATTCATTTCGGCACCAAGCCACTGAAGAACTGTCCGGCATGTCTCCATCCGATATCATATTTTGAGATCCTTAATGAAAACTATTAAAAGCTCATTTTTTATTATATGATCAGGGGAACTGAATTACTTGAGTTAATGGAAAGCAGGCAGAGCGAGAGGAAATACCTCGATACTCCTGTTGAAAGCGAGAAGATTGAAAGGATACTTGAAGCCGGAAGGATTGCCCCTTCAGCCTGCAACGGACAACCATGGAGATTCATTGTTGTTAACGACAGGGAAAAGTTAAAGGAGGTCTCATCGGCAGCGTCGGCAAAGACACTGAAGATGAATACTTTTGTTGACCAGGCTCCATTACTGATTGTCATCATCAGGGAGAAGTCAAACCTTTCTTCAAGGGCTGGTGCTCTTGTGAAAGATAAAGACTACTCACTCATTGATATAGGGATTGCAACTGCCTCCATGGCCTACCAGGCTTCTGCAGAAGGACTGGGAACATGTATCATCGGATGGCTGGATGAAAAGATGATCAGGAAATCTCTTTCAATACCAAAAACCAAAAGGGTTGAGCTGATCTTATCGGTTGGTTATACTGATAATACACACAGGACAAAGATCCGCAAGCCGCCCGTGGAGGTTATTTCATACAATAAGTATTGATAAAAACACGTAGAGCCGTTGCATGCAACGGCTCTACAATTTTTATGACGATTGGATTGATAATTATTTTAATTTTCCCAATGCCTCTTTTATTCGTCTTATTGCCTCTGTAATTCTTTCGTCTGAGGTAGCATATGAAATCCTCATACACTCGGGAGAACCGAAGGCAATGCCACCAACAACAGCTACCCTGGCCTGTTCAAGAAGATACATGGCCATGTCGTCTGAGTTGTTTATCACAGTGCCATTGAAGCTCTTCCCAAAGAAAGAGGTAATGTCGGGCATAACGTAAAATGCTCCTTCAGGTTTACTGACCTTCAGGCCGTCTATCTCTGCAAGCAGTTTGCAAATAAGATCACGGCGACGAAGGAATGCCTCTCTCATCTTCTCTCTTGAGTTGCTCTTCGAAGTGAGAGCTGCCAGTGCCGCACGCTGGGAAATTGAACTTACACCTGATGTAAACTGACCCTGCAACTTGATGCATGCTTTTGCAATCCATAGTGGTGCACCTATGTAACCTATCCTCCATCCAGTCATAGCGTATGCTTTTGACACACCGTTGGCGGTCACAACCCTGTCGGCAATGGATGAAAATGAAGCCAGGCTCACATGCTCGCCACTGAAAATGATATGCTCATAAATCTCATCAGAGACAATGATTATCTGTGGGTGTCTCTCCAGTACCTTTACCAGTGCCTCTATCTCTTTCCTGCTGTAAACCATTCCGGTAGGATTGGAAGGAGAATTGAAGATAAGCAGCCTTGTCTTTGATGTTATACTCGTTTCAAGCTGTTCAGGAGTTACCTTAAATCCGTTTTCAACGGTGGTTTTCAATACAACAGGCTTGCCTTCAGCAAGTATTATCTGATCGTAATAGCTTACCCAGTATGGAGCAAGAAGGATAACCTCATCACCCGGATCCACAACAGAAAGAATTACATTGACAAGCGAGTGTTTACCTCCGGCGGAGACCACAACCTGGTCAATGGTGTATTCAAGGCCGTTCTCTTCCCTGAACTTTTTAACTATTGCTTCACGCAAATCCCCGTAACCAGGTACGGGAGGATAGAATGAGTAGTTGTCATCAATTGCTTTTTTTGCAGCTTCCTTGATGTCATCAGGGGTATTAAAATCAGGTTCTCCGATGCTCATATTGATAACATCAATGCCTTTTTCCTTAAGCTCCCTGCTCTTCTGCGACATTGCAAGAGTCTGAGAAACTGAGAGCGACTGTACGCGTTTTGATATATGCTCCATTAGAATTATTCTTATCGTCCAAATTTATAACATAAAACGAAAAAACAAACTGACAGATTTTGCTTTATTTTGTATAAACATAAACATTGCCATGACAACATTTATTGAAATCCTGGAGATAATCCTGCCGGCACTGCTGGTCTTGATTACTGCATATGTAATTCTCTCAAAGACGATAAAAAATGATCAGGATCGTCGCAGGCAGGAAGCCGCACTGCAAAATGTAAAGCTTGTCACTCCTGTAAAGCTTCAGGCTTACGAAAGGATGGTATTGCTGCTTGAACGCATATCTCCTGAATCGCTGGTCATAAGAGTGAGTAAAGCCGACGCTTCGGCACAACAGTTGCATAATGCCCTCCTGTCAACTATCAGAAGCGAATATGAGCATAACCTCTCTCAGCAGATATACATGAGCAACGAGGCCTGGCAGATGGTCAACAACGCACGTAACTCTGTCGTCAGACTCATTAACGGTGTTGCGGCTGAGATACCACCTACTGCTTCAGGCGCCGATCTGTCTAGGCAGATAATTGAAGCTGCGCTTGAAGTTGATCCTGACCCGTGCAAGATGGCCATTGACTTTATCAAGGCCGAGGTGGGGAGGATGATTTAGTCTAAAGGCTAAAGGCTAAAGGCTAAAGGCTAAAGTCGAAAATTAAAAGTTAAAAGCAAAAAGGGTGCCTTCTTATAGACACCCTTTTAACTTTAGACTTTGGACTTTTGACTTTTATAGCAGATTGATACTCCTTTTCACAAACGAGCTGAGGGCTTCGCCCTTAAGCATATTGTTTGCAAGCATTGCCAGGTCAATAAGCTGCTTAACCTTTTGATGCTCAGAGCCAAATGCTGAAAGTATTGTCTTGCGTTTTTCTTCAAGAGCCGTCTTATCCTTTTTAATCTTCTCCAGATCGTCTTTTTCAACGGTGGTCACTTCTTCAGCTTTCTTTGAAGCATGCTCTTTCTCAATAAAATCAATCTCAACCTTTGATTTTTCTATTCCGGCACTGTTTTTCTTAAGCTCATCGCCATGCTCAGCTGTCAGGGCCTCAGAGAGAGAAACCACAAGAGGATGATTTGAGTTGATGACAAGATTGTAACTGTCGGGCAGTTCACCATAGAATGTATATCCGCCTCCGAACTGAGCCATCTCTTTCATTCTGCGCATGAACTCACTCTGTGTTATTACAACAGGCAGGTCATCCTCTCCCAGGCTCTCAAAAATAATATTGAATTTGGTCTTGTCCGTGTCAGTGACCTGGCTCTTGAAAACGGTGGTAAGATCTTCGGTTTGTGCCGGTGAAAGCTTTGATTCTTTCAGCTCCTCCTTACGAATAAGCTTCTCAATAACATCTGAGTCGACTCTTACATAACGCGTTCCTTCATTCTTTGATTCAAGAGCATTCACCAGGTGAGTATCGAGCTGTCCGTCAAGTACCAGGACATCATATCCCCTGGCAGTTGCTTTTTCAATATATGTATGCTGTGCTACAGGGTCCGTTGTATAAAGGTGAACAAGTGTGTTGTCCTTGTCAGTCTGGTTAGCTTTTATCAGCTCGGTATATTCTTCCTGTGTGAAGTATTTGCCTGTAGTGCTTTTGAAAAGAGCAAATTTAACAGCCTTCTCAAAGAACTTCTCATCAGAGATCATTCCATATTCAATAAAGAGCTTCAGGTCATCCCATTTGCTTTCGAAGTTTTCTCTCTCCTTCTTAAAGATGTCAGACAACCTGTCGGCGACCTTCTTTGTAATGTGACTCGATATCTTCTTGACATTGCTGTCGCTCTGCAGGTAGCTCCTGGAGACGTTCAGTGGAATGTCTGGTGAGTCAATCACACCATGAAGCAGTGTAAGAAAATCAGGTACAATACCTTCTACGGAATCGGTTACAAATACCTGGTTGCAGTAGAGCTGTATCTTGTTTTTCTGAATCTCAAAGTTGTTCCTGATTTTTGGGAAATAAAGTATCCCTGTGAGCTTAAACGGGTAATCAACATTAAGATGTATATAAAACAAAGGATCTTCACCCATAGGGTACAACTCGTGGTAAAAACTGTTATAATCCTCCTCCTTAAGATCGGAAGGTTTTCTGGTCCAGGCCGGCTGTATATTATTGATTATCCTGTCACGGCCGGTATCAGTCATTTTACCGTCTTTCCACTCTTTCTCTTTTCCAAAGATTATTGGCACGGGAAGGAAGCTGCAATATTTTTTCAGCAGCCCTTCGATTCTGGATTCTTCAAGAAATTCCTTTGACTCTTTTTCTATATGGAGGATGACATCTGTGCCCCTGTCGGTTTTTTCGCACTCTTCAATTGAATATTCCGGGCTGCCATCGCAGGTCCACTTTACTGCAGGAGCATCAGTGTTATAAGATTTTGAGATCACCTCTACTTTTTCAGAGACCATAAAGGCCGAATAAAAGCCAAGGCCAAAGTGACCGATCATTGTTGCTGCCTGGTCTTTATATTTATCAAGGAACTCATTTGCGCTTGAAAAAGCAATCTGATTGAGGAATCTGTCAGTCTCATCTGCTGTCATCCCAATACCATTATCTGAAACAGTGATGGTCTTTTTCTTTGGATCGACACTTACCCTAACAACAAGTTCGCCGACTTCACCCTTAAATTCGCCTGTAGAAGCCAGTGTTTTGAGTTTTTGTGTTGCGTCCACACCGTTTGAGACAAGCTCGCGGAGGAAAATCTCATGATCAGAGTAAAGGAACTTCTTAATAATAGGAAAGATGTTCTCAGTAGTTACGCCTATTTTACCTTTTTCCATATCGTTATTGTTTTCTTAATTATCTGCGGCTAATGTTCAAAGTGCGTGCCGCAGCCCGTTTCACTGCCAAATAGTCAGTTGCTGACACTAATACTGTTAAGCATGCTGTCAATTCTCTGACAGGCGATGGCTATTTCGTTGTCGGTAATTGTCAGTGACGGTGAGATGCGGAATGCGTCATCGCAGAAAAGGAAAGAGTCAATAAGCAGCCCGTGATGTGGTGCTTCAAGGTAAATTTTCTGGATAAGCTCTTTTCGTTTAACCTTTACCGCCAGCAGAAGGCCTGTGCCCCTCACCTCGCTTATCAGATCATTCCTGAGTGTTTTTTTAAAAAGATTGCCTTTACGCTCTGCGTCGCCGGCAAGGTTATTTTTTATAAGGTATTCCAGTGAGGCCTTTCCTGCAGCGCAACATACCGGGTGCCCTCCGAATGTTGTGATATGGCCAAGTACCGGGTTAACTGTCAGAGATGACATTATGGTATTTGAAGAGACAAATGCTCCCAGCGGCATTCCGCCTCCCAGTGCTTTGGCAAGGAGAAGGATATCAGGGACAACATTATATTTTTGCAATGCAAAGAGCGACCCAAGTCTTCCGAATCCAGTCTGTATCTCGTCAAATATAAGAAGTGCCCCGCAGCGGGTACATTGTTTTCGCAGTTGTTCCAGAAAGCCTCCCTGTGGTTCGATAATGCCTGCCTCTGCCTGAAGTGGCTCAACAAGAACAGCTGCAGTATGCTCATTGATCAGGTCAAGTGATTTCAGGTCGTTAAATTCGGCCATGGTTGTTCCCGGCATCAGGGGCCTGAATGCATTACGGTAAGTCTCGGCACCCTGGACACTCAGTGCCCCGGTGGTGGACCCGTGATAGGCATTACGGAAATATATTATCTCACTCCTGCCGGTAAATCGTCTTGCAAGCTTAATACCACCCTCAACGGCTTCACTGCCCGAATTGACAAAAAAGACTGACTGAAGCTCAGCAGGAAGAAGAGAGGACAAAAGGGTTGCATATTGTACCTGCGGACTCTGGATCACTTCGCCATAAACCATTACATGCATGTATGCATCGACCTGGTCTTTCACAGCCTTCACAACCTCAGGGTTGGCATGACCGGTGTTGCTTACACACACACCTGAGATAAGATCGAGGTAATCCTCACCCGAAGGACCATATAAAAAGCATCCCTCGGCTTTAGCTACCTCAAATAGCAAAGGTGATGGAGATGTCTGTCCGATATGTTCAAGAAAAAGCTGGCGGAAAGAAGGCATTTCAGCGCATCATTATATTTATGTCATTAAGTATTCCGTCACGGAACGACTTGCCAACAGGGAGAGTACGGGTTGTGTCGCCCATGGTGATCACCAGCGAGTTTTCACTTATTGACCTTATAGCGCTTTTATTTACCATGTAAGAACGATGTATCCTTATAAATAATGAAGGAGGAAGCTGGCTCTCGATAGCCCTCATGGTAAAATGAATGGTATACTTCTCATCGAGAGTCATGACATTTACATAGTTCTCAAGCGCTTCTATATAAAGAATCTCTTTTAGTTTCAGCCTTACAAGCGAGGATGTCTTTTTAATAAATATCTCCTCTTCACCCGCTGCTGAAGGTGGGATACGCATCTGGTTGTAACGCATCATCTTCTCAACGGCCTTGCAGAAACGTGAATAGGTAACAGGTTTAAGCAGGTAATCAATCACATTAAAGTCAAACGCTTTGTAGGCATGAGATTCGCTGGCTGAGACAACAATGACGTTTGGCGGATTCTGAAGGCTGGAGAGAAAATCAAACCCGTCCATCTCCGGCATTTCGATATCCAGAAATATCAGATCAACATCAGTCTTCTCCATCAATGAGTTTCTGGCTGATATTGAATCACTAAAAGTTCCGGAAAGGCCTAATGAAGGCGACTTACTTACGAAAGTCTCCAGAACCTTGCATGACATCGGGTCATCGTCTACAATAATGCAGTTCATTTTAGAACAAAGGGTATATTTCCAAAATGGCGTTTAGCAAATGTAAAAAAAATGATTAATACTTTTCTAAAAAAGTAATCAAGAAAATATTAATTAAAATAAGGTGATCGGGATAAAGAATATAAAGAATTGAATTCTTTATAAGACAGGTTAAAAAAAAAAGCCCCGCATTGGGGCGGGGCTGTATCTTCTTACTTCAGGCCTTTTGAGAGTGCCGGAGCAGCTTTGAATTTAACGACCTTCTTAGCAGGAACGTTAAGTTTCTGGCCGGTACGTGGGTTACGTACAACTCTTGCACTTCTTTTTTCAACTTTAAAAGTACCCATTGATGGGAGCTGAAGTCTCTGGCCTTTTTTCATTGCCTCGCCAAATGAACCTACAAATGCATTAAGAGCATTGTTTGCATCTTTAATTGAAAGATTTGCTTTTTTTGCAATGCTGCTTACTAATTCTTTTTTTGTCATGATGATAGATTTTAGGGTTATACCAAATTCTATTAATTGATTACAAATTTATTCCATTATTTTTCATATGCAAGTCTTTTAGTCTTTATTTGCAGCGCAAACACCGATTTTTATGTGAACAGCGCATTTTTTTTGACCAAGGATGCCCATTTTTACATGAAGGAAGCATCATCGCAGTAGTTTATTGCCCATTATTGGCGGGAATGAGGAGGTATGAAGAAAATATTTTCTGAAGAAAATGATGAGGTAGTTTCGAAAATGAAAAAATTGCTATATTTGCGGCGGAGAAATGGCAGAGCGGTCGAATGCGGCGGTCTTGAAAACCGTTGTCCTGCTACC
>Ga0209098_1000807_pt1 | contig 32662 bp, 24 predicted proteins | sample AD_JPNHW1_MetaG_FD_184429 | JGI IMG/M metagenome (GOLD analysis project Ga0209098, IMG submission 184429) | Active sludge microbial communities of municipal wastewater-treating anaerobic digesters from Japan - AD_JPNHW1_MetaG (SPAdes) (version 2) | ecosystem: Engineered > Bioreactor > Anaerobic...
AACCGTTGGCATCGGTGACGGTATAGGTATGGGTTCCTGCAGCCTGGGTGAAATCGCCGGTTCCGGTGTAAGGAGCGGCGCCGCCGGTGGCAGAAATGGTAACGGTGGAGTTGCCGCCGTTGCAGGCGATGGCAGTATGCGATTCGCCGGCAACCAGGATTTCAGGTTGTGAAATGGTAACAGTCACATCGTCGGAACAACCGTTGGCATCGGTGACGGTATAGGTATGGGTTCCTGCAGCCTGGGTGAAATCTCCGGTTCCGGTGTAAGGAGCGGCGCCGCCGGTGGCAGAAATGGTAACGGTGGAGTTGCCGCCGTTGCAGGCGATGGCAGTGTGCGATTCGCCGGCAACCAGGATTTCAGGTTGTGAAATGGTAACAGTTACATCGTCGGAGCAACCGTTGGCATCGGTGACGGTATAGGTGTGGGTTCCTGCAGCCTGGGTGAAATCGCCGGTTCCTGTGTAAGGAGCGGCGCCGCCGGTGGCAGAAATGGTAACGGTGGAGTTGCCGCCGTTGCAGGCAATGGCAGTATGCGATTCGCCGGCAACCAGGATTTCAGGTTGTGAAATGGTAACAGTTACATCGTCGGAGCAACCGTTGGCATCGGTGACGGTATAGGTATGGGTTCCTGCAGCCTGGGTGAAATCGCCGGTTCCGGTGTAAGGAGCGGCGCCGCCGGTGGCAGAAATGGTAACGGTGGAGTTGCCGCCGTTGCAGGCAATGGCGGTGTGCGATTCGCCGGCTGTCAGCACTGAAGGCTCATTGATAATGACATATTCATGGTCTGACTCACAGCCTCCGCTGATATTCTTTACTTTGATAAAGTATGTTCCGGCGACAAGGCCATTAAAAATGTTACTGTTCTGATAGGTTGCTCCGTCATCTTTCGAATACTGGAAGTCGCTGATAGCGCCTGAACCCGGAGTTACAGCAATAGACCCGTTGTTGCCTGCATAGCATGTGACATCTGTAACGGATGTAGTAAATTCCGGAACAGGGTTAACCGTGATGACAACCTGGTCGGTTGAGGAACAGTTCCCCGAAGCATTGGTTACTGTAAGCGTATAGGTAGTAGTAACCGAGGGAGTGGCTATAGGATTGGCAATGTTGGTGTAATTCAATCCGGTTGACGGGCTCCAACTGTAGAGAACACCCCCGGTTCCGTTCAGCTGTGTGCTTTCGCCGTTGCAGATGGAAACATCCTGCCCGGCTTGGGCGACTATAGCAGTCGGGCTTCCGATTGTAGCAGTTGCAGTAACGTTGGGATAGCAACTGCCCGGGTCCCTGACAAGTATGGTGTACGTCCCGGCTGATAGTCCCGTAAAAGTATTAATGTTTTGCCATGTTGAACCATTATTGATGGAATACTGATAGCTACCTGACCCGCCTGAAACGTTAACGGTAATCGTTCCGTTGCTTTGTCCAAAGCATTGAAGATTCAGAGCTGATACCGAGGTGATATTTGCCAGTTCATAAAGGTGGATGGTCTGGGTTACATAAATCTGGTTTGACTCGCACGGACAACTGACAGGAGCCTTGACAATAAAAGTCTCGTCATTATCTGAGATGCCATCCGATACTGCAGAGTAAGGAATATCAATATAGGCAACATTGGCAGGGAAAGTAATCTGCGTCGGGAATGGCTGATTGTCTGACGTGAGAATATCTGTGCCATTGGTGGCAGTTCCTGAAATATTCAGATTTACCGTCAGAGGAGCGGATATATCGGAACCGGAACGTTCAATTCTCAAATAATCATTGCATCCTTCGAAAATATTGTTCTGGCCTTCATTAAAGCTGCCATAATTGTTCAGAGCGTAGTTGGTCAGGGAAATATTTTGAGAATTAAAACTTTTAGCTCCTAAAAATACACCGGCATCCCATTCCTGGTCAGAAGCATCTGCAATACTCATCCTGATCCTGTAAGTAGAACAAGGCTGAACAGCGTAGGTAGCTTTCAGAACAACGGTTCCGCCATCATATTGCATTGTAAGTGAACCTGAGGCGTTGGAAAAGTAATAGGTTTCATTCGTTGCCGGGAATGTGCCATAATTATTGGTTACTGCCGGATGAATAGTATTGATCGAAACGGGAGTTGTGGTTCCTGGAATTGTAGCCAGATTTACGGCATTGTTTGTGTAAGGTCCGGAGATGCCGGGGCCGCTCAGGAAAAATCCAAAGGCGTCGTTGTATTGCGAACCAACATATTCAAGATATTCTTCCGAAGTAAAAACAAAGGTGAATTCGATGGAGTCGCCTGCGGGTACGAAATCAAATTCCAGCACAGCAGCATCATACATAGTCCTTCCGGTGATAGTGGCCAGATCGGGATCGGAGGCATTGCTGACCTTTTTATCTGATTTCCCGGTATTGTTGTTGGGGCCCATGGCCGACGATGCATTGCCGGTGCAAAGGAGCAATCCTTCCTCGAGGGGGAATGATGATGTTCCTTTACTGAAATATGCCAGTTGGCGGTTTCCGGGAGTGCCCGACCAGGTGTGATTTACCCATGTGTTATTATTGTTTCTGTTATAATAACCAAAACGTACATTGCTGGCAGTCAGGCAGCCGGTAACCAGAACATTCTGAACCAATTGCTCTGCCGAATATGCATTATAGGTTGCATTCTCAGCAACTGAGATAGAACCGGCAGGGGCGTCAGAATTATTCCCGGCCCTATAGGCTGATGTAAAGGGAGAATCAGGCGGCGGTATACGGTTTGCCACTGAGCTATTCTCTTTACTTACTTGTCCGTTGACGTTCAGCGCCAAAATCATTATTACTAGCAATGGCAGCCTCTTCAGGTTGACGTTATTTAAAATCATAAATGACGATCCTTTTGTATTAAAGGCCGACTTCCGATTAATTAATAGAGAATTTTTCATGGGTATTATGGTTTTACCAATGGCTGATTCAGTTCGACTAGAGGCGGTGTTTTCTTCCTGATAATTGTTTAACCGGGACAGGAATGAACCCAGGGAAGATGGAATAACCAATCAGATTGTTTTCAAAATGAAACAACCGTGAAACTGGTTTTCTGTTGTTACGGATGGGAACAGTGAAAGGCTTAATAAAAAAATATCCCTGATAAAACATACTGATACCAGATAATGAGCAGTATGTCAGTTGCTTATTAATTCGTTTTAACAGAGTATCGTGAGTAAGCGTTTTCAATGTTTGTGCGTAAGACAGGTGAATATTGAGTAGTGTTTTGATTATTTATTTTTTTGGAATCATCTGATCATCCAATTTCTTGCCAAAAATTGTAACATGCTATACTTCATGTTATTATGTTTGGTTGCCTCTGCTAATCCGGCTTTTCAGATTTCATTTTGAAAAAAAAATTTAATTCAGTAAAATAATTGTGTGGGATGAAAAATGCTGTTCTGAATTTTTCATTTCATGCGGAGTAAAATGACGTTACTTCTGGTCCAATCATTTCAGATTGAGTGGATATTCAATGAGATCAATGATGTTCAGATAGGATTATTATCAAAGGATTCCGTCCGGGATTAAACTATTTCCTGCAATAAATGAAGGGAAACGAATTCTTTTGGCAATCATTTGACTGGTTTCTTTTCGGTTCATCTCTGCGAAATAGTTCCAAAATGGGACAATGTTCGCTCCTGCGTTTAATTTTGGAAAGCTGACCACGAAATAATTACCAGGAAACTTTCCATGGCCGATGGAAGCTGGCCCAATTCCGGTACTGATAAATTCATCATGCCGACCAACGTGTTGCCCCGACATAGTATCAAAAGGAAGCGGCCGATCAATTCAAAATATTGATTAACAAATATTAACAATGACAGAAGGCGATCTGTACCTATTTTTGCCGTTCAGACAATATGAAAGCCGGAATTACCACTTTACTGATCATTTTTGTTTTAATCTCCCGCGCCCGGGGGCAGGAACAACCTGAACATAATGTTCGCGTGGATGGTTTTGTTACCACCATCAGGGGTAATGCGTTGCAATACGTTAATATCATTAACCTTAATAAGCGCACAGGAACGATAACCGATGCAAAAGGATCGTTCCGGATTGCAGCCTCTCCGGATGATACGCTGGTGTTCAGTTCCGTGGGATTTCAGAACAAGAAAATGCGGGTACAACCCTATCCCGGCAATCCGGTTTGCCCTGTTCACATATATCTGCAGGAGGACACCATTACGCTTTCCGGGGTCACTATTCATGACTGGCCGAGGAACCTGACGGCGTTGCGCCAGGCTGTCCTTGCTCAGAAAATTGAGGAACCGGCCATAGCTGATTTAAACCTGAATGTTGTAGTACCGGATGCCCCTCAGCCAGGTTCTCCGATAACGCTGCCGGGTATGGGTAATCCGGGACTCACCTATACGATTCCGGGACCGATAACTGCCTTGTACAATGCTTTCAGCCGCAGGGGAAAGTCGATGCAGCGATATGCCGAACTGACCCGGCAGGACAGGATCCATGAAATGATAGCAAGGAAATATAATCCTGAAATAGTAAAAGACATTACCGGATTCAAATCTGATGAAGAAATCATTGCCTTCATGGATTACTGTAACCTCTCGGTCAGTTTCCTGCTGAACGCAACTGAATACGAGATCTTATGCTCGGTGAAAGACTGTCTGGCGAACTATCTCGCCGAAAAACAACAGTAAGGTTGCACTGATCAGGGGAAGCAGGGTATATCGCCCTCCATGGATGCATCCAGTAGTTCCTTCACAGTCGAAATTAACAGACCAACAGAGGTATCTGCGGCGCCGTAATAGATCTTTACTTCGCTGCTTTCTATGGCAAAACCTTCCCGGTCGTATGCTTCCACTATCATACCGCTGGGGAAAGTTACATTCGGCACCTGCCCGGCGAGTTCCCAGATTTCCCTTGGTTCCAGTATATTGCAGCGACAACGGCCCAATACTTTTGAAGGATCTTTTAAGTCAAGCAGCATGACTCCGCCCTGGTAAATGTTGGCGCTTCCGAAATGCCCGGCAACGCCGTGGTAAACATGAAGCCAGCCTTTGCGGGTCTTTACAGGCGGCGGACCGGAACCGATAAATTCGTCCCAGTAATGAAACCGGCCGTCAATCAGAGGCGCTACCGGCGTCCAGTCGATAAGGTTGTCCGATCCGCTGAGCCAGATGGTGCTGCCTGAGGTCGGTCCCCCCGTGTGCCTGGCTTTGTTCGGACGGTCCATACGGAGATATTTCCCGTTGACTTTTTCAGGGAAAAGCACACCGTTGCGGATATCTTCATTGGATGTGAGGCCAAGGAAATCGAAATCCCTGAAGTCATCGGTGACTCCCAGTCCCAATTGGCAGCCGTCTTCCATATCCATGGCGAACATGATGTAAAAACGGCCTTCAAGGTTTGTGATCCGTGCATCATACGTGTGAAAGATCCTGCCTTTCACATTTTCGATCCCTTTGAAATGCACGATCCTGTTTTCCACACTGAAGTTCACGCCGTCAGGGCTTTGCGCCATTACCAGAAATGTTTCCCGGGAACGGCCCTGAACGCGCAACATCAAACGGTAAATATTTCCGTCCTTGATGGCGCCGGGATTGAAGGCGCTGGTGGCATCGACCAATTCCGGGGGAATAGGGGGAATGTCATCGCGGGTAATGATCGGATTTTTAGGATGCCGTTTCATATCAGTCAGTATTGGTTTAATTAATGCATAATGACTTTTACCCGGCAGGTTTCGGCAGATGATACAGGGATCAGGTTTCCTTCAATGGCATTGCCGTCAACAAATACCCGGCTTACTCCTTTTTCGGAACCGTTCGGGTTCTCAATTTCAAAGATATACCTTGTTTGCCGGTAAACACGCTCGGCTTTGAACGATTTCCAGTGCGATGGAATGGCGGGATCGATAATCAGACCGTCATAGGTTGACCGGATGCCGAGAATATAATCGTAGCTCACCCGGTACATCCATGCCGCAGAACCGGTCTGCCATGAATGGCTTGCCCGGCCCGGCTGCGAATGTTCGTTGCTGGTGATATACTGCGAATAAACATAAGGCTCGGCTACAAAGGTTTCGCTGTCGATACGGTTCGGCAGCATTTTTTTAAAATATTCAAATGCCTGGTTGCTGCGTCCCAGCATAGTTTCGGCCTGGATGACCCATGTTGTAGGGTGGCAGAATACAGCGCCGTTTTCCTTTTTACCCCAGACGCAGCGGGTGACAAGGCCAATTTTTGGATCTATTTCACGCCAGGCCGGCGTGCATTTTTTGGGGCCTTCCGGCGAATCGAGATATTTCTTTACGCTGTCCATGGCGGTAACCAGGCGATCCCGGTTTGGAAAACCTGCAATTACCGGCCATATCTGGGTGTTGAGGAATATCTTCCCGTACTTGTTGTCCTTTGAACCGACACGACGGTCTTTTTCACCGAAGGCGCGGATATACCACTCGCCGTCCCAGCAGTTTTCTTCAACGGCTTTCACCAGGTTTTCACGGACGGCGGCTACTTCTGATTGCGCTGTTGTCATCCTGAGGCGGCCAAGCAATTCAATGAAAAGGTTGAGCATGGCGGCATAGAACATGCCTCCCCAAACACTTTCGCCTCCTTCGTCGCCGCCGATATAATCAAGAGTATCGTTCCAGTCGCCACGGCCAAAGATGGGTAACCCGTGCTTGCCCAGGTTGTTTTTGGCATAGTTCACAACGCTGAACATGTGGTCCAGGATAGTATCGGGATCGGCATCAATAAATGGCTGTTTATCATGAAGAAGATCAAAGTCGCCGGTTTCCTTGAGGTATTCCGTTACCGCCAGCATGAACCAAAGCGGATCGTCGCAATGGCAGGTGAATTCGCCTTGCCCGTCTCCGTGGAAATGGTGGTACACCTTGCCGTCCTTGCGCATCTGTCGCGAAAGCAACTGAATACGTTCTTTTGCTTTCCCCGGGTTTGAGATGGTCACGGCAATTGTATCCTGCGATGTATCGCGGAATCCGAAGCCCCGGCCGATCCCCCAGTAATAAAAACTGATCACACGGCCAACATCAAAAGCAACTTTGGCCTGATAAGGCAACCAGTATCGCATGAATATATTCACGTCATCATCAGGAGTGTCAACGGTGGTATACGAAAAGTATTTATCCCACGTCCGGTTAAGCTTTGCGAATGCAGCATCAACTTCAGCAACCGACTTATACTTCTGAACCCTTTGTTCTTTCATCTCCCCGAACCTGATTTTTTCAATCACTCCCAGCGAGAAAACCAGGTCGGTGGTTTCACCGGGATTCAGTTCAATATCCACCTTCAGCGCATTTACTACATTTCCGAAATCGGTGTCCTGACATGAAAGGTTTTCCTTTTCTATGCTTTCAGGGTTGTTTTCGTTCCGGTACAGCCCGAGAAAACGTTCCCGCAGGGTTTCAAAACCTGTAACGGGCCTGTTCACGGTGAAAAATGTCCACTGGTCCCACTCCTTGTTTTCCTGTTGCTGTGTGCCGCTCGTTTCGGTAACCCAATAGGTTTTGGTGGAGAAAAGGGCGTTCAGGTCCTTCTCGAAATGGGAACGGTTGAAATGCTGGTCGTCGCACTGGTTGATCAGATCCACCATGGCATGGCCCAGGGCTAATTCTACATAGCCGTAAACAGATAGTTTCCGGGATTTCCTGCCCGTATTTTTCAGGCTTGCTTTCCAAATTTCCTGGTCATCATCTTCTGGAACGAAGAACAGGACGGATGAATCTATATCATTGGCCGAAGCTTCGGCTCTGGTATAGCCGAAACCATGGGCTACTTTATATGCTTCGGCGTGCTTCCCGACAGGTTGCCACGTAAGGCTCCAGATTTCGCCGGTTTCGTTATCCCTGATGTAAATATATTTCCCGGGTCGGTCGGGGGGCACTTCGTTGATCCGGTACCTTGTGATACGTCCGTGCAAAGGGCTTTTATAATAACTGATTCCTCCGCCGTTGTTCGAAATGGTGGAAAAATAACGCCCGTTGTAAATATAATTGATCCAGGGGCTGGGCGTGCGCGGGTTGGTGATCAGATATTCTTTGCCGTTTTTGATGAAGTGTCCGTAATTCATAACTCATTTTTTAATGTTTGTTCACAAAACCGTCGTCATGATCATCCCTGATATTTGTCCGTAAGGCATGGATCATCTCTTTCAGGTTTTTAATACCGCCTATGGTGAACCAGATGGTCACAATGATGGATGCCGTCAGAAAGACGTAGGTATATACTTTCCAGAAATTCATCCACTGATTGTTGGTGAATGGCTTCACGAAGAAGTAGAAGAGCGTCCCGATAATGAATACGACTACCCAGGCTGCCGTCCAGCCGGTTGTTACATAATAGATCGCTTTGTCGCCTTTGGTGAATTCTTTGGTCGGGGCTAACACTTTCCAGCCTTTGATAACTTCCGTGTCGGACGATGAGAGTTCGGTCTGAACGGCATATTCGCCACGGTGCAACAATTTATCAAGGTTGTATGCTTTTCCGGGGGTGAGTAACGAAACGATTACATATACCAGCGAAGCAGATACCATGGCGATAAGCCAGCCCCATTGTCCGTTGATGGGGAAATCGGTGATGATCTGGTTGAGCAGGATGTTGACCGATGAGGCGGTTGCCCCGGTGATCATGGCCGCCCAGGCTGCCGGGGTAGTGCCTTTCTTCCAATAAAGGCCGCCGATGATGACGGCGCCGGAGCCTCCCACAAAAATGGCCCCTGAAATATTCAGGAACAGGAATACTTTTTCCGTTTGCTGGAACAGGATGCTCAGGATGAAAATCGTGATCCCGACGCCGAGGATCGAGAGTTTCAGGTATTTAAGATGCTCTTTGGGCTCGAAGGGTTTCTGCCTGATCGGCACTACTACATCCTGGATAAAGATGCTTCCCCAGGAGTGCATATACGTATTATGACAGGTGATGGCTGCTGCCAGCATGATGGCCGCGAAAGCGCCTTTCAATCCTACAGGCAGCATATAGTTGAGGATCATGGGAACACGGAGCTGGCTCTGGTCGGCGGGGGCGAAACCGGCCAGCATGTTGTTGATGGAATCGGCGATTACTTTGTAGTTCTCGTGGTGGAAAATGGTGTAAGCGACAATCGGGACGATCATCAGGAATAATCCCCATTGCGGTACCAGCCTCCAGTTTGTAAGCACATCCGCCATCTTGGCTTCGTGTGCGTTCTTGGCGGCAATGCTGAACGAGGAATTGCCCTGCCATGAGAGTTTGGTATATATAATTCCTATCATCCCGATAAAGAAGAACCATGGATTAAAATCCTGAACTTCGCTTGCATCGAAAGGATTGATCAGCGACTTACCGGTGGGAGCCGCTTTTACGGCTTCACCGATGTCAACCCAGCCTACCTGAACCAGCAGCAGTATCACGATGATCACAAAAACGATATTCACAAAAACGCCCTGGATGAAGTCGGTGAACATGACGGCGATGTGCCCCCCCGTAAAGATGAAGTACAGGGGAACCAGCACCATCACCGCAGTTGTTAAAATGAATGTACCGGAGTATGGTCCGATGAGGCCGATTTCGGGTATCCCGCAGAAATAAATGAAAAATTTGGCAGTTACGGATGGGAAGATGATCATATTCACGATGCCTGATAGAAAGGCCAGCATCCCGGCGAATATCCTGAAAGTCCTGCTGTATCTCATTTCGAAGAATTGAGCCATGGTAAGGGCCCGTGTTTGTCGGAAACGGTATACAACCCAGCCTGTGACGCTGATGGCAACAAGAATGACGGAGGTTGGCATCTCCCACCACCGGGAATTAAAACCTGCATTGTAATTCTGCTCCAGGGCGCCTACCACGGTAATGGCCCCTAAGGCGGCGGTGCCGTGAAACATGGATATGATGTAGCGCCCGCCTGTACGCCCTGTTGCCAGGAAATCGGTCACGCTTTTTAAAAGGCTTTTGCTCAGGAACACCATGCCAAGCATGATTGAAAACAAGACGATGATGATACTCCAGTCGATCCAGGTCAGGTTCATAGCAGATGGTCTGTTAAGGGTTAATGAAAAGGTGTTTATGACTTAGCTGGTCTTATTTCGGTTTTAATTTATCCAGCACAGGCTCGGCGAGGCCTCTTGACAGGTTGATTTCCGGATCCAGCATTTCGAGGACGAACATTTCGTTGACTCCTTTTTTCAGGAAAGTTGCAGGACAATACAGCGTTTGCTGGGGCCCTATATTCCAGTACCTTCCGAGATTGTTGCCGTTTATGAATACCACACCCTTGCCCCAAAGGCTCATATCAATGAATGTATCCCCTGTTTTGTCAAGTGTGAAAGTGCCGCGACGGTACATGGGTCCGGCCGGTTTTTTCTTCTCAGTTCTGGCAGCGGCAAAATCCGGTAATTTGGTCATCGGCAAGGGGAAAATCTCCCAGTTTTTCAACTCCTGTTTCCCGAGAATCACATTGCCGGTTATACCTTTTCGATTATCGGTCATTCTCCTGCCGTAATTGATGCGGCCCATATTTTCGACCAGGATTTCAAGTTTGTTGTTGGCTGTCCTGGTTTGAATTTCTATCGAATCCTGTTTTAACCGGCGGTCAAGGGTGCCGACCGGAATCCCGTTTATCATGACTACCGCAAAATCCCTTAATCCGTTGATTTTCAACATTGATTTTCCGGGCTTTGCGATGGTTGTCCGGTATAATATATAGCCATATCCCTGGTTCACCTCTTCCATTGTCAGAACTGAGGCCGATCTGATGGGTTTGGGCAACAGGCTGGTCAGGCTGTGAACCTCGCTGAGCCTGAAATAGGGGATACTTATGACCGGCAAACGTTCGGGAACTTCAGGGATTAGCGTCCCTTCAGGCAGAAATGGAAAGATGAGTTTTTTAATGGCATAGTACTTTTCGGTCGGCCATCCGGCTTCATTAACCGGCGCATCATAATCGTAGCTCGTGATATCGGGCTGAATGGGAAATTCATTATTGTAGTTGGCGCCATTCATAAAGCCGAAGTTCGTTCCGCCATGCAGCATGTAAAAGTTGAAAGAAAATCCGGAATTGAGGAGTGTTTTTATGTCCTTTACCACATCGTCGGAATTTACGTCAGACTTCGGCTCGCCCCAATGGTCAAGCCAGCCGGGATAATATTCAGGAATAAAGTAAGGCCCGGAGCCATTGTTATATTTATTAACCGTATCCATAAGGGCATCAGGATCGGTTTCCCCGTTGATAGCCGGCAGGATACCGGGCAGGTATCCGTCCTTGCATTGAACAGGCCCGTCGGCCGTGAACAGCGGTACCGTAAAACCGGCTTTGACGAACATATCGCGGATCAGCGACATGTATTCCTTGTCATTTCCGTATGAGCCATATTCGTTTTCAACCTGCGCCATGATAATCGGTCCGCCGTTGGTCACCTGGAGATCACGTACCTGGTTGCCGATTTCCATGACGTATTTTTCCGCTGCAGCAAGAAAACGCGGGTCTTTACTTCGTACAACCATATCTTTTTCCCTGAGCAGCCACCAGGGATATCCGCCAAATTCCCATTCGGCACAGGCATAAGGCCCGGGACGCAGGATTACCCACAGGCCTTCGGCTTGCGCCATCCTGATGAATGTCGCCAGGTCGCGGTTGCCGGTTTTAAAGTCGAATTTCCCGGGCATGGGTTCATGATCGTTCCAGAAACAGTAAACAGAGATGGTGTTAACGCCCATGGCATGAGCGGTTTGCAGCCGGTTTTGCCAGTATTCGCGGGGTATACGCTGGTAATGCATTTCGCCGGAAATGATCTGCAAAGGCTTTCCGTCCAGTTTGAAATCCATACCTTCAGCCGTGAAAGTGTGTGACGGATTTTGTGCAGGAACTGCAAAAGGGATCAGGGATATACAGGTGATGACAAACCTCAGGAAAAGTTTCATGACGGGTTTTGGAGTTATGTTTTATTGAATCGAATCGGCAACGGAGAACTTCCAGCGTGTTTCGGAAGAGTACATATTCCCCGGTCGCAGGATCACATTCGGGAAACCGGGAATATTCATGGAATTGGGATAGTGTTGGGTCTCGGTACAAAAAGCTGCATGGGGCATATATGGAACTCCGCCTTTACCGGTGATGCTGCCGTCGAACCAGTTGGCAGTATACAACTGCATGCCGGGTTCCGTGGTGAAAACTTCCATCACCCTGCCGCTTCCCGGATGAAAGACCCTGGCAGCCGGTGCAAGCTTGCCCGATAGATTCCTGAGACAATAATTGTCGTCATAGCCTTTGTAAAGTTCCCCGATCCGTTCCCCGATGGTATGCGGGGTAGTAAAATCAAAAGCAGTTCCGGCGACAGGCTTCAGGAAACCGGTTGGAATAATGTTCCCGTCAACCTCTGTAATCTGATCGGCAAGAATAACGAGCTGATGGTCCAGAATATCGCCCGAACCTTCACCGCGCAGGTTCCAGTAAGAATGGTTGGTCATGTTGACCGGTGTGGGTTTGTCGGTCATGGCATAATAGGATACCGATAACTCATTGTTGTTATTCAGCGAATAAACAACCTTTACCTGCAGGTTGCCGGGGAATCCTTCCTCGCCGTCGGGACTGAAATACTCCAGGATTACAGAAACATCATCATCGGTACTCACTGCTTTTGATTTCCAGGCTTTTTTGTTGAAGCCTTCAAATCCACCATGCAACTGGAAAGTTCCCTTGTTCGGCGATACCTTATATTCTGTACCGTCAATCTTAAATGCCGAGCCGGCAATGCGGTTACAGGTACGTCCTACAATACAGCCAAAGTATGGTTCTGTATTCATAATCAGTTTTTCAACAGCGTCATAACACAGCAGCACATCGTCCGTCTTGCCGTTCTTGTCCGGGATCCAGGCTTCGGTAAGCGAGCCGCCGTAATTGGTCAGCCTGATTACAATCCCATGGTCGTTCTCGAGCGTGTATCTGAATACCTCTTCACCCGTGGGAAGGTTGCATATATGCAGGGAATTGATTTTCATTGCTGTCTGATTATGGTTTTTACAGTAAATTTGAAGGTCGGCTCTTTTACATAGTAAAGATAAAGAACCTGAATGGCATTTACCAACCTGTTGCTAAAAAATACAAATTTAGTAACTTGCTTTTGTATTGATGCTAATAATTAAAAAAGATCAATAAGTTTTATAAGCTTAGTAATAAACTTAATGAAAGTTACGATGAGGAGCATTACCAGAAAATTATCGGGGTTAGTGCTGATGATGGTATTCAACATGCTGTCAATCAGTCTTTTTTCGCAAAACCAGGAAGCCGGGACAGAAAATTTTCTTTTTTTGAATCCAAAAATTTCACCGGAAGACCGTGTCAATGACCTGGTCGGTAAGCTAACGCTCGAAGAGAAAATATTACAGATGCAGCACGATGCTCCGGCTATTCCGCGGCTGGGAATTCCGGAGTATAACTGGTGGAACGAATGTCTGCACGGGGTAGCCCGAAATGGCATTGCAACGGTATTTCCTCAGGCCATCGGCATGGCGGCCACCTGGGATCCGGGGCTTATTCACAGGGAGGCCGATATTATCGCTACGGAAGCCAGGGCGAAATATGCTGAAGCCATCGGTAAAGGGGAACATGGTATTTATCAGGGACTTACCTTCTGGTCGCCTAATATCAACATATTCCGCGATCCGCGATGGGGAAGGGGGCAGGAAACATACGGCGAAGACCCCCGTCTGACAACCGAAATCGGGAAAGCTTTCGTCACAGGGCTTCAGGGCGATGATCCCAGGTATTACAAAGTGATTTCAACGGCAAAACATTTTGCCGTTCACAGCGGACCAGAATCCGAACGTCATCGTTTTGATGCATGGCCTTCCATGCGCGATCTCTACGAAACCTACCTTCCGGCTTTCGAAGCCCTGGTGAAAGAAGCAAAAGTGTATTCGGTGATGAGTTGTTACAATCGTGTTTATGCTACCCCCACTTCGGGAAATACTTTCTTGCTGAAAGATATCCTTCGCGATACCTGGGGTTTCAAAGGTTATATAGTGTCTGACTGCTGGGCTGTTTCCGATTTCTATAATTTCCACAATTTCGTGCCTTCTGCCGATAAAGCTTCGGCGCTGGCTGTGAGGGCTGGTTGCGACCTTGCCTGCGGCAACGAATATGTTCACCTGAACGAAGCCATCAAAAGCGGCTACCTCACCGAAGCCGATCTGGATGTTGCCCTCAGAAGGGTATTTATGGCGCGGATGAAGCTGGGGATGTTCGATCCTCCGGCCCTGGTGCCCTATGCTTCTATTCCGCCATCGGCAAATAACACCGAAGATCACCGACAACTTGCACGCCAGGTCGCCTGCGAAAGCGTCGTCCTTCTTAAGAATGAACATAACCTGCTTCCCTTCTCAAAAAAAATAAGGACTGTTGCCGTTATCGGCCCTTATGCCAACGATACCTCGGTTTTGCTGGGCAATTACAATGGTACGCCGTCGGCGCCGGTCACCCTGTTGCAGGGAATACTCAACCAGGTGGGCAAAGGTTTGAAAGCTGTCCATTATGAAACAGGCGTGAAAAGGCCCGAAGTACTGGCCAGGCTTATGCAGGCAGGTGATGAAGATGTGTCTGAAATGCTGAGGAATCTGGCTGACGAAGCCGTGAAAACCGCTTCTCAGTCAGATGCCATTGTTTTCATCGGCGGTATTTCTCCAAACCTGGAAGGGGAAGAAATGGAAGTGAAAGTGGAAGGCTTTTCCGGCGGCGACCGCACTACCCTGGATATGCCGGCTGAACAGGTGAAATTGCTCAAAAGGCTCAAAGATACCGGGAAGCCTGTAGTATTGGTATTGACCAACGGAAGTGCATTGTCAGTCGGCTGGGCAAATGAAAATATCCCCGCCATTGTCGAGATGTGGTATCCGGGCGAAGAAGGCGGGAATGCCCTGGCTGATGTCCTTTTCGGACGCTATAACCCTGCCGGGAGGCTGCCGGTTACCTTTTATAATTCGGTGGATGAACTTCCCGCTTTCGATGATTATTCGATGGAAGGACGTACCTATAAATATTTCAGGGGGAAACCGCTGTTCCCGTTCGGCTATGGGCTGAGTTACACTACGTTTGGTTATTCAGGCATAAAGGTCGATAAAGCCCTGGCCCACAAAAGCGATACCCTCTCCGTCACCGTGAAAATTGCCAACACGGGAAAGGTTGACGGCGACGAGGTGGTACAGCTTTATTTCAGGCAACCGGCAGGGCTCGAAGGGCAACCCTTGAAATCGTTGCTGGCATTCAAACGGGTTAATATAAAAGCAGGTCAAACGGCTGATGTGAGGCTTTCGTTCCCGGTTTCACATTTCAGGCATTTCGATACCCGGGCGGGCGAATACAGGATTGCTTCAGGGGATTATGAAATTTTTGCCGGAGGCTCTTCGGATGACGAAAGGGTGAAAGCTTCAATCACGGTTGAGTAAAGTTTTCAGGTGACATGCCTTCTTATTCGCTTTCGAAATCCACATATATCAGGGGGCTGCAATGCCTGAAATCGCTGTACCTGAATAAACACAGGCCGTTTCTGCGCGACAGGATCAGCGATGAGCAACTGGCGAAATTCGCGCGTGGCCATGCCGTAGGGAAAACCGCTCAGCAGCTTTTCCCGGGAGGCGTTGAAATGCCGGCTCCTTCAGAAGTATCGGCAAAAAAAACTGCAAAATTGATTTCACAGGGTTGTCCGGTGATTTATGAAGCATGCTTCATTTTTGATGGAGTGATCTCGGCCATTGATATCCTGGTACTGAAAGAAGATGGCTGGAGCGCATATGAAGTGAAAAGCAGCGGTTCGCTGAGCGAAACCTATTACAACGATGCTTTCCTTCAGAATTGGGTGATGATCGGGAGCGGACTTCAACTGGAACATTTTTACCTTGTTCACCGGAATGCCGGAAAAGAACTGGGAAGCGATCTGCCGCTCGAAGAACTGTTTGTCTTTACTGAGATTCCGGTTCATGACCCGGCTCGTGATATCCGGATAGAATTATCGATTGGTGAAATGAAATTTATTCTTTCCCGGAACCATTCGCCTGCCATTGCTCCGGGTACCTGGTGCATGCATCCATACCCCTGCGATTTCAGGGGATTTTGCTGGAAAGGACTTTCTGAAGATCAAAAAAATAAACTTCTTTACGGGACTTAAATCAAACAGCTCAATATGTCAAACTTTATAGATCTCACCCGCACATTGTACCATGAGATGCCGGTTTTCCCGGGTGAAAAAAGTCCGGCGATCACTCTCGACAAAACCATTGCAACCGATGGGTATAACGGATTCCGGCTTGAATCGAACATGCATTCGGGAACCCACATGGATGCTCCCATGCATGTACAGGTCACCGACCGTACCATCGACAGCTTCGATGCCGGCCTCTTTACCGGGAAAGCCTGCGTGATCGATGTAAGGGGCTTAAAGGTTATAAGGTATCAGCCTGAATGGGAAGCAAAATTTGCCGGGCACGATATTGTTCTTTTCCGCACTGGCCATGACCGGACCTGGGATACGCCGGCTTACTACGGTGAATACCCCGATTTTGAAAGTTTGATAGCCGGGAAGCTGGTAGAAAACGGTGTGCGGATTGCCGGATTCGATTCGCCTTCTCCCGACCGCATGCCCTATGATTTCCACCTGGTTTTCCTTCATGACGAAAGGTTCCTGATCGAAAGCCTCACCAATCTGGGCGCTTTGCCCGACAATAGCAGTTTCAGGTTGTACGCCTTCCCGTTGAAAGTCCGGGCCGAAGCTTCGCTGGTAAGGGTTGTAGCCGAAATTTGAGGAAGTTAACGAAGTAATTCGGCGACTTTTTTCTCCAGATCCTGGCCGCGTAATTTTTTGGCTACAATAATCCCGTTTCGGTCGATAAGGACACTATAAGGAATAGAAGTAACGCCATAGGCGGCGGCGCCTTCCGATTTCCAGTATTTGAGGTCGCTTACGTGATTGGGCCAGGAAAGGTTGTCGGCAGAGATCCCTTTCAGCCATGAAGCCTTGTCCTTATCAAGCGATACGCTGAACACGTCAAAGCCTTTGTCGTGATAACGATTATAAATATTTACCACATTCGGATTTTCCTTGCGGCAGGGCCCGCACCAGGAAGCCCAGAAATCGAGTAAAACCACTTTGCCTTTCAGCGACGACAGGCTCAGGTTATTGCCGTCAACGCCGGGAAGCGAAATATCGGGGGCCGGTTTCCCGATGCCGGTTTTCCGTTCCATCTCAACCTGGTCGTGGTACTGTCTTACATAGGTATTATCCGGGTATGCTTTGATAAGTTCCCTGTCAAGATTGTCAACAAAGGGAAAATCGCCTGAAATATCGAACTTGTCGGTGAAAAACATCCATGCCAGCGACGCAGGCTCCTTTTTTATGGCTTCTGCCAGGGTGGCCTTTTGCAGCGAATCGTTCTCCGTAAAATTTCGGATGATTACTGTTGACAATGAATCGTGTTTCGGCGAGGACTGTATGTTGTTATATTCTTTGTTGAGGCTGTCGCGCTTCAGGTCAAACGTCCTGGATTTTAACAAGGCGGAATAGAGCAACGCGGTATGATGCGAACCATTTACCGTTGCATCGGGGCCCAGCTTTTTCCCGCTGGGAATAACGCTCACTTTTTCCCCGGGCGTAAGGATCAGCCACATGAAATTGGCCTGGTCAAGGCGCAGCTTATACAGATTTTCGTCACGGAGCACAAAATTCAGTTCGAAACTGCCGTCGCTGCCGGCATCAGCGCTGGTAAATTCGGCGGCGCCCCGTGCAGCCAGCGTATCAAGGTATATTTTTGTATATGATACGGGTTCGGTAAATCTGACCAGGATAGAGGTCTTTTTTCCTGCCTGGGCAAAAGAAGAGGAACTGAGCAAAATGGATGCAAAAAGCAGAAAAGCCGGTAACAATTTCATGAGCAGCGGTATTGATATAGGATTATACAGCAAAGATAGGTTTTTGTTCATTTGAAGGTGCCTGTAAATGAATTCAAATGAGCGGCCGAAAGCATCTTTTATGCCATTGTTCATAACTTATTGGGCGGTTCTGCTGTGGGAAATGCAATCAAAATTCATACTTTTGGCCATATGGAAGAAAAGTCCAATGTATTACCGGATGTTGCCGGACGCAAGAGGGTGAAGAGGCCTATGACCTCCCAGCAGGCATTTATGGAACACGGCAAACTTCCGCCGCAGGCCGTGGATGTTGAAGAAGCAGTGCTGGGGGCCATGATGCTCGAAAAGGATGCATTGGCAGCCGTGATTGATACGCTGAACCCTGAAGCCTTCTATAAAGAGGCGCATCAGATTATCTTCACGGCCATACTGAACTTGTTTAAGGACAATCAGCCGGTAGATATCCTCACGGTTACAAACAGATTGAAAACCGAAGGAACACTTGAGGTCGTCGGAGGCCCGTTTTATATCACACAGCTTACCAGCCGCATTGCATCGGCTGCCAATATTGAGTTTCATGCCGGGATTCTGATGCAGAAGCACCTCCAGCGGGAGCTGATCCGTACTTCCACCGAAACGATCCGCGATGCCTTTGAAGATACAACCGATGTTTTCTCCCTGCTCGACAATGCCGAACGCAACCTTTTCGGGATCAGTGAAAACAACCTTCGCCGCCGTACCCAGCTAATGCCCGACCTGATCCGCGATGCCCTTGTGCAGATCAACGTGGCCATGAAGCACGACGGGAGTTTTACCGGCGTTCCTTCCGGCTTTACCGAACTCGACCGCATAACCGGAGGCTGGCAAAACTCCGATCTCATCATCACGGCGGCCCGTCCTGGTATGGGGAAAACGGCGTTCGTACTCTCAATGGCACGGAATATCGCCGTCGATAACAAAAAACCGGTCGCGATATTCTCGCTCGAAATGACCAGCCTGCAACTGGTTACCAGGCTCATTTCATCCGAAGCGGAACTGTCATCGGAAAAACTGCGCAAAGGCGACCTGGAAGGCTACCAGTGGGAACAATTGAATTCAAGGATACGCCCCCTGATCGATGCGCCGATTTATATCGACGATACTCCGGCGCTTTCAATTTTCGAGTTGCGGGCAAAGTGCCGGCGTATGAAAGCGCAATACGATATTCAGATGATTATCATCGACTACATCCAGTTGATGACGACCGGCGGGGAACAGCGCGGCGGCAACAGGGAACAGGAGATATCGTCTATCTCCAGGTCGCTCAAAAGCCTGGCCAAAGAGCTGAATGTTCCGGTGATTGCCCTTTCGCAGTTGAACCGTTCCGTAGAACTGAGGCCGGGGAACAATAAAAAGCCCCAACTGTCGGACCTTCGCGAATCCGGAGCTATTGAACAGGATGCCGATATTGTCAATTTTATCTATCGTCCGGAATATTATCACATTACCGAAGACGAAGAAGGCAATTCCACCGAGGGCAAGGCCATGATCATCGTTGCCAAACACCGTAACGGCGCCACCGGCGAAATATGGCTCAGGTTTATCAGAAATTTTGCCCGTTTCGAAGACCTCGAAGCCGCCATGATCAGCAACCAGGAATCGTTTGGAATGTCGCCCAATTCCGTTTTCGAACATCAGAATGCATTCCGGACTATCCCGTCAAAACTGAACGATATGACGGATGATGCGGATACTGTTCCGGATGGTGAACCAAATTTCTGATTTCTTGTTGCCCAATCAATAATTTACAGGTACCTGCGTTAGTACCTTCATCCGGGATGATACTGACAGATCCCGTATTTATTGTAGCCGGTTATGAAAAAGATTGTTTTCCTGGTACTATTGCTATTCGGCTTGATTCCGGTTCGGGCTGCATACCTGCTCATCCCGATGGACCAGACCCAGAAAAACCATTTGAAAGCCTATGGCATTGCCTACTGGGTGGTGAAAAACGGGGCGGAAGTAAGCTGGCTGCTTAATTACGAAGGCGGCAGTTTTATGTGTAAGTATGATAAACTGATCGAAAACGAATGTGTGATCCGCGGGGTTAGTTACCAGGTGATCGCCGATGCCCAATCAACCGCCATTCTTACCGAGATTGCCGACCCCGAGGTTAATATGGATGAAGTAAAGCTTTTCAAGGCTCCCAGGATAGCTGTCTATTCGCCGAAAAACAAGCAGCCCTGGGATGATGCGGTAACACTTGCCTTGCAATATGCCGAGATACCTTATGATGTAATTTATGACGAGGAAGTGCTGAACGGCGTTTTGCCCATGTACGACTGGCTGCACATGCACCACGAGGATTTTACCGGTCAGTATGGCAAATTCTGGGCGGCGTATCACAATACGTCCTGGTACAAGGAAGATGTCAGAGTTAACGAGGAAATGGCTGCAAAGCTGGGCTTTCAGAAGGTTTCACAAATGAAACTGGCGGTGGTCAAAAAAATCAGGGAATTTGTAGCCGGTGGGGGATATCTGTTCTCCATGTGTTCGGCTCCCGACTCATACGATGTGGCGCTGGCTGCCGACGGCACCGATATTTGTGAGTCAATGTTTGATCACGATCCTGCCGATCCTGCCGCGCAATCCAAACTTAATTATGACAACTGCTTCGCATTCCGCAATTTTAAACTGGTGACAAATCCTTATGAATACGAAATTTCATCTATCGATGTTTCGGAATCACGAAAAGTAAGTCCCCAGAACGATTATTTTACCCTGTTCGAATTTTCAGCCAAGTGGGATCCCGTTCCTTCCATGCTCTGTCAGGACCATGAGCAGCTAATCCATGGTTTCAGGGGACAGACCACAGCATTCCGCAGCGAATATATCAAACCCGACGTAATTATCATGGGGGAAACCAAATCACTGGGCGAGGCGCGGTATATTCACGGCGATTTCGGCAAAGGGACCTGGACCTTTTATGGAGGCCATGACCCGGAAGATTATGAGCATCGCGTCGGCGACCCGCCTACCGATTTAAATCTTCATCCCAATTCACCGGGCTACCGCCTGATCCTGAACAATGTGCTATTCCCGGCTGCCAAAAAGAAGAAACAGAAAACCTAAAAACGTTTGAAGAAGCGATTGAACAATGGACCGGCTCCCGGATGTCATTGCAGAGGCTTTAAATACTCTGATTTTTAAATTTTTAAATCCTCAAATTTTCAAATTAAAAATCTTTCACCCTGTTGAAGGCCAGCGATTTGAGTATCCATCGCGGTAACGATTTGTGCGGGTCGCGTTTCTGAAGGTTCAGGTACCAGCCCAGTTTTTTCAATATCGGCACACGGTGTGTCTCAACAAATTCTATCAAAGTTCCGTCAGGGTCTTCGATATAGGAGAAATGCCCGGCGGCTTCGCCCATGTCAAAACTGGTGGAGCTGTCAACGGTAAAAGGATGGCCCAGTAAGAGGCACTCTTCCCGTAAGGCATTCATGCCATGAATATCGAAGCAAAGGTGAATGAATCCCAGGTCGCCCCAAAGCCGGCCCTTGAAAATGGACGACGGTTTACGGTCGAGCGACTGAAGCAGTTCTATCTGGCTGTCGCCTAAAACCGGGCTGAAAGCGCCCTGCCTTTTATCTTTATGTTTCAGCAAGGCCCTTCTGAAATTCCCTTTGCCGCCCGGCATCTGGGCCAGATCGCTGAACACTCCCGAAGTGTCATATACCGTTTCATCATACCCGAGAATGTCGCGGTAAAAAGCAACAGATTTGTCCATGTCCGAAACGCCGACAATCACGCCATAGGCGGCGCCAGTCAATTTGTTTTCGTTCTTGAACCATGAGTTGCCGCCGACAATCTGGAACATGTTGTTGTAAGGATCGGTGAGAAAGAAATTTTCGGTTTTTCCGGGGCCCTCTTCCGGAGCGGATACGCTCAGTCCGCTGGAAACAAAGGACTGATATGTCCTGGCAACGTCGTGGCTTTTTATTTTAACGGCATTGATCCCATAGTCGCCCAACTGCACTTCGGCGGCAGGAGGCAAAGGAATGCGGTCCTTATACTGCCAGATTTCGAATCCGCCGCCACCCTGCATATTGATCGCCAGCGCCGCCAGCCTTTTTCGCGGTTTTCCGTCGGTATATGGAAGCATGAGGCCGGCTACAGCTTCATCCTCAAAAATGCGGATATCGGTGCCGAAGTGTTTTTTATACCATTTCCATGCTTCCCGCACGTTGGTTACGCCGATCCCTACCTGTTGTATGCCGCTGATGAAATATTCGGCTCTCGACTTCACTATGTTGGTTATGTTATTCATGATCTCAATTTTACTGTATTGGATGAAACCTGCAACAAACCGGGCCATCCGGGTTTTAGAGGCATCATTATGAGTGACTACGGCCGGCTTATCCTTGCCTCACTTTCAGAATTCCGGTATCCGGATTAGTTTTCAACCTTCTCACGGCCTTTCCTCAGGTTGGTTTAACTTTCGATACAAGCCTGTAAAAAATGCAGGGGACAAATTTCTTGAAAAAGATCATAAGCCTTTCGCGGCCAACAATATTAACCAGGATCTTTTTTCGTTCTACTGCTTTCAGGATTTTATGAGCGCATGTTTCTGCACTGATGCCCGTATCCTGTCCGTGATCCATGATACCGTACACCTTTCCCGTACCGGTTACCGCCCCAAGGCTGATATTGGTGCGTATCCGTCCCGGACGGACAACCGTAACATTGATTCCCTTGTCATGAAGCTCGGCCCATAGGGTTTCATAAAAACCATGAAGGGCATGTTTTGCCGCAGCATAACCCGACCTGAGCGGGAACCCGAATATCCCGGTTATACTGCTGATGGCTATGATATGGCCATAACCGTTTTTTACCATGGCGGGCAGGACTTTTTTAGTCAGGATCACACCGCTGAAATAATCAATCTCCATAATTTTCCGGTCGACTTCTATCTTTGTGTCGATCACGGTCGACCGCTGGCTTATGCCCCCGTTATTGAAAAGGATATCAACAGCGCCTGTTTCTGCAATTACTTTGTCGGCAGTGGTTTCCACATTCACCGGGTCGGAAAGGTCGATCGGAAATATGCTGCATTTGCAGCCGGCTTCCCTGCACCTGGCAGCAACCCGCTCCAGTTCGTTCATGCGCCGTGCCGAAAGAATGAGATGGGTGCGACAGGATGCCAGCTCATAGGCCAGGGCTTCACCAATGCCTGATGAAGCGCCGGTTATCCAGATCGTTTTCCCGTCAAAGGTTTTCTTCATAGTCGTTTACGAGATTGTTTCAGTTAAATAAAAAGGGGAGCATCGTTTTTGCCTGATCATCATCGAAACAGGCTAAATTCTTTTTTTGCCTTTGATCCGTTCAAGGTTTACGAAAGAATAGGCGAACTCCCCGGTTTGGCGCTCTTCGCGCCAGGTCTCCTTCCACTCGCCGAAGTTGATCGCGTCGAAAAAGGTATCGGCGTCAAAATTCTTATGAACCACTGTAAGGTAAAGCCTGTCGGCCAATGGCAGGAACTGGCTGTAAACCGAACCGCCGCCGATGATGAAATTTTCCCTGCCTTCTTCCATCTGGTTCAGCGCATCGGGAATAGAGTAAGCCATCACACAGCCCTCAATGGTTTCCCCGGGCAGATCGGTGATAACGACGTTGCGACGGTTGGCAAGAGGCCGTTTGGGCAGGGAATAATAGGTGCGTTTCCCCATTACCACCGTGTGCCCTTCGGTAAGATGTTTAAACCGTTTCAGGTCATCCGAAATGTGCCACAGAAGCTGGTTGCCCTTCCCGATGGCGTTGTTTTGCGCGATAGCTACGATAATGGAAATGATAGGCTTCATGGCAGTTTTTTTTATATGGCAACAGGCGCCTTAATTGAGGGATAAGGATCATAGCCGGTCAGCTCAAAATCTTCGTACCGGAACCTGAAAATGTTCTTTACCTCCGGGTTGAGCTTCATCACAGGAAGCGGCCTCGGTTCCCTCGAAAGTTGCAGGTTAACCTGCTCCAGGTGGTTAAGGTATATATGGGCATCGCCGAAAGTATGGACAAATTCGCCCGGCTCAAGGTTTGTTACCTGCGCCATCATCATGGTGAGCAGGGAATAGGAAGCTATGTTAAACGGTACCCCGATGAAAACATCGGCGCTCCGCTGGTACAACTGGCAGGAGAGTTTGCCATTGGCGACATAAAACTGGAACAGGAGATGGCAGGGAGGCAGGGCCATTTTAGGAATATCGCCGACATTCCAGGCGCTGACGATCAGCCTCCGGGAATCGGGATTCTTTTTGATCATTTCAATTACCTCGCTGATCTGGTCAATCACCTGTCCGTCGGAGGATTGCCACTTGCGCCACTGATGTCCGTAAACAGGTCCCAGGTCGCCGTTTTCATTGGCCCATTCGTCCCAGATGCTGACCTTGTTTTCGTGAAGGTAGCGGATGTTGGTATCGCCTTGCAGGAACCACAACAACTCATGAAAGATCGAACGCAGGTGCAGTTTCTTGGTGGTGAGTGCCGGAAACCCTTCCGACAGGTCGAAACGCATCTGGTAGCCAAATACGCTGACAGTGCCTGTGCCGGTGCGATCATCTTTCCTTACCCCGTTACTTAAAATGTGCTGCAGCAGGTCGTGATATTGTTTCATTTAACCGTTTACTGTTATTATTAGTGCGTGATGGTAGCCATATCGCCCGGTTTGTGCTTATGCTTAAAAAGGATTGCAAATAATACTGCGATCACCAGTGAATAGGCGGCAAAAGCAATCCAGATTCCGTGCCAGTTGAATAAATCGTCCGTCTTATAGTATTTATCAATAACGATGCCGCTGATACGGCTTCCGAAGAAGGCTCCGAACCCGTTTGTCATCATCATGAACAATCCCTGGGCGCTGGCCCTGATCGACGGATCAATCTGTGTTTCAACAAATATGGACCCTGAAATGTTGAAGAAATCGAAGGCCATGCCATAGATGATGCAGGAAAGGACGATCATCCAAAGACCGTCGGCAGGGTTGCCGTATGCAAACAGCCCGAAACGCAGCACCCAGGCTACCATGCTGAACAGCATCACCTTCTTGATGCCGAATTTGCGCAGGAAAAAGGGGATTGCCAGGATAAAGAGCGTTTCCGAAATCTGGGAAATAGACATAATGATGGCTGGATATTTGACGGCAATCAGGTCTTTGTAAGCCGGTATTTTGGCAAAATCGTGGAGGAATGTATCCCCGTAAGCGTTTGTGAGCTGAAGGGCAGCCCCCAGTAACATGGAGAAGATGAAGAACAAAGCCATCTTCGGGTTCTTGAACAACTTAAATGCATTTAACCCCAATTCGCTTGCCAGGTCTCTTTTGTGCCCTTTTGCCGGCGGAGCGCATTTGGGAAGGGTGAAAGCGTAAAGTCCGAGTAGCAATGAAGCTCCTGCCGAAACATAAAACTGGACCGGAGAGGCTTCTAGCTTACTGATACTGATGGTCCATAATGCCACGATAAACCCGATGGTGCCCCAAACTCGTATGGGAGGATAATCCCTGACGATATCAAGGTCGTTCTTTTTAAGGGACGTATAGGCAACCGTGATAGCCAGGGCGATGGTCGGCATATAAAAGACCATGTTGAGCAGCATCATCCAAAACAGTGTATCCGGGCTGTTTAAGGTCGGGATGGTAAACAGGATGCAGGCGCCGCATATGTGGAATATTCCGTAAAGCCTTTCGGCATTGATCCAGCGGTCGGCAATGATCCCGGCAATGGCAGGCATAAACAGGGAGGCAATGCCCATAGTGGAAAATATTGCACCAAATTCAGTCCCTGACCACTTTTTTGTTTGAAAACAATAAGTTCCGATAGTGAGAAGCCATGATCCCCAGATGAAAAACTGGAGAAAATTCATGGCAATAAGGCGGAGTTTTAAATTCATTGAGATTCTATTTGTAAAGGCAGCGTTATCTGTTGCCCTGACGGGGTTTGCGTTTGTTAATTTCGTCTCTTATCTGTGAAGCTTTCTCATAGTTTTCTTCGTCAACGGCTTTATGCAGTTCCTCTTCCAGTTCCTCGTTCGTCATACTTCTGAATTCTGATATGGCTTCGTCTCCGCCGGGTTGTTCCTTCTCGGCAGATTCTTCTTCCTCTTCAAATAAAATACCGGCTTCCGCCATTATGGGTTCGTAGGTATAAATGGGGCAGCCGAACCGGATTGCCAGGGCGACGGCATCAGAGGTGCGTGAATCTATCTGTTTGGTTTCAACGCCATCGTTGCAAACCAGTAACGCGAAAAATATACCTTCCTGGAATTTATTGATAATGACCTCCTCAATGCCGATATTGAATGTGTCGGCAAAATTCTTGAAAAGATCATGGGTGAGCGGCCTGGCCGGCTTCATTTTTTCAATCTCGAGGGCAATGGATTGTGCCTCGAAATGACCTATTACGATGGGGAGGCGCCGATGGCCGTTCTTTTCCCCGAGGATAAGGGCATATGAATTGGACTGGGTCTGGCTATAGGATAACCCCAATATTTTTAGTTCAATCTTCTGCATCTGGTCTTAGCCTGGCTTTTCTCTCATTCAAACAAAAAGTAAAAATAGGAAGAATTCGTTTCAGATGGCTTTACAGTCAAAAGATTTCACCTGTCATCTGAATCCCCGTAACCGAAACCTGCTTCTTTCCCGGATGATATATGGCTGGTACTCTGGATTGGAGGCCCTTGCCGAGATGACCGGAAATACCATTTGGATGTTGTTCCCGTGTTTGCAATGCTTGCGCGCACGGTTTAAATAAAATTCATGGTAACCTCTTTCAGGAATTTATCTTCGAGCAACCGGACAATACGGCGGACAACGGTGCGCCTGATCTCGAGTTCTACCGGTAGTGTCGGGTCCTGGTGGGCGATATTGATCCTTGTTCCGATAATAAAATGAATCTGGTCGCTGTCGAGCAACATGCGTACAATCTGATCGGCGGGGCCTTTACCTGGCTTGTATTTCTGGGAATAGTTTTTCAGGATTTCGGAGACTTTCCCAAGCGTGAGGATGCCTTCCGTCACCAGGTCGATGCCATCCATAAAGGAAATAGGGGGCAGATCGGTATCGTCGAATTCAAAACTATCGACAATGGGCACTCCAAGTTCCCGTGAGATGATATCACCGGTTGTTGCCCCGCATATAATCTTTTTCCCGTCGAAATTCTTTACGGTCTCGCCCAGTTCGGCATCTTTACTTTTCTCGTATGGAGGACCGGTACAAATGAGCAGCCTGCGCGGTTCCCGGAAGTAGATCACAGCGCAACTGGTGTCATCCTTGGGGCGGTAATTGTCGTTCATCACGGCCATATTCACCACTTTTGCCGCCAGTTGGGCGCCTGAGATAGTGCTGTCGTTCCCGATGAGGTCCAGCACATATTTCGACATGTTATCCAATCCATAGCCGAACGGGTATTTGGCGCTTCCCATGCCCGATTGCGTCACTCCGTCGGAACAGATAACGATGCGATCCTCCTTTTGCGGGATAAAGCTGCATGTGCGGAGTTCCTTGCCGGCGTTTTTTTCCGAAACCAGCGTTATTGTTTCCCAATCCGGGTCGGTTTGCTTGTTGCCGCGGAAAACCAGGGCCTGAGGATTGTCATATTCCAATATGCGCGTTAATCCGTCGATTTCAATATCAATAATGGTAAAGGTGCTGTAACTCATTTTCCGCTCGCTGCATACAGGCAGGGTATTCATGATGATATCGGCGATGCGGTGAACGTCCTTATGCTCCTCGGTGAGGTTCATGGCCATGGTGGCGGTAAGCGTTGACAGCATGGCTGCTTTTACGCCATGCCCCATGCCGTCGCTCAGAACGGCGATAATCCTGTTTTCTTCATAGATGCGCCTTGAAAGGAAATGGTCGCCGCAGATACGCTCCAGATCGTGGTTTTTATGTACCACATTCACTTCTACATAAAACTGGTTTTCACTCATTCGGTAATTTGTTGCATGTAAATGTGATCAATGCTAACGTGGCGTTATTCTTCTTTCGACTGGTGCGATTCGATGATGGAGTTCAGCATTTTTTCGGTTTTTGATGCTCCTTCGCCCAACAGGAATGCTATCTGCTGGACCAGTTCGAGGTTTTGTTCTATCACTTCGGTTACGCGGTTTATCACTTCTTCCCTGCGTACTTCAGGCATGTACATATCGCGGATCACGCCTCCCGCAATCTTGTTTTTTTTGATGGAAAAGATGGTGACATTGAGGAGCTTATCATTGAGGTGGACATCGCGGCCCACAACATCGTCAGCGCTGGTCAGCACATAGGTGAAGAGTTTGTAAAAGTTGAAAGGGAGCAGCGTTTTCAGGTCGGCGCCTACGAGGCCGGGAATTATCTCGTTGATATCGGCGGCTTCTTCGCCCAGAATGGTGATGAAACTCTCGTTGGAAGCCACAATTTTCAGCGATTCATCCACGATCAGGACAGCCGTAGGAAGTTTCCTGAGCATGGTCTGCATGGTTTCAAGCGCATCCTGTGTCGCCTGCTTTTCTTCCAGCGCCTGTTTCTCCGACTCTTTGAGCGCCTGCTGGGTCTTGGCAAGTTTGTCGTTGGTAACTTTTAACGACCGGATATATTCCTGCTTGCTCCGCAGCGAATAGCCTACACACATATCGGTCCGTGCGATACCGCTGGCGACGGCTTCGGCAAACGACCTGCAGCTTTCGTAGCCGCATGCTTTGCAACCCAGGTCGGGTTCGCCGTCACCCTTGCCGATGATCTTCAGAATTTCTTCTACCTTTTCTTTAGGCGGGGGAGGAAGGCGCTGGTCGTTGGCCTCAAAACTGCGGCGGAGATCCAGAATGCTGTATCGGTTCTGTTCTTTGATCCATTTCCCTTTTTCCAACCCGGATAAACGCTTGTTGACATAGCTCACCACATCGGTCCTGCGTTTCAGCTTCATGCCGTTGGGTTTCATGCCTGGGCCCATGATGCATCCTTCGCAATAAAAAACATTAAAATTCTTTCGGATGTAATCAATGCTTTCTTCAAACTGACTAATGGCCGTTAGTATCCGGTCGCGGCCGTCAACAGTCACCATCGATCCGGAGAGCATGTCCTGGCTCAGCCCTGCAGCCTGCAGAATACCGTCGCTCAAAGCATAAAGAGATCCCTTATTACCGGAAGGCTCATCAAAATCGGCATATTCAATGGTGCTTTCCTTAACCCCCGATTCCTCAAACATTCTTCTCAATTCATCGAACATCAGAACCGCATCAACCCTCCCGTCTTCATCATGGCGCAACACTTCTGTTTTAGCGCCAAGACACGGCCCGATAAAAACTACGCGCGTTTCTTCACCATGCAGGTTATGGATAATTTTGGCGCTGGCAACCATCGGGTTTACCAGAGGCGCAAGATTATCAATGAGCGAAGGATGGAATTTTTCGATCAGTGATACAATCGGAGGGCAATTGGCAAGGATATAATATTTGCCCAGAAAATTGCTGACCAGTTCATAGTATTCCCTGGCTACCAGATCAACGCCAAAGGCTGCTTCATGAACGAATTTAAAGCCAAGCTGCTTTAGCATGGCAACAAATTTACGGTAGTCGGTAATGTCGTAAAATTCAGCCGATATGCTGGGATCGAGAATGGCTGCAACCGGCGTTTCTGCTTTCAGCAACTCCCGGACTTCAGGCCTTGAATCATAGTAGACAATTGCATTGGGGTGGCATACTTCGAGACAACTGCCGCAACCGATGCAGCGGTTATCGGCTATATAAGGCACCGTTTCGTTTGCCCGCAATTCAATCGCTTTTACAGGACAAATGCGGATACACGCGTAACACTCCTTACACAGATCCGCATTTATATGTAACAAAGGGCCTTGCATCATGTTTTTGTAATTAGTGACTTTTTAGAAACCGGTCATTTGCTATTTTCAAGAAAATCGTCCAGCAGCCGGATAATAGTTTCAGGATCCGATTTTTCATAAAAGTCGTCGTTGAGTTTTAACAGCGGTCCGTTGGCGCATTTTCCGAAGCATCTTTGCCCGTGAAATTTCACTTCATTCTGAAGGTTATGTTCTTTCAGGTAATCGCTGATTATCTTGACAACCGACTTGTTCCCCCTTGCAAAACAGGAACTGCCGAGGCAAATGATGATCTCTTTTTTTGAATCTCCCATGGTTGCTTGAAAGCTATCTTTAATCAGCAGGTGAATTTACATTTAATTGTAAAACAAAAGTAATAAAAATGAATTTGAGGGTTCGTTGTTATTTGAATAACATTGTTATTTTTTTAACAAATTCTAATTGAGATTCTGGCTGAATCATTATTTTTGTACCTGTTACAATAAAAATGGATTATGCCGGTAAGCATCGAAGATATCTGTTCGAAGTATAAACAAGGCAGCCGCGAAGCCTTACTTTCTGTATTACAGGAGATTCAGGATAATTTCGGCTATCTATCCGAGGAAGCTATCATCTATGTCGGCAGGCATCTGAAGCTGCCATCCAGTAAAGTGTATGGCATAGCTACTTTCTATGACCAATTCAGATTTGCTCCCAAAGGACGTTATCACCTGCAGGTCTGCAGCGGGACAACCTGTCATATCGAAGGCTCAATGGCCCTGTTGCGTGAAATTGATAAATTGTTGAAAATCAAGGATGGGCAGGTGAGCCGCGACGGATTGTTCAGCCTTCAGGTTGTAAATTGCATGGGGGCATGCAGCGCAGCTCCGGTTATTGCCGTCAATGGTGAATTTCATACCCTGATGTCATCGGCCGATCTTGCCGGTTTGTTCGATGAAATACGTAAAAACGCCTGATTCCCGGATACCGGGTATTAACAACAAGTAGCAACGCATGAACGATCAGGAATTTTTAATCACAGAAGTCCTCACTGCCAAAGTCCCCGCTGCTGACCGTCAGATTACCGGAAGACTTGCCGAAATGCGTCATGACCGGGTGAACCGCCCGGTCCTGTACATCGGAGCGGGAACCTGCGGGCTGGTAGCCGGGGCGGATCGTACCCTTGAAGCTGCAAAGCTGTATATCCGTGAGAAAAATATCGATGCCGAGATTATCGAAGTGGGATGCATAGGACTTTGTTCTGCTGAACCGTTGATGGATGTTCAGCTGCCCGGTAAATCAAGGATTTCATTTTGTAATGTAGATGCGTCTGTCGTCGAGAGCATCCTTGATGATATATTCAATGGTATTGTCCCTGCCGATCACGTGCTGGGGCAGTTTGTCAGCCCTTTGCACGAAGGCTGGACAGGGGTGGAGGATATAATCCTGCTGCCATTTTTCAGATATCAGCACCGGATCGTATTAGCCAATTGCGGGAAATCCGATCCTCAGCGAATTGCGGATTATATCGCACGGGGGGGGTACCAGACGTTCCTGAAATGCCTTAACAATTATACTTCCGAAAAAGTCTGTGATATTATTGACGAGAGCGGTTTACGCGGTCGCGGAGGGGGTGGGTACCCAACGGGAAAAAAGTGGAGGACTGCGCATAATGCAATCAGCGACCAGAAATACCTGGTATGTAATGCGGCTGAGAGCGATCCCGGCGCTTTTATGGACCGGGCTGTCATTGAAGGCGATCCGCACCTGTTGCTTGAGGGAATTGCCATCGCTGCATACGCTGTCGGGGCAACCAGGGCGTATATATACCTTATGGCCGATTACCATCTGGCCTTGAAAAACCTGCGTAATGCCATCGCGCAGATGAAGGAATACGGCCTGTTGGGGTACAATATCTATAAGAGCGGCACCGATCTGCAGATCAATGTTGTAGTAAGCCCGGGTGCATTTGTTTGCGGCGAGGAAACTGCCCTCATCGGCAGCATCCAGGGTAAAAGGGCCATGCCGACACCCAAGCCCCCGTACCCTGCTATTGAAGGGCTTTTTAAGAAGCCAACAGTGATTAACAATGTGGAAACACTGGCCAATGTGCCCTATATTCTCAGGCATGGACCCCAGGCCTTCAACAGCATCGGCACTGCCAACAGCAAAGGAACGAAAGTTTTTGCCATAACCGGGAAGTCGGCATCCATCGGACTGGTTGAAGTTGCTATGGGAACAACGCTTAAAGATCTGATTTTCAGAATTGCCGGCGGGATAAAGGATGATAAGCAGTTTAAGGCTGTTCAGATAGGAGGGCCATCAGGAAGCTGCGTCCCCGAAAAGCAACTTGACCTTCAGGTTGATTATGAATCGCTCTGGGAAGCCGGAGCTATCATGGGATCGGGCGGAATGGTCGTGATGGATGAAAATACCTGCATGGTTGATATGGTTAAATATTTCATGGACTTTCTGCAGGAAGAAAGTTGCGGTAAATGCATCCCCTGCCGCGAAGGGACGCGCCGTATCCATGAAATACTGGAAAATATCACGCGCAGACCTCCCAGCGAATCGGGACATGAGGTGCTTGAAAGATTTAAAGGGATCATGCAACTCGAAGGCCTCGCGGAGGTAATCCGTGATACTTCGCTGTGCGGGTTGGGGCAAACGGCGCCTAACCCGCTGGTAAGCGCCATGAAATGGTTCCGGGATGAATTTGAAGAACATATTTTCGATCGCCGTTGCAGGGCTGGGGTTTGCAAGGAATTGAGGGTGTTCTACATCGAGGTGGAGAAATGTACCGGCTGTGTGGCCTGCCTTCGCAAATGCCCGACCAATGCCATTGTTGGTCAGCCCCGCCAGCCGCATTTTATCATTGAAGAAAAATGTATTGGCTGCGGAATATGTTTCGACGTTTGCAAATTTGTGGCAATCACGATAAAATGAACGCTTGTTTCAGCTTGATTAATAACTGTCCATTACTCTCACCATAACGAAATACAT
>Ga0209098_1000809_pt1 | contig 32637 bp, 23 predicted proteins | sample AD_JPNHW1_MetaG_FD_184429 | JGI IMG/M metagenome (GOLD analysis project Ga0209098, IMG submission 184429) | Active sludge microbial communities of municipal wastewater-treating anaerobic digesters from Japan - AD_JPNHW1_MetaG (SPAdes) (version 2) | ecosystem: Engineered > Bioreactor > Anaerobic...
TTTGTGTTTTCATCTTTATTTTTTTAAACAAAGATACGGGGATAAATTGTATATACAATACTGATTAACAAGTAGTTATTAACAATTTTGTGTTAATTTTATATGGGTTTAATTAATAGAAGTCCCCTATATAAACTCCAATCAAAAAAAAATACTTGTTAAATATAGAAAAAAAATGAGACTTCAATAACTCAAAACGAAGGGAATATTCTTAATAATAATTCGCCGATTATTATTTGCAATAATTACCTGACAGTCAGAAATGATCCATGAATTTCGTTTTTGAATTAAAATAAATTTCATATCAAGTTAATACATGTTTTAAATGCATTATTTATGCCCGTTCAGCGTATATCTGTCGATAGCACGAAAACCGCATTTTTCGGCGAGCGGATAATCTTCTATGACCCATTTGGCAATACGGGCGGCCTTGGTGGCATTTGAATAGATGAATTGATCGTCCTTGTCCTGAATAAAAGCACCTTCAGTGTTAGTCTTGATTCTTCCTTTTAATTTGTATTCCAGAAACAACAGGTCCGTGATTGTTCCTTCAAGCCAGGGAGTTTCCCTGTCGTATCCGGCGACCCAGCTTACACGTGAACCACAGTTATCCATGAATTCTGCCAGGTTTTTACCTACGTCACAGGCTCCCAGTAAAATTCCCTTATTATAATGTCCGCCGGGCCCCCGGCTTGAGGTGGAGCGTGCTACTTTATTCAGATTGATCCCGGTGATGTGCCCTCTTAACCTGCCTCCTTTTCCATGCCCTGCAACATAGCACACATGAATTTCATTATGCTTGATAAAGCGTTCCAGCCACATGGTAAGATCCTTAGTACCGTAATACATCCGGTACGAGAGAGAAATTTTGTTCAGGTCGGCCCAGCCCTGCATGAACAGTCGCACACTTTGCTTATCCCCCAGATCGGGAGACCAGGGACATTCCAAAACTAATAATTCAAGTTTCTTTTTCATGACTTAGCAGCAAAAAGCATAATACAAATTTAAACTATTCACATGGCATTTCCGAGCCCTAAAGGTTTTTTAACAATTATTTAAAAAAAAATAAAATCATACCTATTCTTTGAGTTTGGTTTTCAATTTTTAATGTCATTGCAGTTTCAAAAATATACTATTGCGGAAGTAGCTCAGCGTATGTTGTAATAATTGAATAAGGCAGGAGTAACGGGTTCATCCTATATAAGGTCCAAGTGAGGGTGCGGTCTGGCAATGGAGGAAAATACAACACGAAATGGAGGTTGTCAACGATGCTTTTAAAGTGATGCTTATCTGGTTTTACAGGGATATTTTCTGCTTTCAACATAGGTAACTTCTCATTGCTGCCATGAATGCGTAAGAAGGATTCCGGATAGAGCTACAAAAAAACCGGCCCATTTTTGAACCGGTTTTTTCAGAGCGGAAAACGAGATTCGAACTCGCGACCCTCAGCTTGGGAAGCTGATGCTCTACCAACTGAGCTACTTCCGCATTAAGGCTTTTAGAACTTTAATTTTGAATTTACCTAACATTTTGCCTAACATTAGATTGTATCAGTACATCATTTTGAAAGAACAAAAAGTGCGTAAAGATAAATGAATTTATGCAAAAAAATCAAAATAAATTTTAAATGTTATCAAACAGCAGATGGTTTGCTTGATACTATACCTTCCTTATAGAAAAATGGAATACCGTTTTTTAGTATTCCATTTTCACGTAAGAGCGGAAAACAGGATTTTCTGCCTACCGTAAGCAATTCAGGCGGGGAACCCGCGACTCTCAGCTTGGGACTCCGCCGTGGCGGGGCTACCAACAACGCTTCCAGGGCCATTCCGTTATCAGAAAAACTTTAAGCAACATGCCGGATATACGGTAAAACTAAAAACAGTAAGAGCTTGTTTAAAATTTTCAAACAAACATTGAATTTTCAGACTAAAAACTCCCCTTCCGGTCAGTGTCTAAACATCCTTTGAAAGCATGACAAGTTCCTTCAATTCAGTATTACTTAATTCTCCCAGCCATTTTTCGCCGGCGCTCACAGCTAAATCTGCCAAATCCTTTTTGCTTTTCAGCATGTCGTCTATTCGTTCTTCCATAGTGCCTTTGTTAATCAGACGGTACACCATGACATTCTTATTCTGTCCAATCCGGTATGCACGGTCTGTGGCCTGAGTTTCCACAGCAGGGTTCCACCACAGGTCGTAATGTATCACGTTTTGTGCCTGTGTGAGATTTAGCCCCGTTCCACCAGCTTTCAGCGACAGGATAAATATTCTTTTGTGTTGTTTCTCCTGAAAATCAGTTATCATCTGTTCCCGTTGCTTTCTGTTAAGCGAGCCGTGAAGAAAAAGCGGTTCGGTTTGAAATTCTTTCCTGATAAGTGATTGAAGCAATTCGCCCATTTCCTTGTACTGCGTAAAGATCAGGGTTTTCTCATTGTTGTCAATAATATTGTGAAGCAATTCAAAAAGCATCATCGCCTTGCCTGACAACTCGTATGAATCCGGGCCGGATTTCAGGTACTGATAAGGATGGTTTCCAATTTGCTTGAGCGCTGTAAGCATTTTAAGCACCAGGCCCTTACGCTCTATGCCTTCGCTGCTTTCAATGGACTTCATCACAGCCTTTACCGTACTTTCATACAAAGCAGCCTGTTTTACGCTGAGTGTAACATACATATTATTTTCTACCTTTTCGGGAAGGTCGCTGATAATGCTTTTATCGGTTTTCAGGCGACGCATGATAAAAGGCGCAGTAATCCTTTTAAAAACCTCCAAAGTTCTGTGGTTCTTATCCACGGCTATTGGTTTAGCAAATTGATCGGTAAACTGTTTGATGGTACCCAGATATCCCTTGTTAGTATAATCAAATATACTCCAGTATTCGCTGAGCCGGTTTTCAACAGGCGTTCCACTCAGGGCAATCTTTATTTTTGCGTGTGTTGATTTTATCGCCCTGGTTTGTTCTGCCTGATGATTCTTGATATTCTGCGCTTCGTCAATCACCAGCAAATGCCATGCTATCCTGCCAAGTTCAGTCCTGTCGGAACGAAAGGTTCCGTAGGAAGTCAGTAACAGGTCTTGTTTATCAAAATCATCAAGATTGCGTTTGTTGCCATGATAAATATGATAGGTGAGCGATGGGGCAAACTTTTCAATTTCCTTACTCCAGTTGCCAAGCAAGGTAGTTGGCACAACAACCAAGGCTTTTTCTTTTTCGAGAATTCGTTCTTCTTTGAGTTTTAACAAAATGGCAAGCACCTGCATCGTTTTACCCAGCCCCATGTCATCGGCCAGGATGCTTCCCATCCCCAGTTTGCTGTTCTTGTATAGCCACTCGTATCCGCGCTGCTGGTAGGGGCGCATTTGTGCAAGAAGTGTTTGGGGCAGGGGAATGTTTTTAACTGCTTTGAATTCATTGAGAATTTCAGAAAGTTCTTCTGAAATTTTTATCCCGGAGCCTTCATATTCATTGGCAAAAAGCACCTGAAGCATTTCGTTCCTGCTTATTGTTTGCTGGCTATGCAAATGCCTGATCAGTTTTTCGAGATCTTCTTTCGAAACATAAATAAACCGGTCTTTAATCTTTACAAGCCCGTCCGTGTCTTTGAGCAGTTTCAGAAAATCTTTTTCTGACACTAATTCATCACCGACAGCAATCTGCCATTCAAAACTCAAAATGGAAACCAGGTCGAGGTATGAATTTAGTTCTTTTTTCCCGCTGGCAGAAGCTTTCAGCGAAACAGCAGGCCTGATGACATGTTTCAGGTTTTTAGGTAATAGCATTTCTACACCCAGCAGCTTCAGCACAGGAGCTATCCTGAATAAAAAACCGGCAAATTTTCCGGTGTCAAATTGCAGGGATTGTTCTCCGGAACTATTTATTATACTGCTAAATTCCGGAAAGTGAGCCTGCAAATGCTGCAGGTCTTTTATGATGCTGAAAAAATTCGTTTGTTTCCTGAACTTACTAAGCGGTACGGGGGCTTCAAGCTTGTCCTTACTGTTTTTTCTGACATGCAGAAAAATATTGAACAAAGGGTAATGCTCCTGAATTTCGAGAACAGGGATGTATTCTTTTTTAGAAATATGAATCTTATTAAGCCACAACTGGATAGCATTGAAAATTTCAGCATCAGGCGACTGTCCTTTGGTGGTGGGTCCAAAGAAAAATAATTGGGTTATGTTGTCGGCAGCATCTATTCTCCGGGTTTCATAAAAAATATCCCTGATGATGACAGTTATAAAAAGTGATGTCAGGAAAAAGCCAGACTGGCTGCCACCTGCAAAATATTCAGAATTCTTCCCGTTTTCTTTGATAAATGAAAACGCACCGGAGAATTTGCCAAGCAGTTCAAGTGGAATTTTCACCCCTCCTTCGTGCATCAATGGCACCCAAAAAATTTGCTTAATCTCACCGAACGTGGCAATCATCGGGATGACGGCAGCCTGTGCCAGTAATTTTCTGGAAAACAAAAAATAATGATACCATAACCGGAGCGGCGCTGCCAGTTGCCACCATCTTACTTCTTCTTCCCTGCTAAAAAAATGAAAAAGCCCGGTCAGCGGATACCGTTCGCGTCCCGATTCAAACTCAAGCTCAACAGAAAACCCAGAAACAGGGCTGGCGATCAATGTAACATCCGTGGCTTCATAAATGCTTTTGCTGTCATAATCGTCAAATTTGTGTTTGACAGATTGTTTAACCACATAAGAGAACCCCGACAAAAGTTCGCTTTTAAAGTCCTTATCGCGGAAAGGAGGCGACGGAGAGAGCAGTTGCAGCAAGGCGCCGTCATGTTTGGGAATGCCACTGAAATCCAAATCATCAAAAATCCCGTTTAAGGGTTGCTGCCCGGCATCAGGTTTGTTTTTTGAAAAATATTCATCCCATGATTCTATTTTTTCAATCACCTCGTCCTCTATTTTTATTCCGTTGCTTGCAAGTTCGCTTACCACATCCAGCCCATGCAGTTCAAGTACCATAAAGGGGTTCAGATCAATCCTGTTTGCTATCAGGTAAATAACCGCTGCGAGGTGTTTGCAGGGCACTGCCCAGTCGGGGCACGAACATTCCATGTCAAAGTCGTCCCATTTCGATGGAAATATTTTAATACCGAGCGAGCTTGCAATAGTAAGAAGTTCGTCCGGCAGTTTTCGGTTAAGCATGGCTGCGAGTATAGCCGGATGCTGTCGTATTGCATCGAGCAGGTCGTTTTTTTGCTGGCGGGTAAATTCCGGTACAAACACCCTGACGGCATAAGGTTTAGGCCGGCTCCCCTGCACTTTTGCCTGTATCAGGCCGCCTTTGAAATCGATGCTTTTTACTTTCCCGTTCGACGCATAACTCCTGCCCCGTGGAAGACGGTTGCTGTAATCTATATGCAGCAAGGCATTTAAGAATTGCTTACCCCAGTATGTTTTGCCGTATTTTGCCATGCGAATTTTTGTTTTTTAAATGGAAATTTTTGCCTTAAATACTCCGCAATTGTCCGTACCAAAATTAGGTCATTTGTTATAATGAGCGCCACCAAAGTGAAATAATTTTACATCATTGAACTCATTAGAATCTTCACACATTGTCAATAAGAATTGTCGTTAAAAACCATGATTTTAATAAATTAAATCCGACATATAAAATTATTTATGTCTGAAATTTTGAAAATATCCGACATTATTGTGCAATTAATATCAAAGAACTGGTCAAGGTAAAACTTCTCAAGGCAAAAAGAATATTCACCGCACTACTTATTACACCAATTACAAATTGATGGACCTGCTCAGCGAGCGATAATGAAAAAAACTTCCACTTCATTCAATTATCACGACATAAAGCTCAGGATGACCTCCGCCATCCAGCTTGCTAATCCCAAATAACAACTCACAATCTCCTGTTCTCCTGTTCTCACAATCTCCTAATCTCCCATCCGATAGCTATCGGATCTCCCAATCACCTATTGACTATTGACTATTGACCTATTGACTATTGACCTATTGACTGATGACCTATTGACCTAATCTCCTAATCTCCCCATCCTCCCCATTTAACATTTAACTCTTCACTTAACTAACTCAATCGCTCAATCTCCTGATCTCTATCCTCCCATTTAACTATTTAACTCTTCACTTAACTAATTCAATCGCTCAATCTCCTGATCTCCCTATCCTCCCATTTAACTATTTAACTCTCCACTTACTTAACTTACTCATCTCTGCACTAAATTAACTCAATCGCTCAATCTCCTGATCTCCCTATCCTCCCCATTTGACTATTTGACTCAGCACTTATTTAACTCAATCAACCCTGCACTTATTTAACTTAACTCCAAACAGCACGTCCTTTGCGTTTTGCTATAATAAATTTGTCGTTGTCGATTTGTAACTTAGCCGGGCAGGAGGTCATTACCTGATATACAGGAACGATTTTACCTGCCTGGATTTTTTATCATGTATTATGAATAAGAAAAAAACAGTATGGTGATTTATAAATTAAAATATATCTTTGTAAATAGTATTAATTAAAATAAAAAAACAAGAAGGAAAAAATAAAATGACATAAGTCCGTCCCGATAGCTATCAGGAGCGGGCGAAAGACATAGCGTTGCTATTGATTCTCTCTTAGAAAACCGCCAAATTTTTTATAAGAACAGAAGAATCAGAAGTGAGCGCACCCGAATGGGTGTGTTCCAAAGTTTGATTCATTCTGTTCAGGTGCTTGGCGGTACCTCTAAGGGGTGATGAAAAGCAGAGGTTCACGCCCTGTTTTTTTTAATAATCTGGAGAACCTCACAGAGCAAAAAACTATAGCTGTGAGTTTATTTGAAATATTAGCTGAGAGAACAAAAGAATGGAGAGATAATAATTACCAATCTGATGACTTTCCTGCTATTTCCGAGATATTATTATTTGCTAAAGAAGATGGCAAATTGCGTTTTTTGAGAGAACCGCAGTTTAGAGCAATGGAAGTTTATTGGTATTTGAGAATTAAGCAAAACACTCCTGACTTTATTACTTTATACAAAACCTTATTTCCAAAAAGGTCTGACTTTTTACAGGCGTTGAATATTGACAAAAAGCAAGAAATTCTTCAAATGATTATGGATGATGAAGATTATCTTGAAAGAATTAAAACCGATGATGAATTTGTAAATCGTAATAATCTTGAATCCTTAAAGGAATCTTTGGAATTAAGCTATCCTAGTTACATACTTGCGTTAGCAATGGGTGCAGGTAAAACAATATTGATTGGCTCAATCATAGCGACAGAATTTGCAATGAGTATCGAATACCCTGAAGTAAATTTTATGAAAAATGCATTGGTTTTTGCACCAGGTACAACAATTATTGAATCGCTAAAAGAAATTGCCGACATCCCATTTAATAAAATCATACCGCCTCGTTTGTATCGTCCATTTATGGCAAACATAAAATTGACTTATACTAAAACTGGCGAGAAAGACATACCTGTTGAGCAAGGTGGAAATTATAATTTGGTGGTAACAAACACCGAAAAAATAATGTTGAGAAAAATCCGCAAAAGTTCGACACAAACAAAACTTGAATTTGAAGAAAAGGAAAAACAAGAACAATTACACGCAAATTTGCGACTTCAAAAAATTGCAAGTTTGCCTAATTTGGGAATCTTTTCTGATGAAGCACACCACACCTACGGTCAGAAATTGGGAGAGGAATTAAAAAGAGTAAGAAGTACCATTAATTATCTTCACGAAAAGAAAGAAATTATCTGCGTTGTAAATACAACAGGAACACCTTACTATAAATCCCAAACATTAAAAGATGTAATCTTTTGGTATGGCATAGCTGAAGGGATTCAAGATAATATTTTGAAAAGTTTAGAAAACGGCATTAGAAGTTACAGCATTAAAAAGGATTCTGAAAGCACCAAAGAAATGATTGAGGACATTATTCAACATTTTTGGGAAAAGTATGGCGCAATTAAAACCATTGACGGTGGTAATAGCAAAATTGCTTTTTATTTTCCAACCGAAGATGCCTTACTCGAAGGACGACCACATATTGAAGCCGCACTTGCTAAAATCGGGCAACCCACTACAATTGTTTTAAAAAATACGCAAACATCGAAAAAAGAAGAAATTGACAGTTTTAATGCTTTAAACGATCCGAAAGCAATACACAGAGTTATTTTGCTTGTTGGCAAAGGTACTGAGGGCTGGAACTGTCCGAGTTTATTTGCAACTGCACTTATTCGCAAACTATCGGGTGCAAATAATTTTCTTCTTCAAGCAAGTACAAGATGTTTACGTCAAATTGCCAATAATAAACTAAATGCTACAATTTATTTAGATGGTAATAATGTTGCCACGCTTGATAATGAATTGAAAGAAACTTATGGTAGCAGTTTGCGGGAACTCAACGAGAAGAAAGCGGAGATGGTAACAAGGCGATTATTTATTATTAAAACAGAAATCCCTAAACTTCTTATTAAAAAAGTAATTCAAAAGGTTGTTCAAAATGAAGAAGAGAGAAAACCAGTTATTCTTAAAATGCCTGCTGATAATAAAGAAGATAAAATTTCAATAACAACTTATAATCCAAATATTGTAAGCGAAGCAAAGGTTTTATACCAATCTGCTGAGGGAAATAAAACAATTTCAATAAATCAAAGTGTTGATGTTTATTCTGCATCGCTTATGATAGCTGAAAATTATTATCTCAACCAATTTGATATTTTGAAAAAGCTAAAAAAACTATACACAGAAGAAGTTCCACACAACCATTTATTACAATTATTTGAACAAGTTGAAAGTCAGGTTTGCAAATACACTTTAGCCACCGAAGAAATAGAAGAAGCACTTGCAATAATTCGTTTAACAAATTTTGATGGTGACAGCAATTTTAAAAAAGACGAAGAAGGACGACTATATACAGAGATAAGGTACACAAAAGGAAATGACACAAATTTTCTTGATAAAGAGAAAACTGAAGCTAATACAAATAATTTCGGTTTTCATTACACTCCTTATAATTTCGATTCGGGACCAGAAAAAGATTTTTATATTAATCTGCTCAATATAATTAATGAAAAACCCGAAGACATTGAAGATATTTATTTCACTGGAGCATTAACCGACCCTAACAAAACAGATTTCTATTTTGAATACAAAGGAAAAGATAATCGTTTTCATGATTATTATCCAGATTTTGTTATTCGCAAAAAGAACAAAGGGAAAAAAGAAGGAAAATTCTATATCGTGGAAATAAAGGCAGAAAATGAAAGAGATGATGATATTGTAGGTGAAAAAGGAATGAAGAAACTGAAAATGGATGAACTTGAAAAAATAAACAAAAATCGGTTTAAGTACGAAATTGTTTTTGTACCAGGCAATACAGTGCCTGCCGATAAGTACAATAATGTTAAAGAATTTTTGAAAGCAGAATAATATGGCAGAGAAAAAAGAAATGAAAATAGCAGAAGTAAAAGGACGACCAATGTTACATTGGATTGGCAAACAACCTTTGGAAACAGTAAAATCGTTCCCTTCACAACTTGTCGAAAAATTTAATATTGAAGAAGCTCCACAAGTGCCAACTTTTGAGAGTTTGAAAAATAACTGGACAAACCTTTTACTTCACGGTGATAACAGAGAAGTATTGTCAACGCTTTTAGTAAATGGTTTTCAAAATAAAGTAAATTTCGTTTACATTGACCCTCCATTTAATACTGGCTTAGCGTATGTTAGAAAAGTTAAACTACGTGGGACAAATAAAAAACTTGAAGGCGAAGAAATGTCTTTTGATGAACAAATAATGTATGAGAACTCCTTCCTTGAAAGCAGTTTTCTTCAATTTATGAAAGATGTTTTAGTCCTTTTGAGTAGCATGCTTAATAAGGATACTGGGTTAATAGCAGTTAGGATTGATTACCATTACTCTCATTACATAAAAGTTATTTTAGATGAGGTGTTTTCAAAAGAAAATTTTATAAATGAAATCACAATTGGACGAAGTAGAGAAGCAGCTGGTTCACCATCAAAATTAGAAGTTACAACAGAAAGTATTTATCTTTATTCAAAATCTAATGACTATAAATTAAATCCGATTTTTGCGAAAAGACCAATATCTGAAATTGCTTGGACAGGTTTTACAATGGGCGGAGATAGAAATCCACCAGAAAGACTATTCTTTAATAAAAAATTATTACCCTCTTCAGGCCAACATTTTACTTTAAAGCAAGAGAAGTGTGATAAACTCATTAAAGAACATTTTTTGAGGTTAAAATGTAAAGATTGCGGTTGTTTGTATTATTATGGTAATTCAGAAAATGAATTTCATAAGCAATCAAAAAAGAAAGAAAATCGTTTTAAATATTATGATATAACATCAAATACCGAATTTAAAGTAATAACCGACCTTGATAAATGCTTAAATTGCAATACAGACAATTTTGATGTTGAATATCTTGGTAATGATGATGTTCAAATAAATAATAATTGGTTGGATATTCCTTCATACGCAACGACTACCGGCTATCCAACAGAAAATTCAGAGGAGTTATTAAATAGGATTATTCGCTTATGTGCTAAGCCAGGTGATGTTATTTTAGACTGCTTTAATGGTAGTGGCACAACAGCAGCAGTAGCCCAAAAACTAAAAATGAAATGGATTACTTGTGATATTAATAAAAGTTCTATTCAAACAACAAGCAACAGAATACAATCAATTATAAAAAATCAAAATAAAATAATAGAAAAAGAGAACAGCAAATTAGCTTTAGAAGAAAAAGAAGTTTATTATAATTCATTCGTTCATTATAAAATAAATGATTACGATTTACAAATTCAGCATAATGAATTAAAGGAATTAGTTTACGAGCATATAGGTATAAAAAGAATGCCAACAGATAGTTTTTTCGATGGTACTCTTGGAACTGAATTGATTAAGATTATTCCTTTCAATCATCCGTTATCATTACTTGATTTGCAGTTAGTAAAAACAGAACTGGAAAAACGAAAAGACGAAACGAGAAATATTGTTTTGGTTTCTCTTGGTATGGAGGTTAAAGTTAAAACAGCCATTGACGATTATAATAAACTAAGACCAGTAAACAAAATCAGAACAATAGAATTGCGCACTGACAAAAAATATGGTTCGTTTTTCGTTCACAAACCAGCACAAGCAGAAGTAGAAATTACAAAAACAAAAGACAAAGGAAAGATAATTCTTAAAGACTTTATTTCTCCGACAATTATTCAACGCCTGAATATTGACAGCAAACTATTTCAAGCACAAATAAAAGATTTTCGCAGTCAGATTGATGTTGTTTTAATTGACACCGACTATAATGGCGAAGTATTTAACATTTGCATAAGCGATGTACCCGAGAAAAAGAGTGATTTTGTAAAAGGAAAATACGAATTTGCCATCAAAAACAAAGACTCTATAATTGCCATAAAGGTTATTGATATGTTGGGAGAAGAGGTTTTAATAATGGGCTAGTTCCCTTGCTGGTGTGGAATTGCATTCCGTGTTATCATTAAAAATCAGTTGTCCCCATGCTGCCGATATCATTAAAAACCGGATAAGAAACCGCTACACGCTTGAGTTTTTAGGACCGTAGGATCAAATGAATAATCCAAATTTTAAAGTGGTCGGATTCGACCACTTTAGAATGAAAGCCGGTCTGAACATCTGCTCGCATTGTATTGTATTCCGTGTCATCCTCCAATTCATTTATTCTCCTGCCCTTGTTTTGTTGATTGTCTCTTTTTTCCTGAAATTTTTCATAGGATTATATGCAACAATTATAAACCGCAAATCCTTTGCGTTTTGCTTTCTTTTATTTGTTCAGTTTATTATTTTTCATTTCTTCCTATATAATGCCTTCAAGAAAACTCGCGTTTGTAAAAAGAAAACGTCAAGTTTGAGGCTTGCGAAGCGACAAAAAGCGGAGTTTACTGGTGTAAATGAGCATTTTTGTTGCCAGCGTAACGAAAAAATTGGCGTTTTCTTACAAACACTATATAAAACCTAAAAAATAAAACAAATGATTAGAATCAAAACAATCGGTCAGGGTGGGCTTGGAGTAGTATCTCTCTATCAGGCATCAAATGGTAATAATTACGCTGTGAAACAAATGATTTATCAATGGGATGAAACTCATTTTGAAAGGTTCAAAAGAGAGATCAAAATAATGGCAAATCTTGCACATAAAAATATTGTTAAAGTCATTAACCATGATATACTGAACAGTACCCCCTGGTATTTGATGCCTTATTACAAAGATGGTAGCTTAAGAGATCGTTTATTTGATTTAAAAAGCAAGGGTCAGGTATATTCAACAAAAGCCGCCTCAGGCATCATATTGTACCTGGCTGATGCTCTTGGTTATGCTCACAGCCAGGGTATAATTCACAGGGATTTAAAACCTGAAAATATTTTATTCAATGATAAGGAGCCAATGCTGGCAGATTGGGGTATTGGTAAATTTATTCATAAAGAAAGTAAAGTTCTTACTTTTGGCGGCTTGGGAACAAAATCATATTGTGCGCCCGAACAATGGAATAGCGGTGTTTCAGATCAGCGTTCAGATATCTATTCGCTTGGTTTAATATATCGTGAATTACTAACAGGTTGGATTACAGGTCAGATAAAAGATCCAAAAGTAAATGCCATTGTAAACAAGATGACAATGATAAGTCCGGGCGACAGGTATTTTTCTATGAACGAAGTCATAAAGGATCTCAGGGCTTTATCCATAGTTTCAGAAAAAGACCCCATGGGAGATTTTTGGGGTGGCGTTATAGCTATTGGCGCAACTGTTGGTTTGATTTATGTTTTGGCAAAATTATTAGAAAGGTAGGAAAAATAAGCTATTTCAAATATGACACGATTAATTCATAAATTGTTTAACTAACTGCTTATCTTGATATCCGCCGCGGCATACCTGGTGAGACTTTGTGATGCACTTTGTGCGTCTTTGTGGTAAAAAAGCAGCCACAAAGCCTGCCCGATGGCTATGACGGCTTTTCATAAAGGGTATTAAAGTTTGTAATATTTCCCAATAAATGCTGACCATTTGCACAAAGTTTCCGAACTTCGCACTAAACAGAAACAGACATATAAAATTATAGTATGACAAAAGAAACCGCGGTAAAACTATTTGAAAGTAAAAGAATCCGCACCCATTGGGACGAGAAACAGGAAAAATGGTATTTTTCTGTAGTGGATGTTGTTTCGGTTCTAACCGATCAACCATCACATCAGGGTGCCAGAAACTATTGGAAAGTGCTAAAAAGCCGTCTGATTAAAGAGGGAAATGAAACGGTTACAAATTGTAACCGTTTGAAATTTATTGCCGAAGATGGGAAACTCAGGCAAACAGATGTTGCCGACACCGAACAACTACTGCGGCTGGTACAATCTATTCCTTCGCCCAAAGCCGAACCATTTAAACAATGGCTGTCAAAGGTAGGTTACGAAAGAATAAAAGAAATTGCCGACCCCGAACAAAGTCTCGACCGTGCCAGGGAAAACTGGCAAAAACTCGGCCGCAGCGAAAAATGGATACAGCAGCGCATGACCGGCCAGGAAACACGCAACAAACTTACCGATTACTGGAAGGAACACGGTGTGGAAAAATCAGACGAATTTGCCATGCTTACCAATATTATTCATCAGGAATGGACAGGGCTCACGGTAAAAGGCCATAAAAAGCTAAAAAAACTTAACACCCAGAACCTTCGCGACCACATGAGTGAAGCCGAACTTATCTTTACCGCACTTGCCGAATTATCATCTCGGCAGATTGCCGAAACAGAAAATGCTGAGGGCATTCCTGAAAATGCAGCAGCCGGCAAAAAAGGCGGAAAGATTGCTAAAGATGCACGCATCGCACTGGAAAAGAAAACAGGCAAAAAAGTCGTCACAGGTGAAAACTTCCTCCCCCCTGCACAAGAAAAAAAGAAACTGAAAAAATAAAAACTTTCCAACTTTCTAACTTTCTTAATCTCCCATCCGCTTCCAATACTGATATCAATCGGTACCATCGGAACTATCGAATCTCCCATTCTCTCATTCTCTCATTCTCTCATTCTTTCATTCACTCAATCTCCCAATCTCCCATCCGATAGCTATCGGATCTCCTAATCTCCTAATCTCCCAAGTTGGAGTATTCCCGAAAAATCTCATCAATACCTGGTTTATTAATAACAAGGGATTATTCGCTGCGCTCATTATCCAGGAGGGGGAGGCCTCAAAACATTAAAATCTATCTGCTACGCAGACGCTTTTTTGTTTTCCGGAACACTTTCAAACAAGTTTGAGTGTTCCAGAAAAGTTATATCAACGCCAAATTTATTTAAACAAGGGATTATTCGCTGCGCTCATTATCCCGGAGGGGGGGCTTCAAAACATTAAAATCTGTCTGCTACGCAGACGCTTTTTTGTTTTCCGGAACACTTTCAAACAAGTTTGAGTGTTCCAGAAAACAAAAAAACCGGCTGGCGCCGGATTTTAATGTTTTGGCGGAGAAGGGGGGATTCGAACCCCCGGTCCGTCTTACGACGAACAACGGTTTTCGAGACCGCCGCAATCGACCACTCTGCCACCTCTCCTTAATCTCTCCTCAAATAGAAATGCAAAAATACATTTTATTCTGTTAATACAATTCTGTATTTTTTTATCAATCCCATGAAATGAAGTTTTTTTTTTACTTTTGAATAGTAAAAATTACAAAATACAGACTCCCAAAAAACCTTACTATGTCTTTTTTCAAAAAAGTATTTTCTAATACAACCGTAAAAGCCGAGGAAGAAGCCCTTGTTGACTTTGATGTAACCCTCGGCAGGTATACCGAGATCAACAAAACCGCTGAACAACTGTCATACTGGACCAGGGCGCAGGATGATTTTTTACAAAAAAAACATATAGACTCGTTCAACAACCTGTTGCTCTATATGAAAGACCCGAAGGTGGACAACATAAAAATCAACAGAAACGGCAACGAACTGGAATTTGAACTGGTGCAGGGTTCGAAAATTGTGAAGGGTAAAGCCAACGAAAACAGGTTTATGGCTGAATCCCGTATCGCCCGGTTCGATAAGCTCAGCGTCGCTTTTTTACGCAAACTCATGAATATGAACTATGTGCTTCAATACTGCCGCTTTGCCATAAAGGACGATATGATCTTTCTTAAGTTTGACAGTAAAACTATGGACGCTTCACCAAACAAAGTATATTATTCGCTAAGGGAACTCGCGTTGAAATCAGACAAAATGGATGATTTGCTGACCGGCGAATTTGAGTCCCTCCACCCTGTTGACATTGACCATATCATAGAAATACCTGAAGATAAAAAAGAAATCAAGTATAAGTATTTGCAATTATGGATCACCGAGACACTGAATAAAATATCAGGATTAGACGAAGGAAAATTGTCCGGAGGCATTTCGTATTTGCTGCTGAGCCTTTTATTCAGATTAGATTACCTGCTCATGCCCCAGGGCAACCTTTTTGACGATATCGAGAAGATCAACGGCATATACAATATCAAAGACAACAAAAGTACCCTTGAAAAAAACCGCCTGATGATTGAGGAATTTAGGAGCATGCAAAGTAAAAATAAAGAGTATTTTTTTAAAAACTTCTACGAATCAAAGGCGACATTTGGTTATGTAACCGCTACTTCACACAAACAGTTTTATGAATTTTTACTGGAAGAATTTAAAAATACCCAGTGGTATTACGACAACAGGTACGACCAGATCGTAACCGCCATCTATGAATGGATGATCGGGTATTCGTTTTATTATTATGGGCTCTTCCCCGCCACCAACGACTTTCTTAAAATTGCATACCGGGTGCTGTACCCTGATTATTTCAAAGAAATAGGATACAAACAAAGCCTGTACGACCCATCAACCAACACATTGAACAAAACAGCCATCGAGAAAGAAATGCAGAGAGTGATTGCCCACTACATAAAAGATTATCCGAAACTAGCCATTCTGTATGCCAACATCAAGTATACCTCCAATAACGAGTTCCTGTATACTTACCTGAACGAATTAACGTACCTAAATTTTTCAAAAGCATGAGTGCCATCATCGACGTTTTTAAAAACATCATTATCCAGATTGCCACACCATATGGCAGCGGGACCGGTTTTTACAACAAAGAAAACCACTTATTTATTACCAACTACCACGTAATTGCAGGCAATGATGAGGTGATCATCAGCGGTAAAAAATTTAAAAAAACTACGGCAAAGGTCATATATTTTGATCCTTTGTTCGATCTGGCCTTTATCCAGGCGCCTGAAAATTTAGACATCGAATCTGCGCCAATCTCATCAGTACCTGTCACCGAAGGTGATAGCATCATTGCCATTGGGCATCCTTATGGATTAAAATACACCGCCACCCAAGGCATCGTTTCAAAAGCAAGCCGCATGTACAATGAAATAAGTTATATCCAGATCGACGCGGCCATCAATCCGGGAAATAGTGGCGGGCCATTGGTAAATAAGAACGGAGAAGTGGTGGGCGTCAATACCTTCATCATCGCTCAGGGCGAAAGCCTTGGTTTTTCGCTGCCTGCCAAATATTTGCAGGAAATCCTTACCGAATATGCACGCCTTGAAAAACAAAAAGCCATCCGATGCAAATCCTGTAAAAAGATCTTAACCGAAAGCCAGCTTGATGGCACTTATTGCTCAAACTGCGGGTCAGAGATCGATATGAATATCCTGAGGCCAAAGCCCTATATCCCGGCAGGTGCTGCTTTCAAGGTAGAGCAGATACTTCAGAAACTCGGGATTAACGTAAAAGAAACCCGCATCGGCAACAACACCTGGGAAATCGAACATGGCAGCATCAAAATAAAAATAATGTACAACGCCGATACCCATTTTGTAGTTGCGGATGCCTGGCTTTGCAACCTCCCGAAAGAAAATATTATCAACGTTTACGAGTATTTGCTAAAAGAAAATTACGATAGCGAAGGGCTTGTTTTCAGTGTAAATAATCAGGCAATACTGCTTTCGTTTATTTCATTTGAAGATGATCTTTCCATTGATCTGGGCTGCGAACTGATAAAAAATATCATGTATAAAGCCGATTATTATGATGATATTCTGATCGAACGGTTTCAGTCGCAACTGATAACCATCGAAGATGACTAACCATATTATTTTTTAGCCTCCGGGTGCTCCCGTCAGAAAACATCAACAACCTGAATGGTATTGTTATTAAAAACAGCCGTATCGCCTGGTTTTAAGCCTTTCAGCACCTGATAAAGCGGAACATTCGGGGATATGGCAACATATATTTCCTTATCAACGACAACTTTCCCAAGGCTAATGGAAACAAAGAGTTTTTGTTGATTGGTTATCACCACAGCGCCAAACTCAACCACCTTTTTTATTTCTTCAGGTTTGATCATTTCCAGCGCCGTGATCTCCTGATTTGCCTTTTGCAACTGCTCTGCAAAAATATCGCGCCGCCGCAACATCTGCGAACGGAACGCATCGTACCGGTCTTTGGGAGCGCCATAATCATTGGCCATCTGCTGATGTTCGTCCATTTCCCGGGTTAAATTCTTTATGGTCTCCAGATGATGCTGTTTGCAGCTTTCAATGATTTTCGCTTTCAGTGTGGTTTTATCTGACATAGCATGATCCTGATAAAAACAATTTGATTTTTGGTCCCTGATAATTTTTTTATTTACTCCTCTGCTTCACGGCTTCAAACAAGATGATGCCGCATGCCACCGAAACATTTAACGAAGCAATCTCTGCTGTCATAGGTATTTTGACTTTTTCATCAGCAGCTTTTATAAGTATCTCCGTAATTCCATCTTCTTCAGAACCCATGATCACGGCGGTCGGAACAGTCATGTCCGGCTCATGATAAAGATTTTCCGCTTTTTCGGTACAGGCAATTATCTGAAGCCCGGATGATTTAAGGAATTCAACCGTCTTGATCAGGCTTTTACTGCGGCATACGGGTATTTTGTGCAAAGCGCCAGCAGAGCTTTTTATAGCATCGGCGCTGATGCGGACACTGTTATAATAAGGAATTACAATAGCATCACATCCTGCACACACCGCAGTACGGGCAATGGCGCCAAAATTCCGCACATCCGTTATACGGTCAAGTACTAATATAAATGGCGACTTCCCCTTTTCAAAAACGTAAGGGATAATATTTTCAATTTCAGAATAAGAAACATTGGAAATATAGGCAATGATACCCTGGTGGTTTTTTGTGGTAATACGGTTCAGCTTTTCAATCGGGACAAATTGATACGGAATGCTGTGCTCGGCCAGTTGCGCACGTAACTCACTGAAAACCTCCGAACGCAGGCCTTTCTGAATTAAAATCTTATCCACTTCTTTTCCGGCATTGATCGCTTCGATAACCGGGCGCAAGCCATAAATGATTACATCTTTTTCCACAAGGACAATTTTATTGCAAACTTATGAATAAAAATGAAATAAAGGCTGTTCCATACCGATTATTGGTCACTTCATGGTGACGGCCACTTCTTTGAGCTGCCTGCCTCCCGATATTACTCTAAGCCAGTAGGTATTGCCTTCGGTGAACACGTTGTTGGCAATCTCGTAATCATAAGCCTGGAATCCGGTATTGAACGGCACTCCAGTAAAAATATCGGCCACTTTTTTCCCTTTGCTGTCATAAACCGATAAGGTAACTGTCCCGCTGTTGGGCATGTCCCAGTTGATCTCTCCCTTAATTTTGTAACCGTTATAAATTTTATCCGGATAGGAATAATCATAATTGAAGCCGTTGGCTTTTTCAGATTTACTATGCTTTATGGCAAATTCAACAAAATCCCGTAATTTTTTTGCTTTTGCGGCATCATCTCCGCTTATATTGCTTGGGGAAATGCTGTCTGTTAGCGCCCAGACCGCCTGCTGCCCGAGATTATTCTGGCAATCCAGGTTTTCGATCAGCTGAACCAGCTCGTACAGATAACCTTCAGCCATACCTTGCATGGTGTACACATTTTCAGGACGCGGCGAGCCGCTGTTCTTCTTGGTACAAAATGCGTTGATCGTAAAATCGCTGGTGTTGCCCGGCCCAAGAGCAAACATCTCTGTCTTCGACACCATCATACTTTGCACCGAATCCTTGTAACATCTTAGTTTACGGCCTGCTTCAAGTTTTAGCTCCAGGCGTTGTGAAGTAATATTTTTTATACTCAGCGAAATACACCGGCCGTAATGTGAATTCGAATTTTCGGGTGTTACTCCCCGGCCTTTAAACACTACTTTGACCAGTTTATTCTGAACGGCTTCGAATAAGGTGTACGAAGCGGTTTCGCCGGCAAAAATACAGGAACTCAAAACCAGCGAAAAGACAAAGGTGATCAGTTTTTTCATACACAGGTTTTTTAGGGGTTCGTGTAAATGTTACTTCATATAAAAAAGTTTTATTCAGGCATAGACAGGGATTAATAAATGACAAACGGAAAACGTGACTTTTTAATCTAAAATTGCATGTTTATCAATATTTTTCAGAAATTTGCCGGAAATATTTTTTGTGATCTTTTCTACTGCATACCTGCCCCCTGTTGAGTTTTTTATCTATGCGTCAAAAACGGATGAGTTGATCATTGAAGCATGTGAAAATTTCATCAAACAAACTTTCCGTAACCGTTGCTGCATCTATTCTGCAAACGGGAAGCTCAGCCTCAGCATTCCGCTTGATCATTGCCGCAGGCAGCAGTTACCAATTAAAGAAGTTAAGATCGATTATTCGATGCCCTGGTACAAAATGCATTGGCGGGCAATAACAGCGGCTTACAACAAATCAGCTTATTTTTTATATTACCGCGATAATTTTGAAAAATTCTTTTCCGGTAATTATAAATGGCTGATGGAATTTAACAACGACATCATTATTGAATGCCTCAAACTTATCAAGCTCAATAAAAAAATTGCCTATTCTGATTCCTTTATTAAATCATATGAAACGGGCGACCTGCGCATGAAAATCAGCCCTAAAATTAATTCTGAAATTGATTTCCCTTCATACACGCAGGTTTTCGATGAAAAACATGGTTTTATAAGCAACCTGAGTATAATAGATTTACTTTTTAACTGTGGGCCCGACAGCGGAGAATACATTAAGGATATAGCACAGAAGGTATTGTGAAAATACAAATACCAAATTTCAAACTCCAAATAACAAACAAATCGCAATTCACAATATCAAAATTCAAAGGAAAGAACTTAATAGACTGCCTATTTGGAACAAACAAATCACAATCCGCAACTGATGTAATAAAACATCAAATTACAAGCATCAAATTTCAAATAAATTTAAAATTCCAATTTTTTAATTTCAAAACCGCTGTTTGAGTATTTGGTCTTTTGATATTTTGATATTGTTTGAATTTTGGAGCTTGTATTTTGGAAACTTTTTGTCCGCCTGTGGCGAATTTGGTCATTGTTTGTTTGGGGAATTGTTTGTCCGCCGCGGCGGATTAAAATTCAAAACGGCTGTTTTGAAAATTGACCATTTGGTACTTTAGTATTGTTTGTAATTTGTATATTGTTTTTTGGAATTTTTATCAACCAATTTTTCATTTTTAGCCTCACATTGCCGGGTATTCAATCCTGACATGATGCATGCTGATAAGCCTGTTTTTAAGCACAGATTTTACGCGGGTAATATCTTTCATGGTGATGTTGGCATTTTTCAACTGCTTGCATTCAACCAGACCATCAATAATCATATCGACCAGATCATCAATGGATTTTTTATCAGGTTTTTTCAGGCTTCTCGCTGCAGCTTCCACGGAGTCGGCCATCATCATCAAAGCGGTTTCTTTTGAAAACGGCAAGGGCCCCGGATAACTAAAAACATTTTCATTGATGTCACCGTTTCCCTGCTTTTTATATAAGCGGTAAAAGTATTCCGTCTTCTTGGTGCCATGATGCGTACGTATGAAATCGATGATCTGTTCAGGTATGCCGTATTTCCGGGCTACGATAATGCCTTTTTCAACGTGTCCGGTTATTATTTTCGCACTTTGTTCATAACTGAGTTTTTCATGCGGGTTATTTTCATTTAACTGATTTTCGATAAAATAGCCCGGGTTGTCAATTTTTCCAACGTCATGAAACATGGCTCCTGCCCTGACGAGCATAGCATTGGCATCGATACGGCGGGCAGCTTCCTCGGCCAGATTGGCAACCTGAAGCGAATGCTGAAAAGTGCCGGGAGCCTTTTGCGATAATTCCCGCAGTAATTTATTATTGGTATTTGAATACTCGAGCAGCGAAACATTCGTCACATAACCAAAAAGCTTTTCATAAATCAATATTAACGGATAAGAAATCAGCGTGAGTAAAGAATTGAAGGCAAAATACATGAAATTATTCAGGCTGATGTCCAGATAACTGCCTGACTGCATCATAGTCATACCCACATAAATCAGAGAATAGGTAATGAAAATATAAAAGGAAGTTATGAAAAACTGCGAACGCTTTTCAAGCCTGACCGTGCTGATAATGGTTACCACACCGGCGATCAGCTGTAAAAAGATAAATTCAAAGCCGTCGGGAACAAGAAAACCAATGAGTATAATGCTGATCAAATGAACAAACAACGCAAGCCGTGTATCGAAAAATGTGCGTATCATCAGCGGCACGATGCATAGCGGAAGCACATAAATATATTCATAACCATAACGCCGGATCAGAATACTGGCGGACAAAATCACGAGTAACAACACCGAAAGGATCAGCAGCATCTTTTTATTGTCGGCAATGATATCAGCGCGAAACTTCACCAGAAACAACACCAGCATTACAAAGGCGATGATGATCAGGATCGCCTGGCCCAGCATAAGAAAATAATGATTATGTATGCTCCCTGATTTTCCTTCATATTGTTGTTTCAGGGATTGCAAAATCTGAAAATGCTTGTCCGTGATCAATTCACCCTTGGAAATGATACGCTCATTTTTTTGTATATAACCTTTTGTGGTGGAGATGTTTGCCAGGGCTGCATACTTCTCCTGGTTCGTATATTCAGGGCTAAAGACCACATTCTGTATCAACACATTTTCAAACAGGCGAAGCAGAAAATCCCTGTCAATATTATTCCTGCTGTTTAACCGGGTTATAATGTAATCATGGGCGCCTTGCAGGGTGAAAAGATCATAAAGAGGCTTTTTTTCTGCCACATTGCCGTTAACCACATAAATATTGTAGTTGTCGTCTTTATTATCAATCACTTCATCGTACCTCAAAATACCTTTTTTATAAATTGTATCAAAAATCGCCAGGCAAATGTCCATCTGGTATTTCTTTGTCTCGGCGTTGGCCGTTTTGAATTCCTCGTTAAACCTGCTTATCAGCATGTTTCGTTTGGCCAGGACCATATTTTTATCCGAAATAAAATACGGGATGCTTTCTTTGAGGATCTTCTCTTTTTCGCTGTTAACTTCATCTTCCGTTTTATTGATGGCAAAATCAAAGGGAGCGATCAGGTCTTCGTACATCCAGGGCTTGTTCTCGGCAAAATGATATTTGAACTTATATTCTTTGGGGAATAAAGCCAAAATGAGCAATATGGTACCTGCGATAAAAAGCGATTTATAGAAAATGGAAAGCCGCCTGGAATTTTTATCATTCAATACCATCATCAGCAAATACAGATTTGAGGTATGTAAAAGTAGCTAATTTTTTATTTTAAATCAAAAAGGTTTGACCTTGATTTTTAATAAAAAATGTTTGTTGGGTTCCGCATTGGGCTGAACAAATGCAGATTTCAGTTCCTTCCGGGTGTATACTGCACACAGCGTGTTTGACACATGATACAGGTTCTTTATGCAATCTTCGGGACAACCATCCAACATACCTGAAAGCACGTTGAACCGCGGAGTTTCTGTACTCAGGCCGTAATCGTGCCAGACAATAATGGAATTATCATCTTTCAGCAGTTTAAAAGCATTCTTTGTATCATTGATAACGGTTTCCGTATGATGGTCCCCATCCAGAAAGATCAGGTCGAATTTTTTATGCAAAGAATTGAAGTCAAAAGTCCGGGAATCGGCTTGTATATGCTCAACGTTGGCCAGGCCCTTTGAAAAAAAACGGTGCATCCCGATATAGGCTTCGTCCAGCCCCATTTCACGCATTTGATCATCCGGATAATTGACTGTCACACAGTTTTTTGCCAGCGGAGCCACATTGGCCACGCTTTCGCCGCGCCAGGTACCGATTTCAAGATAATCTTCCACCTTGTTGTTCCGGCAAATGCTGCGCAGCAAAGCAAAATCGGTAGGCAGCGAAGAGCCTTCCAGAAAGCTGTACGGGGCAATTTCTTCTTCCCCGGAAATAAAATCAGTAATATCAACCGTGGGCAAACCTTGAGGCAGCTTATATTTCCGGGCCACATAACGTTGTTTCACCTCCTCATCATCATTGATAAGATTGAGCAGGTATGGCTTCCGTATGATCAAGCCCAGAGCCCGTAAAGCTTTTGAAATTTTATTCATTCCGTGGCGCTTTATTTTTGCAAAGATATTGTTTTAACGATAAATAATATCCCGAAAAATACCGGGGCAACGGCAGAAGCTCCACAAATTTAATTTTGGATTCCCGGCAGAAAAACCAGGTTACAAAAACTGTAGTGGCCAGGTATGAAATAGTGGCCGTGAATGCAGCGCCCAGATAGCCGTATGCCGGAATAAGGATCACCGACATGATGATAGTGATTAGTAACCCGATAGCCGAACCAATGCTGTTGACGTAATATTTACCTGTTCCGGAAAAATAATGCCCAAGGATCAGTGCGTTTACAAAAACAAGCACCCCGGGCGCCAGCAACCACATGATACGGTTGATATCGCCAAAGTCTTTTCCGAAAATAAACGAATATACCGACCCGGGCAACAGGACCAGTGGAATCAACACAAAAAACGACACCAACAGGCTTATCCGTAGCAACTCCGCGCTAAGGTCCTGATTGAACTTTTTATCGGAGGTGTTCGAAATCTTTGAATACTGAACCAGAGCCACGCTGCTGCTGATCATCCACACCGATTCGGTGATGGAAACCCCGTTCGAATAAATACCCACAGAATCGTAGCCCTGGTATGATTCCAGAAAATAATAACTCACCCTGAAACTCAGCAACTGCGTGATGTGCGCCAGCTGGTTCATAAAACCATAGCGGAACAACATACCGATGGCCTCACGGTAGGTTATTGATTTGTCCGACTTTTGGTTTTCAATATAGGGCAACAGAAAAATAAGGCTGAAAACAAATGTGAGCCCATAAGCGATGTACAGTGAATAGATATAGCCGTATATATCAACAGAAATTCCCGAGACAAAGAACACGATCAGCGCAAGTATGGTCAGGGCGACCTGCGTGAAATTTAGGATATTGACCGCTTTAATATTTTCTTTGCCAAGCAATACAGAACTGTTAACCGAGGCAAGGGAGTTGATAACGGTAAGTAAAGCCACATGAAAGATATACTTTTGTTCGATCAGCGGGAATAAAAAAAGTATAAGGGTAAAAAGGCCGCAAACGATGAAACTCCAGACATAAGAAGGGATCAGCAGTTTTCCAAGCGGTAATTTTGGCGTAAGGTACACCAGAGAAGCGCCACCGATGATGTTGGCAAAAATGAGTATTAAAGCGATGGTGGTGATTATGATCCCTTGTTCCCCTTTGCCTTCGGCGCCAAGATACTGCGAAATAACCACAGCGATCAGCAAACTGATGATGGCTGAAGACAGCCTGACGCCGAATGTTTTAAATATCTTTAAGAACAAAGTACCTGTTTATAAATTTCAAAAAATTGCTTTCCTATCACATTATACGAAAAATGCTCTTCCGCGTACCTGCGGATCTGGTTTTTATCGTAGTTACGACAGTTATCAAGCATCGTTTCCAGCTGAACAATGAGTTCATCAATGTTTTGTGCCTCTATAAGAATGCCGTTTGATTTTCCGACATGTTCCGCGATGCCGCCCACATCTGATGAGAGTACAGGCAGTCCGCAAACCATGGCTTCGGGGATCACACAGGGGAAATTTTCATAATTGCTGAACAGCAGCAGGAAATCACCGTGCTGCATGATAGCGGCCACTTCATCAGTGGTTTTCCGTCCGTGAAAAACTATTTTTTCTGAGATGCCCAGCTTTTCAAATTTTCGTTTGTACTGCTCAAAATCACCGTCGCTGATCACTTCAAAAATAAAATCATCTCGCTTATCGATCAGATGGAACAAGGCGATCAGCATACCGCTGAAATTCTTCTGCACATCCAGTAAGGAAGACACATGTATGATGCGCTTCAATGGCTCATTCCGTTCAGGGCCGGGAACAAAAAGCGAAGTGTCCACCACATTGGGAACCACCGAGTACTTGCCTTTGACCGACATGGCCTCCATGGCATTCGCCAAATGGCCTGTTACAGGCATGAGCCTTGATGATCTCTTTGCAAAATACCTGAAGAAAAAGAGCTTTTTGCCTGGTTTGTTCGGATCTTGCGGAAGGTAAGCGGTCCAGTGTTCAGAGATGACGTATGGGATTTTTTTTGTCAGATGAAACAAAAAAGCAATAAGTCCGACCGGAATCAAAACATTTGCGTGGATGATATCAGGCTTTTCCGATGTTCCATAAATTTTCTTAAACCCGTAAAAATATGCCTTGACATAACGGAAAAATTTGAACAAGGGAAAATGAATCTTCGGATAGCCAAGATAAATTATATGAGACGTAACATTATTCAGAACCTCTTTTTGATACTCATATTTATTTTTGAGCGAAGGATCAAAAGCCACATGTAAAAAATCAACATTTGCATACAGGGCAGCCGCTTCGGCATGTTTTTGCACAAAATTGCCGTCGGTAGGCCTTAGCTTTGTCGGGTACCAGCTCGAAATAAATAATACGTTGATGTTGTGGGCTGACATAATTGCAAAAGTAATCCAAATAACGATTTTTTAACCTTCTTATTTTCAGAAAATAATTTTTATCCTGATCTATTCACAAATGAGAGAAGTGAAATTTGTGAATGTGCTTGGCCATAGCGGGCAGCAGATCAGGTAAATCCCGACAAAGAAAATATATGAATGGAGCAATCCAGGCCGGGTTATCATGTTTTCTTTTGTCGGCCCGAAGGGTGAAAAATTCTTATGAATTTTTCAGGTTATGTTGCAGCGATAAAAAAAAAGATTAATTTTGCAGTCAGTAAAACGGAGGATGTAGCTCAGCCGGTTAGAGCGTCAGATTGTGGTTCTGAATGTCGTGGGTTCGAATCCCATCTTCCTCCCCAAAAGCCCTGGTGACGGGGCTTTTTTTATTCCTTTATCGTCCCGGTGAACGTTTCCAGAAACTTGGCATAGGTGGTTTTCTCATGCGCATTGTCTCCGAAAAAATGCAGAATAGGTTCCAGTTCTTTGGCGGATTTATAACCTATGACGGTATTGAGGATCTCAAATTTTTCATTCAGTATGACAAAAGACGGGTACGACATACGCCCCTGCAATAACGCGGTGGCAAGCTGATGGGTTGATCGCGAAGATTCAGGGCTGGGGTTTACATAATAACTTCCGTTGAAAAGCACCGTATCTTTCCGTTCGGCATTGAGCTTTACCGGGTAATAATGCGCCGCCATATAACTCCTGATAATGCTGTCAGCGAAAGTGCTGGCATCCATTTTTTTGCACCAGCCGCACCAGTCGGTAAACACATCAACAAATATTTTTTTAGGATTCTTTTTATTCAGTTCCAGGGCTTCTTCAAACGAATACCACTTGAAAGCCACCGGTTTATTTTTGTTTTTTTGTGCAAAGGTGAAGCTAACCAGTATAAATACTGCAAGGGTGCTGAGAACTATTTTTTTCATTGATTTAATTTTTCAGGTTTTATTTTCAAATTTCAAGGGATTGTTCTTTTTTCCTAATTCTGAATTCATAATTCTGCTCCGCCGCGGCGGACTGACTTCTGCATTCTGACTTCTAAATTCTGCCTTCTGAATTCTGAATTATTCCGTGCAAAGATAATACGAAATTTTCGGATAATTCTTCTCTGTGATGAGCGCTGAATTTTTTATTTCGCTCACCGACTTAAAAACACCGTGTTTCAGGCGGTAATTGATCAGCGAAAGCGCAATATTGTGGCCAATGTACGGATGTTGTTTCAGCTGTTCGAAGGTAGCCGTGTTTATGTTGATTCTATGAATGGCCTTGACATTAATTTCGATAAAGGCTTTAATATCATTAAATTTGGCGCTATCCATTTTCGGAACTTCCATCAGTTGTTCCTTTGCATTAAATCCACCAAGCCGGGTCCGGTACTTGATTATTTGCGATGCAAAATAATTTCCTATCCCTTTTATTTTTTTCAGTTCTTCTTCGGTGGCAGTATTCACTTCCACTTTGAAAATTTCAACATTTTTTGCAGCCTTATTGTTGGCGTATGTTGGGGCTTTTATCTCAATATAGGGCTCCAGCGCTTCATATTCCTTTGGAGAAATGCAGTACATTTTTTTGAAATCTTCTTTTTTAAAAAATTTTCCTCCTTTTGACCGGTATTTTAGTATGGACATGGCTTGTTTCGGAGAAAGGCCCATTTCAACAAACCCATCATAAGGTAAGGTGTTCGGATCGAAAGCAACAGGATTCAACTTTTGCTCCACCGCAGAGGCATTGGCATCATAAATATTGAAAGGCTCTTTGTGGCGGTATGTTTTTGGTTTTACAGAAACCACTTCCTGTGTTTTCAAAAATTCATTGATTTCAGCATCAAACCGGGAATAATCATACGTTTTGTGGGTTATTAAAAATGGCAGGATAATATTCAGGATGATCAGGCAAAGGATCAGAAAACACAAGACCAGCAAGCCCCGGCGCTCGCTTTTATTGAATGTCAGGTAATCTTTAATATATTTGACCAGTTTGGTGAACATGAATCAAATAAAATTACAATTTTTCGGTAAATATATAAAAAAACAATGTTTGAATCTGAAGATAAACAATTAAAAAAATGTTGGCAGTTGTATTTGCTGAAAAATAACCACCTACGGCTTGGGAAGCTGTTTATGTTTCATTTCGTAATTGTATATCTGTGCAGCGTTTGCGGAGTGGTGCTTGGTACCAAGATGCAGCGGGATGGTGGCCCCGATCAAAACAACGCCACCGGCAGCAAAATACCATTGGAAATCACCGTCACTGAGCCATTTGAAGGCGGAATACCCGACCAGCACGGCTCCGGCTAAGGTCATGAGTAATGCCGGGTTGTTGTTACGTTTAGCCATCATGACCTCGTCGTTGGCATCTGCAAAAGGTTTGCACAAATCTTCAAGTTTCATCAGCGAAAGTTTCTTTCCCTGGTAATCAAGGTCCGTTGTCAGCATCCTGCGGTCAATAGAAATGGTGTCCAGGGTAAATGCCTGAGCCTTTATAAATGTGGGAATAAGTATCAGCAAAAGAATTATAAATGGGTTTTTCATTTTGAACAAGTTAGTAATAGAAGTAATAACAAAATTAAAAAATAATATTCATCTGAACTCGTTCAAAAACATTTTATTGTAACACATAAGGTTGAAGTTGATTATTTTTGCTTCAAAATAATTCCGATGAACGGCGATCCACAAGTTTACGAAACACTTCAAAAACTGAATATTCCGTTTGAATACCTCGAGCATCCCCCCGCTCCTACCATTGAAATAGCAAAACAATACTGGCAGGGCCATGATGGACAGCATTGCAAAAACCTTTTCTTTCGTAACCATAAAGGCAACAGGCATTACCTGGTGATCTTCGATTGCGATCAAAACCTTGCCATCCACGACATTGAAAAAATGCTGAAACAAGGGAAGCTCACGTTTGCCTCAGAACAAAGGATGCAGCGCTACCTGGGATTGAAACCCGGCTCTGTCTCAGCCTTCGGATTGATACACGATATTGAAAATCATGTCCACGTTTTTATCGATACCAACCTGCAAAAAGCAGAAAAAATCAGTTTCCACCCCAACGAAAACACAGCTTCGCTGATCATCAGCTTCACAGACTTTCTGCGTTACATGGAGTTTATAGGAAACACCTACGAATTTATCAAGCTGTATTAGTTTAGCTGTGTTTCCTGCCTGTTGCGGTTTTTTATGAAGGTATACAAAATCACGGACAGCAAAATAATAGAAGCTCCGATATAAAACTCGGTGGTCATGTGTTCGGATTCACCGAAAATGAAATAGGCGGCTATGATGCCATAGACGGGTTCGAGGTTTATCGCCAGTACCACCTGGTAGGCCGACAATTTTTGCATGATCTTTACGGTAGCCGAAAAAGCAAAGGCGGTGCAGATAACGCCTAATATCAACAGAAAAACAAGATCGCTCCATGTGGGTGCCGGAACAAAAGCTGAGCTGCCTTTGGTGATAAGCAGGAATATCGTCACCACAATAAATCCGCTGAACATTTCATAAACCGTGGTGATGTTCGGTTCGTATTTCAGTGCGATCTTTTTGTTTAATACGCTGAACAAACTCGCCAGAAAGGCGCAAATGATGGTAAAAATTATTCCTGCCACATAGCGTGTTTCAAACCTGAAAATAATGTAGATACCCAGAATAATGATCAGTCCGATGATTACCTCCAGTATGGAAATTTTTTTACGGTTTATCAGCGGCTCCAGGAAACTGGTAAACAAGGTGGTAACCGACAAACAGCCCAGTGTAACGGAGACATTGGAAACTTTTATGGCATAAAAAAAACATATCCAGTGGGCCGCAATGATGATCCCGATCAGCGCCAGCATAAAGACACTTTTAGGCGGGAGGCGAAATGATTGCTTGAAAATCAAAATAAAAAACATCAGGGCGACCACAGCGATCATCATCCGGTACCAGACCAGCTCCACAGCCGGCAATTCTATGAGCTTCCCCAAAATAGCCGTGAAACCAAGTATGATCACTACAAAATGTAGTAACAGATTATTTTTTACCAGGTCTTTTTTCATAGTATAAGATCCTGCAAAAGTACACAGATTTTAATTGAATTGACATGTAACGCATTTTGGTTATATTTGCGAGTCAATCATCAGAGAATGCCAGCCATTTCAGAATTCATAAACACTCCGTTTTTTTTTATCATAGGCCGCCCCCGTTCAGGGACTACGCTGCTACGGCATCTTTTTGATGCACACCCGAACGTGATCATTCCATCGGAATGCAACTACATCCTGGCTCTGTCAGGGAAATATAAACACACGAAAAAATTCAGCCGGAAAACACTGGAACATTTTCTGGAAGACCTGAAGCAAACCAAATCGTTTGATACGCTCAGCATGGATGATGAATTGCTGAAAAAAAATATTTTTTCGGCACCTGAAAATATTACATACCCGGCATTGTGTAAAATCGTTCATGCCACCTATGCCTCCATTCATGACAAGAAAGAGATTCTGCTCATCGGGGATAAAAACCCCGCTTATTCGTCCGAAAACTTTACAAAAATTTTTTCCCTTTTTCCTGAAGCAAAATATATTCATTTGATCAGGGATTACCGCGACCAGGCAACCTCCCTGCTGAAAGCAAAATTTAAATCATTATCTCCGGCTTTTATTGCGTTGACGTGGAAAGGGTCGCTCAAAACGATCAACCGCTGCAAACAAAAGCTTCCTCAGAATTTTTTCACGCTGCGTTATGAAGATTTTGTCAGAGAGCCGGAAAAATATTTTGGGGACTTATGCTCTTTCCTTCAGATACCAAATGATGCAGCTGTTTTTAACTTTACGGACAAAAAAGAAAAGTACATCAGCTATCAGCCGGGAATCAAGTACGAAACACATCATAAGAGCCTGTTTCAGCCTATCAATGAAGCACGTGTCGGTATCTGGAAGGATTATTTGAAAGGCAATGAACTGGCAGTAGCCGAAAAAATTGCCGGTAATATGGCACAGGAGTATGGATATGAAAAATCGTCCAACAAACCTGGCGTCCGGGTTACGCTTGCAGCTGTCAGATGGGAATTTACCTATATATTTCTCAAAGGATTAAGAGCGTTTTTATCTATTTTGACCATAAAGCGAAGAAATGATTTTGTTGCCAGGCTCAAGAATAGTAAGGTGGCAAACTTCGTATACTATAAGATAATTTTCAGAAGTAAAACCAACCAATAATGTTTGCCAACAAAAACATTTTTAAGGAAATAGCCGGCATTTTCACAGGGAATATTGCTGCGGTATTTTTTGGTTTTTTGAGCGGAATAATCTTGTCCAGGGTCCTGGGGCCTGAGTTGAAAGGGGTGTACTCCACACTGATCGTGATCCCGGGGATCATTTCAAGCGTCATCATGCTTGGCTCAAGGCCTTCGGTTATCTACCACACCGGCAAAAAACTAATGACCAACCAACAGATCGTTTCCGCCACATTTTTTTTATGGATGACCAGCAGCATCATAGGAATAATAGTTTTTATCGGCGCTTACTGGTTATTGCTTGACAAAGTTTATACAACCTTGATGATCTTATTGGTGATCCTTTATATCCCGGCCAAGTTGGTCATCACACATTCCGGAAGTATCTTTCTGGCCAACCTGAAGTTCAAAAAGGCAAACATGATGAAATGGCTGACGGCCTTACTCACACTGATCACCATTTTTATTTTCGTTTTTGTCCTGAGGTTATCGGTGACGGGTGCCCTGCTGGCCTTGTATTCAGCCACTTTTACGGTTATGGCCATCGCCATTGTAACCATCGCAAAAGACTACGGGATTAAAATCAGATTTGACAGCCATGCCATCAAACAAATCTATAAAATGGGGCTTATCTATGCCCTGGCCTTGTTCATCATTCAGTTAAACTACAGGATCGACATACTTATCCTCAACCTGCTATCCTCTAAAGAAGAAATCGGTATTTACACCGTTGGCGTTTCCGTAGCAGAGAAACTCCTTCAATTGCCTGTGGCCATAGGTATTGTGCTCATTAGCCGCAGCGCTGCAACTATTAACCTGCCTGCCATGGTCAAGGACACGAGCCGTTTGCTCAGGCTTTCATTTTTGATCATATTGATAGCTTCAGTGATATTGTTCCTGATCGTTCCCTGGATTGTCCCACTGATTTACGGAAGTGCTTTTGCACGCAGCGCCCAGGTCATTCAGAATATTTTGCCCGGAATCTGTTTCTTTGTCATTGTAAGGATTTTAAGCAGCAGCATTGCAGGTTTTGGCAAACCCTGGGTAATGCTCGCCATTTTTATTCCGACGCTCATCCTCAATATCATTCTTAATTTTTTGTGGATCCCGGATTATGGCTGCATTGGATCGGCCTGGGCAACAAATGTCAGTTATATTTCCGGTTCCATCGCAGTACTTTTTGTATTTTCGTACATAACAAAAACTCCGGTCAGGGCAATCATTGCCTATCAACGCGAAGATTTTATGTTCCGGAAATTTTATAAAGAGTTTAAAAAAAGAAAGAAAAATGCCAGGGCAAACATTCAGGACGACCAGGAAAACCTCACAGAGTAAGAGAAAAATTCATGACTGGTCCAAATGAACATATAAGCGTTCCATTTTTCTTTGTCGTGGGCAGGGCCAGGTCGGGAACGACTTTGCTGCGTTGCCTGCTTGATGCACATCCCGAAATTAATATCCCGCTCGA
>Ga0209098_1000810_pt1 | contig 32632 bp, 22 predicted proteins | sample AD_JPNHW1_MetaG_FD_184429 | JGI IMG/M metagenome (GOLD analysis project Ga0209098, IMG submission 184429) | Active sludge microbial communities of municipal wastewater-treating anaerobic digesters from Japan - AD_JPNHW1_MetaG (SPAdes) (version 2) | ecosystem: Engineered > Bioreactor > Anaerobic...
CCTGTTCCTCCGTCAGGTGAATATCCAGCCGGAAAACAGCTTCTTCCTTCCCTGTTCCAATATCGATATCATCGAACGACTCCTCAACGTGCTGATTTATACCTACAATCAATTGGGATACCCCGAGAAGATCATGGACCTGCAGCTTCTTCTCCGGGCGCTTCAGGAAAAAATCTGAAAATACCTGCATTACCTTTTGTCCTGAAACCGGATTAAGGAAGACCAAAAATCAGGATTATGACAAAAGAAGATGTTTTTAAGAGGATCGTCGGCTACACTATCCGGATCACGAGGATGATCGACCACCTTCCTAAAGAAGTTACAACTGAGGTGATCTCAGAACAGATCCTTCGGGCAGCCGTCTCCGCCGGAGTGAATTACCGGCAAGCATCCCGGTCGAGGTTGCGGAAAGAGTTCCTGAACAAAATGCACCTGGCCGGCAATGGCATTGATGATACCCTGTTCTGGTTCGAGTATATCGAAACGTGCGAGATGATCAAGCCGGAAAAACTATCCCAACTGAAAAAGGAAGGAGACGAACTCCTATCGGTCATCAGCGCTGGCATCAGATCAGCGAAAGAGGATCATCGGGTGACGGTCAGAAAACCGGCTGTAAAGCCGTGATAGCTGTTACTTGTTGTAATTCAGCCAGTTGAGAATGTTCTTCTCGACCCGGGCGATGACATCCGACGTGTCGGATTTAATGAATTTCTCACCGGTGATCTGCTCGTAGAGTTCAATGTAGCGGTCGGAGACCTGTTGAACGAATTCATCGGGCATTTCGGGCACCTGTTGTCCTTCTTTCCCCATGAAGTTGTGTTCCATCAGCCATTCGCGGACGAACTCTTTCGAAAGTTGACGTTGTTGCTCGCCGCGTGCCTGGCGTTCTTCGTATCCTTCCAGGTAGAAATAGCGGGAGGAATCAGGAGTATGGATCTCGTCGATGAGGTAGATCTTGCCATCACTTCCTTTTCCGAATTCGTATTTGGTATCGACCAGGATCAGTCCCATCTTGGCGGCAATTTCAGTGCCCCGCCGGAACAGCTCCCTGGTGTACTTCTCGAGAAGGGCGTAATCCTCGGTCGTGACCAGTCCGGTGCTCAGGATCTCTTCGCGTGAGATATCTTCATCGTGGCCTTCCGTCGCTTTGGTCGTCGGAGTGATGATGGGTTCGGGGAAACGCTGGTGTTCTTTCATTCCCTCGGGGATGGCGACGCCGCAGATCTGACGGGCGCCTTTCTGATACGATCTCCAGGAGCTTCCGGTGAGGTAGCCGCGGATGATCATCTCCAACGGGAAAGGTTTGCAGAACCGGCCGATGGTGACCGATGGATCAGGACTGGCGATTTTCCAGTTGGGGCAGATGTCGGCAGTGGCGTCGAGAAACTTCACCGCGATCTGGTTCAGTACCTGGCCTTTGAACGGGATGCCCTTCGGTAACACCACATCAAACGCCGAAATACGGTCGGAAGTGACCATTACCAGGTATTTGTCATTGATGTTGTACACATCGCGTACTTTCCCCTTGTAAAGGCTCTTCTGGCCCGGGAAAGAATAATTGGTTTGCTTGATTACGTTCACCATGGGAGTATATTTTGGTGCAAAGATAGAAGTTTAGGAAATAAAGTGCTGAAGTCAGAGAACGATCGCTACTCCAGTTCCACCGTCACGGCCGTATCGAGTTTGAGACCGAGGAGTCCTCCGGCGTTAGCATTTCGCATGGCGATCTGAAGATGGCCGCTGGTGGTGAAGAGGGCAAGCATTTCGCCGGGAGGCACGTCGAGGTACGACTTTTTTATGTCGGTGATGCGGTTGGAACGGGTGTTGAAGGTGATGGCAAACTTACGTTTCTTCACCACTTCTTTAAAGAGCTTCTCGGTGATATTGGTATAGACGTTTTCGTAATTATCGATATAGATGACCTTTCCCCGGATAGCGCTTTCGTCCACTACCGGGCGGAAAGCGATCTTCTGCCTGACTCCTTTTTTGGGATGTCCCAGCTCGCCGATGGGTTTGCCCTGGGCGATGTGACAGGCTACTTTGGCGAAGACATCACGGCCGGGGAAAGTAAAGTAATCGGAATCCTGCAACACATCGAGTTCGATCACCTGCTCCGGCATTTCGTCGAAGATCAGGGAAAAGATGCCGTTGTCGGCTCCGATGAAATAATGACCGTCATATACGACCAGGGTATGCGGTGTTTCGATGGAAGCTTCTTCGCAGATACCGAGAATATGAATGGTGCCCTGGGGAAAACTGTGATAGCAGTTTCTGACCACGAAAGCGGCCTGGTTGAGGTTGTGAGGCTGGATGGTGTGAGAGATATCAACGATCAGGGCTTCCGGATAATAACTAAGAATCGCTCCTTTTACCGATGCCGCGTAGTGATCGCGAATCCCCCAATCGCTGGTGAGCGTTATGATCGCCATCTGAAATTGATTACTTTTGCGTATCAAAGGTATAATTTTTTCATGAGCGAGAAAATAATCACGATTGAATCCTGCCCTCCCCTGGATATTGTCGGGGTGAATGATCAAAACCTGGAAATCCTGCGCAACACTTTTCCCAAAGTGAAGATCGTCGTCCGCGACAACGTCGTAAAGACTTACGGTGAAGAATCGGATCTGCTTGATTTTGAAGAGAAGTTCCGGATGCTGCTGCTTCACTTCGAGAAGTTCAACCGGCTCACCAAAGAGGACATCCGGTTGTTGCTGGAGGCCGCCGACGGAGACCATCCGCTGGAGGCCGAAGGTCATCACGCCGAAGTGCTTGTTCATGGCCGTAACGGGATGCTGATCCGCGCCAGGACGCCCAACCAGCGCCGGCTGGTGGAGGCCTGTGACCAGAACGACCTGGTTTTTGCCATCGGCCCGGCCGGTACCGGCAAGACCTATACCGCCGTCGCGCTCGCCGTCAGGGCCTTGAAAAACAAAGAGGTACAACGCATCATCCTGACCCGCCCCGCCGTGGAAGCAGGCGAAAACCTGGGCTTCCTGCCCGGCGATCTGAAAGAGAAGCTCGACCCTTATCTGCAACCCCTTTACGACGCGCTGCGCGACATGCTTCCCACCCAGAAACTCCTTTCTTTCCTCGAAGACAACATCATCGAGATCGCTCCCCTGGCCTTTATGCGCGGAAGAACCCTGAACAACGCCTTCGTCATCCTTGATGAAGCCCAGAATACTACTCCCGGACAACTGAAAATGTTCCTTACCCGCATGGGCGCCTCCTCTAAATTTATCGTCACCGGCGACATCACACAGATCGACTTGCCCAGAAACCAGGTCTCGGGGCTCATTCACGTGCAATCTATCCTTAAAGATACCTCCGGCATCGGGTTCATCTACCTCGATGAGGTGGATATCATCCGGCATAAGCTGGTGAGCAGGATCATCAGGGCCTATGAAAAAAGCAATGAGTAGTGGCGGTTAGCTGCCTTGTTTCACTCCCTCATGACCTTTTCATATCGGAACCTAAAAAACTGTAACTTTGCCGCTCAAAACCAAAAGGCATGTATACCTTATTCAAAAAAGAGATCAACGGGTTTTTGAATTCGCTTATCGGATACATCGTCATCGTTGTATTTCTGTTGATGATGAGTTTGTTCCTGTGGGTCTTTCCGCTTGAGTTCAACATCCCCGACTATGGGTATGCGGGACTCGACGGATTGTTCGTGCTGGCTCCTTTCGTATTTCTGTTCCTGATCCCTGCTATCACGATGCGGGCTTTTGCTGATGAGAAACGAAGCGGCACCCTCGAACTGCTGATGACCCAGCCCCTGAGCGACTTACAGGTGATCATGGCCAAGTTCCTGGCAGGGGTGGTGCTGGTGCTGTTCGCACTCATTCCAACCCTGGTCTGCTACTTCAGCGTGTATCAACTGGGGTTACCCAAAGGAAATATCGACTCGGGAGCCGTGTGGGGCTCGTATATCGGTCTGATCATGCTCGGAGCTACCTTCGTCTCCATCGGCATTTTCTCCTCTTCTGTCACCGATAACCAGATCGTCTCCTTCATCCTGGCCGTCGTACTTTGCTTCTTCATGTACATGGGGTTCGGACTCATCTACACCTTTGTACTTTCCGGGAAACTGGGACTGATGATCCAGTCGCTGGGTCTCAGCGCTCACTACTCCTCTGTCAGCAGAGGCGTGATCGACACCCGCGACATGATCTATTTCCTCAGCGTCATGGCTTTTTTCATCCTGCTTACCAAGCTTTCCCTGGAAAGCCGCAAATGGTAACCCAAACTGCAACGACGTATGGCGAAAAGTGAAAAACGAAACATAAAACGCAGCAACATCGGCTGGCTCCTCCTCGGAGTTGCTGCCATCCTGCTCCTGAACATTATCTCTTCCTTCGTATTTACCCGGTTTGACCTCACCGCTGAGAAAAGATACTCGCTGTCACCTGCCACCCGGGATCTGTTGAAGAAAACCGACGATATCGTCTTCTTCAAAGTCTACCTTGAAGGAGACCTGCCACCCGGATTTCGCCGGCTGGCCAATGAGACCCGCGAAATGCTCGATGAATTCCGGGCATACAACAGCGACATCCAATTCGAGTTCGTCAACCCTTCGGAAAACCCCAAAGCAAGCGAACGCAACGAAGTGTATAAACAACTGGTCGAACAAGGACTTCAACCCACCGACCTGCGATTGAATCAGAAAGGGGAGTCCCGCCAGCTGATCATTTTCCCCGGCGCCATCGTCTCCTACAAAGGTCGGGAGGTGCCCGTCCAATTGCTGATGTCCCAACTGAATGTGAATTCCGAGAAGGTGCTGAACAATTCCATCCAGGCCCTCGAATACAACCTGGCATCGGCTATCGAGAAACTCACTACCAAAATCAAACCTGCCGTCGCGATCATCGAAGGTCAGGGTGAACTCAGCAAGGCAGAAACCATCGACCTGGAGCAGTCCATGCTCGAGTATTACCAGGTCGACCGGGTTACCATCGGCCAGCAGATCAACAGCCTGGCCATCCGGCTGAAAGGAGACACCGTCCACGAACCGCTGGTGAACAAATACAAAGCGATCATTATCGATAAACCGGTGAAACCTTTTGATGAAAAGGACAAATTCCTCATCGACCAGTTCATCATGCGCGGCGGACGCGTGCTTTGGCTCATTGACCCTGTGTTCGCCAGCATGGACAGCCTGGAGAAATACAACACCACCATGGGCATCGCCAACGACATCAACCTCGAGGATATGCTCTTCAGTTATGGGGTGCGGCTCAGCACCAGCCTGGTGATGGACCTTTATTCCCTCAAGATCCCGTTGACCACCGGCATGATCGGCAACCAGCCACAGATCGAGTTTTTCCCCTGGTACTTCTTCCCGCTGGCAACGCCGGTACAGGGACATCCCATCGTGAACGGACTGAATGCCATCAAAACGGAGTTTGTCAGCGTGGCCGACACGGTGGAGGTGCCCGGGATCAAGAAGACCATCCTGCTGACGACCTCGCCCTATTCCAGGACCGTCAATGTGCCGGCCCTCATCGACCTGCAGATATTAAGTAAGGAACCTGACCGGGAACAGTTCAGCCAGGGGCCACAACCCGTGGCAGTGTTGCTGGAAGGATCGTTCACTTCCGCATTCCAGTTCCGCATTCCCCCTGAACTGGCCCAAAACCAGGCCCTGGGATTCCGCGAAAAGAGCAAACCAACGAAAATGGTCGTGATCGCCGATGGAGATGTCGCGAAAAACCAGTTCCATTACCGCGACGGATACCCGCTGCCCCTCGGATTTGACCAGTATACACGCGAAACCTTTGGTAACAAGGACCTCCTCATGAATGTGATGAATTACCTGACCGATGACTCGGGCCTGATCTCCGTGAGATCACGCGAGCTGAAACTCCGCCAGCTCGATACCGCCCGTCTCACCGATGAAAAAATCTACTGGCAACTACTCAACATCTTCGGACCTCTGCTGATCATCGGCATTTTCGGGTTCGTGAAACTCTGGATCCGACGCAGAAAATACGCACCGAAGCATCATCTTACTTTAAATGATTCTAAATAAAATGAAAAAGAATGTCTATATATTTCTCGGGGTACTGATCCTGGCCATCGTCGCCGTTGTGTTGATCATGACCTATACCACCTCGACACTGAGCGGGAAATCGAGTGACTTCGCGGTGAATGACACCTCGATGGTGACGCGCATCTTCATGGCAGACAAGAATAACAACACCCTGACCCTGGCCCGTAAAAGTCCCGGACACTGGATCGTGAACGGGAAGTACGAGGCTTCGCCTTTTAACATCAGCATGCTGCTGCAGACCATGCAGGACCTCGAAGTGTCAATGCCGGTCGGCAAGGCGGCGCGCAATGGAGTGATCCGGCAAATGGCGGCGAACTCGGTGAAGGTGGAGATCTATAAGCAGGCATACCGGATCGACCTGTTCGGTCTTCGCCTCTTCCCGCACGAGAAGAAAATGAAAGTGTATTATGTAGGCGGCGCCACCCCGAATAACCGCGGGTCGTATTTCCTCATGGAGGGTTCCGATGAACCTTTTGCCGTGCGCCTTCCCGGCTTCCGTGGAATCGTCAACCCGCGTTATATGCCGATTGAAAAATACTGGAGGGATTATACCGTGATCAAGCGCACCCTCACCGAGATCACCATGGTGAAGGTAGAGATACCGGAAGCTCCGGCCGAGTCGTACATCATCCGGAACTCCAAACAGTCCGTCTCCCTGCTTAGCTATCCTGACGAACGGCCGGTGCCGGGGCATGTGGATACCCTCGCCCTGATCAACTTCCTGAATGGCTTCCGGAACCTGAATTATGAGGTTTTACTGGATGACCTGGATAAAGTTCGCAAGGATTCGATATTGAGCCTGCCTCCCTTCGTAAATATCTCTGTGACCGATACAGCAGGGATCACCACCGTGATCAAGACCTTCCGCCGGCCTGCTACCGCCGGAGAAACCGATATGAATGGCAAACCGGTACCGTTTGATATGGATCGTTTCTATGCCCTGATCAATGACGATAAGGACCTGGTGCTGGCTCAGTTCTTTGTTTTTGACCGCGTCCTGCGACCCAAATCATTCTTCCTGAAATGAAACACGAGGAGAAATGTCTCCTCGTCATTGCCGGATTCCTGCTTCTCATTTATGGGATGAAAGAAGCATGGCTGGGGAATGGCGGGGACATGATCATTTACCTGAACGCGGGCGAGTTATTGCGAAACGGTCAGGCGGTGTACCATACCCCCATCTTCACAGGGGCCGGGACGTTCCTGAACTATTCCTATTCCCCGTTCTTCGCCGGGATACTGGTCCCGTTCACCTACTTTCCCGTCAAATTCATTTATACCTGCTGGGTGCTGCTGGATCTCTTCCTGCTGTACCGTATTTATGGCATTATTTCTTCTTTTCTGAAAATAAAAGTCATGTCGGCGGCCGAAACACTGGTCTTCACTTTCTTCCTGCTGCTCTTTTCTTTCCGGTACATCCTCTATAATTTTGATATGATGCAGATGACCATTGTGTTGCTGTATCTGTGCCTCGAAGGGTTCCTCCTGATAACACGATCGCACAACTTCGGTGGTTCCATGCTGATCGCCCTGGGTATCTGTATCAAGTTATTGCCGCTGGTCATGGTCCCTTACCTGGTGATGCGGGGAAAGTTTAAAGCCACGGCGCTCACCCTGATTTTTGTGGTGGTCTTTACTTTTCTGCCGGTGATATACCTTGGCCCCGGTAAGTTTAACGAGACGATGCAGGAATGGTGGACGGTCATCAATCCTTCCAACCCGGAGTTCGTGGCACACCAGAATTCCTCCGGGGAAGGCGTTCACAGCCTGTCGGCGCTCATCCCGGCCTATTTTGGCGCCCCTTCTTCTTACTATGATCTGGATCTGAAAAGGAACATCATGGATCTCAGCACGACAGGAGTACGCATCCTCCTGAATATTACCAGGGCTTTCTTTATCCTGCTGACCTTCGCTTTCCTGAAGAAGCCCTGGTTCAAAGGAGAGACCGACCAACGGATGTTTTATGAGCTGTCATACATCCTCCTGATCACCCCGCTCGTGTTCCCTCATCAGCAAAAATATGCCTTTATCTTTCTGGCGCCCGCCATCGCCTGGATCATAGCCGGCATGATCGGATTATTCCGTCATCCGGGTGGCGACATCCGGCGGAAACGGGCATCCCTTATCCTGATGTCCGTTTCGTTCGTGTTGCTGGTGCTCACTACCAACCTGTTCATCGGCAAGCATTTTTTCATGGTCGCTCAGTATTATAAGATGATAACCTGGGGGACACTGCTGATCATCCCGGTATTGTGGATGTTCCGCCCGGAAGCGGGTGAAAAAAAAGAGGCCGCTTGCGCAGCCCCTTTTCCCCAAACAAAATAACATACCATACTAGACAAGTCCTTGCGCCAGCATGGCATCGGCCACCTTCACAAATCCTCCGATATTGGCTCCTTTCAGGTAGTTGATGAATCCGTCGGATTCGGTCCCCCATTTCACACAATTCTTGTGAATATTGATCATGATATTGTGAAGTTTCTCGTCTACCTCTTCCCGCGACCAGCTGATACGCATGGAGTTCTGTGACATTTCCAGCCCTGAGGTGGCTACCCCGCCGGCATTGGCGGCCTTGCCGGGCCCGTACAGAATCTTCTTTTCCAGATAGACCCCGATGGCTTCGGGTGTGGATGGCATGTTGGCGCCTTCACTGACCAGGATACAGCCGTTGGATACCAGCATTCTCGCTTCGTTGCCGTCGATCTCGTTTTGCGTGGCGCTGGGCAGGGCGATGTCGGCTTTGACCTCCCAGGGTCGCTTCTCGGGGAAAAATTTGGCTTCGGGATACTTGTCGCAATACTCCTTAATGCGTCCGCGCTGTATGTTTTTAAGATGTTTGACATAGGCCAGCTTCTCCTTGTCAATTCCCTTCGGATCGTGGATGTATCCTTCGGAATCGGAGAGGGTGACGACCTTACCGCCTAAATCGGTGGCTTTTTCGGTGGCATATTGCGCTACATTGCCGGAACCTGAAACCAGGCAGATCTTGCCCTTCATATCTATGCCACGGGTCTTCAGCATCTCGGAGGCAAAATAGACGGCCCCGTAACCGGTTGCTTCCGGACGGACCAGGGAACCGCCCCATTCGAGCCCTTTCCCGGTCAGCACGCCCGTGAATTCATTACGCAGCCGCTTGTATTGTCCGAACATGAACCCGATCTCCCGGCCGCCAACCCCGATGTCGCCGGCCGGAACGTCGGTGTCGGGACCAATGTGGCGTTGCAGCTCCGTCATGAAACTCTGGCAGAAACGCATCACCTCGTTCTCGGTCTTGCCCTTCGGATCAAAATCACTGCCGCCTTTGCCTCCACCCATGGGGAGCGTCGTCAGACTGTTCTTGAATACCTGCTCGAAAGCCAGAAACTTCAGGATGCCCAGGTTAACGGTAGGGTGAAAACGAATGCCGCCTTTGTATGGCCCGATGGCGCTGTTCATTTCAATACGATACCCTTTGTTGATCCGGATCTCCCCGTTGTCGTCCTGCCACGGCACCCGGAACAGGATCACCCGCTCAGGCTCGGCAATCCGCTCCAGTATTTTCGCGGCCTTGTATTTGGGATTCTCTTCGATAAACGGAACCAACGATTCCGCTACTTCCTTGACGGCCTGGTGAAATTCTGTTTCACCGGGATTTCTGGCGATGAGATGCGCCATGAAATCATCGACCATTTTCTGCATCTGTGACATAAGGTGTGGATTTGTGTTCGTGCAAAAATTTTCACAATGATATATAAAAATAGGAGCATGTCAAGAGATAAAATCGGAAATAGATCATTATAAATAGCTTTAAATCAGAATAATAAGAATTATTCTTAATAAATGTACGTGATATACTGATATACATATAAGGATATTACTTAAATCGCTAATAATCTGTCATGTTTGTGTGTAATTGAGAGAAGTTTGTGTTATTTTTGGTACGATCATCCAGCCCGACTCATGGAATTGTCGAACGACCCGGCCGGCTCCGGTAGACATCATCCGGATAAGTTAAACGTAGAGAAGCTGGTTTCCGACAACCGGGAACGGCTCAAGGAGTTGGCTGTCATCAACGAGACTTCCGCTCTGTTAAAGAAAGCTCTTCCCATCGCCGAAACGCTGGCAGGTGTTTGTCAGATCCTGCCCGGAGGATGGCATTATCCCGAGCACACCGTGGCGCGAATCCGATACAGCGACATGGAGTTCACCAGCACGGGATTCAGCGAGACGGCATGGAAGATGGAACAAGCGTTTGAGTCGATCGACAGCCTGTCGGGCACGATCGAGATCTTTTACCTCCAGCCTTTTCCCAAAGCTGATGAGGGACCTTTCCTGGCAGAAGAAAGGAACCTGATCATCAACCTGGCTACCCTGATCGAAGGTTACCTGAACGGGATCAAGGGGAAAGAGGGACGGTTCATCACCCATGAACGGCTCAAAGAGCTGTCGGCCATCAACCAGGCTACGCGGATCCTTCGCTCCGGCGCCACCGTCGAAGAGACCTTGCACGAGATCTGCCTGATGATGCCCAAGGCCTGGCAATACCCCGAATTTGCCGTCTGCCGCGTCAAATACGGCAATATCGAACAGATGTCTCCCAACTTCCGCGTCACCCAATGGTTCCAGCGTCAGGTCTTCGAGACGATCGACAACCAGGAAGGAGTCATTGAGGTCTATTACCTGAAAGCTTTTCCGCTCTCTTTTGAGGGGCCTTTCCTGGAAGAAGAGGTACACCTGCTCCTCAATGTGTCGAACCTCCTGGCCGGATATCTCAACAGCGTGAAAGGGAAAGCCATCCTCCGCCGGTCGGGGCTGGTGAAGGAAGAAAAGGCGAAAGAACAGAAAAAAGAAGGACCGGTCCATTACAGCCGCCAACTGCTCCAGACTTTCCTGAACCGTACCAACGTCAACCGCGACCTGTACCACGATCTCATGCCGTTCAAGGTGAAAGAGATCCTGCTCGTGGCGAACTTGTACGACGCCTACAGCATCGAAAAAGAGGGCCGTTTCTCGGAACATGTCCTCGGAGAATATTATTCCCTTTCGTTGAGCTCCATGCCCCGCATCACAGGCGTTTCCACCAAGGATGAGGTGATGGAACAACTCAACCTGAAGCATTATGACCTGGTCATCATCATGATGGGTACCGACAAACAGTTCCCGGTAGAACTCAGCAGCGCCATCAAGACCATCTTCCAGTATATCCCCGTCTTCCTGCTTCTGAACAGCAATACCGATGCAGCGCTGTTTCGCGAAGATCAGGAGAAGCTGACCTGGATCGACCGTATCTTCGTTTGGAATGGCGATTCCAAGATCTTCTTCGCCATGATCAATTACCTGGAAGATAAAATCAATGTTGAAAATGATACCGACCTCGGGATGGTGCGAGTGATCCTGCTGGTGGAAGACGACCCTCAGTATTATTCCCTGTATCTCCCGAACCTCTATAACATCGTCCTGGAACAAACCAAACATATCATAGAAGATGTCACCACCGATGAACTCTACCGCATCCTCCGGCTGAAAGCGCGTCCCAAGATCCTGCTGGCTTCTACTTACGAAGAGGCGGTTTATATCTTCAACCGCTATAAAGATTTCATGCTGTGCCTGATCTCGGATGTGAAATTCAATAAAGACGGTAAACTGGACGAAAATGCCGGTTTCCGCCTGGTGAAACAGATGCGGAAAGAGATTAAAGAACTGCCCATTGTTCTGCAGTCATCCAACGATAACAATGCTGAAAAAGCGTATGAACTGAAGGTGTCATTCATCAACAAGAACTCGGATACCCTGCTGATGGATTTCAAAAGTTTTATCACGCATTACCTGGGTTTTGGAAATTTTATTTACCGCGATACCGAGGGCCGTCAGATCGCCGAAGCCCGTTCACTGAAAGAGTTTGAGGACCTGCTAAAGACGATCCCCGAGGAGTCGTTGTTGTACCACGCGAAAAAGGATCATTTCTCGCTATGGCTGATGGCCCGGGGTGAGATACAGGCAGCCAAGATCATCAACCCGGCCAAGGTGACTGACTTCCGGGACCCCGCCAGCCTGCGTGAATACCTCATCAACGTGATCCGGCAATTCCGTAATGAACAGAATACCGGTAAGGTGATCCCGTTCGAAGAGTCTGCCATCCGGGATGAAAAGAATATCCTGCTGCTCACCGAAGGAGCCCTGGGCGGGAAAGGACGGGGACTCTCGTTCATCAACACGCTGATATATAATTACGACTTTGAACAACACCTGCCCAATATCCATATCCGGACACCCAAAACCTCGATCATCGGCACCGATGAATTCGAATATTTCCTCGACCGGAACAAACTGCGGGAAAAGGTCGTCAGAGAAAACGACTACCAGACTATCCGGCGCTGGTTCATCCAGGGCAAACTGACCGAGACGCTGATCAGAAAGTTGAAGATGATCATCCGGCACATCGACAAGCCCCTGGCTATCCGTTCGTCGGGACTGTTCGAGGATTCGCTCAACCAGCCGTTCGCCGGCATCTTCGAGACCTACCTCATCCCCAATAACCATCCCGATCAGGTCATCAGACTTGAACAACTGATGGATGCTGTCAAACTCGTTTATGCTTCTGTCTATTCAAACGTGGCGAAAGGATACGTGGAAGCTGTCCATTACCGCATCGAACAGGAGAAGATGGCCGTCGTAATCCAGGAGGTCGTGGGGAGTCGCTACGACGATGTTTACTATCCTCATATCAGCGGAGTGGCACAGTCGTTCAACTATTATCCCTTTGCCCATATGAAACCGGAGGAAGGCTTCGCGGTCATCGCCATGGGACTGGGACGGTACGTGGTGGAAGGAGAGAAGGCTTTCCGGTTTTCACCCATGTACCCGAACCTGGAGATCAACACCCCGAAAGATCAGTACAAGGGATCACAGGTGCATTTTTACGCAGTGGACCTGAATAAGAAAGACCTTAACCTGCTCGAAGGAGAAGAGGCCGGACTCCGGAAACTCGATATCTGGGAAGCGGAAAATCACGGTACGCTGAAACATTGTGCGTCCGTTTATTCGGCCGAAAATAATCGCATCATCGCGGGGCTGGGTCAACCCGGCCCGCGCGTGATCAACTTCGCCGATATCCTGAAGTATAATTATATCCCGCTCGCCAAGACCATCGAAGTCGTGTTGGATGTCGTGAAAGAAGCCATCGGATCGCCGGTCGAAATCGAATTTGCTGTCGATCTGAACAAAGATCAGGAGTACAAGGCTACTTTCTACCTGCTTCAGATAAAACCGTTGATTGGCAATGCATCTGATTATGAGGTTGATATGAATACAATTGATCCCGATACCATTTTGTTATATGCTGAAAAAGAGATGGGGAACGGGATCGTGGAGGATATCCATGATGTGGTGTTTGTGGATCCCGACACCTTCGATAAGTCTCAAACGATGGAGATGGCAGCGGAGATGGATCGCATCAACCGGCAGATGATCGAGCAGAACCGCCGGTATGTCCTGATCGGGCCGGGACGGTGGGGCACCCGCGACCGGTGGATCGGCGTCCCGGTAGCCTGGCCGCAGATCTCTTTTGCAAGAGTAATCGTGGAGACCAGTCTTGAGGGATTCCCCCTCGACGCTTCATCAGGCTCACACTTCTTCCACAACGTCACCTCCATGAATGTGGGGTATTTCTGCGTACAGCCCGAGTTGTCAGGCAGTTTTATCCGGTATGATATTTTAAAACAACAATCCGATATCTCAAAGACGGCTTATTTTACGATAGCGCATTTCGAAAAGCCGCTGACCATCAGGATGGATGGCAAAAAGCGCATCTCCGTTATTACATGGCAGACATGAACCAATGTTTTTTCTTGTGAAAATGACGAAACATGCGCGTACACAGAATCAACAATCAGCCTGTCGCTCCGGAACAGGAGGTGATTGACTTATCTCCCCTCGATCCGTTGATCGGCAAGTACCGGGGAAAAAAGGGGGCGTTGATCCCTCTGTTGCAAGGCATGCAGGCGCTGTATGGTTACCTGCCGCGTCCTGCCCTGGAAAAGATGTCGGAGGAGACCGGAATCCCCCTCAGCGAGATGTTCGGCGTGATCACTTTCTATGCCCAGTTCCGGCTGAAGCCCGTGGGGAAAAACATCATCAAAGTGTGTCACGGCACCGCCTGCCATGTTCAGCATGCTGTCGAAATCACCGAGGCGCTGGAAGAGGCGTTGCAGGTCAGGGACGGGGAGACGACCGCCGACCGGATGTTCACCCTTGAATCGGTAGCCTGCCTCGGCTGCTGCTCCCTCGCTCCCGTCATGATGATCGGCGACCAGGCGTACGGCAAACTCAACGGCGCCAAGGCGGAAAAAATCGTCGGGAATATCCGGTTAATGCAGGAAAATAACAACATCACTCAATAATCATCCCGATGAGCAAAACCACTGTTACCGTTGGCTTGGGCAGCTGTGGCATCGCGGCCGGGGCTGGTAAGACCTATGACAGGATCAGGGACTTTCTGGAATCGGATCACCATGCTTTTGATCTGAAAAAGACCAGTTGCGTCGGTATGTGCTACCGCGAACCACTGGTGGAGATCACGGATGAGTCCGGGACATTCCTCTACGGCGATATGACCGAAGAGCGGGCCCTCGAGGTCATCGAACACCATCTGGCCGGAAAAGGACCTGTCCGCGAACAGGTGGTGTATGCCGATCAGTTTCAGGCCCCGGAAAACGATTTTATGGGGTCACAGCTGCGGATCGTACTTCGAAACTGTGGACGGATCGATCCGGAGTCGATCGATGAATATGAGGCCCGAAATGGATACAAAGCCATCCGGAAGATCGCGGAGGAGAAGATCACTCCGCAGGAGGTGATCGACATCGTGTTAAAATCGGGATTGAGGGGGCGCGGAGGCGGCGGATTCCCTACCGGACTGAAGTGGAAATTCGTGCAGGCAGGCCAGTCCGACGAAAAATATGTCATCTGCAATGCCGATGAAGGCGACCCCGGCGCTTTCATGGACCGCTCCGTGCTCGAGGGTGACCCGCATTCGGTGATGGAAGGCATGATCATCGCCGCCTGGGCCGTAGGAGCTACCAGCGGGGTGATATACTGCCGGGCGGAATACCCACTAGCCATCAAACGGCTGAATATAGCGCTGGAACAGGCCCGGGGAAAAGGCTACCTGGGGAAAAATATCTTCGGGATTGACGGGTTCCATTTTGATATCACCATCAAAGAAGGCGCCGGTGCATTCGTCTGCGGCGAAGAAACAGCCCTCATCGCCTCCATCGAAGGACGGCGCGGGATGCCCCGGAAACGCCCGCCTTTCCCGGCGATCCAGGGTCTCTGGAAGAAACCTACCAATATCAACAATGTCGAAACCTATGCCAACGTCCCCTGGATCATCCTCAACGGCGACGAGGCTTTTGCTGCTTACGGGACCTGCAACAGCAAAGGGACCAAGGTCTTCGCCTTGGCCGGCAAGGTCAAACGGTCGGGACTGGTGGAGGTGCCCATGGGCATCACCATCCGCGAGGTGATCTTCAAACTGGCCGGCGGCATCAAAGACGATAAAAAATTCAAGGCAGTACAACTCGGGGGACCCTCGGGCGGCTGCATCCCCGAATCGCTGGCCGACACCATCATCGATTACGACTCCGTCACCGCCACCGGGGCCATCATGGGATCGGGCGGCATGGTGGTCATGGATGAGACAACCTGCATGGTCGACGTGGCTAAGTTCTTCCTCGACTTCACCCGGAAAGAGTCGTGCGGCAAATGTACCTTCTGCCGCATGGGTACCCTGCGGATGCTGGAGATCCTCCAGCGGATCACGCAGGGAGAAGGCCGGGAGGATGACCTAGACCGTCTGGAGGAACTCGCCCTGCAAGTGAAGGAGAATTCGCTCTGCGGACTCGGTCAGACAGCCCCTAACCCGATCCTCACCACCCTCCGGTATTTCAGGGAGGAATACGAAGCGCATATCTTTCAGAAGAAATGCCCGGCGAAGGTCTGCCGCCCACTGCTTACGTATACCATCGACCCCGCGAAATGCACAGGCTGCATGGTGTGCCTGAAAAACTGCCCGGCTGCCGCCATCACCGGCGAACGCAAGAAACCGCATTCCATCGACCGGCAACGCTGCACCAAATGCGGCGTGTGCTTCTCCAAATGTAAATTTGATGCCATCGTGTTAACTTAACGTCAACGTATGTCCGACATCGTCTATAACATCGAACTCAATGGCGTCCCTGTCACCGGCACTCCCGGTGAGACCATCATGGATGTCACCCGCCGGAACGGGATATTCATCCCCACCATGTGTCACGACGACCGCCTGGAACCCTATGCCTCCTGCTACATCTGTGTCGTGGAGGTAGAAGGAATGCGATACCATCAGCCTGCCTGCTCCACCAGGATCGCGGAGGGAATGAAGATCAACACCGACAACGAAAGGGTCAGGAAATCCAGGAGGATGGCGCTGGAACTCATCCTCAGCAACCATTATGCCGATTGCACGGGCCCCTGCAAACAGACTTGTCCCGCCGGAGTGGATGTGCAGGGATACATCTCCCTGATTGACAAAGGACTTTACCACGAGGCAGTGGCGCTCATCAAACAGACAAACCCGTTACCCGCCATCTGCGGCCGCGTCTGCGTGCGACCCTGCGAGGCCCAATGCCGGAGAAACCTGCTGAATGAAGGAGCTCCCGTGGGCGTCGATTACATGAAACGATTCATCGCGGATAACGACCTGGCCTCCGATCATCCTTTCATACCGGTGAAAAAACCGTCCACCGGAAAGAAAGTGGCTGTCATCGGCGCCGGACCCGGCGGATTGTCCGCCGCCTGGTTCCTTCAGCTGGAAGGACATCAGGCCGACATCTACGAAGCAGCCCCGAAAGCTGGCGGATGGCTTCGCTACGGCATCCCCGAATACCGACTGCCCAACAGCATCGTCGACAAAGAGGTGCAAAACATCACGGACCTGGGAGTGAATATCTTCTATAACCAGCGACTGGGGGAGAATATCAGCTACCGCGATCTGAAAAAACAATATGATGCGGTCATCCTCACCATCGGATCTCAACAAGGTACCGGAGTGGGATGCGAGGGCGACGACGCCGAAAATGTACTCTCCGGCATCGACTTTCTGAAAAACATGGAACTGACCGGAAAACGGTACGACTTCACCGGCCGGACCGTGGCTGTCATCGGCGGGGGTAACACCGCCATGGACTGCTGCCGCACCGCGGTCAGATGCAACGCCGGGAAAGTGTATGTGATATACCGGCGCACGGAAAAAGAGATGCCCGCTAACCCCATCGAGATCCACGAATCAAAAGTGGAAGGCGTGGAATACCTCTTCCTGACACTTCCGAAGAAAATAAATAAAAATGATCAGGGTGGGGTGGAGTCGATCACCTGCATCCGCATGGAACTGGGCGAACCGGATGCCTCGGGAAGACGCCGCCCTGTCCCCGTGGAAGGATCTGACTTCAACGTGAAAGTGGATGTGGTGCTGGCTGCTATCGGCCAAAAGACGGATGTGAACTTTTTGGAGGATCTGAACTCCAACGCGACGGCAGGGGAGTTGAAACTCACCAAATGGGGCGACATGGAGGCTGACAAGTACACCCTGCAGACCGGCATCCCGTCGGTGTTCGCCGCCGGCGATGGCGTCACGGGCCCGGCAACGATCATCGAGGCCATCGCTCAGGCCAGGATCGCTGCCCGCAGCGCTCACCAATACCTCTCGGGCGAGTTGATCATCCCTCCCGAAAAGCCTTTCATCAGCCGGAAAGAGAACTTCAAACAACAGACTCCCGAAGATTATCGGAACCGGTTTGACCTGCAACCCCGCGAAGAGATGCCGGTGCTGCCCGCCTGCGACCGGAAAAACTTTTGCGAGGTGGAACTGGGATACCCAAATGAAAAAAGCGCACGCGACGAAGCCCTCCGCTGCCTGGAATGCGGCTGCGTGGCTTTCTTCAACTGCCGTCTTCAACAATATGCTACCGAGTACCGGGCCGACCAACGTGCCTTCCAGGGCGCCTTTAAGGAATATCGTATCGATTTCAGACATCCGTATATCGAAATTGATAACAACAAATGCATCCTCTGCGCCAGATGCGTCAGGATCTGCCACGAGGTGGTGGGCGCCGATGCACTTGGCCTGGTCAACCGGGGCTTCGAGACGTACGTGGCGCCCAGCATGGGCGATGCGCTGACCGACACCCCCTGCGAATCGTGCGGACTCTGCATCTCCGCTTGCCCTACCGGAGCTATCATCGAGAATGTCCCTTTCAAACCGGGACCCGTCAGGACAGAACTGGCAGAGACCATCTGCCCATACTGCTCCGTAGGGTGCGCCGTGACCCTGAAACACATCAACGGCTTTATCACCGGAACCACCGGAGCGCCCGGCATCGTGAACCCCGATACCAACATCTGCCGCTTCCCGAAATTCGGGTATCATCTCTATAACGACTCATCCAGGATCACCCGGCCGCTGCTCAAAACAGAGGACGGATTCCGGGAGATCGGCTTTGAGCAGGCTTTTGACCTGATCGCCGGGAAAATACACGCCGCTGAACCATCACAGCATGCCTTCGCCGCCGGTGCCCGGCTGACAAACGAGGAGATGTACCTCATCCGGAAACTGGCTGCTGCCACCGGAGAAAACAGATGCGGCAGCTTCCTTTACGCCGGACGCGCTTACCGGAGCGACCATCGTCAGGATGCACCCCTGGCCTCCCTGAAAGAGGCGAGCCGCATCTACCTGCTCGGGACAGCGATCAATCGCGACTTCGGCGTGGCCGGCTTCATGGTCAGTAACGCCCGCTTTGCCCGTAATATCCCGGTGACCCTGGTGACTGCCCGGGAACAACATCCCATGCGACGCAAGGTGGATGAGTTGATCCGGGTGAAGTCGTATTATGCTTTCGTCAAAGCGCTGAATCATGATCTTCTTTCCAGGGGACGGGAGGATACGATGTTTCTCCGCGACCGCGTTGCCAATGCTGATGAATATCGGTCAAAACTGCTGGCCGAGCCTTTCGGGAAGCTCCTCGACGAAGCCGGCCTCAGCGCCGGGGAACTGTCCTCCTTCGCTGATCAGTTCATCAACGAACCAAATGCTGTCCTGATCTGGTCCGAAAAGGAGTCGTCGCCCAATACGGCCCTCGAACTCGCTAATCTTGCGCTCATCACGGGAAAGATGGGAAAACCGGTGAGCGGGCTGATCGGACTGAGCGAGAAGAACAACTCGCAGGGATTGCGGGATTCAGGACTGTGTCCGGCCGGGGAAGGAAAAAATGAACCCTCCCGGAGCCTTGACGCCCTCCTCCGGGTGAAGAACCTTTTCATCTTCGGCGAAGATCCCGTGGGATGCGCCGCTACGACAGCATACGATGTTGAAGGGATGATCCGGAAGGTACCGTTCCTCGTGGTGCAGGATTACTTCATGACCGAAACGGCCCGGCACGCGCACCTGATCCTCCCGGCTTCGTTCCCTGCCGAGACAGGAGGCAGTTTCACCAACACGCAGCATGTCCGGCTGGAATTCGAGCCTGTCCTGAAACCCCGGACGGCCCTGAACAACCTGCAGCAGCTTTCGTCGCTCCTCGGCCGTTTCGGGATCACGGCTCCCGTCGACCCGAAAGAGATCTTCCGCGAGCTCATCACGCAGCTTCCTCCTCCGTCAAAACAGGAAAAAATGACGTTGGAATACACCCCGACCGACAACCCGAACCGGTTCTTCCACAATGGATGCGATGACGTGGAGAGAAGGGCAGGTTTGAAAATGGCAGATTTGTGATGCCGGCAGGTATCAGACGACGAAAAACACGCTAACTTTAAGGAGCTAATCCTTAAAGCAATGCCTGACTCTAAGAACCCGCTGGACCCGAAGAAGTACTACTTCATGGATACGCACTTCAACCTGATGATGAAGCGGCGGATCTATCAGGTACTGCTGATCTCGAGTACCTACGACGCCTTCATGCTGGAAGAAGACGGCCGCATCGATGAGCAGATCTTCATGGAGTACGTCTCCCTCAACCTGCGTTATCCGCCCCAGTTTATCAAGGTTACCTCGGAAACAGAGGCCTTTGAAGTGCTGGAAGACAAAAACATCGAACTCGTCATCTCCATGCCCAATGTTGAGCCTACCGACACGTTCGATATGTCCATCCGGATCAAAGCCCGCTACCCTAAAATCCCTATCGTGGTGCTGACACCGTTTTCCAGAGAGGTCAATCTCAAACTCTACGACAAACGGCTGAATCCCATCGACTATGTGTTCTCGTGGCTCGGTAACGCCGATATCCTGCTGGCCATCATCAAACTGATCGAGGATAAGATGAATGTCGACCAGGACATGAAACAGGGCGTTCAGGCTATTCTGCTGGTGGAGGATTCCGTCCGCTTCTATTCCAGCTACCTGCCCAACATCTATAAGATCATCCTGAAACAGTCGAAGTCGTTCATGACCGAGGGGCTCAATGAACACCAAAAGATGCTCCGCATGCGGGGACGGCCGAAAATTCTGCTCGCGACCAACTACGAAGAGGCGGTTGAGAAATGGGAGAGATACCGGAACAACCTGCTGGGCATTATCACCGACGTGAGTTTCAAAAGGGAAGGGGAGACCGACCGTCACGCCGGCATCCGTTTCGTGGAACAGGTGCGCGGGGCGGATGAGTTCATGCCGATCCTGTTTCAGTCTGCCGATATTGAAAACGAAGACCTGGCACGGGAAATGAGAGTCGGGTTCATCAACAAACTCTCTAAGACACTCTCCCTTGAACTGCGGAATTTTATCAACGATTATTTCTCTTTTGGCGACCTCGTTTTCATTGAGCCCGGTTCGGGCAGGGAGATCACCCGCGCTGCTGACCTGAAATCGTTGCAGGATAAGATCTTCGAGATCCCCGACGACTCCCTGCTGTATCATATGCAACGCAACTACTTCTCCAAATGGCTCAATGCCCGCGCGCTCTTTCCCATCGCCGAGATGTTCAGGGAAGTAGGCGTATCGGAATTTAACGACATGGACGAAGCCAAACGCTATATCTTCGATTCCATCACCGCCTTCCGGATCAACAAAGCCCGTGGCGTCATCGCTGAATTCGACCGCGAGAAATACGATGAATACCTGCAGTTTGCCCGCATCGGACAAAGCTCTATCGGCGGGAAAGCCCGCGGTCTGGCGTTCCTCGACTCCCTGGTGAAGCGAAACCGCCTCACCAACAGGTTCGACGACGTGATCATCTCCATCCCCCGCACCGTCGTGCTCGGAACCGATGTCTTCGACGAATTCATGGAGGAAAACAACCTGTACGAAATAGCCTTGTCCGATCGCACCGACCAGGAGATCCTGCTTCACTTCATCAAAGCCCGCCTGCCTTTCCGTATCCATGAAGATCTGAATACCTTCATCTCCTGCATCAACAACCCCATCGCCATCCGCTCATCAAGTCTCCTCGAAGATTCACACTACCAGCCCTTCGCCGGGATCTATTCTACCTACATGATCCCCAACATCAAATCCAATGAACGGATCATGATCGAGAAACTGAGCGAGGCGATAAAAAGCGTGTATGCCTCGGCCTATTTCAAGGATAGCAAAGCTTACATGGCAGCGACCCTGAACATGATCGACGAGGAAAAAATGGGGATCGTCCTCCAGGAGGTGACCGGACGGCAGTATGGCATTCGTTTCTATCCGGCGATATCCGGCGTGGCCCGCTCCATCAACTTTTACCCCATCGCCCCCGAGAAGCCCGAAGACGGCATCGTCAACATCGCCCTCGGACTGGGGAAATATATCGTCGACGGGGGGATGAGCCTCCGCTTCTCACCCGCCTATCCCAGAAAGGTGCTCCAGCTTTCCACCCCTGAGCTGGCGCTCAGCGAGACCCAAAAGACATTCCTCGCCCTCGACCTGAGACCCGAAAGCTTCACTCCCGACGTGGATGATGCGGTCAACCTCCTGAAACTTAAACTCGGCGACGCAGAGGAGGACAATACCCTCCGGCTGGTGGCTTCCACCTTCGACTATAACAGCCACCAGGTACGGGAAGGGATGCTGGGAGAGGGAAAGAGGATCGTCACCTTCTCGAATGTCCTGAACCATGAGACCTTTCCGTTGGCAGAAATCCTAAAGATCGTCCTCGAAATCGGACAAAGGGAAATGAATAAACCCGTGGAGATTGAGTTCGCGGTGAACCTCGACATGCCCAAAGGACAGCCCCGCGTGTTCAGCCTCCTGCAAATACGTCCTATCGCCGGAAGAGATGAAACAGTGAATCTCGATCCCGGCAGCATCAACAACAACGATACGCTCATCGTCTCGAACCAGGCGCTGGGGAACGGCGTCATCCGCAATATCTCCGATGTGGTCTACGTGAAACCGCAGTCATTCAACGCCGGCAAAAGTCCCGAGATAGCACAACGGCTGGAAACCATCAATGAAAAGTTTCTGGCAGAGAAAAAAAATTACGTGCTCGTCGGTCCCGGGCGGTGGGGCTCCAGCGACCCGTGGCTCGGCGTACCCGTCCGGTGGCCGCAGATCAGCGCCGCCCGGCTCATCGTCGAGTCGGGACTGGCCAACTACCGCATCGACCCCAGCCAGGGAACCCACTTCTTCCAGAACCTCACCTCCTTCCGCGTGGGTTACTTCACCGTGAACGCTTACATCAACGACGGCTTCTTCAACACCGCCTACCTCGACACCCTCCCGGCCTTGTGTGAAGATGAATTCATCCGTCACGTACGGTTCGGGAAACCCTTCCGCATCGAGATCGACGGGAAGAAAAACTTTGGCGTGGTGTTCAAACCGGAATAGCAGGCACTTTTTATTTCAACTGGGTAGTGACACTAACCAATTCGTTTTTTAATACGGCTCGCACTTCGCGGTCGTCAAAAAAACGGATGGATATTTTTGCATTACTCATCGCTGGATCTTATCTGTTCTGAGCCTCTGTACTTTTCTACCCAAAGTTATGATAATTTTTATCTTTTAGTTGCCGTATGCTGTGTTACTTACAATGACCGCCAACAGTGGCGGTATGAATAGTTTCCGATTACGGGCGATTTCCTGTCATGTTACACAAAAGTTGAAGGACTTCGGGTTCTCCATATTTAGTACAAATCATTGCTTTCATTCTCTTTCTATTTCTTTTCCGGAATGATTGTTGATTTTGGGATTTATCCATTTTGTGTAAAATCATACTGCAATAAATTTTCAGTTGTTTTAGACAGTTTGAGATTCAGTGCAATCTCTTTTCCTGCACTCTCCAATAATTTCAAATACCTATCTATTGCTGGTCGTAGTTCATCAGTCGGGTTGGAAAGAAATTTCCCCTGCACTGCATATATCTCTCCAATCAGATTTGTCTGCATCATTACTGCTACTCTTTTAATCCAAAGAGAAACCACTTGAAATTGAGACCTGTCAGGAAAACCGCAATTCGATATCATTACTAATTTAGGGGGAACAGCATCATGTGGCGTATCATCTTTGTTCTCAACTTTAACCTCTTTAGGTGGGTGAGGACTTCCTGTTACAGTCAATCTATCCATAAAGACTTTTAATGTCCCGGAAATATTATTAAAGTAAAGCGGTGAAGCTAAAACAATTACATTTGCTCCTGCTAAATGAGAAATAACATCTGTCATATCATCTTTAATTATACATTTCCCCGGGCTTTTAAACCAACATGAATAACATCCTTTACAATAATTGATTTCTTTTTCTGCTAAAAAAATATTGAAAACTTCCGCACCCGCCTCTTGGGCACCTGTCAGAAATGAATTAACCATAGTATTGGTATTGCTTATCTTACCTTTTGGACTGCCATTAATCGCTACAATTTTCATTACTTCATTTTTTAGGTTTTTTGTTATATCCGTTTTTTTCAAAAGGCTGTAAATCATCAATAATCATATCTTCAAGCGTCTTGACTTCTTTTTTATAATCAATAGGTTTGTCTTCCGTTTGATTAATCTCATCGAGTATTTCATAACTGAAATTTTCAGAACCAAATTCCTTCCAGTCTTTTTGTAACTCACTATTCTGATGTATCCCCATTTCCAATTGTAATTTTTGGGCATACCATATTGCCTTTAAATCCAAACTACTCCCGATAAATATTTTACCGTTGATATTATTCTTAATTTGGAATACACCCATTTTAAACTTCATCTGTTTATATTCCTCTTTCATTTCTTTTCGTGTCTTCATGTCGTTTTTGTTTCTTACAATTACCGCCAACTGCTATATTGCATGTTGTAGCACGTGCATTTTTCATTTAAATTCATCATTTGTCACAGTATAGGAATAGTCATAAGCATAATCGCACCCGGACATTATCAGAAGTAATCCAAGTATAAAGAAATTTGTTCTCATATTTTTCAATATTGTCAATCACATCCGTCCAAAATAAATATTTATGAAAAAATACAGGAATTGAAGCTACCCTGGATAAAATTTATCACGTTCCCAATCCCTGATGTTATTGATAATATAATTTTTAATCCGTTCAAATTCAGTATTATTTCGTATGATATGGTCATAAAACCTGCCCTGGAACCCAAATGGGTGTTTATTTATATTGCACCACCGTGATAATGTTGATTTAATTGACCAATAATCACCGCCAACGATCCGGGAATGGTTTTACCGAATTCATTGTATTCTGAAGACATAGGTAGATCATGGTGCAACAACGTTTGTAGGGAAACGTCATGTAGGGACACGCCATGGCGTGTCCCTACGGGTGCATCCGCAGGGGTGATGGGTAGGGACAGGCCATGGCCTGTCCTTACAAACGGTTCGGTGACAATTCTAATGATTCCATGAATGCGATTGGGCAGAATGAGATGGAATAATCTGTACGGTTTTTTGGACATGGAGTATATGTGAATTAATTGGCAGAGTAATAATTCCTGGATCTCACTTTAATTTGATAAATTTTCCACTAATTAAACCTTCCTTATACCAAAGAGCGTATGCATACACTCCAGCAGCATAGTCTGTAAGATCAACTGAAATTTGCCCACTATTCCCATTCAAAATATACGTTTGAACTGGTTTCCCTATTCCATTAATAATAGTCAATGGCAAATTGTTAGACACAGAAGAAAAATCATAGTTTATTTTAATAAAGGAAGTAGCTGGATTAGGATAAACTTCAACTATTGGAGGCTTCTCGTTCGCATCATTGATGCCTATATAGGTAGTATCAATTAAATGAACCAACCAAATATCGTCCATTCCTCCATGAAAATTACAATTAACGTCACCGGCATTATCAGAATTAGATGTAAATCCAATAATTGTAAATTCGCCATTAGGATCTTCAATGAGGTTCCCAGGACCATCATCCCCACTGCCTCCAATACACTGTTCCCAAATCAATTGGCCAGATGGTGAGATTTTCACAAGCCAAATATCCTGAAACCCAGATAGGGAATGGTTGCCAGTCACGTCACCATCATTCGAATAAGTATGTCCAAGTATCAAATAATTTCCATCCGAAGACGGAGATATTCGGTCTATGACTTCATTTGAACTCCCCCCATAGCATTTTTGCCATATTAGGGAACCAGTGTGATCCAATTTTACGACCCAAAAATCAAATCCTCCATGATTCCCTGAAACCTGACCATCTTCTGAATTTGAAACTCCCGCACATAAATAACCTCCATCAGGTGTCACAATGATCTTATAGAGATTGTCCATGCCAGAACCGCCAAAACAATTCTGCCACTCAAGGTTGCCCAATGAATCTAGTTTTACGATCCAACCATCACCAGTTCCTCCATGAAAATCACACAAGACATCACCATCAGGTGTATCTGTAGAACCAGCCAAAATCATGCCTTTATCCGGTGTCTGGGTGACATAAAGACACCAATCCGCCATTGTTCCGCCGAAGCAGGATTCCCAGATAATGCTCCCGTTTTCATTAAGTCTCACGGGCCAGTAATCATAAAATCCATGGAACCCCGTGACATCTCCGTCATTGGAAGCTGTGGCACCGGCACAAAGGAAGCCTGATTCAGTCGTTGTCTCAATATTCATTCCTTCTTGTTCAATCGCAGACCCACCAAGGCAATTCTGCCATTGTATCATACCAGAGTTATTTACTTTCACTACCCACAGGTCTCCAGAACCATGATTTCCGTCAACATCAAAATTATTTGAGAAAGTAACACCAAACATAACAAAACCACCATCCGACGTTGCTTCAATATCTGTGCCATCGTCAAGTTCTGTTCCTCCAAAGGTTTTTTCGGAAACCAGATTTCCCACTGAATCAGTCCAAATAAGAAAGAAATCGCCATTTCCATATGTACCAGGAAAATTACCGTTATCAGAATATGTTGTTCCAAAAAGAAGGTACCCACTTGGGATCTTGATTAGTCCAGAACCTCCATCAATTTCGGTTCCCCCAAAACATTGTTGCCAATCAATGACTAAAGGCTGAGAGAATAGAAAGTTGCCTACTTGCAGAAAAGCAAAAAGGAAAGTCAATAGATTTTTCATTCATTCGATTTTTTTCGATTAAATGTATACTTAACTTCCTTTGTTAACATTTTTCCTTCAAAATAGATGGTTTAATCGAGGGTGTGAAGAATTTTGTTTAATGTTGCCTGAGTTTAAAGAGGATATCGTTCTTCAAATTTAATATAAAATCGCTCGATACATGAAAAAATCTTCAAATTCATGGTATTCCGACGACATAGGTAAATCATGATGCGACAACGTTTGTAGGGAAACGTTATGTAGGGACACGCCATGGCGTGTCCCTACGGGTGCATCCGCAGGAGTGATGGGTAGGGACAGGCCATGGCCTGTCCTTACAAGCGGTTCGGTGACAATTCTAATGATTCCATGAATGCGATTGGGAATAACGAGATGGGATAATCTGTCCGGGCATGTAAGACCATCTCATGCCGCTCTCTTATTCGTCATTTTCTTCGTAGTAATACGAGTAGTCAATCCCTTTCATGAAAATTTCCCGGTCGTTTATTTTGGTGGTGAGCGCTTTTTTCAACAATGTTTTCAGAACCGCTGGGTTGGTCGGGCTTAACATCATAGCATTCATGTATTCCTGCTTGCTTATTTTACTCCAATCGATGCATTTTTTAAGGCGTTCTTTCAGGATCATATCCAACCATATTCTGGCGCTTCTGCCATTACCTTCCATAAAAGGGTGGGCAATGTTCATTTCTACATACTTGGTAACGATTTCATCAAAGGTAGTTTCAGACATTGCTTCTATTTGCTTTAAGGTGTTGCCTAAAAATTGTGATACGGCAAATTGAAAACCCCCTTTTGAAATGTTTTTTTGTCTGATTTGACCCGCGAAATCATACAATCCGCCAAACAGATAAGCGTGTATTTGTTGCAAACCTTTGGTTGTGCCAACTTCAATGCTGTTGATAAAAGAACTTTCAAACAGTGCGTATGCTTTTGTTTTGCTTTTTCCGTCGATGCTTTCATCACTGTATGTAAACCATTCAATAAACCGGTTTGCCTTTTTGCCCGGAAATTCTTTGCCTAAAGCAATAACGCCGGCATAATCCAACATATCGGTCAGATATCGTTTGCCGTCATTTGCTAAAAGTTTCAGTTGGGTAGTGGCGCTAACCAACTCGTTGTTTTCTTTCTTCAACTTCGCTTTCAGATACTTCCAATAGTTACGGGTTTTGGTGTAGTCGTCCTGGCCGATAAGTAAAGCCACTATATCCAACGCACTAAACCACCATTTGGCGTTTTGCTCGTCCCAAACGGCTCGCACTTCGCGGTCGTCAAAAAAACGGATGGATATTTTTGCATTACTCATCGCTGGATCTTATCTGTTCTGACCCTCTGTACTTTTCTACCCAAAGTTATGATAATTTTTATCAGTTCTTGCTGAATACTTTTTACTTACGATGGCCGAATGGTAATACACGTCAAATGAACCTGCCTAAACGGTTTTCGCCACTCAGAGAATATCACGAACAAGGCTTTGCATCATCCAATGAAAATGCTTGAAATTGCCTGTTTCTACTGTAAAAGTTCAACAAACGCATTGTATTTTCAAACGACCATTTTCCCCTCTTGATCCAATCCCCATAATACTTTAGTCAGATTGCACTATTGATTTCGTGCAACCCCACAGAAGGCGGGGGCTTTATGCCAGGCTTATTTAATTACTTTCTTATCTATCATTTTCAAGTTCAGTTTATCAACTAATATCTCAAATTGAATTTCACCTTTTCTCCATTTTATTTGATTATTAGACTGTGATTTAAACTTTCTCAGGGTATTTATTTTAATTCCATTGGAAGTCATGTATATTGAATCTTTTTCAAATGTAATTTTATGATTATCTCCAAAATCAAATCCTTTATATGCATAATCAAGTAATTCGCATTTTATTTCCCAAAATTTTAAACTATCATACAACGGAAATTCTTTGTCCAAGTGAGATTTACTAATTGAATAAAGGGTATCCGTAAAAATCCCTTTTTTAGTCAATATTGCATAACAGTAATAAACATTTAGAGAGTCTTTATGATATATCTCCCAATTATTCCCCATAAATATACTTGCTCGTTGATTAATCATTTTGTTGAAAAAAAAGATGTAATCAGTTGGGGTTGCTTTGTCTAAATTTTTCTGTTCTTTTATTTCCTTAAAATTTGTCAGTTTATCATAATTATCAACCTTTACGTACGGTATACATGATTGTGTTATAATCAATAAAAAAGAAAAGTAAATCAAACTTTTATGTGTTATTTCTTGTCTTTTTAATTTCTGCCAACGTTTGGCTGTATGAGAAGTTGAGGATTTCTGGTTCATTCGTGTATGTGGCTTTAAATTCGACATCATTCTGATTTTAGCCTTGAAACACAGTCAGAGACCGTGTACATAAAATTCCTCACGCTACCACAAATTTGTCCCCTTTTAGATGGCGCTGATAGCGCCGGAATGGTGGCGCTGAATCGTCGGAATAATCACTGTCCTAAAACACCGCTTCCCCGCTGATAGCAATCCTTTGTTATGCGTTCGTTGTTATGGTTCTGCTATTTCCGGAACCTGCAAATAGTCGTCAAGGTTGATGTTGTCTGGTAACGATTTCTTTATTGATTCTGTTGGTTTGAACCAAACAATAATGGTGTCTTGCCTGCTTGCAATTTTTGTCTCTGCCATGCAAATAGCGACCGGTAATAGCTTCATTTCTTTGTTTAGTACAGTGTATTTGTCTAAACTCATTTGTCCTTTGGTATTACCGATTAGAATTGGATAGAAATCATGTTTACTTGCGTCCATTTGAATAAATGTGCGCTCATATTTATTTTCAGCCTTTAAAGTGCTCGCTTCTTTATAATGTTTAGTCGTCAGGTAGGTCTCGTTTGATAAAAAACCTAAATAAGGATAATTCTCATGGTCGCTCTGCCAGTTTGGATTGAAATTCTTATAGAACAGACCTTGATCTGTCAACATTATTCCTAATGGTTGAAGCTGTTGTCCGGTTAAAAACAAAAACCGGGACGTCTGTGCCATCGTAAAGCAACTACTGAAAGTCGCTGCCGAAATGATTAAAAACAAAATTTTTCTTTTCATGATTTTTTGTTTTTAGGTTTCTATTACGATACATAACGTTCAGAATTATATTTAATTGTTGCTTGCAGGTTTCTTTTATATCGAATACAGATGCCGTAGTTTTTCGTAATCAATTTTATCAAAAATATCCGTTTCATTGAGAAGGTCTAATCTGTCTGGACATGTTAGACCATTTCACTCTCCTGGATAAAATTTATCACGTTCCCAATCCCTGATGTTATTGATAATATAATTTTTAATCCGTTCAAATTCAGTGTCATTTCGTATGATATGGTCATAAAACCTGCCCTGGAACCCAAATGGGTGTTTATTTATATTACACCACCGTGATAATGTTGATTTAAATTGACCAATAATAACCGCCAACGATCCGGGAATGGTTTTCCCGAATTCGTTGTATTCCGACGACATAGGTAAATCATGGTGCAACAACGTTTGTAGGGAAACGTCATGTAGGGACACGCCATGGCGTGTCCCTACGGGTGCATCCTGAGGCGTGTTTGGTAGGGACACGCCATGGCGTGTCCTTACCAGCGGTTCGGTAGCAATTCTAATAATTCCATGAATGTGGTTGGGCATAATGACATAATTTCCCAGTTCGACATTCGGGAAATGTACGGGTATTTCATTCCAGAATATTTCGGCCTGTTTGCCAATAACAGACAGGACCAGGGTTTTATTTTCAATTTTTCCAAGGGAACAAACCCTGTTATTGGTACAAATGGTAACAAAATACCATCCTCGCGATGAATAATCGTGATTGCGTAAGCGGATATGTTTGCGTTTTGGGATCATCATGGATCAGTTAATCCATAAACTTTTACGATATGAAAACAACATCAAAGCTAAGAAAAATTCATTTACTATAGTAGAACAGGCATGTCGTTAAGTTAGCTCTTGCTTGCATCTCAATTTACATCATGAACCTGCCGGAACGGTTTTCACCACTCAGAGAGTATCACTAGAGGCCCCATACCATCCAATGAAAATGCCTGAAATGGCCTTTTCTACTTAAAAGTTCAAAGAACGCATTGTATTTTCAAACGACCATTTTCCCCTCTTGATCAAATCCCCATAATACTTTAATCAGCTTCCATCAAGGATTTCGTGCAATTTTGAAGAAGGCGGGGGCTTTATGCCGGGTTGCGCCGGAGAAGACCTTATTTGTTGACGCTTGTGCTTTTTTCAATTTTTATTTTTTCTGTATTCAATTCATAAACAAATCTGATTTCATCTTTCTTGAATTTCGAAAAGTCTTTTTCGTTCATTAGAACCAGATCCTTTTTAAAAGAAAATTCTACTCTTTTGTCATTTTCCTTAATAATCAGGTCATTCAAAGGATAATTGAAAGCATCACAATGATTACAATCAAGTCTTATGTTCAGATTCCCAATGTTCTTAATTTCTCCCTGAGTTATGAAATAAACCGGATAATAGGATACATTTTCATAAATGGCTTCAATTATGAATAGATAATCATTGCGCTCATAAAATTGTAGAAGTCTGAAATTAAATCCCTCTGTGGCTAATTCGACAGAATCCGTTAACTTTAATTCATTATTATTCTCAAATCTGATTATATGAAATGCCCATTCAGTGTCAGGTTTAATTATAACGCTCCAACCATTCTCAAGAATCAATTTGCCATTATCAAATGCTTTTAATTCAACTTCTGACAATGTTTTAAGTTCTTGCCCATAACCGGTGTATAAAAGTACACTGAAGATAAATATTAAAATCTTTTTCATCATTCTATTTCCGTCTTTTCGCATTAATGCTAACAGTCACTTGTATAGGATTTTGCTGGATTTCAAACAGAAATCCAATTACGATATGAAAACAACATCAAAGCTAAGAAAAAATCATTTACTACCGGAAAAAGGCATGCCAAGGAAAAACATTATGGGTTGATTTTGTAACAATTTGATCATCTCTTCATCTAATAGTTATAAACTGCATTTTTATGACGAACAAATCATCTTTCCCGGAGACTGATATCTACTCGACGCCATCAAACGGCTCATTTTTTTCTCCTTTTTCTTTCTCCGTGGACCCGATGGAGCATTTGATCCTGATCAATTTTGAGAAAGATCCGGATGAGCTTTATCATACTTTTGAAGTTCAACAGGCGAGGAAACCCAACGGGGAAAAGAGTTTGCTGGTGATCGCCTATCGTATCGACGGCGGGGCTGATATCTATCATCAGCCTTCGTTCCCTTTTGCTTCCCAGGCAAGCATCTTAAACAATGTTCAATTTTTTCCCCGTCCTCTGGAGGATGCAAAATTTGAATTCAAGGCAGATCGCCTGGAAGTGCTCTTCGATTTTGAAGATCTAAAAGGCCGTCGGATACATGTGAAGGTCGATGAACGTAACCGGGGAAAAAAGAATCCCTTCTTTTTGCTGGCTCCGGTGGGTACTGTTTCCAGGCAACCGATGTCATTTCCTTTTTATTCCCTGTACGAAATGGCCTTTGCCAGACGGAAGTATACCGACATTACCCTGGAAATAGGTTCCGTAAAACATCAACCCGATACGTTCCCGTTGCCGATCGATAATTCCCGGAATTATTTTACCCGCTATTCGGCTGATACGTTCAACGTCGATTGGAATAAAAATTTCAACGGTCGCTTGTCGCCGCTATTCCCCGGCAAGGAAAACATCCTGTCAGACGACGGCGTAACCTATCGCTTAACCAGCCGCGATGGTCATCACGAAATGGAAAGTATGAGCGCCCGGAATGGGAAACATGCGATAACGGCTAATTTCTTTCCACCCGTCCCGGATATAGCTTGCCTGCGTACCGAGGTGGCGGTCAATGGAAGATTCACGATAAAACCAGACAAATCAACCGGGGTTCTCCATGGCGGGTATTTTCTAAAACGCCGGGGGGATGATGTGACGATTCAACTTCATCCTGACGGAGGCTGGCAACCAAATGAAAAAAGATGGATCCTCCGGATTTTGTTTAAAATGGTTAAAGTTTTCAGGC
>Ga0209098_1000812_pt1 | contig 32601 bp, 31 predicted proteins | sample AD_JPNHW1_MetaG_FD_184429 | JGI IMG/M metagenome (GOLD analysis project Ga0209098, IMG submission 184429) | Active sludge microbial communities of municipal wastewater-treating anaerobic digesters from Japan - AD_JPNHW1_MetaG (SPAdes) (version 2) | ecosystem: Engineered > Bioreactor > Anaerobic...
CTGCTGTATCCGTTTTTTTATTAATATTGTGATGTTAATAATATGCCCCGGTATGCATTATTCCCAAAGGACTATTTGGGGGAAGTTATTTCGAAATTCTTACTTAGGCAATTAATATCAATAGAAAACAAAAATGTGTAGAATATTTTGTCCGTAGGACATATACATTGTTAAAACGTTAATCTCCTAACGGAGAATAAATGTATTTTGTATTTCTTTTCTATTGATATTTAACTCCTAACGGAGTAAAATCACAATATTCTTATCCCGGACTCAGGTTATTGCTATGGTCAGCGATGTATGGGATGGTCAACAATTCCTAAAGATGGGTGAAGGTTAATAGTTGAAATGATTATCTTTGTTCCCATATTTGTTTTATAAAAACCACCAATGAATATTCTGGGAATATCGGCATATTATCATGATTCAGCAGCGGCAATTATTTGCGATGGAGAGATTTTGGCCGCCGCACAGGAAGAAAGGTTTTCCCGGATAAAACACGATGCATCGTTTCCTGTTCATGCAATAAAATATTGCCTGAAGTTTGCAGGCCTTGCCATTAGCGAACTGGATGCTGTCGTTTTCTACGACAAACCTTTGTTGAAATTTGAACGTTTGCTTGAAACATATTACAATAAGGCTCCTCGTGGCATTACATCTTTTATTGCATCAATGCCAATCTGGATAAAGGAGAAAATGTTTTTGAGAAAATTATTGATGGACGAACTGAATAAAATTGAAAAGTTCAAAAGTTCAAAATTAAAACTTTTTTTCACAGAACATCATCTGTCTCATGCTGCATCAGCCTTTTATCCGTCATGCTTTCAGGAAGCAGCCATCATTACACTCGATGGTGTCGGTGAATGGGCGACCGCCTCTATCTGTCACGGAACGGGAAATTCCATAAAAATCATAAAAGAACTTCATTTTCCTCATTCGATAGGTCTGTTATATTCCGCGTTTACTTATTTTCTTGGGTTTAAAGTAAATTCCGGCGAATACAAATTGATGGGCCTGGCCCCTTACGGAAATGCTGAATCAGAAAGAACAAAGGAATATGTTAACACGATAAAAGAAAAGCTGGTTGATATCAAAGAAGATGGTTCGATAATACTTAATATGAGTTATTTTAATTATGAGACAGGCCTCAGAATGATTCATGAAAAAAAGTGGGAAGAACTTTTTGGTTTTAAGACAAAACAACCCGAATCTGAACCGGAACAAATGCATTGTGATCTGGCTTTTGCAATACAATCGGTTACAAACGAAATAATTCTAAAGATTGCCACTACGGCAAAACAACTTACAGGTTCAGAAAATTTATGTTTGTCTGGAGGTGTAGCGCTCAACTGTGTGGCCAATGGCCATTTGCAAAAATCAGGACTGTTCAGAGATATTTTCATTCAACCGGCTGCAGGTGATGCCGGAGGAGCATTAGGTGCCGCTTTGGCAACTCATTATATTTATTTTGATCAAAAAAGAGTTGTCCCGGAAGAACATAATACCGACCGCATGTGCGGAGCATATCTAGGCCCTGAATTTTCAGATATTGATATTATTAATGTTGCAAAAAAATTTAAAGCAACATATACAAAAATCCAAGATTTTGATCAACTGGCTGGCAATACAGCGAACCTGCTTGCGGAGGGAAATGTCGTCGGGTGGTTTCAGGGAAGAATGGAATTTGGTCCAAGGGCATTGGGCAACAGAAGTATTTTGGGCGACGCAAGAAATCCTGAAATGCAGAAAAAACTGAATCTCAAAATAAAATACAGGGAAGGGTTTCGGCCATTTGCTCCCTCTGTTCTTATAGAAAATACAGCAGATTATTTCGATTTGACGGGCAGTTCTCCCTATATGCTTTTGGTTGCCAACGTTAATGATGAAAGACAAAAAAAGCTTCCGGCAAACTATGCTGAACTTCCTTTAATGGAAAAATTGTATATCCAGCGCTCAGATATACCCGCGATAACACATGTTGATTTTTCCGCAAGAATTCAGACAGTTCATAAAAATACTAACGAAAAATACTGGACTTTGATAAATAAATTTAAAGAGAAAACTGGCTACGGCATCATCGTAAATACCAGTTTTAATGTGCGGGGTGAACCCATTGTTTGTTCGCCGGAACATGCCTATATTTGCTTTATGAATACAGAAATGGATTATTTGGTGATGGGCAATTATATTTTTGATAAAAAACTGCAACTCCAGGATTTTAAAAACAATGAGAAATTTAATCTCAAAATAAAACCTGACTAAAATATGAAAGCGTTAAAAGACTTATGGGATTTTTTGAAAGTTAGAAAAAAATATTGGCTGGTACCCGTCATTATCGTACTGTTATTATTGGGTGTTTTAATAGTTTTTAGCGGGGGCTCTGCTATAGCTCCTTTTATTTATACCATATTTTAATCAAATGAAGAAAAGTAATCCGGCGGAAACGATTCTTGCCATTTCGGGCGGACTAGTGGTTTTTTATCTGATATATAAAGTTACCATTTTACTATTTATTGCTCTTGGTTTTATTGCAGTGGGGCTGTTGTCATCTTTTTTAAGTTCAAAAATTGCATGGCTGTGGTCAGGTTTCTCTAAAATACTTGGATATGTCAGTTCCAGAATTATTTTAAGTATCGTTTATTTTATAGTGTTGACGCCTTTGGCATTGTTGAGAAAAATTTCAGGACGGAAAAAACCGGTAAGTAATTTCTCGAATTTTTTAATTCGGGAACATGTATTTTCAAAAAGCGATTTTGAAAAACCGTTTTAACGTTTTTTTCTTGATCCAAAGATATACTATCAGCATAAAACGGGCAGGTATCACGATAGGCAACAGGATGGGGTAATTAAGACGGTAGAATCTTCGCAAACTTTTAAAGATCATGCCCTGAAGATTGTTTTTCTCTGTTCCTCCCACCTCATGGATAAAAACAGATTTTGAACTGCTATTCAGAAGATAACCATTTCCGGATAGAATTTTCGAATATTGAGTATCATCAAAATAAAGAAAGAACGACTCATCCATTAATGGTGCGCCGATATCAACAAAAATGCACGAACCTACAATATATTTAAAGGAAGGAAAAATTGGTTTTGAAAAAGTGATACCGGAAAGAAGATGGATGTATTGAAATCCTTTATGATTGATTTTTCCGTCAGTCCCAATTTCTGTCGCACCTAAAGCGATCTTTTCCGTGTTATAACGGATTTGTAAGCCTTTGTAACAGTTAATCATTTCTTCAAGAAAATTTTCTTTCAAAACGATATCATTATTAATGATCAGAAGGTATTTGAATAACCCGATCGATTTTGCCAGCCTTAACCCTAAATTATTACCATACGAGTATCCTCCATTCTTACCCGAGCGAATAATGAGTGCTTCGGCAGGGCTCGGATGAATATCTGTTTGTTCATCCGGCATGGATACAAACCTGAACTTTAACTGATTCATTTCAAGGAATGATTGGATTACCTTTAGGGAGTTGTCGGTTGAATTATTGTCAATTATAATCAATTGGTAGTTTTGAACGGATTGTTTCAGAATACTCGATATGCACTTGACCGTTTTCTGGCCATTGTTATAATTCAGAATGCAAATGCAAGTACTAATCATCATATGGATTTTATTATTCCAGCCAATTTTTTTGCCGATTTGTCCCAACCGTATTGTTTTACTTTTTCATGCCCGAGGCTGATCAGTTCGTTCCTGTAGGATTCATTAGTCAGTACTTTAATTATTCCTTCGCTGATACTTTCTATGCTGTAAGGGTCAACATAATGTGCAGCTTCACCAAACAATTCCCTGAAAACAGGAATGTCAGACAGGATAACCGGGCACCCAAGCGACATTGCTTCCAGGGGAGGGATGCCGAATCCTTCGTAGAGAGAGGGATAAACTAAAAGCATGGCATTTGCATAGAGCGCCGCCAGTTCTTCATCAGGAACATAGCCCATAGAATTGGCAATGATTTCATCTGACATTTTCATGTTGAACAATGGCGAACTTCTTCCTGCCAAAACCAGTCTGATGTCCTCCCTTTCAATACCTGACAATCTATAAGCTTCAACCAAGCTGTCAAGGTTTTTTCTGGGATCCAGCGATGCCACAGAGAGGATGTATTTTCCCTTTGTTAATGCGGGCTTCAGCGGGTTGTTTACAAAGGCTTCTGAAACACCATTATTTATAATCACTATCTTATTATCAGGAATATGTAGCCAGCGTTTTATCTCACTTTTTGAAAATTCGCTGACCGTAATGACTTTTTTCGACAAGCGGGTGAATACAGGAGTAATCAGTCGGTAATATGTTCTGTAAACCCAGGAAAACCATTCGGGGTGGAAGTAAAAGGAAATATCATGGACCGTTACAATGCGGTTTGAGTAGAATAGGGGGCCCGGACTTCCGAAATTCAGCAATAACGGGCTTTTGTGCATTAGAAGAAATATCGGTAATTCAAACTGTTCCCATAGAATGCCAGAAAAAATTCCTAACCGGATGATCCTGCAATTTAATTTGTAATCTTTTTTGATCTTTTTAGGAGCGAGAATAATAATTTCAATGCCATTGTTTATCAGTGCCTTGCATAATTCATAAGAAAAACGCTGAATACCTGTCATATTCTGGGTAAGAAAACGGCCGTTGATAAATATAATACCCATGATAGCAGTTAAGTTAGATTCTTTGTGTTTAATTTATGAGGGGTACCTAACATTTTATTTTCGTGAAAATAATTTCCATAAAAACTGTTTGAAAAGATAGAAAAAATAAAAATAATAGCCGTAACCTTTTTCAAGATTGCCAATCTTTTTTTTCAATAATAGTACATGTTGATCAAGAGGAATTACCTGATCCATTATCCCGGATTTACCTTTATCGCCGGGACTTTCCTGGTATGTTTTGTGAAGCTCATTTATCAGATCAAACAAGTTGTCCTTAGCTTCTTCCCGCAATGCATTATCTGTTGTTCTGGCTATGAGACATAGATAATACTCTATTAAATTATAGTTCAGATATCCCAGGCCTTTTTGATGCGCAATGAAGGTGGCCGAATTTTCATGAACCCTGTATTTGATTACAGGCCTGGCAATATAATAAAAGCTTCCTTTTTGAGCCAGCAATGTGAACAATAGCCAGTCCTCCGCTAAAGGAAATATTTGATTATAGTTGAAGTTTATGTCGATCAGTGATTCTTTTCTTATGCAAACCGTAGATGTGCAGATTCTGTTGCTTTTGAGGTAATATGGTTCGTCTTTTAAATGGTATTTCCGGTCGGACATGCCAAGAAAAAATCCGGGTTCCATTTTATGCGAATAATGAGAGTCATCTCGCAGTATGGTAATTTCTCCATGTACCAGAATTATATCATGGAAACTATTGAAAATGTTGACATATTGGTTTATTATACCGGGAAACAGGATGTCATCTGCATCGAGAAAATAAACATATTCGCCTTTTGCCTCCTGAATCCCAAGCTTACGCGTAAAACTGGCCCCTTTATTGATACCCCCGGGATGCCGGATAACTCTTATATTTTCTGATTTTTTCTCAAAAGAATAGCAAATTTCGAGTGATTTATCGGTTGATCCGTCATCAACCAGAATGATCTCAAACACTTCGTAACCACAAGTCAAGACAGAATTAATTGCTTCAGCAACAAATTTTTCTGCATTATATACAGGGATGATAAAAGAAATTAGAGGATTCATAGCGATGTGCCTTTAAGTGGAAAACTTTCTTTTACTTTTGAAATCCATGGAAAAATCTCATCATAAATCGTTTTGAGTTTTTGTTTTTGGGTTGCAAGTTCCTTGAGTTGTGTGAAAATATGCCTGCGTAAAAGTACATTATTTTTTTTCAGTAACAGTATGAACAAGTAATAAATATGGAAAAGCAACCAACGAAAAAAAACGCTATTAAATCTGTGTTTTAAGCCCGGACTGTTTTTATATGCAATGTCATAAATCACAAACAAAGTACATCCACTATTTTTTATCTGTTTTTTTAAATTTTTCTTTGTTATTCTTCTTTTGCTAAGGTCGTGATAAAACCATAAGCGGTCATCGAAATATAATTTACATCCGGAGAACATTACAGCATGTGAAAGCTCCACGTCCTCGCCCAGGGCAGCGCCGGGCACTGTATTATTTATAAAATGGAATCCATTTTCTCTCAGAAACGACCACAAAGTTTTTCTGATCACAGAACCGGCTCCCCAGATAGAAGCATCACTTTTAGCCAAAAAACCATTTTTGTTATGATGTTTTCCGCAGGCATATGCTTGCTTATATTTTTCAAACCATACAGGTTTATGTTCGCTTCTGAATTCGGGAATACCGTAACCACCCAATAATCCAATCTGAGGATGTTCACGATAAATTTCAGCTACTGTTTTCAGGTATTGGGGTTGAAGCCAATTATCATCATCACAGACCAGCATTAATTCATATTTTGCCTCATCATATCCTTTCACCAGTGCATTTGACTTTCCTAAAACCGGTTCACTTAAAATCCGGAGGATAATATCTTTTTTAAAGTTTTTTCTGAAACTATCTGTTATGCTGAGTGTATCATCAGTTGAGCCATTGTCAATAATAAGTATCTCCCAGGGTAAACCCACGGGTACGTCCTGGCGCTCCAATGCTTCAAGCGTGGGAATGAGGCGCTCTGCTCCATTGTGGGTGCAGATAATGACTGAAATACCGAATGGCGCTGATTTGATATGCAATCTGGTTAATTTTTATTTGTTTTTAAATATAGATTTTGAAAATTCATTTACATAATATAAATTTAGTTCTTTTGTCGGATGTCCATCATTTTTTATTTTATAGTTTTGATTTGTTTCAAAATCAATCGGGACAGGAGGATTTAAAACTTTTATTTTTTTGTTCAAATATTTTATCCATGACGTATCTGTAACACAATATTTATCTGGATACAAACTCACATAAAACTCACCGCATGGTTTAATATTCCAATATTTTTCAGCAGTATAATTTATTATTCCGGCAAATCGCTTGTAGAATTTTACCGTCTTTGGATATGTGGTAGTAATATTAAAGTATTTCACGGTTTCCGAATTATTTAGAACCCATGAAACATATTTTGTAAAATTTGATCGCTTTTTGCGTACCAATTTATTTTCATTAACATAAATATCAGGAGAATTATTAGTGGATGCATTAGAGAGATAAACGCTTCCCCCATATACCCGATTCATATGGTCATCAATGTAAGTGTAAATACAAAACCCGCTATCCTCCGGAATAGTACTATTATTAATTGTATTTATTCCTTCATCAAAGAAAAGACAAAATTCCTGAGGGCCATAATTTGAAAATCCATAATTATATGATTTGAATTCAGAATGCATGGATTCGAATAAAAATGGGAAAGTCGAACTGTAATTTAATCCCTGGCCGAATGTAAAAGAGCAACCAAGAAAAACCGCATGCTTCTTATTCATATTATTCTTTGCTGTATCACTTTTAATACTTTCCTCCGATATCCTTCTGCTAAATTCATCTGAAGAATAGTAAACATCATAAACCGTATCCCCATTATATAACCTGGTAGCCCTTTGTTTAAAACAACCTGGTTTTAATTTCCAACCTAAAATGGAATCGGTTACTGTATAATCGTAATAGCCCGTTTGCTTAATTATTGTTTTAGTATTTCCTTTTTCTGCATTTAATAATCCAAAAATAATTTCAAAGCATAAAATAATCATAAAAAACGCCCGAAAAATGTAAATAAAATAGTTTTTTTTAATTAATAGAATGCTTTGGGCTAAATATGAAAAATAGCATAAAAAGAATAAGGGGATAATTAATTGGCTTATTCTTCCCTGGTTTATCCATTTTAAAAGTATAATGGATATTATTAAAAGCAAAATGTTTGCTATTTTGTTTTCATATAGTATTTTGTTGAATTTATGTGAGTATTTTACCAACATCTGATGTCTGATTCATTTTAACTTTTATCGCCTGTTGATCTTTATAACCCATAAATATAAAGGTTATTATCTGGTTAATAGTATTAAACAGACAATATGGTTTTACTGAAAGCGGTATTTAATGTTCCGCAAATCTACTGCGAATTTCTGTGGCAAGATAATGGAAAATGACTGAATGAATACTTTCTACAATACCAAAATCATTCAATGGAACGTGGATATGCATTTCTGAAAGTTGTTTGAGTTGCCCGCCGTCATAGCCGGTTATACCAAATACGGTCATGTTTTGCGAGTGAGCGAAATTCACAGCATGAATAATGTTTTTACTGTTGCCCGAACAACTTATTGCTATTAATACATCCCCTTCATCAGCGAAAGTTTTTAGCTGTGAGGTAAAAATATTTTCAAATCCAAAATCATTAGCGACAGCCGTAATAAAAGAAATATTATCTGTTAAACTGATGGCTTTGATGCTTTTTTCCTTATTTTGATGAAAAATACTAACTCTTGAAAGATCCTGGGCCAGATGAGAGGCATTTGATGCAGAGCCGCCATTACCAATTATAAAAACTGTTTTATTTTTTATGCATGAATCATAAATAAGCGCTATCGCATTTTCAATTTCATCTTTGTTTATTTTGTCAAGATGTTTTTTTAAATCCTGAATAAAATCAACTATTTCCATGAGTATCTCCTGTAATTAAAAATAATTTTCGATCCGTCTTTTTCAAAAATAAATGGCATTTCCCTATAGGTACTGAATGATTTTTTTAATTTTTCAATGTTTTTTCCCTTGCAATACGTAAGCAAAAAACCGCCACCGCCTGCGCCAAGTATCTTTCCGCCCAAAGCTCCTGAATCCATGGCCCTTTGGTACATTTCATCGAGGAAAGTGTTTGAAACGTTACTTGACAAATTCTTTTTAATTTCCCAGCTTGCATGTAAGAGTTCACCAATTTTATCAAATTCATTTTTTATCAAACATTCTTTTGCTTCAACTCCCAGCGATTTAAGCATATTGAGTTCCGCAATACGGGCATCAATATTTTGTTTTTGCTCGGTTAGAATATCGCTCGAACGACGGGTAATTCCGGTAAAAAAAAGATGCAAATTTGAATTAAGCAGCCTTTTGTTATAATCCGACAATTGAATACGGTTAACTTCTACAGAGTCGTCTTTGCGGAATAATATTTCGCATAATCCTCCATAAGCAGCAATATACTGATCTTGTTTTCCTATCGGTTTTTTGCAGATGTTAATTTCAATATCACAGGCTTCACGGGCCAGTTGCTCTGCCGTAACCTGGATGCCCTGGTAAGCATAAAGAGCATTTAACAGTCCTACGGTAACACTGCTTGATGATCCCATGCCGGAACCTTCCGATGGGATATCAGCAATCATCGTAATTTCAACGGCCTTGCTGACGCCCGTTTTTATCATAGCTTCGCGAACAAGCTCGTGTTTTATTTCCGAAACGGAGGAAACTCTTTCCTTTTGTGTATAGTTAACCACGATATCATCGTCAAATTTTTCGTTAATAATTACAAAAATGTACTTATCAATAGTGGTGCTAACTATGTAGCCTTCGTGTTTTGAATAATAATCCTTAAAATCGGTGCCTCCGCCGAATAAGCTCATCCTGAGAGGTGTTTGCGATATAATCATACTTATTTTTTTATTAGTTTCCCCCAAATTTCCTGTGCAGCCTGGTAATCGGCAACAGATCCGATGTCGATGATATGTTTGTCGGTTTTTAACACGTACATTTTGTCTGTTATCAGGGGCATTATTATATTTCCGAAATCCAGCGGGGTGTCAGGTGAATAATAATTGAAAATTTGTTTGTTTAAAACTCCTATTCCGGCATTGGCAATATTCGATTTTGGATGTCGGGGTTTTTCTTCAAAACTCAATACCTTTCCGGTTTTTGCATCATATTCAAATATTCCCTTTTCTGTTGGATTTTCTGTTTCATATACAAATGTAGTAAAAATGGAATCAACTTGTTTGTGGAAATTGATAATGTCGCTTAATGATACATTGGTCAGGTTATCGGAATACAATAACAGAAAATTTTCTTCTTTTTCAAGATATTTTTTATTGGCAAAAATTGTCCCGGCACTTCCTAATAGTTGCGGTTCAAAGGATAATGTAATTTTAATTTTGTTTTTTCTTTGTTTAATGGATTTGCCGATTTTTTCAGCTAAATGATGGGTGTTTATTAACACTTCGGAAATATTTTCGTTTTCGAGTAAGTCAAGCCAATGGTATAGCAAAGGTTTACCATTAATAGCAAGCAGGCATTTAGGCTGAATATCTGTGAGCGGCTTTAATCGTGTGCCATAACCTGCAGATAGTAGTATTGCTTTCATTATTAATGGATGAGAAATTGCTGTTTGGTGGGGCTTTAGAAATTATGTGAGTATTGGTTTTCAAAATTAATATTTTTTTCACAATTTATTCTCCGTATAGGGAATCAATCGTGACATCTCCTATACAATTTCTTTAGTACGCTTGATTTTTTATATGATCAATTGTTTTTTTATCAGGTGGTGAAATGTTTAGGGTATGTTTAAAGCCGTTCTTTAATGTTTCGCCTCTTAGTACCAGTGTGCTGTCAAGGTAAAAAGTGCATGGTATGCAATGGTCCCAGCAGTCATGATTCGATGGCACATGGATGTCTAAGCCATTTATGTTGAAAGTTTCAAAATATATGCTTTCTGTAATCTTAATGGGTTGTGGCGTTTTTATGAGGCCGCGATGTATGGGCCTAAAAGTATTCATTTCAAGAATATCGAAGCCTTTCATTTTAAAAAATCCAATGCAAATGATTATAATAAAAAGGCCGGTAAAAATCGTTATCAGGAAATTAAATACAATTTTGTACCCATATTTTGGTATCCAATTAAACCTTATTAACAATAACGGAGATATAAAACCTACGACAATAAATGGTATCCCGAATCTGAATTCCGGGCCCATAACAAGCCAAAATATTAGCCCGATAAATGAGGTAATAATAACAGCATTTTTAAACAGATCGAATTTTATTTTTTTTATTAACTGTCCCGTCAATATTATCAAAGGAAAGACTATACTTCCCACAAAAACTATTCTGTCGGTTAATCCTAATTGTTGCCACCAAACCGGAAACCAACTGAAGAAACCGCCGGTGGGATCACCTTCTATAGATCCACTCAACACGCACTCTTTCTCTAATATGACACTGGATAATGGTACTTTCCAGTCAAAATTAAATAAATCTAATGCGGGGAATGGATAGATAAGCCAGCCCGTTAAAATGATGTTCCTTATTATCCATGGTAGGATTATCAAGCAAAGGAGGGGTAACAACCCTAATGATTTTAGTATTTCATTTTTATATTTTATAAGGACGAAAACAAACAACAACACGATGGGAAGCGCTGTTAACTTAACAGTCAACAGATAAATAATCAAAATTAAAACAGGGATAAATGTTTTTAATGCTGTCTTTTCTTTTTGAGCAGACAGGTCTATTATCCTGGTAAAAACAAATAAAGGTATCGTTTGTGCTAGAAAATCCGGTGATGGTGAAGACAGGTTGTAGCTGCACTGGAAAATAATCAATAAAACAATTGAATTGAAAACAAATAAATCAGAAACCCCCTGCTTTTTATAAAGTGAAAATAATTTGTCGGCAAAATAAATGACAAGTACTGAAAATATTACAAAATTTACTGAAAAAATCTCTTGATTAAACACTGCCCGGAGTGAAGTAAGTGCAAAAAAAGTAAAGATATTTGGATTGATGCCCAACCTTCCGTGCAAATTTGCAAGTCCCGGTACTACAGGAAATTGTTCTATCCATTTGATAGATTGTAAATGGTACAGACCTGTATCCAGATTCATAGGAGAACTCAACGAAATGAGGGAGGCAATAAAAATAACAGGGAGCGACCAGAAAAGTATGCGTTTATTTTCATAAAGCAAGCACCAGAGCTCCTTCAGATCTTTTCTGATAAAAAAAAGCAAGAACATACACAGTAACAGCAATGATAATAAAACGAATATATTTATTGGGAAAAATAGCGATAAACAAGTGGTGATGGTGTTTGAGACCACTAAGCCAATGAATACTTTTTCGGTAAAGTTTGCAGGTATTTTTGTGATTTTTACAACATAAACACCAAATGTTGTAAAAAAAAACATGGATAAAAAGCCTGATAAAAAGAGAGCTATCATATGTTTTTTCCCCTTTAAAAATACAGTTTATGCCAGATGACAAAATTCAACAAGCCCCATAACTCCCTCCCATTGTCTTTTTTTTGTGATAAATGCTCCTGAATTACCAGGTGCACATAATCCTTATTTATAAAGGGAACCCGGTTTAATGAATCTTTCGACAGATGATCAAGCATTAGTTCCTTCATTTCATTACAAAGCCATTTTGAATAGGGTATTTCAAGGCCTATTTTCTTCTTATTTATTATCGTTTCGGGAAGCATCCCCTTCATAGCCTCTTTCATGAAATATTTCGTTGTGTTTTTCATTAGCTTTGAACGGCCGGAAATTTTACTCATGTAGTTGAAAAGATTCATGTCGGTAAAGGGGACCCTGGCTTCAATGGAATTAGCCATAGTCATTCTGTCGTTTTTGATCATTAAATCATCCGGAAGGTGAAACGAACAATCAATAGCAAGTAGCTTATTCAAATCATCACCATTTTTTAGCTGATCAAAAAAATCAGTAAATAAACAGTAGGAGGGGCCGTATTTTTTCTCAGCATCGAAAGGGAAATTAAATAATTGCTTTTTTTCTGCTTCCGAAAACACCTCTCTCCAAGAATAGTGGCTATGAGGTATACTATACTCGCTTCCCCTGACAAACTTTTTTGCTTTAAAATCAAAGCTTAATTTTTTATAGGATGAAGGCAGGCTCTCAACACACTGCCTTGTCAGCCACCTGGCAGGCTTTGGGATTTTTTTATAATACTGATTATATAGGTAGGCTTTGTGGGTGTCATATCCGCCGAATATTTCATCACCTCCCTCGCCTGACAACAGAACCGTAATATGTTTTTTTGCTTCTTTTGATAACAGGTACGTAGGAATTGCTGATCCATCAGCATAAGGCTCGTCGATAAACGAAATACAGTGTTCAATATTTTCAATGATTGACCGGGGGGTAATATGAATATCGTGGTGTGTGGTACCGAACAGACCGGCTACGATTTTCGAATATTTTGTTTCATCAAAAGAAGGCTCATCAAAGCCTATAGAAAAAGTATGAAAATTGGAATCTCCGCGGATATGTGCCATTAAGGCCGTCAGCGTGCTCGAATCCATTCCGCCCGAAAGCATTACCCCAACCGGTACATCTGAGACAAGTTGTGTCCTGACGGCATCAGTTAGTAACATCCGCACCTGCTCTATAACCTCTTTCGGGTTATCCGGTTTTTCATTTCCATAAACCGGTTCCCAATATGGCCTGTATTTAATAGTAAGCGTTTCGCCACTGCTTATTTGCATGAGGTATCCGGGCTTGACTTCTTTTATATTTTCAAAAGCTGTATCTTCTCCCGGTATATAATCAAAACTGAAATAATTTTGTAATGCTTTTATACAGATTTCTTTCTGCAGCCCGGGAATTCCCAGTAATGATTTTATTTCAGATGAAAACCAGAAAGCGCCACCACTTACCGTATAAAATAAAGGCTTAATACCAAAGGGATCTCTTGCCAGGATAAGCTGTTTGATTCTGCTGTCCCAGATAGCAAAGGCAAACATCCCGTTCAGTTCGCTGATAAAATCAAGGCCCAGTAATTCGTATAAATAGAGGACGACTTCAGTGTCGGTCTTTGATCTGAAATTAAATTTGTTTTCTAAGGAATACTTTTTTTTAAGTTCTCTGAAATTATATACCTCGCCATTAAAAGCGACGCAGATGTTTCCCGACTCATTTTGCATCGGTTGTTTTCCATTGGCAGTAAGGTCAATAATGCTTAACCGTACGTGAGAAACTGCAAAGTTGCCGTCCAGATACGACCCGGAATTATCAGGGCCTCTGTGTCGCTGCTTTTCGACCATCAACTCTGTCTGATGAACATCCGCCGTTTTATTGACATCGCCGTTTAAATACCCGGTAAAACCACACATGATTAATCGCGCAATTTATAATTATGAAAATCTTTAATGTTGTTATTCCATTCAGCAGGTTTTTTTCCGCTGATAATATGCTGTGCCAATTTTTGACCTATTTCAACAGAGTGGTCCATATTGCAATGTAAAAAAAAGCCGCATTTACCGCTGCTGTATACGTAATCGTAATGTTCCCTGAGCCAGTCTATCAAACGGTCAAAGTTATTTTGCCAACCGACCGTGTATAGCGGATAAACCTTGGCGAGATTAATACAAAAATTATTTTTTGTTATTTGTTCGTTTTGTCCACTGATGAGTTTGGCTTTTACCAGGTCATTGAAGCACCTGTTATAAATTTCATCCGGTTTCATATTCCATTTTTCGTCACCTTCCGAACAGGGCACTTCACAAACGTAACTAATATAATCAGAAGTATTCAGCATGTCCTCTGAAAATCTTTTAGGTATGGAAACCCTCCCAAAAATGTATTTTACCTCCGGGAAATAAAATGTCTCGCCTTTATATTTTGGTTCTTCATTGACATGAATATACACGAGCTTTAATCCCCTCCATCTTAGTTTTTTTGCGATTTCAGTAATTTCCTTCTCTTTTGTCAATTTCAGGATCAGTTCTTCAATGGGTATTGTTGAAATTAAGTTTTCATATTCTACGGTAAAACTGTTTCCTGAAATTGTAGAAAATTGTATTTGGTGGGTCTGCGAAACATCAGTAAGTTGAATATCTGTGATATTTGTGGCTATTTCGACATTCTTTTTCAATAAAAAATTTTCTAAACCTTTCGCAAAATCGCCGATGCCTTGTTGCAAATAATAGTAATAATTGTAATTGTTCTTTTTGAAAAAATGAACAATGATTTCTTTAATAAATGACAGAGGGCTTGTCATGGAAACCCTTTTCTTTACAGCATTTACAGATATTTCATGCGGCTCGCAACCCCAAACTTTTTTCGCATAAGGTTCGTAAAATATTTTATATGCATGCTTGCCGGCATGATTGATCAGATAAGTTTCGTAATTCTGAACCTGATGATTATTATTGGTAAAAAAACGTTTTAACCTGTATTTAATAAACGAGAATGAACATAAAAAAAAATCGATGAAACCAAGTGAAATAAAAAACTGAAACGATTTAATAGGATAGGTAATAAACGACTTGTTTAATCTTAGTTTGCCGCCACGGATATTTTTAATGACCCGGCTTGTGGAGACCTGGTTCACGAACCCAAGAAAATTTTCAGGGACCTGGCTATGGATGCGGTGAGACCCTAAGTCATAGTAAGAATTATTTTTAGAAATAGTTTTGCACAAACCGCCCACCATATCATCTTTTTCAAGAATTAAAATGTCCTCGTTATTCGTCCGTGACAATTCATAGGCAGTCGATAATCCACTCACGCCGGCACCCAATATGATGTATTTGTACTTTGTTTTCATTTTCCGGAAAAAATAATTTTGTATCATTTAACCAGCCTGAGGAATAATTTCCCCGGTCGTTGTGCAAGAATTATGTGTTTCAGTTTTTTCAACACCCGTTTTATACAAGGGTTGGTATTACTGGCCCAATGATAAATTATTTAAAGTTTTTTTTGAATGATTATTTTTTCTGCAATTATACGATAATTCTGAATTGTAATCGGGGAAAATTGAAAAAACACTTATAAAAACTCTTGGCGAATTGGCTGTGGCTGCATTATTGAGCTAAACAGATACAAAATGTGAATAGTCCGGTGAATAGTACTATAATAGTTAGGCTGTCGGCCTGTCCGTTCTTCAGGTGGTGGGCCGGACGGGCCTGTAAGCCGGGTTTCCAGACAGGCATTATAACGCTTTGTGCAGGAATATTACAGGCAGAAAATTGAATTACAATTTCTTTTCTGCTTTCCAAAGGTGCATACCAGCCCTATTTATTAATGTCACATTTAAGACTCAAAAAATATCTATTTTTGTAACAAATAAACGGATATGTCAAAAATTTTGGTTACAGGTGCAGCGGGCTTTATAGGCTTCCATTTACTTAATTCGCTTATTGATGATACTAATTTTGAAATTATTGGAATTGACAATCTTCAGGTAAATCAGGATTTTCAAATAAAGATAGCGCGTCTTAAACAACTGAATATTAACATCGGTGATCTTGATAATGGAAGGGTGATTCATTATAAAAATTTGTCGTTTATTAAAATTGACCTCTTGGAAAAAAATATGCTTGAGGCTCTTTTTTTAAATCACAAGTTTGACCTTGTTATACATCTGGCCGCACAGACCGGTGTCAGGGATTCTGTTTTTTTTCCACAGAAATATATTGATAATAATATTTCGGCATTTAACAATTTGCTCGAATGTTGCAGAAATCACAAGGTTTCCAGGTTGATATATGCCTCCAGTTCTTCCGTTTATGGGATGAACACCCGGATGCCTTATCAGGAATCAGATGCTGCCGAAAGGCCTTTAAGCATTTATGCCATGACCAAAAAGGCCAATGAATTGCAGGCCCATGCCTATACCATGAACAACAATATGAATACAATAGGCCTGAGATTTTTCACGGTTTATGGCCCCTGGTGCCGGACAGATATGGCTGCCTATTTATTTATGAAGTCTTTGATAAAAGGCGAAGAGATTTCATTGTTCAACTATGGGAATATGCTTCGGGATTTCACTTATGTAGATGATGTGATAAAAAGCATACTATTAATTATTCAGAAAATTATCTCATCAAACCTGACCCCACCATATTATGAAATTTTCAATGTTGGCAGCAGCAATCCCATAACATTGGCTGAATACCTTTCTGTTATCGAGGCTGAAATGGGAGTTAAAGGCATTTACAATTATATACCTATACAAACCGGTGAAGTCCAATCAACTTATGCTGATGTTCAGAAACTCGGGCGTTTTATTGATTACCGGCCTTGTACTGATTTCATGTCCGGAGTGAAAGAAATGGTGAGCTGGTTTAAAAATTACTATGCAGTATTAAATGACCAGCCGGGTAAGACTTTCCTGCAAAATGAGTTTTCTGGCGTCTAAAAAATACCAACCAGTATGAATTTTTTTTATATCACAAATTAAGAAAAAATATGCGAAGTAAAAAAAATTTACTTGTTACTCTATCCGATAATAATTACATTAATCAGGCAAAACAATTATTTTCGAGTGTATACTGGAATGCAGGATGGGATGGAGATTATATGCTTCTTGCTCATGAAGTTCCCGACGAAGAATTAAAATGGTTTAGAGACAAGGGGATTTTAGTCAGGAAGTGCAACCCGTTGTATCATGGGCCGATGGGCGACGGTAATTATTCAATATCTGTCGTGGATAAATTCTACCTTTTTACGGAAGAATTCAAAAAATGGGGGCATGTTGTTTTTCTTGATTCGGATATTATTGTAAGATCTGCCATTGATAAATTGGCTGAAACAAAAACTTTTTCAAGTCCGCAGATTTATAAAAGAAATTTCAAGGCTCATTTTTTTAAAATTGATTGTGAAGAACGTGATTTAGTAGAAAAAGAATACAATTTAAAAAGATCGGCTTTTAATTCCGGAGTCTTTTCTTTTAATACCGACATAATAAAAGAGGATACTTTTACCAAAATAATGAATGTTTTTAATAAATATGCAAATATTTCCAACGGCGACGATTCAATATTGAATTTATTTTTTTATGATCAATGGAGTAAAAGCCCCCTGGTGTATAATGTGCAGGTAAATTATATCGGTCTGAAAAAATACAAGGGCATCATCCTGCATTTTCAACGACATAGTCATTATGCACCTTTATGGGAACCTCAAAATTTTTATTATCCCGAATGGAAGACTAATCTCGAAAAAGCTGAATTTATTGATCTAAGCAAAGTTCAATTGGTTAGAGCATGGAGTATTTTCAAAATAAAATGGTATTCTTTGTTTTTAAAGGGTTGCCTGGGAATAAACAGGATGTTTGATAGGTTAATTCATTCTTCTTTGGGTTACAAGTTGAGATCTGTTTTTCATGACAAGTTGAGATTTTTTTTCAAATACAGGTTATGGCATTTTGTAATTTATATCTTAAGGACACCGGACCGGCTTTTAGGGAGATTGGGACAATTCATTAAAAAATACAATCCTGATTTATATAATAAATTAAGAAAAGTAAAAGGTGGATAACAGAAAGAATTTACTTGTTACTTTAGCAGATAAAAATTACGTTCAACAGGCGAAGCAATTATTTTCGAGTGTATACTGGAACGCTGGGTGGGAAGGTGACTATATGCTCTTTAGCCATGAAATACCTGAACAAGAGTTGAAATGGTTTAGGGATAAAGGAATACTGATAAAGAAATGCGTGCCTTTGTATCATAATATTACAGGGGAATATAATTATCCTCCGGTTATATTTGACAAATTATATTTATTTACCCCGGAATTAAAGAACTGGAAAAATATTGTTTTTCTTGATGCTGACATTATCGTAAAAGCATCACTTGAAAGATTGACAAAAATTAAACAATTGGGAGCCGTTCAGGATTTTTATTTTAAAAAATTATTTTCACAATTGTACGATCCCCTAAAAAACCAGTTCAATAATGTAACTTACGATTTAAATGTTCCTGCATTTAATTCAGGGGTAATAGCCTTTAACACGGATATGATAGCAAACAGCACTTTCGGGGAATTAAACCTTTTTATCAAAAACTATCCCTCTGACTTCAAATACCCTGAACAAGCCGTTTTAAACCTGTATTTTTATAAAAAATGGAAAAAATTACCATTACTATATAACACATTCATCGCTTATCATCATCTTAAACTACCAGATTGGTTAAAATGTATCGTCATCCATTTTATCAGATGTCCTGATTATCCTTCTTTATGGGATATCAAAAATCCTTTTTATCAGGAATGGAAAACCAATCTTGAAAAAGCAGAATTTATTGATCTGAATAAAATTCAAAAAGTGAAAAAATGGAGTATTTTAAAAACAAAATATTACTCTTTACTTTTTAAAATGAATTTATTCGTGGAGTTAGCACCCCACAAGTTAAAAAAGTTTTTTTTTATTTACAGGATAAAGGGCTTTTTTGTTTATAAGTTAAAATATTTTTTTCTTTATCTCATAAATACTCCAGGACGTATTATGGGGCAAATTGGTAATTTTATTAAAAAAAATAATCCTGATTTATATCATAAATTGAGAAAAATAAAAGGTGGAAAATAAAAGGGATTTACTGGTTACTTTAGCAGATAAAAATTATATCCTGCAAGCCAAGCAATTATTCTCAAGCGTATACTGGAATGCCGGATGGGAGGGGGACTACATGCTTCTCAGCCATGAAATTCCTGAAGAAGAAATAAAATGGTTCTCTGACAAGGGGATTTTAATTAAAGAATGCAAGACATTGTATAATGGAAAGATGGGAGATGGTATTTATTCGATGTCCGTCCTGGATAAATTTTATTTGTTCACCGAAGAATTCAAAAAATGGGGAAAAGTGGTTTTTCTGGACGCTGATATTATCGTAAGGGCTTCCCTGGATAAATTGCGTAACACAAAATCATTTTCCAGTCCAATAACTTGTAAAAGTAATTTCAGGGTATTTTTTCGTTCCGGAGAAAGTAAAGAATTGTCCATCTTAGCCGAAGAATGTGATTTAAGCCGGCCTGCTTTCAATTCTGGTGTGTTTTCTTTTGATACCAGCATCATCAAAGAAGATACATTTGAAAAATTATTGACTATTTTAAAAAAATATGCTGCTATTTGCCCTGCTGATGATTGTATACTGAATTTGCTTTTTTATGATCAATGGATCCCGGTCCCTATAGTTTATAATACCAGAGAAAATCAGGTTTTTTTTAAAAAAATCGACGGTATCGTTTTGCATTTTGAACGGCCTTATAATAAGAAAAATTATAAGCCATGGAATGAAGAAAATCCTTTTTATCAGGAATGGAAATCAAATCTTGAAAAAGCCGAATCTATTGATCTGAAAAAAATACAAAAAGGCAAACAATGGAATAATTATAAAATAAAATATTATTCTTTTCTTTTAAACATTTGCATTTATGTAAACATGATATCGGACGTGTTAACACCTGTTTTTAGGAAATTTAAAGATTTTTTTGTTTATAAGTTAAAATATTCATTGATTTATTTCATGGGGACACCAAACCGGAGTATAGGAAAAATCGGGGAATTTATTAAAAAAAACAATCCTGATTTATATTATAAATTAAAAAAAGTAATAGGTGGAAAATAAGCGGAATTTGCTTGTTACATTAGCTGATAAAAATTATATTCAACAGGCTAAGCAACTGTTTTCGAGTGTATATTGGAATGCAGGTTGGGAAGGAGATTATTTGCTTTTGGCTCATGAAATCCCTGAAGACGAGCTTGAATGGTTCACTGATAAAGGAATTCTGGTTAAAAAATGTAAGCCTTTGTTCGATCAGAAAACAGGGGCATTTAACTATCCTCCGGTAATATTTGATAAATTTTATTTGTTTACGCCCGAATTCAAAAAATGGAAAAACATTGTTTTTCTTGATTCCGACATTATTGTACAAGCTTCACTTGAAAGATTGACGAAAATTAAATATTTTGCAGCCGCTCAGGATTTTTATTGGAATAAGTTGGATACACAATTTAATGATCCCCTAAATATCAGGTTTAATAATTTGACTTTTGATCTAAATGTCGCCGCATTTAATTCAGGGGTAATGTCCTTTAACACGGAAATAATAACAGACAGTACTTTCAATGAATTAAACAATTTCTTAAAAAATCATCTTTCTGACTTCAAGTACCCTGAACAAGCTGTATTTAACCTGTATTTTTATAAGAGATGGAAAAAGCTACCATTAATATTTAACACATTCATAGCTTATCATCATCTGGAATTACCAATTAAATTAAAATTTATCATCTTACATTTTATCAGATATCCGGATTATCCTTCTTTGTGGGATCCGAAAAATTCTTTTTATAAGGAATGGAAAACCAATCTTGAAAAAGCCGATTTCATTGATTTGAATAAAATACAAAAAGCAAAGAGATTGAATTTGTTTGAAATAAGATTTAATTCCATACTTTTATTACTATATTTCTATTTACGTCCCTATAGATACATAATACCTAAGTTGAGATATTGTTTTTTTTATATTTTAAATTCTCCGTGCCGGCTTATAGGAAAAACAGGGAATTTTATAAAGAAAATCAATCCTGATTTTTATAATAAATTAAGAAAAATAAAAGGTGGAAAATAGGAGGAATTTACTGGTTACTTTAGCGGATAAGAATTACATCCCTCAGGTAAAACAACTGTTTTCAAGCGTATATTGGAATGCCGGATGGGAGGGGGACTACATGCTTCTTAGCCATGAAATTCCGGAAGAAGATTTGAAGTGGTTTCGGGATAAAGGTATTTTGATCAGGGAATGTAGCCCCTTGCATGACGGTTCAGTCAAGTATGTTTTTTCACCTGTGGTCCTTGATAAATTTTATCTTTTTACTGAAGAGTTTAAAAAATGGAAAAACATTGTTTTTCTCGACTCTGATATCATCGTTAAAGCATCTCTTGAGAGGTTGACGAAAATTAAATATTTTGGAGCCGTCCGGGATCTTTATTATAACCGGTTAGCTACACAATTTTACAACCCCCAAAAAAACCAGTTTAATAATATTACTTATAATTTTAATGTCCCTGCATTTAATTCAGGTGTGTTTTCTTTTAGGACAGACCTGATTACTCCTGATACATTCAGTGAATTAGATATTCTCTTCAAAGATCATTTCTCTGAGTTTAGGTTCTTGGACCAGGCCACTTTAAATTTGTATTTTTATAAAAAGTGGAAAAAATTACCTTTAATCTATAACTTATTTATGATTTTTCTGAATTATAAAATACCCTATAAATTAAAATATATACTCATTCACTTTATCACATGTCCCGATCTCTGTCCCTTATGGGATCCTAAAAATCCATTTTACCAGGAATGGAAAACAAATCTTGAAAGAGCAGAATTCATTGATATAAATAAAATACAAAAAGTAAAAAAGTGGGATATATTAAAAATAGAATACTATAATTCTCTTTTGAATATATATTTTTTCAAATTATTCGCGCCTCATAAGCTGAGATCATTTTTTGTTTACAAGCTGAGATCATTTTTTGTTTACAGGTTAAAATCTTTTTTTCTTTATCTCTTAAATTCTCCGGGCAGGCTTATAGGAAAAATTGGGAATTTCATAAAAAAAATCAATCCCGGTTTATATCATAAATTAAGAAAAATGAAAGGTGGAAAATAGAAAAAATCTGTTAGTTACTTTAGCTGATAAAAATTATATCCGGCAAGCCAGACAATTATTTTCAAGCGTATACTGGAATGCGGGATGGGAGGGGGACTACATGCTCCTCAGCCATGAAATCCCGGAAGAAGATTTGAGATGGTTTCGCGAAAAAGGAATTTTGATCAGGGAATGCAAACCTCTGTATAATGGCCCGATGGGAGATGGGAGTTATGCGACTTTGGTCCTTGACAAATTTTATCTTTTTACTGAAGAATTTAAACAATGGGGACATATTGTTTTCCTTGATTCTGACATCATGGTAAAATCATCTCTTGAAGGATTGACAAAAGTCAGACATTTTGGAGCCGTTCAGGATATTTATTTTAAAAGGCTGTATACACAAATTAACAATCCCCGGAAAAACCAGTTTGGTAATATATCATACAATTTGAAGGTTCCTGCCTTTAATACAGGCGTGTTTTCTTTTAGCTCGGACATAATTACACCTGATACATTCAGTGAATTATGCAGACTCATTTTTGATCATATCTCAAACTCGAGCTTCGGTGAGCAACTGATATTGAATCTGTATTTTTATAAAAATTGGGAAAAATTGCCCTCAGTTTATAATGGTTTTATAAATTACCATAGTTATACATCACAAAAAAAAATAAACAGTATCATCATGCATTTTGCAAGAATACTTGATTATCCTCAATTATGGGATCCTGAAAATCCTTTTTACCAGGAATGGAAAACAAATCTTGAAAAAGCAGAATTTATTGATTTGAATAAAGTGCCAAGGGTAAAAAATTGGAGTTTGTTTAAAATAAAATATTATTCGTTGGTTTTAAAAATGGATTTTTCTTTGGGTGTGATATCCTACAAGTTGATACCGCCTGTATTCCGTTATAAGTTAGAAGCTTTTTTTAGGTACAGGTTGAAATCTTTTTTTCGTTACATTATTTATACACCAGACAGGCTTATTGGAAAAATTGGGAGTATTATTAAAAAAAATAATCCTGATTTGTATCGTAAACTAAGAAAAATAAAAGGTGAAAAATAGAAAAAATTTACTGGTTACTTTAGCTGACAAAAATTATATTCAACAGGCAAAGCAACTGTTTTCAAGTGTTTACTGGAATGCTGGCTGGAATGGGGACTACATGCTCCTCAGCCATGAAATCCCGGAAGAAGATTTGAAGTGGTTTCGCGAAAAAGGAATTTTGATCAGGGAATGCAAACCTCTGTATAATGGCCCGATGGGAGATGGGAGTTATGCGACTTTGGTCCTTGACAAATTTTATCTTTTTACTGAAGAATTTAAACAATGGGGACATATTGTTTTTCTTGATGCTGATATCATTGTAAGAGCTTCCATAGATGAACTGACTAAAACAACAGCATTTTCAAGCCCCAAAACCCTTAAAAAATATTTCATTGTTTATTTTTATTTAAGTGATAGCAAAGAACTGCCAATCTTAAAAGAAGAATACGGATTAAAAAGGTTATTTAAGCCGGCTTTCAATTCAGGAGTAATGTCTTTTAATACAAGCATTATCAAAGACGACACATTTGATAATTTAATGACTATTTTTAAAAAATATGCCAATATCAGCAATGGCGATGACTCTATACTGAATTTATTTTTTTATAATCAATGGATTCCTGTTCCCTTGGTTTATAACGTAAGGGTATATCATTTGGGTTTTATAAAACGACAGGGTATCATCTTGCATTTTGAACGACCTTCCAGAACAAGTGAGAAAAACACCAAGCCCTGGGACGAGGGAACTCCTTTTTACAAGGAATGGAAATCAAATCTTGACCGGGCAGAATTTATTGATCTGAATCGAATACAAAAAGGGAAAAAATGGACACCCTTAAAAATAAAGTCCTATTCGTTAATTTTAAATATTAATGTCTATGTAATATTGTATATAAATATTATTTTCGACAGATTGAAAGCTTTTTTCCTTAATAAGATAAAACCATTTTTTATTTACAACGTTAAATCATTTTTTAGTTATAAGGTAAGATTTTTTTTTATTTATGTCCTGAAAACTCCGGACAGGCTTATAGGAAGAATTGGGTTTTTTATTAAAAAATACAATCCGGATTTATATGATAAATTAAAAAAAAGGGGGAAATAAAGAAATTCGTTTGAAAAAGCAACAATACTTTTCTGATAAGTTAACCCTCGATGCTATTATTCTACCTTACAGCTAAGATTAATTCGTTTTAAACAGGTTATTATAAATATTGGCGGCCTCGTCAATATCTCCGTCAAAAATAATTTCACCTTCAATAATACATACGCCACGCTTGCAAAGTTGCCTGGCTTCTTTAGGGTTATGCGAAACAAAAAGGAGTGTCGCACCATTGTCAATAATTTCATGAATGCGTTTCTCGCACTTCTTTTGGAAACCCCAGTCGCCTACAGCAAGTACTTCATCAATCATGAGCAGTTCGGGTTGATTAATCATCGCACAACTGAATGTAAGACGTGCAAGCATGCCTGTTGAAAACATCTTGGCCGGCTTTTTCAGTTGTTCAGTAGTTAATTCCGCAAATTCTGCAATTTTTGCAATCATTTCGTGCCGTGTTTTTCGGTGATAATATCCTGAAAGTACAAGTGCAATCCTGATGTTGTCATAACCGGTAAGCTCTACTTCGACTCCTGCGCCCAAAGATAGTAATGGCGATATCGGGACCCTGACATCCACCAGGCCTTTATCGGGGACTATAATTCCGGATATAGTGCGCAAAAGAGTGCTTTTTCCACAGCCATTAGGCCCTAAAAAAGCGATTGAATCGCCCTTTGCAATTTCAAGATTAATATGATGTAGTACTTCGTGCTTGCGAAAGGGTTTTACAAATGATGCCTTTAAAAGAAAATCTTTGACAGACGACACCCCGCTTCTGCTTTGCAGGTAACTTACCGAAACATCTTGTAGTTTTATTGCATAGTCCATGATGTCTATAAGTTAGATATAAAACTGTTTTTTGTTGCTTTAAAAATTACCATGGCCAGTGAGAAAAAAATCACGGTAATAGCCAGACAAATTAAAGTATAATGTAAGGATGGTGCGCGCCCAAAGTATAATACATCACGAAATATTTGAAGAAAATGGAATAATGGATTCATATAAACTAAAAACCTTAAATTAGGGGGAACAATATCCGATGAAAAAGCAATAGGCGAAAGGTAAAATAATGCGGGATTAAGTGTTGACCAAAGGATAGCGATATCCCTGAAAAAAACGTTTAGCGAACCCAATATGATACCTGACGCATAAATAAATACAGTGAATAAAAGTAAAATCGGAATAACATATAAAAGATTAAAACTTATTTTTAACCCCATAAAAAACATAATGAAAATAAAGGGTATCAATCCCAGTAAAAAGTTTACAAATTCGGCGCCTTGTTCCGTTATTGCATAAGTGCTCTTTGGAATTGCCAGGCTTTTTATCATGTGCGTGTTTTTTAGAAAAACAGTGCAAAGACGATTGGTTCCCTCGGAAAAATACACGAAAAACAGTAGTCCACTAAGAACGTAAAGCGGATAATTTGGAATGGCCTGAAAAGCACGCGAAAAAATAGCTACAAAAATAAGAAGGTATAGCGTTGGTTGCAGCAAACTCCAAACAAAACCAAATAATGTCTGCTTGTACTTAAGTTGGATGTTTTTATAAATAAGAAATATAAAAGTAAATCCCCGTAAGCCTGCCATGTTTGATTTTTATGCAAAGTAAAACAAAATTATTAAATAGGGACAATAATAATAGTTTTAAGTTGTGTGTTGGATTTCTTTTAGGCATACAGGAGTTTATAACGGTTTTTTCCTATTTTTGCCAGAGAATTTTTTTCTATTTCAAAATCATTTTTCATCATCCGGAGAGGCAGGTTCTTCATCTTTATAATTATTTAATTTGCATTTTTTAAATGACGAAAAATCTGGTGAAACATAATTTGCTTGTTACTTTAGCTGATAAAAAATTCATCAAGCAGGCAAAACAATTATTTTCAAGTGTTTATTGGAACGCTGGATGGGAAGGGGATTACATGCTTCTGGCTCATGAAATTCCTGAAGAGGAATTAAAATGGTTTCGGGATAAAGGAATTTTGATAAAGGAATGTACCCCGTTGTATAACCAGGATCTTTCAAAATCTTTTTCATCTGTGGTCCTGGATAAATTTTATCTTTTTACGGAAGAGTTCAAGAAGTGGAATAATGTTATTTTTCTCGATTCAGATATCGTTGTAAAAGCGCCTCTGGAAAAATTGACGAGAATCAAATCATTGGCTGCTGCCCGGGATATTTGTTTTAATAACTTATATACACAATTTTCGAATCCTCAAACTGATAAGGATGAATATTTATATGATCTGAGCGTCCCGGCATTTAATTCAGGGGTGATGTCGTTTAATACTGATATAATAGGCCCCGGCACTTTCGGTGAATTAAATGATTTGTTTAAAAAGTATATTTCCGAATCCAAATTCGGAGAACAACTGGTATTAAATCTTTATTTTTATAAGAAGTGGAAAAAACTACCAGCAGTTTATAATTTTTTTATTAACTATTATGGTAATAAAACACAAAAAAAAGCACACAGCATTATAATACATTTCGCAAGGCATAATGATATTCCGCTTTTAGGGGACGCTGATAATTCTTATTATCAGGAATGGAAAACTAATCTTGAAAGAGCCGAATTCATTGATCTGAATAAGATTCAAAAAGCAAAAAAATGGAAGAATTTTAAAATAAAATATTATTCATTTATATTAAAAGTTGATTTTTTTGTACATATCAAACGTAACAAATTAAACGATTTTTATATTTCCAGGATAAAACCTTTTTATTATTATATCAAAAATTCTCCAGGCAGAATAATTGGTAACATGGGCGCAATCATTAAAAAATATAATCCTGATTTATACTACAAACTTAAAGGGCAAAAGAAAAAATAATAGCATCCCTGATTTGTTCATTGCAATTTATTGAATTGAAATCAAATATAGGTGGAGAAAACTATAAAAGGAACTTCACGGGCAATATAAATCGTCTGATTTTTTTATAGTTGGATTTTCTTATTCTTGTTTTTTCTAAGCAGCTTCAGTAATCGGTTTTTGAGTGCGGCTATTCCTGTCCTGCTAAAAATAAACCCCAGCCTGTTTTTATAATAATCAGAAATTACTTTTTTTGATTGTATAAAATTCCCCACAACAGCCGCTAATTCCGAAGGGATATTCGTTGGATTGGTTTTTTTTAACCTCAAAAATCTAAATGTATGATAACACAGTTGAATTTGTTTTTTTGGAAAATCGGGGAAACGAGCTTTATAGTAATCAAAAATCACTTTTTTGGATTCCAGAAAATCATAAACAGCCGGTACTATTTCAAGAGGTGTACTAATGGGTATAGATTTTTTCAGTACCAAATATCTGAAAGCATTACTACAGAGTTGAATCTGCTCTTTTGAAAAGTCAGGATAACTAATCGTTGCTTCTATTCTTTCATTATAAAATTGTTTATCGGGCATCCAGTTGTTTTTTTTGCAGATATCGCCCAATAACGTGCCTGGATAAGGCTGAAAAATGGATGCGGTGCCTACAGTGGAGGCTTTTCTATATAACCTGACCGTTTCAAAAAACAACTTTTTATTTTCAAAAGGCAAGCCTACCATTACAAAGGAATTATCATTTCTGATATTATATTTCTTACATAAATTTATTGTGTCAATTATTTGCTTGTTTGTCATGTTCCTTTTCAAAATTCTTTTGCGAAAATCCTCATTACCTTGTTCAATACCAAATGCAACGTTTGAAGCACCTGCATCTTTCAGTAATTTCATCATAGCATCATCCACCGTCCCAACCCTGATATTGCACCTGAAAGGGTACCTGAATTTCTCTTTGTACAATTCAAAGAATTCGAAAAACCATGCTTTGTTCAAGGTGATGATATCATCATCGAAAATAATGGAATTGAATTTATAGTTTTTTACGGCATCCTCAATTTCTTCTATGGCCTTAACAGGACTGCGCTGCCTGAAATATTTTTTTGAATTGGGGTATATGGACGATAATGCCGAATTGCAGCAATAAGTGCAGTTAAAAGGGCATCCCCTGCTAAAAATGAACCTGATAATAGAATTGTCTTTGATGATTTCCTGCTGGAAATTTAAGGACTCTTTATCCGGAAATGGAAGATCATCGAGATTTTCAATAAGCGGCCGGATTTCATTTTTTATTACGTTATCTTCGGTTCTAAACCAACAATTCTTAATATCAACGTAATTTTTTTTATTATCTATTGCTTTTACTAATTCAAGGAAGGCGTATTCTCCTTCACCCCTTATCAAACAATCAACACCATTGATTTCAATAACACTTTCCGGATCCAGCGTTGGATGTACGCCGCCGCAAACTATAAAACTTCTTGAATTTTCTTCAATTTTTTTTATCTCATTAATTATAATTTTAAAATGTTCATATTGGGCCGATGTAATTGAAAAAGCAATAATATCGGGTTTTTCTTCTTTAAGCTGGCTGAGAAATTCTGTTACATCGTCATTATATTTAATTAGTGTATAAACTGGCTGATAACCAGATTGTTTTAAAACGGCAGAGATATAACCTAATCCATAATTATAGCTTTGAAATTGATCGGTATTTAATGCAAGATATACAAGATAAATTTTCAATGTCTTTTTATTTAATTAGTTTTAAATTTTTTAATAAAATTTTTATTTTATGTAAAGGGATACCCCGTTTTTCTAAAGCGCCTATCAGTTGCCAGAATTTATTGCCAATATACTTTGCTGAAAATATTTTCTTTATTTTTTTAATATTTCTGAAAGGTTTTCGGGCTTTGTTCCACAACATGCCCATTAGTATGTGGAATCGGGTGCTGTTATTCCCGTTTATCTTAGATATCAATAATTTCTCGTTATAATCTTCTTTCCAAATCGAAAAGATGTTCCCTTTGGAAGGGAGCACAAAATCAATAGCTTCATAGGGACAATCACAATTATTTTTCGGACAGGGTTTGGTTTTGGTATCATACCTTATCGATTTTTCAAAGAAATTTCCATGACTCTTTAATACGCTGAAACATCTTTTTAAATTACCATCTCTATCCATCACGAAAGATCTTTGTCCGGCAAGACATAATTTGCCATAATATTCATGCGATTTATTCAGGATTTCTGATTCATGATAATCTGCACCTAAATTTTCCAGGAATTTTTTTTCATCAGTAGTGAAAGAGGATGGATAATGCTTCCCATTAAATTCACCGCTAAAAACCTTAATATATACTTTTTGAATCCCACTGGATTTTAGAAATTCAAAGTCCGATTTTATTCTGTCGAACAGGTCAGGAAAGGTAACATACTGAGCGCGAATATTGAATCCTTTCTCTTGCAGGTAAAGCACTTTTTCAATAAATGAACTAAGGTTTACATCTCTTTTTTCTCTTTCGGTAATATGAATAGAAGCATTAATGAACCCGCATTTTTCCGGGTTAATATTATCAGCGAAATCAAAAACATTTGCCGTGGAAAGATTCGTAATTAATGAAACATAATTTTTTTTCGTTATTTCCCTGCATATATCAATAAAGTTTTTTTCAAGAAAGGGCTCACCCCCCAATATGTTAAAATGCCATACCCCCCTTAAACAATTGAGTCCTTCTGATAGTTTCTGTATGTCAATTGGTTCTGAAGGTTGCCGGTTATTACGCCAATATCCGCAGTAGCTGCATTGAAAATTACATTTCTCGTTTATGATCCAGGTGATTTTATTTGTTCGCCCGCCGGAGTTGATCATATTTTCTTTAAGCATTTGTGAAAATCATTTATGGGAATAACAATATTGCAACCAGTCTGTTTTTATTTATTTTTTTTAAATACTTTTTTTATCTTACTAAAAGGGATCCCCGCCTTTTCCATGGCGCCTATTATTTGCCAGAATTTATTAATGATATACTTTTTTGATACGATATCATCAGCTTTTTTTAAAGCACTAAAAGGGATGCCGGCCTTGTCCAATAAAGCGCCTGAGAGTATTCCCAATTTATTGCTATTATAGCCCTGTGGTTTCGATATCAATAATTTTTCAATATAATCCTCCTTTAAAATCGAAACAGCACCTCCTTTGGTGCCAAGATTGTTTTCGATACATTCATGAATACAGGCATATTTGTTTTGGGGATAGGGCCTTATTTTGGTATCAAAAATAATGCGCTCTTCAAAGAAATTTCCATGATTCGTCAATGTGCTGGAACATCTTTTTAAATTTCCGTTCCTATCCATTGCAAAAGCTCTCTGGCCTGCAAGACATAAATTGCCATGAAAATTGTGCGCATGGTCCAGTATTTCAAATTCAGGGTAATCGGCCTCCATACTTTTTAAAAAATCTTTTTGTTCAGAATTGAAAGCAGCCGGATAAAATTTTCCATCATAATAACCAAGAACAGACTTAACTCTTACCTTCTCAATTCCGCTTGTCTTTAAGTATTCGAAATCTGATTTCATCCTGTAAAATAAATCCGGATGGGAAACATAGGCGGCAATAACATTAAATCCTTTCTTTTGCAGGTATAGCATCTTTTCAATATACGAACTTAATTTTACATCTTTTTTTTCTCTTTCAGCAATATGAACAGACGCATTAATTTACAGGGTTTTTTCAGGATTAATGGTATCAGCAAAATCAAAAACAGTTGACAGGGAAAGATTAGTGCTGAATGCCAAATAATGTTTTTTCGTAATTTCCCGGCATATATCAACAAAGTTTTTTTCCAGAAAAGGCTCTCCGCCGGTTATATATATTATCCATTCTTTTTGCAGATTATTAAGGCTTTCTGATAAATTGATTATATCAATTGGTTTTATACCCTGCTTGTCTTTATTATTCCAGACAGAACAATAACTGCATTGAAAATTACATCTCTCATTAATATACCATGAAATCATATTATGATTTCTGCAAAATTCAATCATTTTTGCTTTTTCAATGCGAATACCATTCCATGAAATCATTTGGTGATTCGTATAATCTTCTGTTAAGCTCATAGTTAAAAACAGGTTTTAAGCAGGTCAGTAGTTCTGCAAAAGTATTTCATTATTTCATTCTTTTGTAAAATTACTGTTGAAAAGCAGCCATCATTATCTTTCAGCAACGAAGTTTTTTCCAAAACGTAAGCAGTATTTCCAACACTCTTTCAGAAATGCTCCAAGTTCTTTTGTGAACCGTTTTTTATTTGTTCAGGTGAATAAATTTTGAAATTTCCTTTGTATAATATGAATTAAGTTTTTTTGTCGGATGTACATCTCCTTCAATGATATAGGAGGAAAGGTTTGTTTCAAAATCTATAGGGGGCGGAATATTTAATACCGTTATGTTTTTGTCTAAAAATTTAACCCATGATGTATCATGAGCATTACCGGGATATAAACCAACATAAAACTCGCCATGAGGTTTGATCTTCCGATATTTCACAGCCATATAATTAATTAAATCTGCAAATCTCTTGTAGAATTCATCCGATTCAGGATATGAGGTAGTTAGTCGAAAGTACTTCATGGTTTCTGAATTATTTAGAAACCTTGAAATATGAATAAGAATTCGGGGCCGTTTTTTGACAATCAATTTGTTATTATTCACGCAAACATCCGGGGTTCTTTCACCCCGATTGAGATATTCACTATTGCCATAGACTCTGTTTAAATGATCGTCAATAAAGGTGTATATGCAAAAACCGCTATCCTCCGGAACAGCGTAATTATTTAGGGTATTTATTCCCTCATCAAATAAAAGACAAATTTGATTTGGTGCATAACCGGTAACTCCATAATTGTATGATTTAAAGGCGGGGTGAAAATATTCAAATATATCCGGAAACGTTGAACTATCATTCAATCCGTCTCCGAAAGTAAAGGAACAACCCAAAAAGATAGCGTGTTTCTTTACTAAATTATTTTTTTTGCCCGTGCTGTCGGGAATACTTTCTTTAGACCATCTTCTGCCATATTCATCGGAAGAATAGTAAACATCGTAAACGGTATCACTTCCCGAGATTTTTGTATATCTATTCTTCACAACTATCCGAAAGTTGAAAATTTGAAAAAGTGCGGAAAATTTTCACATCTTTGAAGTCACGACAAATCAAAGATAAAAAACATGAGCCTTTTCCGCAGAAACAAAAATAACAATAAACCAGTA
>Ga0209098_1000814_pt1 | contig 32582 bp, 39 predicted proteins | sample AD_JPNHW1_MetaG_FD_184429 | JGI IMG/M metagenome (GOLD analysis project Ga0209098, IMG submission 184429) | Active sludge microbial communities of municipal wastewater-treating anaerobic digesters from Japan - AD_JPNHW1_MetaG (SPAdes) (version 2) | ecosystem: Engineered > Bioreactor > Anaerobic...
ACCATCCGCCTCTACATCGCCGCCAACAACCAAGACCCTAAACCCTTCGTCTGGACCGCCTCCGCCAGCCTCATCCTCGGCAAGGTCTCCCACTTATGTGGCGAACTTCGCTGACAGGACACTAGCAAAGGTTCCGGCGGAGGAACCGAGAACGCCGAGAATCCCGGCCGTGACGCCGGACAGCGGGGAAGCGATGGGCGTGGTGGAGACGGCGGCGTCAGGCGTGGTGTAAGCGTCGGCGGAGGCAGGCGCGGCGGTGCCGGAGTACTTCGACCAGTCGATGGTGTTATTGAAATCGGTAACTGCGGACATGGCGGGGAGAGGTTAACAAAAAACCCCGCCGCTTTTGCACGGCGGCGGGGCTGTGAAATTGCCCGTGGGCTTAGACGAAGGCGGCGACTCGTACCTGAGAGAGCACCGAGAAGTTCTGAGCGTCGGCGGCGGTGATATTCACGTTATAGTCGTCGGCGGTGGCGATGGGTTGCGCGCCGATAATCTGCTGAGTGAAGTCGTAATACACCGGGTAGGACTTCACTTGCGCGGTGATGCCGTAGTCGGACAGGACGTCGGCGGCGTCGGCGCGCTCCAGGTCCCAGATTGTCCGGGATCCGATCTTGGCTTGCACTTTCGTCGGCGCGGAAATCGGGCCGAAGATGGTCATACGCTGAACGATGCCCTTCGGCAACGTCTTCACGTCGACGTCACCGGCACCGGCGACGACAACAGACTGACGCAGCCACTTGACGATGTTCGCTCCGGGATGCTGCACGCCGTTGACGAGCAGTCCATCATTCCGGATGTAGTCGTACAGGGCGTAGCCGGTGAGAGCCGGAGCGGTGGCGGCGTCGGCAATGCCGAACTGCACCTCGAAAGTGGACTGCCCCCAGGTATCCCAGGACGTCGCCTCTTCCTCCATGACAGTGGCGCGCTTCGGCTCACTGAAAAAGATCGGAATGCGGCCCGCCTTGAAGGGGATGCCGTTCGCGGCGAGCTCGGCGTTGAGCTCGGCCGGGATGATCTCGCGGATCATGTTCCCGCCGACAATGAGGCGGATCCAGAGAATATCCGCCTCGATGACTGCCTGCGTGGCGTTGCCCTTGTACTTGAAGCAGAGGGCGTGATACCTGCGTCCTGTAGGGATGGAGACGGTAGCGACGCCACCCGGGGCGACGCCGTTGATGCCGGTGATGGGTTCAGGGATGCGGGCCATGTTGTGCGGTGGCGGCGGTTGACGGTTGCGGGTGGGGCGTCGCTTACGCGGCGACCTTGGAACCCGGGAGCTTGGCGGCGACCGTGTTGACTACGGGCGTCTTCGCACCGTAGGCGGTGCCGAGGATATAGCCGAGGCCGGCGGCGATGAGGGTGGCGGCGGTGAAGTACTTGAACATGTGCGGTGTTGGTTGAACGCGCACATCTTCGCACGCCGCCACCGTTCCGCCTACTGGACACAACCGGCCACAAGTGGACAGGACCGGACACGAACGGACACGGCGGACACAAAAAAGCCCCGGGCGGCAGAGCCCGGGGCGGGAAACGAAGCGGTTCAGCGTTTGTTCCGCATGTAATCGCGCACGTCGTCATGATCGCCTACGAAATCGACCTTCAGCGCGTCGCCGTCGCGCACGAAGACGACACGGAGGGCGAGCGATGCACGGAGCTCATAGACCGGATGCTTGAGCGGCCGGACACTTCCGCCGGCATGGGCGTGCGGACGCCCGTAGGTGTCCAGAAGCCCCGACAGTGCCGCGTCGACAGCGGCCCGATCCTCGCCGGAGAGCTTACTTGCGGCGGCGAGAAACTTTTTTGTGAGGAGTACTTTCACGGGTGAGCATTCCTGGGGTGAACGCGACGGTTTCGGCCTCCGCAACCTCGGCGGCGATGCGCCCGGCGGCTGCATCGACTTCGGCGGCGGTCATGCCGTATTCGCGCTCCGCATAGTCGGCGGCGACGACGGCCACGGGCCGGAAGGCGATGACCTTGTCGCCGAGGATAACGCCGATTTCCTCGCCGGATGCGGCCCGCTTGAGCCAACCGCCGAGGTTCTGACGAGCTTTCGTTACTGTTAGTGTCTGCATAGCGCCGCTAAAATGTCCCGAGTGAGACGCAAGGCAAGCCGAACAACGCGCTGCGGTTTCATGGGATGAAGTCCATCCGGGAGAGCTCGGGGAGGGTCGGGCGGTGGCGGGTGACCGGGCGGAAGGCGGTCTTGTGCAGGAACTCATATTGCCCGAGCCCCTCCGCCTGCATCAGGGCGTCGTCAGTGAAGAGTTCCGCCCAATCGTCGGCGCGGCGCGAGGTCTGTCGGAAAACGAAGGCATCCGACAGGTTTCCCCGCATCAACGGCGTCAGGACGGTGAAGTCGTGCATGAGCACGAAGAACGCTCGATGCTCATGGCGGATGCGCGTAAAGAAACGCTTATCCTCGGCGGCGTTGCGGTCGAGTGAGTCGCTCGACTCATCCCAAAAGACGGCGCAACCGGACGTGCCCCACACGGCGCGGCGGAAGGCGTCCAGGTCGTCCGTCACCCAGGCAGTCGGCCCCCACGCGGCGCGCTCGCGCCGCGCGAATGGATCGAAGGCGATGGAGCGCAGGCGGTGGCGGCGCCACAGCCACGGTACAAGGCCGCGTTGTGCGAGCACAGTCTTTCCGGACTTCGACCCGCCGCAGATGGCGCAGAGAATTTCTTTGCCGATGGAAATCATTGCGCGGCACCTCCTGGCATCGGCATGGCGGCCATTTGCCGCGCGACGGACCGCCCACGCCACCAGGCGGAGAGCTTTGCGCGGAAGAACGCGATGCGGCTCTGTGTCTTCGGGCGCGGGAGACGCTTTCCGGCGTAGGTGAGCACGGCAAAGGCGAGCGCCCATCCGGGCGGCAGGTCCTCCCGGTTCGTGGCGCGCAGGTAGGCGGCGGCAGACTGACGGAGCGCCACAAACTCGGCGTTGTCGTCCGGTGCCCACTCGTCGCCGAAAAGCCCCATTGCGCCAGCGATGCCGGCGCGGCAATAAACGTCTGCGATGGCCTCAAACCGATCCGGCCCGGCCGCTTTCGGCGACTCGGGAGAGCGCGCGGCGGCGGCAATGTCGGAGAGGTCCGGCGGCGGTGCATCGCTTCCGGCGGCGCAGCCGGCAGAGGCCGGAGCCTTCGGCGGCGGCGTACCGGCAGCCGGTTTGCGGCGCGGCATCCAGCACCCGGTCCGCGGATGCTTCACGGGCAAATGCCGGTCCGGATCGAACGGCACTCCCTTTGCGTCGCAATCGACCGGCGCGGCCGGTTCGACCGGTGGAACTGGTTCGGACCGGTCCGGCGCGGGAGCCGGTTCCGGTGTTGCGGTAGCGGTGCCGAGCACGTCGGCCACGGAGGCGGGAGGAATTTCGGTAGGCATTTCAGGAAGCGGGTTGAAGGTCGGGAATCGCTTGGCGGGCGAGGGCTCGCCAGACCTTGGCGTCGGTTTCGCAAGCGAGCGCTGCTCGCTTCGCGGTCGCTGCCAGCACGTCGCGGCCGGTCCGTTCGTCCGGCATTGCGGCCGGTCGGTGTCCACGGCGCGGCAGACCGAACGCTTTCGCGGTGTGCGCCACATCCGACCGGCTCACACCGAACCGGGCCGCGATGTAGTCGCACTTCTCGCCCTTGACGTATGCCAGGGCGATGCAGAAGCGAGCGGGGCGGGGCAACCGGTAGCGCTCAGACATGGGACACCTCCGCCGCAAACTGCGCATCGGTGGCGGCACGCTCGGCGCACTCGCGAACGACCCGCGTCCGCAGCCCCGGGCCAAGATCCGCCCACGCCGCTCCGTCCGGGATGTGGCCGAGCAGGGCGTTGCCGATCCGCTCCCGCCAACCGGCCGGCTCCGTTTCGATGTCGACCGGTGTTTCCGGTTCGACCGGTCGGACCGTGCCGCCCGTTTTCGGCCCGCAACCGGGCGCGAACTCGCAAGCGCCCCAGTGCGACGCCAACGCCATTGGCGTCAGAGCGGCATCGCGGAAAATCTGGCGATAGTGGCCAGCGCGGCGGGCGATTTCGTCGGCCGACACGTCCGGCGTCGCCCCGCGAATTTCGCCCAGGGCAAGCCCGACTTGCCGCGCCTCGCGGCGGGTCATGCCGGCGAGGTTGCGGCACACCGTGGCCAGGGCGAGCGCTTGGCGCAGGCCGTCGACGTCGACGCACTCGGGGGCCTCGGCGGTGGCGCTGGATGCCTTCGCAGCGGCCTCCGGTGGCGGCGGAGCCGCCACGGAGCGCGAAGCGTGAGGCACACTCGCACTCGCGGCCGGCTTCGCCGCCCGCTCTTCCGTCTGAAGCGCTTCTTCGCGGCGCCCAAATCCATCTCCAATCTCCCCAATCCCCAATCCACAATCCCCAATCCTCGGGCGGGCGTCATGAATTGGTTTTGCGGCGCTCGGACTGGCGTCGGAATCACTTCCGACTGAAGTCTGACTTACTTCGGCCGCGGCCCCGAAGTTGATCGGAAGTTGATCGGATGACACTTCGACTGGCGGCGCAGGAATGCGGCTCTCCGTCTTCTTCTCGTAGGTGTTGATATGTTGCTCAGCCTCGAAATTCGGCAGTGCGATGAACCGGCCGGCGGATGTCGCATAGCGCAGGATGCATCCCGCTTCGGCGAGCGCGCACAGCATTTCGGCGACGTTCACGGCATCGTAAGGGAGGACCTCGGCCTTGATGCGGATCGGCCGGTCTTCCAACCGGCCGCACCGGTCGGCCAGACCGTGCAAACCGAGGTAAAGGATACGGGCGAGCGGCGGCAATTCGGCCAAGCGGTCGTCTTTGTAGAACTCGGGAAGGATGTTTCGGATTCTCATGGGGTGGGTTCGGCCTTGTTCGGGCCGGTTGAAGCGAGAAAAAGGGGCAGGACTTCGGCCGGGATTCGGTACGGGATGCCGAGCCGGAAGCGGTAAGGGATAGCGAGCGAACGGAGGCGGACCGGCACCGTTTTCCCCGCCACGATCCGCCGGAAATAACCGATGCGGCGGCGAACGGTGCGTTCCGACAAGCCGGTTGCGGTGGCGAACTGCTTCGGGGAAATGTCGGTTGCGGCGGCGTCCATGTCAGTCGACAGAACGGGAATCGGTTGTGGTTACGCTCCCGCCACCGGTCGGGAATCGGTTCGAGTAGTAACGCCGCCACTCCATGAAGAAGACTCCGCCAAGGAATCCCTCCAGGAGCAGGGCAAGGGCGACGAGGGTCACAGCCACGGCGGCAGGCCCTCCGAAAGTTGCTCCCCAGCCGGAGAAGACGTAACCGGCTGGGGAGGTATGGCCGGCGCTACCCCTAACGCCGGAAGTGTGCTCGCGATGCGGGCGAGCGGTTGCGCGTACTGACTGCGCACCGGCCGGCCTTCAGCGAGCTGGGAAAGGATGCTGACGATGTTCGCCCGGCGGACTCGGGTATCCGGCAGCGACTTCGCGCGGCGGCGGGACGACGGGAACCAGGAGCAGAGGCGGCGATACCAAGTCGGATTCCGCGACACCGCCACGCGGACGGCGTGGCAATCATGCCGAGGGCGCGGAGCCGGCACAAGGGCGACTAGGATCGGCAAAAACGGGTCGACCGGCACCGCCACGACGCACGGGCGGAAGTGCCGCGGGTGGCCGGCGAGGTGTGCGGATGCTGACCAGCCGCAGGCCTTCCCGAGATAGAAGTGGACGTAGCCGCCGGAAGCCTGAGAGCGGCCCCATTCAGCGAGATAGCACCGCGCGGCGTCGCGATAGTAGGCGGTAGAGATCATGACCGACGCCCCCCGCCGATGATTGTGCCGCTCACAGGATCGATGACGACGAAGTGGCGGCAGGCCGACATCCAGCTTTTGCCGAGCGCGCAGCCGATAACGGTGGGAGTGCTAGCGGAAAACCCGTTCCACGCGCCAGAAAGCAGCGTGACGACGTGCGCGATATTTTCGCCTTCCAACTCCGTCGCTCCGTTGGTCAGAAAACTGCGCAGGTCGCGCAGGGCTTGCCGTCCACGTTCCGAGCGGGCGAGTGCGCCCGCGGCTTTTTCGAGGTCTTCAATCGTGATGGTCTTCATGGGATAGAAAGAGGGTGGGGCGCGCGCGGTGGCGCGGGTTAGGAGTTGCGGCCCGTGGATACGGCTGGAAGGGTGGGCGAGGTATGGACTCCACCCCTGAAAAACTCCCCGAAACACCGGCCGAGGCCGCGAATCAGACGGCAGAACCGGCTTCCAAGACCGTTGCAGCCTGGGCCCCGATCATGAAGGACCTGTTTGAACGGCTTGAACGTTTTCAGGTCTTGGCGCTCAAACACGGCACCTTCCGGTTTTTCGGAGCGTGCGCTGGCGTCGCTCTGATCCTTGGCCTTGCCTACAAAGCGGCCTGGGACGGCAACTGGTCTATGGTCGAGAAGCTGGCGCTCCCGGCGCTTACGTTCTTCGTCGGCCTCCTTGCGGGCGGCAGTAAGTGAAGCCTCCGGCAACGTCGCGATCCGTAGCGAAGTCTGCGCCGCAGAGAACGCCCCCCTGCACCCCGGAAACATCGCGGCGCACAACAGGACACCGGCAATCACTCCCGCGCCGGCGCGCATCTCATCGTTTGTGAGCTCCCGCTCCATCTTCAGGCGGCGCGGCGGGCGCGGTTGGGGTTGCGGGTGCCGTAGAGGCGGAGGGCGGAGGGCGCGGTTGGGACCAATACCAGCTGCCAGTCCCCGGCGCCCTCATGTGCGGCAATGCTGGCGTGGACTTCACCAAGGGAGCTCGCCAGCCCGCCGATGAGCAGCATTCCGTTGCGCCGTTCGTGGCGGCCGGATACGCTGTAGCTGAAACCGTGCGAGTAAGGCCAACAAACATAGGAGTTTTTCATGGATGAAACGATTGAACCGACGTTGGGGGTAAGGATTCGAGTGGATGATAAAGGCCGTATCCTGTTGTCACAGACAGACCAGAGGGCCGATGACATGCTGCTTATCCTGCATCGCGAACAGGTGCCGGAGTTGATCGAGCGACTGGAGCGAGCCCGGCAGGAATCGCTCGACCGCCCCGAGTAACCGCCAGTCGCCCGTAGAGGCGGAGGGCGAGCCCTTCGCGAATCAGGCCGGAGAGGCCGCCGACAGTCTTCCGGGCGGCGCGGTCGGCGTCTTGCTTCAGCTTCCCGTTCATCCGGAAACGGTGGATCGGGGAGTGAGTGCCTGTGCCGTGTCCATTCATGTGTGTACACAGGGAGAGAGACATGAAAGGACACGGCAAGCTTTTTCTTGCCGGCGTGCGTTTTTTGTGTCCCTTCCTGTAGCCACACGGGTACACCTCACGTCTCACAGTCTCATGCACTCTTCCATTATTCCTTTCCCGGATTTCTCGGAGTTTCCCGTGAAAACCAACCCAAAGCACACCCCCATCCGACACGTGCGGATGGATGATGCGCTGATCGGAGCGCTAGAGCGGTACGGCAAGCGCAGCGGCATCGGAAACGTTTCCGCTGTTATTCGCTTTGCCTGTGCCAACCTCCTGCGAGACGACGGCGCATTCCAGGTGGTCAACCCTCAGCCGCCAGCACAGGCGCTGAAATGACCGTGAACGGCCCCGACATAATGCACGCGTTCGCCGTGCGTCCGGTCTCCAAACACCGTGTCTCTGTGCGCTAGGCTCCCCATAGGAGTCGAACGCACAATAGGCATTATGTCTAATTAGAATTATTGCACGTTCTCTTTTGTTGCTCCGCGCTGCCGCAGTGAATCCGCCTCCCTATATCTTTGCATCTTCTTCGCCTAAACTGGCTTTAACCGGTTGGGCTTCCCTGCATTGTCGCGCAGCGCATGAGCTCAAACTCCGCCCCGCTATTCGATTGGCTCAATCATCGAGCCGCCGGCGTTCTGCTTCACCCCACTTCATTCCCCGGACCGCATGGCATTGGCACATTGAACGGCCATGCGATCCGCTTCCTCGATTTCCTCGTCCAGTCTGGTTTCAGCTACTGGCAAGTCTGCCCGCTGGGAGCCACTGGCTACGGCAATTCTCCGTATCAGTCCTTCTCGGCTTTTGCCGGCAATCCTTACCTGATCGACCTGGACGCCTTCGTCGACTCCGGTCTGCTGGAGCGCTCAGAGTTGGCGGACCTCGACGCTCTGCCTGCTGATTGCGTGGATTTCGGTGGGATCTGGCAGCGAAAATGGCCGGCGTTGTTCAGCGCAGCAGAACGTTTCAGCAAGAAACCCGTCCTCCTGCCATATGGGGACTTCAAGGATTTCTGCTCCGCCCAGGCCGGCTGGCTGGACGATTACGCCTACTTCCTAGCGCTGAAGGATCACTTCGAGGGGCATCCGTGGTGGGAATGGCCGACGGAGCTGCGCAATTTCGAGAAGGCCGCCAAGTCGCCACTGCGACGCACCTTGGCCTCGAAGATCCAGGCCCATCGTTTTCTGCAGTACGTGTTCTTCGGGCAATGGCGGCTGATCCGTCGTCAGGCCGCCGCACGTGGTATCCAGATCGTGGGCGACGTTCCGATCTTCGTGGCGCTCGACAGTGCCGATGTCTGGGCCAATCCGGATCTGTTCCTCCTCGATCCAGCGACCCGGCGTCCGACTGTTGTCGCCGGTGTTCCTCCCGACTACTTCTCGGCAGACGGGCAGCTCTGGGGCAACCCGCTCTACGACTGGCCGGCCCACCAACGCACCGGCTACTTCTGGTGGCTGCGCCGCATGGCGTCCACCTTCGATCTTTGCGATGTGATCCGCATCGATCATTTCCGGGGGTTCGAGAGCTACTGGGCCGTGCCAGCCGGCGCGCCAAATGCCCGCAAAGGGTCTTGGGAACTGGGGCCTGGGATCGACTTCTTCCGCGCGGTCCGAACCGCATTCCCCAATGCGAAGATCATCGCCGAGGATCTCGGTATCCTCACGCCGGAGGTGCTCGCTCTCCGCGAGGCCACCGGCCTCCCCGGCATGGCCATCACCCAGTTCGCCTTCGGCGGCGACTCCGGGAATCTCTATCTGCCGCACAACCACGTCCCGAATTGCGTGCTCTATCCCGGAACTCACGACAACGACACCACGCGCGGCTGGTACGCCTCGATCGACGAGAAGACGCGGGATCACCTGCGACGCTATTTCCGGATCAACGGTGGTGAGATCGCGTGGGACTTCATCCGCGCCGCCTATGTCTCGCCGTGTCGGCTCGCAGTGATTCCGCTGCAGGATCTGCTCAACCTCGACAGTTCGGCCCGGTTCAACCTGCCTGGTAAACCCGACGGCAATTGGGAATGGCGCTACCGTGCAGAGCACATGGAAGCCCTTGTCCGCAGCAGCGCCCAGTACCTGCATGAGCTTGGTGCACTTTACGGTCGCTTGCCTGCGCCCAAGCCGAATGCGGAGCGCGCTGGTTGATCGATATCCGAACGAGGGACAGCGCAGTACCACTGCTTGGTCGACTCGACAAAACGGTCCGCACGAGGAGCGTTTCGTGTGCCGCTCCACTTTCATGCAGCCTCGGATATCGGCCGATATCGCAGCGAGAATCAGGATCGCTGGCTCGTGCGCGACGACCTCCAGCTCGCGGCCGTCGCCGATGGCATGGGGGGACTGCCGTGCGGTTCCGAGGCTGCGAGCTGCGCGATCGCCCATCTTGAAGCACAGCTTGCCATATGTGTCCCCAAGGACCTCGACGGATGGCGCACTTTGCTTGATTCACTAAACCGCGATGTCCACGCCCTGGGGCGCAGGCTTAGTCCAGACCTGGGGCTGGGAACGACTTTGACATGCATCTGCGGTCAATCCGATCGCCTTATACTGGCACATGTCGGAGATTCGGCAGCGCTTCGGCTGCGCGATGGGAACCTCGAACAGCTTACTCGCGAGCACACGGTTGCCGCCGAGATCACTGAGCGTCGAGCGAGCGGGTTGGTCGAGAGGATGCCGCATTCGGCCGAGCACATCCTCACCAGTTGTCTCGGACTTCCCTTCCTTCCCCGGGAAGATGTCTTTGAGACTGACATCAAGCGTGGGGATCGGCTGCTCGTGTGCAGTGATGGACTTACAAAAGCGGTGGATCGTTTGGCGATATGCGCGACTCTTGCCGAGGACGCTCGGCTGGAAGAAATCGCGGCACAGCTCACCGTTCTCGCACTTCGTGCCGGAGGCACTGACAACTGCACGGTGATCGTAGGCCAAAGTACTGCGGATTGATCGCAACCCCGCAACTTCTTGTGGCCAAAACGCGTGAGTCGTCGTGGGGCCTCTCAAGTCGCCAGCGGTACGGCCGATGCGCATCCGACCCGCGCAGATCTGCACACACTCAGTCATCGGGATCACTCACCAAAAAATCATGATTGCTTGGAAATCGGACTATGAGACCGGCGTGGCCGAAGTGGACCACGACCACAAACGCCTCTTCGAAGGCCTGAACAAGCTCGAGGAACTGGTGCAAGCCGGCCAGGCCTCTTCGGCAATTCCAGCGGTGCTCGATTTTCTCGAGCGTTACGCGAATGAGCACTTTGCCCGCGAGGAAGCCTGGATGGTGCGGGTGAAATGTCCGCTCGCCGCTGCGAATATGGCGGCACATGCGCAGTTTCGGCAGAGCTTCGCAAAAGCCAGGGAGCGGCTTAAGAACCCAGCTGCCGGAGCCCTTGTTGCCATCCAAGTACACAAGGAATTGGGCGACTGGCTCACCAGTCACATTCTGAAGATCGACGTCAATCTTCGGAAATACCCGCAGCCGTGAACGGCTTCACCGCGGCACCCCACCCTACTTACTGAAACTGATAATACTGTCGGCAGCCAAGAACGCTGTCCGCCGGCACCAGTCTCTGCGGTAAGCTGATGAACTGGCGTCGGAATGGGGCCGGGATCATCACAATCCCGGCCTGCGCTCACCGAGCCTCACGCGGTAGCGAGGAAACGCTCCAGTCTGGCCAGCACGCGGTCGCGGCCGAGGACCCGGAACATTCCGGTGATCGATGGGCCAACATTCGTGCCTGAAACGGCAAGCCGCGCCACCGCCTGGTAGTCGCCGAAGCCGAGGGTGTTCTTCGTCGCCAGATCTTTGATCGCCGCCTCGATTGCGGTGTCGGTCGCAAAGTCGGCGGCGCGAAGCACTTCGATCAACTCACGCAAGCGCGCCTTCGGATCGCCTTTGGCCATGACCTTGGCCTTCACCTTCTCGTCGATGGCATAGTCCTCGGAGAAGAAATAGGCGGTATAGGCCGGCAGTTCCTCCAGCCCCTTGATCTTGGGCTGGCTGAGCAGCATGACCTCGCGGAAGTAGGCCGGCTCGGCACCGAGTGCAGCGGATGCGTTGTGCTTCTGCAGGTGGCCGCGGGCGAGCCCCACGAACATGTCGGCCGGTTGTTCGAGGGTGTAGAGCATGTTCATGTGCGCCATCTTCTTCTCATCGAAGCGGGCGTTGCTCTGGTTCACACCGGGCAGGTCGAAGAGGCTGATGATCTCCGCAATGGGCATCTTCTCACGGTCGTCCCCGGGATTCCAGCCGAGCAGGCAGAGGAAGTTGACCACAGCCTCCGGCAGGTAACCACGTTTCTGGTATTCCTCGATGAGGGCGCCGCGATCGCGCTTCGACATCTTGCCGGGACCGTCGGACTTCAGGATGAGCGGGATGTGGGCGAATTTCGGCGGTGTCACGCCGAAGGCCTTGAAGAGCTCGACGTGCTTGCTGGTGTTTGAGAGGTGGTCTTCGCCGCGGATCACGTGGGTGATCTTCATGGCGATGTCGTCGACGACGTTGACGAAGTGGAACACTGGGTTGCCGTCGGACCGGACGATCACGAAATCCTCGTCCTCGACGCGCTCCACGCGTCCGCGGATGAGGTCGTCGATGATGGCCGGAGCCGCAGCGACCTTTGTGACGGTCTTCTTGCGATGCTCGTCGAAGACCTCGGAGCGCTCGCCGAGAAGTTTGAAGTAGATAGCGCCGTCCTTCTCGTAGGTGCGGCCTGCAGCCTTCAGCTTCTCGAGGTACTCGCGATAGACATGGTCGCGCTCGCTTTGGCGGTAGGGCCCGAAGTCGCCACCCTTGCCCGGACCTTCGTCCCAATCCATGCCGAGCCATTTGAGGCTGTCATAGATGACGTTGAGGAACTCCTCGCTGTTGCGCTCCTTGTCGGTGTCCTCGATACGCAGGACGAAAGTGCCGCCAGTGTGGCGAGCATAGAGCCAGTTGAACAGTGCTGTGCGGGCGCTGCCGATGTGGAAGAAACCCGTCGGACTGGGTGCGAAGCGAACGCGGATATTGTTGGTGGCCATGGCAAAAATAGGTGGGCGATTTCGCGGGAGCATGAAGCAAAAGACAAGAGCCGATGCGGGCATCGCAGCGCCGCATGACTGAACTGCGACCGAGGTAGACGCAGTGTGAACAGGGGCGTCGTGGAGACGGACGTTTGCCGGCACAGTACGTGGCATAGCGAGAACGCGCAGAACACAGAGGGATTCAAGCACTCGAAGCATCTCAGGATCGTTGACCTTCTGCGCGGGCTGCGCTGTGATCCAGCAACCCATGCCAACCAAGGATATCGAGTACATCTTCACCCTCCCCGACGGTTCTCGTGAAGTTTTCCTCTTTCAACTCGATCCCGCCACGTTGGAGCTGACCACTCCGCAGCCGGTGTTCATGCCCAGTTGGACCGACCTCAACTACCACCGCTGCGCCAATTGCCCGCTCAACCCGGCCACGCATGAGCGCTGCCCGCTGGCAGCTTGCCTTGTCCCTGTCGTGCATCGGCTGGATGGCCTGCTCTCTTGGGATATGGTCCGGATCGAGGTCATCAATGCTGAGCGAACGATCTCGCAGCAGACCAGCGCCCAGAAAGCCATCGGCTCGATGCTTGGGCTTATCAACTCCGTCAGCGGTTGTCCTCACCTCGCCTATTTTCGTCCGATGGCACGATTCCATCTCCCATTGGCCACCCGCGAGGAAACCGTCTATCGGGCGACATCGATGTATCTGCTCGCGCAGTATTTCTGTGCGCATGCCGGGAAATCCCCGGACTTCGACTTGCATGGTCTCCAGACGATCTATCGCAACGTGCAGATCGTGAACGCAGCCATGGTACAACGGCTTCGGCATGCCACGGAGAGCGACTACATGGTCAATGCCGTGGTATTCCTCGATTTATACGCCATCGCGGTCCAGCAGACCATAACCGAGTCGCTTGAGGAGATCCGCCATTGGTTTGACCACTATCAGCACCCGATCCCGCAAGCGCCGGAGTAGCCCATGACCGGTCTAGACGAGGCGCTCAGCTCGCTGAACTGATACTTCAGCCAAGTCCGCCTCCGCACTGCACCAGCAGCGGATCCGGCGAGTCAACTGCACCGCCGACTACATGCGAGGCCTCGCGACAGCCACCGTCGCAGTCTACAGCCTGTGCACAGCCTCCACACTGTTTGGGCAGGTAATCCCGCTGCGTGAACCGCTTCCAGTACGGGTTCTGTTTGAGCAGTTCTATATCCGAAACGTGGACGAGGTCGACTGGTGAGTGGTTGCACACGCGCACATAACCGGCTGGCCCTACCACGAAGAACCCCTGCGCAGCCGAGCACCTGGTCCCCACCGTGAGCCGTTTGTACTTGCCTGGCTCGACGATGCAGCGCGGCAACTCAGTGCCCACCGAACCAAATCGCCCGGCATCGGTCAGCGCCTCCTCGGCTGTGTCCAGCATCTGGCGTACTTCCCTGGCATCCAGTACCCAGTCACGGTGTTCGAGACCGCGGCCGCCAGGCAGGAAGCGATTGAGCAGCAACTGCTGCGCTCCGGCGAGGAACGCTGCCGCGATGGTCTGGTAGAGTTCGGGCAGATTGCGCTTCGTGACCGTGATACTCGCCACGGTTCGCAACCCCAGCGCCTTCGCCGCGCGGAAGTTCTCGAGGATCTGGTCGGGGGCTCCGATGCCGGTGTGCTCGCGCAACGTCGCTAGCCCCGGCAGGCTCATGCTCAGCTGCACCCGTTGATCGCGGCAGAACTTCAGCACAGCCGGCGTGACGGCAGTGCCGTTGGAAAGCAGGTACAGGTTTGGCGCCCTGAACTCCGCGGCGAGCACACCGTCGCGCGTTTCGATGTGTTCCACGGTGCAGCTGGCTGCATGTCGGATGATGTCAAACAGCCCCTCCTTGAGCAGAGCCTCACCTCCGGTGAATGCCAGGTTGCACACGCCCATCCGCGTCAACCGGTCGATCGTCGCGCACCACTCCGCCGCCGACATCTCGTCGCGCGTCGCATAGCCGCCGCCGGGCGCGAACCACGGGCACGAGCAGAAGCCGCAGCGGTGGTTGCACCGGTATGTCATCTCCAGCACGCCCGTGGCGGACAGGAACGACGGCGCGAGCCGCGAGGTGCACGGATTCATAGCCCAAGAGGCTTTCGCAGCCGGGCGGATTCCTTGCGCAGAGTTTGCCTCGTCGCTTCGGGCGCGGCGAAGTAGTCGGCCAATTGCCGCAGATCATCAGCGGTCACGTGGCGCACGCGGCGCGTTTGGCCTCGAGCAGTTGTTACAAGCAACGCTGGCGACGGGGTCCGTACACGCGGAGAGCACTTCCGACAATACTCGGACTCGTCGAGCTTCATCCCGGCTTTCGTGGGAATGTCGGCGAATAGCCTGCGGCACTCGCCGATGTCGGGCGGAGCGCCACGCCCTTCAGCATTTCCAGTGTAGCCCGCGTAGACGCGGGCAGTGCGTTCGCCACAGACTGGGCACACATAGTCTGCCGGTCGCACTGTAACTTCGAATGGAGCTATATAGCAGGTTGTGAACAGTTCCGCTTCGCCTTGGGCAGCCTCCCCTTGCGCCTGAGCCGCCAGCTGTGGCTTCAAGTCTGCTTTGCTGGCCGCTGCGGTATCAGCCGCAGAGGCAAATGGCTGTGCGGCCAGAACCGCCGTTGCCGTGAGCGAAGCCGCAAGTTTAGCAGTATTCACAATACGGGTCGATCAGTCTCGCTCATTTCGCAGCTTTCTCGCCAAGAAGTTTGCGCAGCCGCACGAGGCTGTCCTTGAGCGGCTCCTTGCCATCATTGCGTGTGGACACACTCAGTTTGCCCGAAAGCGCAGCACTCAACAGCTGCGGGTCCTCGCTGGTCACCCGTTCGATGCCGCTGATCATGCCGTCGTCGAACCGGATGGTTAGGCACAGTCCGGGCATCTCGGCATCCGACCGGCATTTCCTGCAAAACGAAGACTCGTCCAGAGTCATCGTCTCGTGACCTGGGATGCCGTGAAATAATCTGCGGCAGTATCCGAGCTCGCGCTCGACGAACCAAGCATGCCGGGCGGTGTGCAGCGTACGCTCGGCACACGTCGGACAAACGTATTCGGCGCGCTCCGGCGTCTTGGCCATCTTGTAGCACATTGCCCCCATCTCAGGCTCAGAGCGCTCGGCTCTCTCGATCTTCGCAAGCATCGCTCGCATCTTCGCCCGTGAAAGCGTGGTCAGTTCACGCGCTGCTGAGGAAGTTGCCGGTGCCTGCTCCTTGTCGGCAGATGCCTCGGCTGAGTCAGGCGCGGAAGGCGCCACCAGAGCTGTGGTCGCAATGGTTATCGCCAGCTGTGTCTTCCTCATGGCCTTGGGCTCGTCCCGGTACCGACATGCTTCGCCTTCTCGACGAGTTGGCCCAGGCGAGTCAGCACGGCAAGTGGTGAGTTCTGGATCTCGGGATCATCGGTTCTTCTGCGCCCAGAAAGCACATCTGTGAGCAAAGTCATACTTCCGGCGTCCGTTCCATGTATGGTATCAGTGGCTCCATCGTTGTAGCGTACGCATAACACCAGCTCCGGTTTCTTCGCCTCCGGCCGGCACTTTTTGCAGAACGATGTTTCGTCGAGCGTGAACATCTCGCGCAGTGGCAACTCCTGAAGTAGCCGGCGGCATGCAATCAGTGCCTGGTCGTCAATCAATCCGGCGCACGCGGCATGGAACGATCTTTCGCCGCAAATCGGGCAGGTGTACTCCATGCGCTCGGGCTCGATCGCGATCTCGTAGCACATGGCACCCATCGCCCGGTCCTCAACTTTGGTCGGTTCGATCTGCGCCAGTTGCGGCCGGATCCCCTCTCGGTTTTGTGCGGCCAGCTGACTCGCCAGCAACGCTGAGGTCGTGAGGGTAACCGCGAGTTTGGTCTTCTTCATGGGCGCTCGGGGGTTTGAGCCACAGCGATCCAAGCGCGACGCCTACCGTGTGGCCAGCCCGAGTTTGGTATTCTTCCACTCCGGTAGCCCGCGAGCGCCCCTTTTCCGCTTTGACCGACCTTCCAGCCGGTTTCACAAACACCGCCCAACGGCACGCGTCCAAGCACCACCGCTCATGCCGCTTCCATCCATGCCCTGGACCCGCAAACACCTCATCGGTATTGAAGAGCTCAACTGCGACGAGATCGAGACGATCCTCGGTACCGCCGCGACGATCCGCCACTTTCTCGACCGCGGCGCCAAGAAGCTTGGGGCCCTACGCGGCAAGACCGTCGTCAACCTCTTCCTTGAGCCGAGCACGCGCACGCGTCTCGCCTTCGAGACCGCAGCCAAGCGCCTCGGTGCCGACGTCGTCTCGTTCGACGCCGCCCACAGTTCGACGACCAAGGGCGAGACGCTTCGCGACACCGCGCAGAATATCCAGGCGCTCGGCGTCGACATGATGGTGGTCCGCCACGCGGCCGCCGGCGCCCCGCTCTACCTCAGCCAGCGGCTCAACATCCCGGTGGTGAACGCCGGCGACGGTGCCCACGAGCACCCCAGCCAGGCGCTGCTCGACGCTTTCACGATCCGCCAACGTCTCACGCACCTCGCGGGCCGCAAGGTCTGCATCCTTGGCGACATCCTGTTCAGCCGCGTCGCCCGCTCCAACATCTGGCTCCTCACCAAGCTGGGTGCAAAGGTGACAGTCGTCGGCCCCTCCACCCTCGTGCCTCACTGGTTTGAGGGTCTTGGAGTCGAGGTTTCGCACAACCTCAAGGCCGCGCTCGCCGACGCCGATGTTGTCATGCTGCTGCGAATCCAGCACGAGCGCCAGGATTCGGCCCACTTCCCCTCGCTCGGGGAGTACACCAGCATGTTCGGTCTCAACAAGACCCGGGCCAGCTGGCTTAGCCCCGATGCCATCATCATGCACCCCGGCCCGATCAACCGCGGCGTCGAGATCGACAGCGATCTCGCCGACTCCGATCACTCCGTGATCCTGGAGCAGGTGACCAACGGCATCGCCGTGCGCATGGCCATTCTCTACCTTTGCGCCGGAGGCGATCCCGAGAAGGTTGCGCAGCACGTCGAGTAACCCGCCATCGCCACAACTTTCAGCCCAGCGGCACATCACCCATGTCCAAGATTCTCTGGATCACCAACGCCCGCGTCATCGACCCCGCCAACAAGCGCGACGAGAAGGGCGACCTCTTCGTCGTCGACGGCAAGATCGCCGACAAACTCACCGCCGAGCAGAAGAAAGCAGCGCGTAAGGTCGATGCTGGCGGTCTTGTCGCGGCGCCCGGCTTCGTCGATGTCCACGTTCATTTCCGCGAGCCCGGCCAGACGAACAAGGAGACGATCGAAACCGGTACGCGCGCCGCGGCCGCCGGCGGCTACACCTCCTGCGTCTGCATGCCGAACACCACACCGCCCGTCGACCACGCCGGCACTGTGCAGTTCATCCAGGATGCCATCGAGCGTTCTGCGATCGTTCACGTCTATCCGACAGGCTGCATCACCGTCGGAATGAAGGGTCAGGCGCTCTCCCCCATCGGCTCACTGGCACGAGCCGGCTGCGTCGCCATCACCGACGACGGCGCCTGTGTGCAGAACAACGAGCTCATGCGCCGCGCCGTCGAGTACGCCAAGATGTTCGACATCCCGGTCATGGACCACTGCCAGGACGCCGCGATGACACAGGGTGCGGCCATGAACGAGGGTTTCATGTCCACCAAGCTCGGCCTGAAGGGTTGGCCCAACGCCGCCGAGGACGTGATCGTCTCGCGCAACGTCATCATCTCGACCTACGTCAAGCACCAGATCCACCTGCAGCACGTCAGCTCGAAGTATTCCGTCGAGCTTATCGGGCGTGCCAAGGGCCGTGGCGTTCCCGTGACCGCCGAGGCGACACCCCACCACATCGCGCTCACCGAGGCCGCCGTGGCCGGCTACGACACCCACTTCAAGATGAACCCTCCGCTCCGTACGGAGGAGGACCGCAAATCCATCATCGAGGGCCTGCGCGACGGCACGATCGACTGCATCGCCACCGACCACGCGCCGCATACCAACTACGAGAAGGACAAGGAATTCGACTTCGCCCCCTTCGGCATCATCGGCTTGGAGACAGCCTTCGCCATCAGCCATCAGGTGCTTGTGAAGGAGAGCAAGTTCACCCTGCGTCGCCTCATCGAGCTGATGACCGTTAAGCCCGCCCAGGTCCTCAAGCTCCCGGCCGGCACACTCAGCAACGGTGCCGTCGCCGACATCGTGCTTCTCGATCCCGACGAGGAATGGACCTACAGCGCCACCGAGGGCTTCAGCAAATCGGCAAACTCGCCGTGGCACGGGCGCAAGCTGCGCGGTCGCGTGAAAACGACGATCGTCGCAGGTAAGATCGTCTATCAGGATGGCAAGATCGTAGGCTGATCGCCGCGATCACCATCCCCAGTCCGCTCAAGCAGAACGGCGCCTCATAGGGCGCCGTTTTGTGTATCTACTCAAATCGAGGAAGCGACGAGCGCCTACCCTGAGGTTCCCCAGCGGCGGTGTAGAAAGTTCTCCCACGGGGAGAACAGGATCTTGTCCGCCGCCACACCGATGGAGACGATCACCAGCATCACGCCGATCACCTGCTCCATGGCGTTGAGTTCGCGGCCGTAGTGCAGGAGGTGCCCAAGACCGAAGCCGGTGAGGATCGTGACATAAATCTCCGCGGCCATCAGCGAGCGCCACGCGAAGGCCCAGCCCTGCTTCATGCCGCTAACGATGAACGGCAGCGAGGCCGGCAGGATCACCTTCGTGAGCGTGTGGAGTCGTTTCGAGCCCATCGTCAGCGCCGCACGCACGTAGATCGGGTTCACATTTCGCACGCCCGTCTCCGTAGCGAGGATCACCGACCAGAGCGTGCCCATAATGACGACAAAGAGCATCGCGCTCTCGTTCTGCCCGAACCACAGCAACGCCAGAGGCACCCAGCACACGCTCGGCAGCCCCTGCAACCCGAGAGCCAGCACGCCCACGGTGTCGCGCAGCGCACGCATGCGCGCCGTCGCCATTCCGACCGGGATACCGGCGAGTAGCCCGATCAGGTAGCCGACCAGCAGCCGCTTCATCGTGATGCCGGCGGCGCCGAACAACTCCCATTGGTGCTCATTGGGCTCGAGGGCGGTTCCGGGGTTGAACGTGTAGTCCCAGATGAAGCCGGCCACGTCGAGCGGAGCGGGCACGAGCACGGGCGACCAGAGTTTGAGCGAGTACAGGACCTGCCAGATCAGAAGCAGACCGGAGAAGAACAGTACGGCGGTGAGAAAACGTTTCATTCAGAGGCCTCCATCTGTGGCGCCAAGTGCCCTTTGAGCGCTCGCATGATCTTGGTCGAGTAGGTGGCGAGCTCAGGCGAGTTGATATCGCGAAGGCGTGGCAGATCTATCTTGAACTCCTCCTGTACCCGACCGGGATTCGGGGAGAACAACACCACACGGTCTCCGAGGCAGGCCGCCTCGCGGACGTTATGGGTGACGAACACAATGGTCTTCTTTCGCTCCAGCCAGATGCGCTGGATGTCCCCGTAGAGCTGTTCGCGCGTGAGTGCGTCGAGCGCGGCGAAAGGCTCATCCATAAGCAGCACCTTCGGATTGGGCGCAAGCGCCCGAGCCAAGGCGATGCGTTGCTTCATGCCGCCGGAGAGCTCGTGGATATTCGCGTTCTGGAACCGCTCCAGACCGACAAGGTGCAGGTAGTACATCGCCACCTCGCGGCGCTCGGAGTCCTTCAAGCTCGGCTTGAGGCGTAGGCTGAACATCAAGTTGCCCATCACGTCCAGCCAGGGGAAGAGCGCGTGCTCCTGGAACATCACCATCCGGTCGCGGCCAGGACCGCTCACCGGAACTCCGTCGGCGAGGATGCGACCGCCATCGGGCTGCTCGAGCCCGGCGATGATGTTGAGCAATGTCGACTTGCCGCAGCCGGAGGGACCGACAAGGCAGACGAACTCGCCCTCGCTCACCTGGAGTGAGACCCGGTCAAGGGCATGCACCTCCCGTTTGCCGGTGCGGAAAGTCTTGCTGACTTCCTCGACTGCCAGCTTCGCCGGCGAGATCGGTGCAAGTTCCTGTTGCAGCGTCATGCTCATTCCTTCCCGAACAAGCGGTCGAGCGGCATCGACTGCTTAAGCAGGCCTGATGCTTTGGCGTCGGCCATGAACTTCTCGAGCACGGCCTGCTCCACCGCATCGGTGAAGTGCAACCGGCTCCAGGCGGAGGCGACAAGCGTCGCGGAAATCGAACGCCTGGTCTCGGCTTCAAGACCGGCGCGAACTTTGGCCTGCGCTTCCTGTGGATGTGCTGCGATCCATGTCGTCAGTTCCACGTGAGCGGCGCGCAGCTTGGCGGCGAGCTCGGGCTTGTCCTTCAGGAGCTTCACGCTGGAAACGAGAATGGTCGTAAGCGAGTCCTTCTCCTCGACGAGGATCCTGCCGTTGGCTTCAAGCACGAGTCGCGAGACCCATGGCTCGACCGTCCAGACTGCGTCGAGCTTGCCGGTCTGGAAGAGCCCGAGCTGGTCGGGGTTGGGCGTCGGGACAATGAAGAGGTCGCCACCGGTCTGGGTGACTTTCAGCCCCGCGGCACGGAACCACGCACGAGCGGCGATATCCTGCGTGTTGGCCAGTTGCGGCGTGCCCACCTTCTTGCCGCGAAAGTCCTCGGGCTTCACGTAGGTGCTGTCGGCCGGCACCACCAAGGCCGCCCCACCCTGCGCCGAGCCGGAGAGGATGCGGATTTCCTCGCCCTTCGATTTGATGAATGCGTTGAGGGCTGGATTCGGCCCGACGTACGTGGCGTCGATCGAACCGGCGAAAATCGCCTCCATGGCGCTGGGGCCGGCGTTGAAGGGATACCACTCGATCTTCACGTCCGACCCAAGCCGCTGCTCGAACCAGCCCGTTCCTTCGCGCGTGCTCTGGGCACCAATCACGCCTTGGGCATGGGTCACATTTGGGAAGTAGCCGATGCGCAGTACAACCGGCTCGGAGCATTGAGCTCCGACAACTCCGGTGACGAGGGCCAGCGCGCCCAACAAGAGTGCCTGGAAACGAGGGGTGATCGATTGCATGGCGCGGCAGACGATAGGAACAGGGCGCAGGTTGGAAACCCCAAAGGGCGGGATTTCGTGAAATACTGCGCGCACCGTTAACCGCGCACGCAATAGTCCGATACCCGAGCCGCACGCGTTGTGCGCTATTTCGCGGCAGTATCCTCGTTCTGTTTCCGGGCAAACTTGCTTTCGGTGCCCGCGATCAGCCGCTGGATGTTCGACCAATGCCTCACGATGATGAACGCTGCGAGGATGCAGAAATACAGCGTGAGAAACAGGGTGCGCCCCAGCAGCCAGGCCGAGAGCGGCAGACTCGCCGCCAGCAGGATCGAGGCGAGCGAGACAAAGCGCGTGGCGTAGAAAACGACAAGCCACACCGCCACGCCAAGAAGCGCCACCTTGGGATCGAGCGCCAGCAGGCCGCCGATACTGGTCGCAACCCCCTTCCCTCCGCGAAATCCTATGAAACACGAAAACGAGTGGCCAACGATAGCGCCGACCATTCCGGCCACGGCCATCCGTTCGGCGAACTCGGGCGAACCGAAACCGACCAGCGGCAACATCGGCCAGATCGTCGCCGCAACGCCCTTTAGGAAATCCAATAGGAAAACCAGGTTGCCCGCCTTCTTCCCGATCGAGCGCTTTACATTTGTCGCCCCGGGATTGCCCGAGCCCACCTTAAATATGTCCACTCCATGGGCACGCGCGACCCACACCCCGAAGGGCAGCGAGCCGAGCACATAACCGGCAAGCAGAGCGATGACGAGAGGCAGGATCATGCGACAGTGTGTTATCTCGATGCAGCTGAACGGCACAGCCATCCCAGCCCGTGCGCAGCGCTGAACCGACGGTGCGATTCAGCGCTCCGGGGACGGCAGATCAGAGCTGGACGAACTTCGCGAACTTGATCGAGGGATTGCCCTTGATCTCCTTGCGCGCGGCCTCGCCGGGCTCGGTGTCGACGAGGACGACCATGTAGGCCGTGCCGCCAGGGGTCAGGCGAGAGAGCGACATGTCGGCGATGTTCACCCCGGCCTTGCCGAGCAGCGTGCCGATCATGCCAACCATGCCGGGCTGGTCGACGTTCTCGAGCACGAGCAGCTTGCCCTCGGCAGGCACTTCGACATCGCGGCCGTTGATGGCGACGATGCGGGGCTGCTGGGTCTTGCCGTTGAGAATGCCCTGCGCGGAATGGACTTTGCCGGAAGCGTCGATCGCCTCGACCTCGATGAGGTCGGTGTAGTCGCACTCGCTGTTCGACTTCACGACATCGACCTTCACACCGAGGCGCTGGAGCAGCATCGGGGCGTTGACGAAGTTGACCGCCTCGCCGCTGATGCGGCGCAGGAAACCGCGCTCGATCGCACGGGTCACGGCGTTGGAGTCGATCTCGCAGACCTTGCCGAAATAGGTGAACTTCAGCGAAGAGACCTGCGCCGGGGCGATCTGCTGCACGAGCGTGCCGAGCTTCGAACCGAGGTCAAGGTACGGCCCGAGGATCTTCAGCGCCGCGGCGTCGATCGAGGGCATATTGACCGCGTTGCGGATGATGCCGCCGTTGAGCACATCGGCAATCTGCTCGGCAATCTCGATGCCGACCGATTCCTGGGCTTCCTTCGTGGATGCGCCGAGGTGCGGAGTGAGAACAAGATTGGGGATCTGGCGGAACGGATGGTCGGCGGGCAACGGTTCCTCCTCGTAGACGTCGAGACCGGCGGCGGCGACCTTGCCGCTCTTGAGTGCCTCGACCAGCGCCGTCTCCTTGATGATGCCGCCGCGGGCGCAGTTGAAGATGCGCACGCCTTTCTTGCACTTCTCGAAGGCGGCCTCGTCGATCATGTTGTGCGTATCCTCGGTGAGAGGCATGTGCACAGTGATGTAGTCGGCCTGCTTGAGCAGCTCGTCGAGCGTGACGCCCTCGACCTGCATGGCCTTCGCGCGGCTCGGAGCGAGATAGGGATCGTAGGCGAGCACGCGCATGCCGAAGGCCTGCGCGCGCTTGGCCACCTCGCCGCCGATACGGCCGAGGCCGACGACGCCGAGGGTTTTGCGAAACAGCTCGATGCCGCTGAAGCTCTTGCGGTCCCACTTGCCCGCGCGCATCGAGGCGCTGGCCTGCGGCACCGGACGCGCGCCGCATAGCATGTGGGTGAACGTCAGCTCGGCCGTGGCGATGGTGTTGCCCGAAGGTGTGTTCATGACGACGACACCGCGCGCGGTCGCGGCCTCGACGTCGATGTTGTCCACGCCGACACCGGCACGACCGACAACCTTAAGCAACGGAGCGGCGGCGATAACCTCGGCGGTGATCTGCGTCTCGGATCGCACCGCGATCGCGTGCACGTCCTTCACCAGGGAGAGGACTTGTTCGGGCGTGGAATTGTAGGCTTCGATGACTTCGAAGCCCGGCTGTTTGCGGAGCAGTTCCACGCCTTTGGGCGAGATCTTGTCGGCGACGAGGATTTTCATGGGATTGGAAGGGTTCAGCGAACCGCTCAGCAAAGCCGCCGGCAAGGAAAACGTTGGCTCAAACGCGAATGCGTTCTCGCCTCCGCGTACACCAGCGACAGGCTGCTGGAACGTGCCTGCCCCGCACGCGTCGTCCCCGTGGTTGCTCCTTCTTGCTTCTCAATGAACCTCGTTCTTGTCGGCTGCATCGTCGTCTTGGTTTTTGCACTCGTCGGGTATCACCGCGGACTACTGCGAGTCCTGACCTTGTTTGTGTCCCTGCTCGGAGCCGGACTGCTTGCATCGCCGCTCGCACCGTTTGTTCAGCCGGTTCTCGTCCGCATCCACTTCGTCCCGAGAACGCTCGTTCCACTGGCTGGGATGCTTGTCGCCGGGCTGGTCCTGTTCGTCGTGTTCTGCGTGCTGTTCGACTGGCTCCTGCGTCGTCGCGAACGCCGCCGCGAAGCGGAGAAACTTCCTCGATTGCAACTGTGCGAGCGCCTTGCCGGAGCCATCTTCGGCGGCCTCTGGGGCGCCACCCTGTTTGTGCTCGTACTCGCCGGTCTGCATCAGCTTGCCAGCATCCGGCAGTCGCTCGACCAGGCGGGGATGGCACCTGCCGCCGACAGCAAACGGCTCATCGATTACGACTCCATCGCCACCGCGGTGGATGCCTCGGCAATCGCACCTGTCGTGGCTGCGGCCAATCCCTACGACGCAAAGCTGGCGCGCATCATAGGCAATCTGGCGACTGTAACCGGCGATCCGGTGCTCCTCGCCCGTTTCCAGCGGCATCCGTCCATCGCTCCCCTGCTCGATAATCCCGATCTGCTGGCCGTGGCGCGCGACGTCGAGGTCCGGAACCTGCTCGACCAGCAGCGCTACTACGATCTTCTCGATCACCCCAAGATCGCGGCGCTGCTCCAGAATCGCGAGCTTGTCGCGGCATGTCGCCAGGTGGATCTCGACGCGGTGCTCGTCGATGTTGTCGGCCATGCATCCCTGCAGGCGGAGGAAGGACGGCGCGATTGACGCTCCTGCCCGAATCCCCGAATACTAGCCCCATGACCTCAGGCCAGCAGGCCCCTACTCCCGCCACCATCAAGCCCACCGACCTCCGCGGTATCCTGAAGTACGTGCCGCGATTCCAGGGGCAGATTTTTGTCATCGCGGTCGATGGCGCCATCGTGGCCGACGAGAACTTCCCCAACATCCTCCTGGATATCGCCGTTCTCAAGAGCCTCGGCATCCGTGTCGTCATCGTGCACGGCATCGGCCTGCAGATCCGTGAGCAGGCTACCCTGCGCAATATCGCCATCAGTGACGCCACCGGAGAAGGCATGACCGATGCCGGCACCCTCGACCTGGCCATTCGCATCTCCTCGCGGGTCTCCCACCAGATCCTGGAGGGGCTCACCCAGGCCGGGCTGAAGTGCGCGATCACCAATGCCGTGCGCGCCGTGCCGACAGGAATCATCAAAGGCACCGACCTCCTGTTCACCGGGCGTGTCGATCGTGTCGACAAGGAATTCCTGCACCAGATCATCCAGCACGGCGCCGTGCCGATTCTCCAGCCTATCGGCTTCGACCGCGATGGTCGCACGCTCCGCCTCAACTCCGACCTCCTCGCCCGCGAGGTCGCCGAGGCGCTGGGCGCCACAAAGATCGTGTTCCTCACCCAGGCGGCCGGTCTCGAGATCGACGGCGAAATCCGCCGAGAGCTCCCCGTCGAGTTCCTTGCCGGGCTCCTCGAGAAGAATCCGGCGGCCATAGTCGGACGCCTTGCTAGCAAGGCCCGTGAGGCTGTCTCGGCCATCATGGCCGGAGTTCCGCGTGTCCATATCGTGGACGGCGAACTTCCCGACGGTCTCATCAACGAGATATTCTCGAACATCGGCGTCGGCACGCTCATCTACGGCAACGACTACCAGCAGATCCGCCGCGCGACGCGCCACGATGTGCGGGCCCTCTTCAGCCTGCTGCGCAACGCGGTGAAGCGCGAGGAGCTCGTCCCCCGCAGCCAGCAGACCATCGAGAAGAACATCGACCAGTTCTTCGTCTACGAGATCGACGAGAACCTTGTCGCCGCGGTCTCCCTCACCTACTTCCCCGACAAGCCCCAGCTTGCCGAGCTCGGCTCGCTTTACGTCGTACCCTATTATCACGGACGTGGCCTCGGCAAGAAGATGGTCGCCTTCGCCTGCCGCGAAGCCCAGCAGCACGGCGCTACGGAGGTGATCGCCCTTTCGACGCAGAGCTTCGCGTTCTTCTCGGGCGTCTGCGGTTTTGAGGAGGCGTCCAAGGACATTCTCCCCGCCGCCCGTCTGAAGTCCTACGAGGAGAGCGGCCGCAACTCGCGTATCCTCGTGCGAAAGGCAGGCTGAGCGACGACCCGGTTTCGCGAACCGCACGGAGACCGGCATCAGCCCGTGGGCGGTCTCTTTTTCGGGGCCACCGGCCCCCAAATACGCAGTAAATATTCCGCTAGATTGAGCAGGCTGCTGCGCGGCACGCCGCCCTTCTCCATCCACTCGCGGAAGGGCTCCACGTGAGTTCCCCGCTCTCGGATGTAGTCGCTGAGCTCCTCCGCCAGCACGGGAGCTGCCAGCTCGCCGCGCGCCGCACGCGCCGCGACCTTGTTTTCCCAGTGGCGGAATTCCTCCGGATGTGCTTGGAGATAGGTGAAGACGGCCTGCTCGTGGCGATTGAGACTCATCGAGAAACCTTTCGCCGGCGGCCCGGTCCAAGGCAACCAAACTTACCGTGAACACAAACACCCCTGCTCCCTCCAACAATCCCCAGAAACCGGCCGTGCCCGCGCAGCCAAGCGGCGCCCAGCGTCGCGACAGCTCCAGCCTCGGTTCTACAACGCGTTCCGACTCCGGTCCGACGATGTGGTCGGGATTCAAAACACAGATACCAGCGATCTTTTTCACCGCCGTCATCACGATCGGCGTGCTTGTCTGGCTCGGCAACAAGGTCGTCGTCAACATGCAGGCACAGAACGAGCGCCAGCTCGCCGAGCTTCGTTCCTCCACCGAGCAGCGCATCAAGGAGTCCAACGACGCCCTCAAGTCGCAGATGGAGGCCACCTACACCCTGCTCAAGGATTCCGTCGACAACCGCAAGGGCGGCCTCTTCATGACCGACGACGAACTCGCCAAGCTCAACGACGAGAAGGTCGCCGTCCTCGCCAAGGCGCTCGCCGAGCAGATCCAGCCGTACGGGATGCCGATCCCGAAGGATCCCAAGGAGGCTGAGGAGCAGCGCAACAAGCAGGTAGACGAAGTCGCCGGTCGCATGGCGGGCAAGATCCAGCCCATCCTCGAGCAGATGTCGCACGAGACTACCCTCACCAAGGAGACCGTCGCCAGCTACAGCCAGCGCATCTCCGACCAGATCGCCGTCGTCCTCACCTCCGAGCTCGCGCAGAAGCAGAAGCTCAACAACAACCTTCTCGAATCCACCTCCATCGCCCAGGAGTCGATGCGCGTTTCCCAGGAGATCACCGCGCTCTACCTCTCGCAGATGAAGAACGAGTCCCTCCTCGGCCGTATCCTCATGCTCCCCGCGCATGTCGTGCAGGATGTGGGCAAAGGCTCCATCGTGAATTCCAACGAACGCGAGAAGGTCGAATCCCGCATCGCCGAAGAGATGAAAGCGCTCCAGAAGCGCCTCGACAGCGTGAAGTCCAACATGCCCGCTCCGGAGACTGCGCCCGCGCGTACTGCCGAGCCGGCCAGCTGAGCCAGACGCCGAACAATCACTTCCTCAAAGCCCGCGGTTTCGGCCGCGGGCTTTTCTATATCCAAACGAGTGGCAGTGGAACTGGCCGATGGGCGACGCGCCTGCAGGAATCGTACCGCTGCCATGCAACGGTACGCATACGCGTCCCATCCTCCGCCTCTGTTCTGCGCTGTCTTGCGACGAGTCAGATTCCGAATCCGGCGCTGGACAGCAACTGCTGCGCGGCGGTCACTGCAGGTAGTCGACCATCGGCGACAGCCTGTTCGACGTGACGAAGGTCGGCCTTCACTCCGGGGGCGCTGTAGAATTTCGCCTTCAACGCCTCGTGCACCAGTGCATGAAGCCATTCGACGGCCTGCTCCTTGCGGCGCTCCTGCAGGACTCCGGTTTTCCGGCAGTGCTCAAAATACTCCTCAACATTACCCCAGATTGAATCGACGCCTTCACCCGTGACTGCGGATCCAGCCAGGGCCGGTGTGGACCAGCCGACCGTCGCCGGCTGGAGGAAGTGGAGCACCCGCTGCATCTCGGCCCGCGCAGCCATCGCACGGGGTTTGTTGTCGCCGTCGGCCTTGTTGATCACGACAAGGTCGGCGAGCTCGATAATGCCTTTCTTGATGCCCTGCATCTCATCGCCGGCACCGGCGATGAGAACAACGAAGAAGCAGTCGACCATCGAGCGGACCGTCACCTCGTTCTGACCCACGCCAACGGTCTCGATCAGCAGAGTGTCGAATCCGGCAGCCTCGCACACCAGCATCGCCTCGCGGCTCTTTCGCGCCACGCCGCCAAGCGAGCCACCCGAGGGCGAGGGGCGGATGAAGGCTTTCGGATGACGACTGAGCTTCTCCATGCGCACCTTGTCGCCAAGCACGCTGCCGCCATGCACGCTGCTTGAAGGATCGACGGCGAGCACTGCGACTTTGCGGCCGGCTTCGCAAAGCCTTGTGCCGAGACACTCGATGAAAGTGCTCTTACCGGCACCCGGGATTCCAGTGATGCCGACGCGCATCGCACCTCCGGTGAACGGCAACAATCGGGTCAGCAGCGTCTGCGCTAGCTCTTGGTGCCCCGGGGCGTTGCTCTCGATCAGGGTGATCGCCCGTGCAAGAATGCTCATGTCACCCGCACGCACGCCGTTGAAATAGTCGTCGAGCGAAAGCTGCCGGCGTTTCACGCCGCCTTGGTGGCGGACGTCTCCGCCCGGCTGCACACCGAGAGAGACCCTGGTGGCGAACTCGGCGCCGGCATTCTCCGGCACCCAGTCCGGTTTGCTCGACAGCCCGTGCCCGTGATGGCCGGAATGCCCTTGGTGGGACTCGTCGTGAGAGAATTCTTGGTGCTCGGTAGACATGTCGGAACAGCCTCCGATGCGGGATGAAATCCGCCATCTTGGCAACTCGGCAACAGCGCGAAGCCCGCGCAGATTGCACGCCCAAGGGCACGTAGGCGGACCGTGCTACAGGCGAGCCCCCGAGGTGTCCCGTCAGTTCTTCACCACTGAACCGGCGCCCGGCTTACCCAGCACGGCCGCGGCAGCTACCGGAGGTACTTTCCCCTCTTCGGCGGATCGGACAAAACCCTCGGTCACCGATTTGAGCTGCTCCCAGCGCCGCCGGATTTTCTCACTCTCGGCACCGGAGATTTTCCCGTCCGCAACTGCCGCGGAGATGACACCGAGCAGGTCGGCAAACTCCTGCACAATGTTGTTGGTCGCCGGAATCAGCTCGTAGGGATGCGCCTGGGGTTCCGGGTTCTTGATGAAAAAACCGCCGGCGCGCTCGCTCACCCACTGCGCCAACATCGGATCTCCGGTGAGCTTGATGATGGAATCGATGCGATCCAACGGGTTGGCCGCACCACTGCCCTCCGACGGCGGCTCAGCCCACTTGTAGACAAGTGAGAGGGACAGACCGAGTTCACCGGCCACCTGCTTCGCGCTTACCCGTTTGAGCAACTGCTTGAAGACTTCGTGGGAGTGCATCGCCAAGGAGATTATAATGGCACTGTCCTTTGGCAAGAATCACGTCAGGATTGATTAGCGACGCCTCCGCCAGACGCGTTTTACCCGCAGAAACACCATCCGCTGATAGCGTCCCCCAGTGGCCGGGCCGTAGCGCAGTCGCTCCAACTCCTCGACCACCGCCGCTGAGTCCTCCGGCAACTCAGCCAAGGCAAAACGTCTCAGCCACCGGCCTGCTTCGCGGCGAACCGGGTCGATGCCGCGGCTCCGTCGCCTCCAGCGGCCCCACCACCAGTAGCGCCAGTGCCACGCGCCCCACCCCAGCGCTGCACCAAGCGCCACAATTCCGCCCCAGCAGGTCATTCGGCCGAGATCCCAAGGGGCGAGGAGCCAATCCCTGATACGAAGTCCCCATTGGTCCAGCTTCGCCAGCAGGGCTCGGCCGGACTCCTGAGTGACGCGCTTGAGCGTGTCGACCATCTCTTCCTGCGAGCCGTGGTCGAAATTCACGATACGCCGGTACCAGAGCATCCGCAGCGCATCCAATCTAGCCTCCCATCCGCGCTCAACCAGCTCCGCGCGTATGCCGCCCGTGGGCGCAGTGGCGTCCTGGTCCATCGCCGCAGCCGCGCCGGAGCCCGGTGTCGGGTCGATTCGCACCCAGCAGTCCCGTTCGTCAAACAGCTCGCACCAGGCGTGGGCATCCGAATTGCGCACCATGAAATACTGTTCGTAGGCGTTCCAGGTTCCTCCTGTGAAACCCGTGACAACACGGGTTGGGAAACCAGCACGGCGAGCGAGCAACGTGAAGCCGCCAGCAAACAGCTCGCAGTGGCCGGGTTCCGTGCTCACTAGCCAGCGGATGATCACATCCTCGGCGCCAGCCGGCACGCTCGATCGCGTCGAATAGCGGTGCTGCCGTTCCAGCCATGCGATTGCGCGTCGCGCAAACTCCGCGGCATCAGGCCTCGGGCCGCTCATGAGCTCGGCGAGGATGGCGTCGAGCGCCGCGACATTTTTCTCGCCTGTCGGCACGGCCAGCAGAGTCAGCGGATACCCGTTGTCGCCACCCGGCGCAGCGATGTGCTCTCGAAGCTCGCGGCCTAGCTCGGGATCGTGCCGTTCGCCGCCGAAGACGAGCCCGTCCACTCTGTAGGCGAACATCGACTGGGGTTCCTCGCGCAACGCGAGCGTGCCCCCGCGCCGGTTCTCGACCAGAGACCTGGCCTCACGCAGCGTAAGCCGAGCGAACTCTCCGGGCAGCGGCAGGTAGCGGCTCACACCCGCCTCGTAGTAGAAGGTCCATACCGGTCGATCGCTGGAGCGCAGGCCGGAGATGTCGCGAACCGCTGGCAGGCGCCGGTCATGCCGAAGCAGTCCCCGGCTCACCTGGAACGCCCCTTCGTGGTACTCGTCCAGCGCCACCATCCGCCAATACGGTAGTGGCGGCACGTGCTCGGGATCGCTCACCTCGGCCCGCAACGCCACACTGCGGTCCTGCGCGATGTCGGTGACATCGCCCAGCTTCACCGTGTCGGAGAACCCGCTGAGCGAACGTTTGCTCTTGAGCTGGAGGAATGAGAGCGAGTTCTCGATCTGGAAACGCGGCATCGCGATGAACAGCAACGATGCGATCGCCACGACCAGCAGATACAGACCGCCGCACGCGGCGACGATCCGCCAGTCCACCGAGCGGCGGAGCCGCAGCAGCAGAGCCCGCCAGGGGATGCGTGCCCACAAATGCGATCCGTCCGGCTCGGGCTCGCAGCTCTCCCCCAAGGTGATGGCCAACAGGTAGGCCAACGCCACTGCGGTGAATGCCAGGATGAGGAGCACAAAGCCGAGCGCCACGGTCAGTACGCCGGAGATCACCACAAGAAACAGGCAGAGCACGAGCAGCTGGAGATCCTCGCGTGGTCGCCGCGGACCGCAGGCGCGCACGGCGATGAGCAACAGGTTGAGCCGGAGCAGCGCGGCCAGTGCCTCGGAGTTCAGCACAATGTCCGCTGCCACGAAGAGGATCAGTCCGGGAAAGACCAGCCTCCAGACCAGTGCCGGGATTCGCTCCGCAAGCATCGGCCGCAGCAGAGTCGCCAGAATCGGCGCGGAGATCGCGAACAGCAGCCCTGCCCCGTTGAGTTCGAGGAAGAATGCGCTCCATACGCTCAATAGCGCCAACAGTCCGCCCAGCCCCCACCGCACGCGATGGAGTTCCTCGGTGGTCAGCGCCGGTTCAGACGCGCGCCGCGATCTCGTGTCCCAGCCGGGCACAGACCCCCCTTTCTCCTTCGGGCTCGAAACTCAGAAGCGCACCGCGTACGCGCGGCTCCGCCCTCTTTCGTACCGCGGGCCCAGGCTCGAGCACAGCCAGCCTGTCCAGCCAGGTTTCAACATCGCGGATCCGGCGCACGAGCAACGGCGTTTCGGAGTCGATCGCCACGCTGTCGAGCCTGCCGATCCGGAAGAGGTCCTCCGCCAGCGTGGCGGCCAGCCGGCAAAGCAGCTCGAACTGCGCTGCGCGCGTCCACAGCGTCTCAGAGGTCTCAATCCAGAGCGCAAATGTCTCGGCGGCCTCGGTCGCATTCTGGCGCACGAGAAGCTGGCGCATGCGAGCGGAAGCCTTCCAGTGGATCCGCCGATGCGAATCTCCTGCGCGATAACGCCGCAGCCCGAGCAGGTCGTTGCCGCCGCCCGGCCGGGCCACCTCCCGGCTTTCCAATTGGAACCGCGCCACCGCTGCCCCACCGAAGTTGCACGCCACGCGGGCCGGCCAGACTCGCACCTCGTGGTAGAGGCTTGCGCCCATCGTTTTGCGCAGGAAACCGAAAGGGAACAGGGAGCCCATGCCCGAGAGCACCAGCGTCTCGCGCCCGCGGCGCGCCGGCCTGTAGGTCCAGCAGAGACGATCCGAGCCCCCCACCTCCAGCCGACGCCGTAAATACAACCGCGCCGAGGCGCCCGTGGTGCGGGCCTCCACATCGAACCAGAGCGCGTAGGTCGGCAGGAGCTTCTTGCGGTTGCGCAGCTCCACGACGACCTCGGCCTCCTGCCCCACGCGAAACGGGGGCTGCGCCACCAGCCGCCACTCCGTACCCGTGAAGTTGAGCCAAGCCAGCACACCGCTGAGCACCAGGCTGGAGAGCAGCAAGGCCAGGGTGATGAAGAGGATGTTGTTGCCCGTGTTGTAGGCGGCCAAG